>SXGQ01107574.1_pt1 | contig 19880 bp, 29 predicted proteins | sample 3178371 | NCBI WGS metagenome assembly SXGQ01 (sample SAMN11356859, study PRJNA531348) | freshwater metagenome | isolation source: freshwater sample F1-20 | place: China: Fuxian Lake, Yuxi | collected 2017-12-25 | reverse complement strand
GCCTCCTCGGGCCTCCTCTGGCCCCGCTCTGCCCTCCCTGACCTCCTCTGTCCTCCTCTGGCCTCCTCTGGCCTCCCCTGGCCTCCTCTGGCCTCCTCTGGCCTCCTCTGGCCTCCTTTGGCCTCCTCTGGCCTCCTCTGGCCTCCTCTGGCCTCCTCTGGCCTCCTCTTCAACCCTCTTCAATCCTCTGGGCCTCCTCTGGCCTCCTCTGGGCTCCTCTGGGCCTCCTCTGGGTTCCTCTGGGCCTCCTCTGGGCTCCTCTGGGCCTTCTCTTGGCCTCCTCTGGGTTCCTCTGGGCCTCCTCTGGGCTCCTCTGGGCTCCTCTGGCCTCCTCTGGGCTCCTCTGGGCTATATTGAAAAAATTGAATACGGATCAGCCTTATAATAAGGCACCCCCCCCAGAATCAAGGATACTACGAACACACATACAAAATGTCTCGCATCCTCTCGCTCAAGAACAAGTTCTCTATCATGAAGAATGAGATCGCCGACAAGAACCAGGAGCTTGCGAAGCTCGAGGATGATATCAATGAGCTCGAATCAATTCTCGAGGCACAAGAGGCTTTGGCCATTGCTAAGGCCGACCTCCTTTCACGCTACCCCGAGCCCGAGCCCGAGCCAGAGCTTGCAGCGCCAACACCTCTGGCTCCCGCAACCAAGCTCTACAGCGTTCATGACTGTCACACACACCTCAGCAGATCTAACGCCGGCGCATGGGCGGAGGCGGCCATTAGCAACGGCATGTATGGCGTCTGCATCGGCCCTAGCAGGAATAGCAAGGAGACTAGCAATATGACGATGAGGGGGCCACGTGGTTACGTCGCCGTCTCTAAGGCCCGCTGGAATAATGCGAAGAACATCCGTGTCGGCGATACTCTCTTTCTTGGCGACACTCACCTCAATAAGGTCTTCAAGGGTATCGTGACGGCCCAGCCAGTTTACGGAGCCTTCTGCCCTCTGGGATCTATAGAGGAGTCCTTCTTCGCTAAAGTGAGGCGGCCGCAGACAAAGCCGCTTACGGAGGCCGACCTGAGACGAGAGGTTGAGTTGGTCTTTAATGTAGACTGGCAGTGCGTCGGCGAACTCACTGAGGAGTGGAAGGGATATCTCGGCACGTCGCGCCGAGTCACAGTCTCTGAGCTCAAGAGTGCACCCCCCTCTTAAAAAAGAAAAAACTAAAATCAATGAGGGCAAAACTCTTTTTTTAAGAAGAGCTCTATATGAGTCCTATTATCCTAAATGCTCTTAGATCAGAAGTTTGTAAAAAATTGAACTTTATGAGGTGCAAATGGTATATTACCCCCCCCAGAGACTTTATACAGAACAACACCCACTAAGATGCCCAAGAACTCCAATATCTCTAAGAGCAGCTCAGCGCTGTTTCAGAATCAGAAGCAAATAAAGAAGGCTCTCAAAGGCTTCTTTGAGCCAGACAACTTCGCGATGGTCGAGAAAATACTCGGAAGTTCCCAATTCTCTTTGAAGCTGACTAAAAACATGAGTGCTCGAGGAACTCCGCGCGGGCTCTTCACTAGTGGCACAATGCGTATCCAACCCGGTCACGTTGTCATCGTGCAAGGAGATGTGAAGAACGGATATGAGATCATCGCTTGCATGGAGCGGGAGGATGATGACGTCACGGAGCTACTCAAGGCTGGCATCCTTCCAGCAGACATCTTCCCCATTGGAGAGGTCGTTAACAATGAGGATATCTTTGATCGGTCAGAGGAGGTTGCTTCAGCTGAGAAGGAAGAGCAGGTTGGCGGTAACAGAGCCGAGCGTAAGAAGAAAGAGCAGCTCGCCGCAATCAAGGCTCGTGTTAGTATCCTAAAAGATGGTCGTGCCGCCGCTGCAGGAGAAGAGCTTGACATCGACAGCATCTGAGATTGCAGTCCGACTTTAACATCAAAAATTGAATGGACCCTCGCCAGTATGAGGTGTGCACCGGCGTAGCTCAGTTGGTAGAGCATGAGGCTTTTAACCTCAGAGTCGCGGGTTCGAGCCCCGCCGTCGGTATTTTTTTATCTTCAGTTAGTCTGATAAAATTGAATTTAATGAGGTGCCTAATGTAAAATACCCCCCCCACCTCCTCAACAAGACACAATGAGCTTCCTTACATTTTCAACCAACGACACTCACCTCATCATCTCAGGAGATACGTTCCACCTGAGGAACTATCTCAAGCAACTTAAAGCAATCTGGAACAATGAGAAGAAATTCTGGATTATCCCTATTGGACTAGATAGCGCTTCTTTGCGCAATGAATTAGAAACTAAAGCTGCCTCTGCTTATCGTGCAGCACGAGAGGCGGAAGCTGCAGAAAGAAAGAAGCAGAGAGACTTCGCCAAATCTCCAGAGGGGAAGAAGGCTGCTGAAGAAGAGAAGCGGACCTTCTTCCTCAATGCTCTCAAGATGAAGGCTACGAGTGGTGCATACCACTGGATATGCTGTGAGTCCTGCGAGGTTATCGACTGGAGACGCCAACACACCAGCTGCGACGTCCATGCTGAAGACGGAAACACCTTCAGAGTGCGTGGTGCAATCCGCACGGGTGACTAATTCGTATGGCCCCAGATCTTATAGCCTCTTTTTTTGCCGTCTTATTTGCTAAAATTGAATATTTCAGTCACGGGATAAGTGGCACCCCCACCTTAGATGCAAACCACACAAACACGCCAAGAAATGGAATGCCCCATCTGCTACGACGAGATTAACGCCCAGACTGGCATCGTGACGACATCTTGCGGCCACTCATATCACTTCTCTTGCATATCACACTGGTATGCAAAACAAGAGGTTGGAAGTTGCCCATGCTGCCGAAAGCAGTCTGAAGAAAAAGAGAAGATGCCCCAAATTCAATCTAATGAAGATAGTGATGAAGAGGAGGAAGATTATGAAGAAGTTGAGTTCACGCGTGCCGAACTTGACGCCTTCTTGCGAGCACGGGGAGGTGGCTTGACTGAAGCACTCGCATTAGGAATCTGTGAATCTCTCTGTGCATTAAGACTCTCAGAACTCAATATGCTTATGATCTGTAACTGCGGTCGTGCAATTACAGAAGATGAGTGGAATGAACTACTTGATGCACAAGATGAAGAAGAGGAGAGTGATAACGAGAGTGATGAGGAGTATAACGAGGGTATCAATCACAATGGTGCGCTCTCAGCACTCGCATCAGTCTCTGCAGGACTGTTGACAGAAATGAACGATCGCAACGAGGGCGCTGATCAGGATAATAGTGATGAATCTTGGGTTTCACTTGGCTCTGGATTTCAGGTCCATTCATTCTTCAGTTCAGAAGGTCTGTGGTTGCGGAGAATGACTGAATATTTCGAGAATGAGGCCGCCACAAAGATCCAATCTTATTGGCGCGGATTCAATGTGCGACAGAGGGGGGTTCGTGCATAAAGAGCTCATCAAGTAATAAATTTGAATTAACTATGCGTCCTTTTTGTTTTTACCTCTATAAGAAAATGCGCACTTCAGTAGTTACCGCACTAACGCTCAGCTTCCTCACTCTTTCCACGATTATTGCTGGAATAGATAAACTGCCAATTATTCTTCACTACTTCGTAGTATCTTGCATTACACAATTCGTCGCGAGTTCTCTTATTGAGTGTCTTGTATCACTATGCTGAAACTTAAGAGTTAATAATTAAAAATTGAAACATCGCTGTATATTTTTTCAGTACCCCCCCTCTCTATCATGGCACTCAACTACACCCCACCCGTCAAGATCTTTCACACTCTATGGGTTCACCGTCATGAGGGCACTGACTTTCTCGTGCGCGGACCTCATGACAAACTTGTGAGACTTGCAGAAGTAGTTGTTGGAGAGCGTGGATATTACAATGCAGATGGGCATTTCGAATGCGCCTCTCTAAGCCTTCAGACTGCAATATACGAAGACGGGTTTGAGCCGCACCACACCTCTATAATGCAATTGCATATCTTGAACGCAATGATGCCTACATGATGCTGATGACTGGTGATGAACCAGAGACGTATTTCAAGGATCTTAAACTGAAATTTGACAATGAATATGTGAAGTATCCGTATGAATTCATCTGGCCCGACAACTTCAAGATGGTGAAGCGGGAGGCGCCATACGATTTCACACGTAAGATGCTTTCTGCAGAAGAGATTAACTCAAATCTAAGAGATTACAATCTGGAGGGGCATCTTCATTCTGTCACAGATGATGAGCCCTATAACCAATACGATTCTGACGATATCTGTAGCTTCTGCAAAAACCCTATGCATTCCTGTCCTGAGGATGGCGACCACTCATGCGAGATGCGTGAAATTCTGCGGCGTCTAAGGAGGAACCGTAACAAGGAGCCGATGACCAGGAAGAGATAAATGCAAAATATAAAAATGAACGGGGTGCGACCCCTTTTTTATAGTATCAAGAATGCAAGGAATTACCAAGTTCATCTTAAGCGAATATAAATACAATTGTATGGTCTGGCCCAACAAGAAGACAACTGCTTCCTATGCGGACTTTTACAAGTGGAATATTAAGTGTCTTGATGAATCACCGAGTGACGCTGTTTGGCTAAATGAACTCTGTATCCGTATGTCTAATCATAGGGTTAAACTAATGGATGAAGACAGTAATGAGAAGTATGAAGCATACGCATTCTACTTTGATAATGATAAGAATATCATTATCTCCACTCCCAGACGCAACTAATCTTGTCCGTTAGATTGAAAAAATTGAAATAGGCTTACCCTCTTTTTTTAGTACCCCCCCCCTGTATCTCTACATCCACACTCAACAATGTCTTCTACACCAGTATATAATTCCCTAGTATCGTCTATTGCGAAATATAAGTCTAGAGATTTATATGATGCTAGTAAGACGAACGAGATTATGCTTGTATGGAATAGCCATATTAAATTATTAAATAAAACATATCCAGGATACGATATAAAGGATCTGTGTCCGATGACATGCAATGGTATTCAGTTTTGGGAAGCTTCAAATGGTGGGAACTGGCTTTCAAACTTTCAAAGGGCTGAAACAGAACTTATTAACTATAAATATGAAGGCGCTCCTAAAGATATCTATATGCCAAAACAATCTAGACGTTCTAATGGACCTTCATCCCCAGCTCCAGGAACAAAGGCATACTTAATTACAAAGGGCCTTCTTCACCCATTTACATCTGAAGAAGTGCAGATTGCGAATGCCTCTGCATACAGGCTACCTTTACTAACAGCTGAACTCTCTTCTCACCCATATGTAATAGAAAGACATAAGCGGTTTGGCTATCCTATTGATGAAATGGTTAGGGATAAGGATGAGGCGGAGCAAAAGCAAAGAAATATGCAAGCAATATTAAAAAAAGAACTAGACGATGCGTATATCTGGGCTGCTAATAGACTACCTGGCGAACCTCCGCTAAGTGAAAGTGTTATTGAGGAGTATCGTTGGAATCTTAAGAAAACTGAAAAAGTCTCTAAACTGATTAAAGAACATCCTTCATATACAAATGTAGAGGTAGAATCTATTCTGCAGTATATTGAATCACAAAACACTGGATTCAGTAAATACCAGAAGCATACACTTATCGCAATGAAGGCGCTGAATCGCTTTGCAAAAGAAAATGATATTGATGTTAATTCAGCGATTGTTGTATGGAAAGAATATCTGAAATGAGCAGATTCTTAATATGGGTATAGTCTTCTCCAATTTGTAATAGTATTTTCTAATATCACTCTTAGTAATTTTTAAGAAGGTTCATTTAAAAATTGAAATAGGCTTGGCCTCTTTTTTAGTACCCCGCCCTATATGTCTACATCACACTCAACCATGTCTCATCTTGATTCAGAAATTAACTCAATGCGCCTTAGACTTGCTGCTTTGGAGGAGCAACACCGGTTTGAAACAGAAATTGCATCAGAGAAAAAGGCGTTTCCATTAAAGACTCTTGAGGGAATGATAGATAATCATAGAGGTGTTCGTGCAGGAGGGTCTAATAAGTTTCAAAATGAAAGATATAGGTCATCTAGGGAGAAGCTGTCATTCCTTGAGCCTATCTTAGATGCGCTTAAGAACATTCAGGAGCGATTAGAGGTTCTTGAAAAGAAGAAATAGTATCTGTGCAGCCGCTATTGAAAAAATTGAAATAGGCTTAGCCTCTTTTTTTAGTACCCCCCCCTGTATCTCTACATCCACACTCAACCATGTCTTCTACATCTGAAATCTACGCCGCTGGAACAGAGCTCACGCACTACTTTAGAGATGGCCTCAGCAATCGACCTGCAACCTGTGTTACAGTTCTCACAGATGGAAACGTCTTTGTTACAGGAGGTCTTGGCGCAGGAACAATTATGAAGTATGCCGATTGGTTCATCCTCGCAGGAGGGAACCCACTTCGTGTGTCTACGCCTATTCCTGGACTCCCAACTCTTATAGCAAAATCACCGTCCGTTCCTATCGGAACAAAATTCAAATGGGTTAAGGGACCCGAAACTTACCGCATCGCCATTCAGACGACGAGAGGTGTTCTTCAAGTGAAGTCCGTAACAGATGGTGGCGGCGAATGCCACATGACATACACCGTCTATGGCACTCACCCTCTCATCAAGAAGATGTTCGCTGATGAGGATTCCTGGCGAGCCTCTCTTCCTGAAGGTGGCTCAGTTACGACGATAAAAGGATATGCAGTCAGGAAGCGGCAACAACTCGCCGATGCCCATAATCCACATGCAGATGATACAGCTCCACAGGTCAAAGTTCAGAATGAATGTGGCTGTAGCTCTGATGGCCTTCTTTGTGATACTCACCTCTATGAGTGAATATCTTATCTTACCTACGTCATTTGTCTGAAGAATATACTAAAATAAAATTGATTTTTTATCGTGCATTAGACAATACACCCATATACGTAAAAATGCCAGCGGAGGAATTGATCTTTAGTGGCCTGTTTGTTATCTTCTTGGCAATTTCAACCGGTTCTGGATCTCTATACGCCGAACTATTCATACTATATCTTGCTCTTGGTATTACAATCTTTATAATTCAGAATGCTACTCTTTAAGGATGATGCTCTTCTCTATTAAGTAAAATTGAACTATCTCTGGCTTATACCCTTTTTTACCCCAAACAAGAATGACCAAGTATCAGGAACTCATGGCAGAAAAGAAGGCTGCGGCTCGTGTCAAGGCACAGAGACCAGGTGTTGATAATCGTTCTGAAGATGTCAAGCAGTATGCCGAGAAAAGATCGATTGAAAAGGATGCATTAAAGGAGGCAGCTCGTGAAGCCTTCAGACTTCACAAAGCGGATGGTGGAGGCGACTATACTAAAGTGAAGAGAGGACGATAGAATATAAAATTGAAGCAAAGTATAGCATTTTTTATAGCACACACCCCCTACAGATAAAATGTCAATCACAGACCTACTTGGACTAAAGGACGTTCTTGAATTGGCCTGCTATATTATCGAAAATTCCACAGTGATGACCACTCAAGAACAACGTCGGCGACTGCTATCGAAGATTGAAGCTGATAATGACACTGAAGCTTATCTGGAGTCACCGTATTTACCATATTCGCCACCCTCTCCCATTATTGGCTACGATGATGCAATGACGGTAGAAGAGCTTGAAGAAAGTTTTAAAGATGCTGAAGAAGTCAAGCCTGACACACTTCTGCCTGACAGCTGTGGCATCTGTGGCGCATCATTCGTGGATCATGGTGAACTGGCCTGCACAGATTGTTCCTGTCTTTACGATGTACGCAAGCTACGAGCTCAGCAGATACAAGCTGAGGTTCAATGCGACGCATGCGAATCTTATCCCATGATTCACACGTGTCTTCATGAAGAGCGCAATACTCTGGTAACGGTCGAACCTGTTCAGATGGACTCTTGGGTTCAGTGCGACACATGTGAATTATGGCGTAAGATTGAGAGCACAGAGGGGTTGCCAGAGAAGTGGTACTGCTCAAATATCGGAAAGCTCTGTCGCCCTCCACAGGAAGCTGAGAACCACTGGCCAGCAACAAGAGCCAAGCGATTCGCCAAGCACTTCTTAAACATCAAGACACGTGCCCCAAATCACATGAAGGCACTTTCCCTTCTTGCAGAACACAGGCGTATTACATTAAAAGAGCTTTATAAGATGACTCCAAGAGAGTATATTGGACCTAACGATAAGTATGATTATCTCTACAAATCGCTCATGTGTCCTGCTACCTCGAACTACTGGTACATCCCTTTCGGATATTAGACCAAGATTACTAGGCTCTTTAATAATATTTTTATTGAACTCTTCTTCAATTCAAGAAGCGATTTCAAATTGAAAAAAAATTGAAATCAATATCGACCATATTGATAAGCACCCCCGCCGATACAAGAACATTCCACACCACACACCACACACCACACACAACAAAATGCCAGGACCCAAGCAATACGATCTCGCCGCACTTGAGGAGTGCATTCGTATCACATCCAGCAAAATTACAAAGATGCAACTGCAGGTTGATGGCTGGCTTGCAGAGTTGCCGGCTGCAAAGGCTGCTGCTGAGGAGGAGGCTCGCTCATTCATCATCGTCCAGAAGCCGAAGAAGGTCATCAGCCCCGAGCACCTTGCGAAGATGAAGGCAGGCCGTGAGGCGAAGAAGGCTGCCAAGATGGCTACTGAGGCTGCAGGGGCTGCTGCAGGAGGTGTGGCTGTTCTCGAGGAGAATGCATCACCCGCTGTCAATCCTGAGCACCTTACAATTCTAAAGACAAAGGCGGCTGCCAAGAAGGCCGCTAAGAAGGCTGAGGCTGCTGCAGGCGCTGAGGCTGCTGCAGTCGAGAAGCCCAAGAAGGTCCTGACACCCGAGCATCTTGCGAAGCTGAAGGCCGGTCGAGAGGCTAAGGCGGCTGCCAAGAAGGCCGCTGCGTCAACCGATGAGGCAGTATCTGCTGCAGCTGGGGAGTTGATTTATCCTTCAGTCTAAACCATCCTCGCTAAAGGAAACTAAAATTACAAAAAAGAAGAAAAGAGGGCTGGTTTTTTTATTGCTAATAAAAAAATTGATATAGTATTACTGGTATCCAAGTGATACCGCTACCAGAATAAGATGTCGCAGATTATAAAAGGTGTAATCGGATTTACTTCTCTGAAAGATTATTTCGACCGCACTATATTCAAATCTCTTCTTCAAAATTCTGAAGTTATATCCGTAGTTCCAGAGGATAACTCTTCAGTAACCGTTGTAACTCCACTCTCTGTATGTGCTACTCAAGCACCAATTCAGGATATTCCACCTCTAGAGCTTGAAGAACCCATAGAGCCTCTCAGAGTCCATGTCACCATTAAGCCCAAGAAGCAAGACTGGAATAAGTGGGCAAAGATGAACAACCTGAAAGACTATCAGGCATTCCGTGTCAGATATATGGGTAATACCTGTAAGATTACAGGATTCTGGCATGATGGGAGATATGTGCTCACTTCAGAACGTGTTGCACCAATTCCTCCTGGACGAGAAGCTGAAGCCAGTAGGAACGGATGGGGAGTTCCAATTGAATGCGATTGTCCAACCCGTGTTGTGTCTCTTGTTAAGATGTCCTATGGTGCCCCTATTAAGGGAAGAGGTCCAAGTGCGCGACCATACGAACTTGAGATGCAGCTTTCTTATAACCGTTGGATACCCGTCTATAAAAGCTAAAAATGAATTTAAGCGTGTAACCATATATAGTATCTATATTTAACAAGACAAGAATGGAAGAGCCAAATGTAAAGCGTTCAAAGAAGAGTGATAAGGGTAAGAAGACGCGTGACAAGAATGGGTCATTCAGTCAGAAGCATGTGCGCTATATGGAGGCACTTGCCGAGAAGAAAAACAAATAATCATTTTTATTAATAGATGCTCAAGAAAACTAGAAGAATAAAAAGAAGAAAGACTAGACGCTCAAAGGGAGGCATGCTTAGAATCTTAACTGGGGCAGCTGCTCTAGCAGGTCCTAATCCATCATTGTATCCACCTAGAAATTCAGAATTATCTACAGGACTTACTCAGTATAAGCCTTCCGGTATTCATCATACATCTGTAGCACTCGCTGCAGACCCTTTACCGAGTATGACAGTTCCAAGAATAATTGGTTCGGATTCAAAAGGTCTTTCTGTAACACCTGAAGAAGCTTCAAGAAGAATTACGGCATGGGAAACAGCTGTAAGAGAGACATCTAAGACACCAAGTATGAATTCAAACGATGTATGTTCAGCTGCATCTGCAGCTGGCCCAGCGCCTATCTGTGATGGTAATATCGGTATTCCTCGTAACCTAATGCCACAGATAAAAAAGGATAAGAGGGCCTCTTTTTTGGATTTTGTAAGAGCATATACTGGAGATAATTCAATCGTAGAAGATAAAGAGATTGGTGTTGAAGAATTATTACCAACCCAACGCGAACTTATGCAAGACGGTATTGAAAAAAGCAAGATTAAACTAAACAGAGGTAATGTGGCTCCTAATCCTATCATAGTGGCACATGATCCTGAAACTGGTAAAAATCAGATATTTGATGGACATCACAGATGGGCTGCGCATGTGAATAGCAAGAAGAGTAAAGATAAGATGATGAATGTTACAATAGTTAATCTGTCAGTAGAGGAACTCCTTAAGATAGCAGCCGCTTGGGGTGCTCCTCATGAAGAGGTTAAGTAGAAGAGGCTGCGACGAAATTGAAAAAATTGAATTGGTTATGCCCTTAGTATATAGCACACCCAATTACCTGAATACACCACACACACACACACACAAGAGTTAAAATGTCCAGCACGCTTGACTTCTCCACGCTCTCCCTCACGGATCTTCTTGAGCAGCGCTCGAAGATTGACGCTGAAATCTTCAAGCAGACCGGTGGCTCAGTAAGCGCAGGAGGCAAGAAGGCGCGCGGCGAGAAGAAGATTTCTGCACGCACCGGTAAGAGCACGGTTTATGGTGACTTCTCGAGCAAGATTCAGAAGGAGCATGCTGAGGCGATTAAGACGTTCAAGGAGGCCAATCCCGAGATGAAGGGTGCGCACATGACTTGGGTCGGCAATTACAAGAAGGAGCACACCGATGAGTATGCGGCATTCAAGACTGCTTGGGACATCGAGCACCCGAAGGCGGATGCTTCAGAGACGTCCTCAGTTGCGTCTGGAGCTGAGAGTGCAGATGGCGCTGTCAGCAAGCCCAAGAAGGTGCTCAGCCCCGAGCATCTTGCGAAGATGAAGGCTGGTCGCGAGGCGAAGAAGGCCTCGAAGGATGCAGAGAAGGCGTCTGTGGAGGCTGAGGGTCGCAGTGCTGCTCCTGTCGTGGTGTCGCCCGTCATTGCTGCGGCACCCGTTGCTGCGGCACCCGTCGTTGCTGCGCCCGTTGCTGCGGCGCCCGTCGTTGCTGAGGGGAAGAAGGTGATGAAGAGCGCAAAGAAGGCGAGCGCGTAAATGTCTAAGAGCTAGACCAGTCATTCAAATAAAAGAAAATAAAAACAAAAATAAAAGAGGAGAGAAGAAGGGTTATAGCCCTTTTTTGTTTAAAAAATTGAACATCTACTGTCTCCGTGTGTAATATACACAGAGATACTAGAATGCATACTGCCGCTTCAGGAATCAAACTCGAACCAGTCCGAATGAGCGCGGTCGTTGACACCGGCGTCATCACGGCAAAGTCTTCTTCAAAAAGCGGATATGTTCATCCAAACAAGCGCACCGCCACACAGATCACAGGTCCTGCTAAGATTGAATTTAATGATAGAGATTTTCCAAGCCTCTCTATGGCTCCAGTATCTGTAGCACCATCTAAGATGAATTTCAAGAATGTCGTAAATGAATTTATTGAAAAGGAAAAGGCGGACCTTCTTAATATTCAGCAGGATACACCTAGATCTTGGTCAGAGATGACATCAGAGCAAAGAGAAAAGGCCGGAATTATTAGTATTTCTGGCACTAAATCATCTAGAGCTTATCAAGCAAGTTCGGATGCATATGGACAACTGCGATAGTAAAGATCATCATGCAAAAATAGATGAAGAGCTCATGTAGTCTTGATGATCCGGCTAGAACATCTATTACAATATACGCAATGCCCCAGATTGCTATCCACCAGAATTGAATAACTGTCAAAATAAAAATAATCTTGAAGGTATTATAATAGTCCCCCTTTTCTGAAATACCCTCCATATCTGTTTGACCCCTACATTTTTATATTTCATAAGGGTTCAACGGATCAGAGTAATATTTGCGACGACAAAAGCTTGTCAGATCCATATTACCCATAAGGTTTTCAAGGCGGTTTCTTGGACACCACATGGTATTCATGATTTCATTTGTATCCTCAGGAACAATATTGGGCTTATTATCTACATAAAAGACAAAGTATATACCGCCAGACCCCATCCTATTACTCTTAAAACGGAGCTCATTATCCGGAACTATACCTGTCATATCAATCCCAGTCTCCTCTTTCAATTCCCGAATGGCTGCAGCAAGCGGTGTCTCTGATTTATTGCCATGTCCCTTAGGAAAAGACCACTTATTACTTAGTCGTCCCTGCACAACCAGAATATCTCCTTCTGGAGATATCAGGATAGCTCCATATACGTGCGTATCAATACAGTGCGTTCTTGGTACATAGTTTTGAAAGGCTCTAGGGAATGTCATTCTCTTTGAACCAAGTTGGTGCTTTTACCGGGTTAAAAACGCCATTCAAATTTAGTATATGACTGAGCCAGTAGAATCAACCCCTCTAGAGTGGGTATCCTCTAAACTACAGTGCGGACTAGGCAACCGTCTGTTTCAATTGGCTGCAGGACACTATATATCTGTTCAATGGAACAAGCCCCTTGTTTTTGCAATGCCCTACTGCACACCCTCAGAACACGGTGACTTCAATACTATTTTTAAACTCTTTCCTAATATTCCAAAGATCTGGAAGGCTGAGGCTGAACTCTCTATAGAACAAGAGAAGCCCTTTGAATACCTCTTACTTCCAACAAGTGCACCTGCAACAAGAACATTACTAAGAGGCTTCTGGCAAGCAGCAAACTATGTCCTAGACTCCTTTCAGCCTTCCTGGTCCGCCGTTCGTAATGCAGAAGCTCTTATGGACCGCTGGAAACTATTAACACATGAACAGTGTTCTAATACTGTCTTTCTACACGTGCGACTTGGAGACTATAAGATTCTTCCACATCACCAAGTGAATTTGATTCAGTACTTCAGACGATGTATTGAATCCTTTCCAAGCTCTGTGCGCTTTCTAATATTCAGCGATAGCCCACAAGAAGCTGCTACATTACCGATGCTAAATGAAAGATGCGTAATGGTCGATGAAACAGATGAATATAATACTCTCTTCCTGATGTCTAGATGTTGGGCAGGTGCTATCTGTGCAAACAGCACCTTTTCATGGTGGGGAGCATTCTTTGGACGACAGGCATCTATGAATGCGAAACTTGAGAATTATAAAGCGTATATGCCCTCTGTTTGGCTTAAGTCGCCAAGTGACACAACACCGATATATCCGAACTGGGCATCTGTTATGGAAATCAATTAGTAAAAATTGAAGCTACTATAGGCTAGCCCATACTTAACCTATTAAGATGCAAAGCAACAATACCCCCCTCAAGCCGGCTTGGACAGATGCCATTTACCATTCCCACCAGGAATCCGGTATTCGCTGGATGCTTGACTGTGAGAGCAAGGGATTCACGATTCCTGATACAGACCATGTTGTCAGAGGTGGTATTCTCGGTGACAAGATGGGTGTAGGAAAGACGATCCAGTCAATCGGTCTTATCGCAAACGGCTATCCCATGAAGACATTGATTGTCACACCTCTGGCTGTTCGCGGGCAATGGGAAGCAGAACTCCGTCGTGCCGATGTCAACCTTTACCTTCCAACCCAGTGGGGTTCAAAGTGGGTCCTGCAGGGTGCCAACGTAGAGGGCAGGAAGACGGTTCATATCGCACACTACGACAAGATCGCAAATAAGCCGCTTCTCTGCAAGGGTGAGGCATACGACCGCATCATCTTGGATGAAGCTCACACGATTCGCAATGCAGCAACCAAGAAGGCGCAGTCGATTCTTTCCATCCCTGCGACGTGCAAGTGGGCCCTCACTGGGACTCCAGTGACAAACTCAATGGACGACTGCACATCCTATCTGAAGGTCATCGGCTTTCCTACGGACTCCGGCAAGAAGTGGCAGCCAAAGTACGAGGACTGGGCAAGAGAGACGTACCTTTCTCGTCGGCTAAGCGAGTGCCACCTGACTGGGATTTCAATTCCACCTACACCTATTGAAGAGGTTCGCCAATTGGAGTTTACGAGTAAGGAGGAGGAAACGGTATACAATGGGATCTACGCGAATGAAGAGCACCGATGGAGAAACGCGGCGGCTCTGAAGGGCAACGATTATCAACTGGCCATGTTTGCAATTCTTCTTAGACTCCGCCAGGTCAGCGTGAACCCTCAAATCTATATCAAGGCTCGTAAGAAGGAGGTCTTTGGATGGAATGGACCAGAGTTCAACAGTGTCAGCAGGAAGTTTGACGAAATTGTGCACCTCATGCGCGACGCTAAGGAGGCTGGAGAGTCTCACAAGTGGATCATCTTCTGCCAGTTTCACGAGGAGATGATCCTGCTTAACTCATTCTTGCGCGCACACGACTACGTTGATCAAATCCTCGAGTATCACGGAGGGATGTCCATGAAGGAGCGTGAGGCCGAACTCAAGAAGGCCAAGTTGCCCGTCAAGGACGGTAAGCAGGATGTGTTTCTGATTCAATTGAAGGCAGGCAGCACGGGTCTGAATCTTCAGCAGTATGACCGCATCATATTCGTCAGTCCCTGGTGGACTCCTTCCGAGATGGAACAGGCAAAGGCGCGTGCTGTCCGCATCGGTCAGACTAAGGTCGTCAAGATTTACTTCTTACAGCTCAACTCTGAAACGAAATTCAACATCGACAAGTTCATGATGGATAAGGTCTTTGCAAAGAAGGAACTCGCTGACCGATTCGAAGGCTGGTCAAACCATCTGAAGATGGACAATTCTGAAACAATTTCGCCAGATGAAATCTAACGTAAACCAGATGGACGCCACGTTACCTGTAAATCCTGGTTCTACAACACTTTATTTTATTATAGCAGCCGCAATTGCTCTTGCAGTTGGCTATGTATCATATATGATTATAATTAAAAATAAAACAATATCATCCGGCGCCTGGCCTAAAATGGATGACTCTTTGGAGGGGTTTCAAGGGCCCGCCAATGGCGTATCTAGTATTCAATGCGGACAAGAGTCATCCTATGTAGCCAGCCTATCTGCACTTTTTTCATCTAAGAAGTCAGTCACTGAAGAGGGTGAAGCAGATCTAGAGGAGTTCAATCAAATCTTATCTAAACTCTGCTGCTTAAAACACGATCTGATGAGCACGAATCAAGTCGTGCAGTCTAGTCTCACTCTGACATTCAACACATCTCATGACAGAGAAAACCCGGCTGAGACAGTTGGCAGATGCTTTACAAAGTCTATCCCTCCTCGTGACCTAGATATCATATTCTCTACTTGGAGAGATAGAGGTCTAGCTCTTCTTGATAAGCTATGTACGTCATACAGTCTAAGTGATAAGGAGGCTAAGGCTGCTAAGAATGACCTACTATCAGTCTGGTCAGACGTCTATGACATTGCTCAGTCAGTCTGTGGGCCTGAAAAGGCTATCTCAAGTGGTGCATCTCCTCGTGATGTGCGTGGAGTGATGCCTGAGCGAGTTCAGACTCTTGGCCCATACACTGGGTATTATTAAGGCAAAAAATGATTAATACATATGGTAGAGTGTGTGTATCATGTCACTTGAAATATTCTACAATCTTAAGAATAGGATTATAGAATACTTTGTTGAAGGAAAATCAACTAAAGATATAACTGAAGTCATAAAGCAGTTGGCTAAATTGGAAATGGCTCTAACAAAACGGCCAGAGCATATAACAACACAAGAGTTTGATAGGCTACTAACTGGTTTCGTGAGACCAGATATACGACCTATTGAAGCTGGTCCGACTGTACCAATGCAAGAATATGCTGCAAAACATACATTAGATAAATCAAAGCGGATTGATTGGGTTCTTGCATACGGTAGAGTCGCTATGGCTAGAGAACAGCTAGAAGAACTTGAGATTAATGAGCAGCGTCTTTTGAATGAATTAGATAAAAATTGACCTGGTTTACCTTGATGGATTAAGTAACAGGGTTACAATGACATACTATATCCTCAAGGGGCGTGGGTTTAATACGACATCTGTGCCCTCTGAGCGCATTCTATACTTGGTTAAGAGACGGAATATTCCAGAAGATCAACAAAGAGATATTATCAATCTTAATTGCTCATCTGTCCAAAAGATTGATAGGATTTCTGACCTTCTAATGTATCTGAATTCAAATACATCCGACTTACACCATCGCCCACAACCATATATCTTGAAAAAGATATCGTGGACTGATGCATTGAATATGTTCGGGCTCGATAGTGATACAGATAGTTCAGAGAGTGCTTAGATTGCGGGTTTATTCTTAGCCTTAGCCTTCACCTTTTTTACAGGAATTGTACCTCCTGCTGCGATAATTGCTGCCTCCTTCTGCAGGCGCAACTGTTTCCGCTTCATACACCAAGCCCAAAATTCTCGTGTTCCATGCGCGGGCATCTCTCCGATATCAGATTCTCTCAAGGGCTCCTTCTTTTCAGTCAGTTTCGCCTTTGCCTCAGCTAAGATAATTCCGTCGATACCCTCTCCTCTTGTAAAAGCGTCTAGTGCCGCCTTTGTTACTGAACAACGTTCCCAGAATTCATCCATCTCTTTCTTCTCTAGGGCGAGTTCCTCATGATACCACTTGATATCGGCTTCTGATATTGGCACCTTATTAATTCTACAGTATTCCCGGATAGCCTCAAATGCCTCAGTAGCCTTTGTGATGTAAGAACCAGCTGCAGGTGGGGGAGGAACAGGGACCTTTTTCTTGAGTTTTAAAACTTTTCTTGGGACTGATTCTAACTTAGACTCTGCTATAACTGCGACTTGTTTGAGTTTGAAGATCTTTGGCATTTTGTTCTTTTGTTGGGTACTTAATGAAGTAGCCAACAGAAGTTCAATTTTATTAAATGATATGAATTAAATAAGCATTATAATAGAATGGTAAAGCTTGGAAAGGTGGCCACAAGGCTCCTAATCGCCACAGTTGTGGTTATTGCGATATATGTTATCATGATAAATATTGATGGATTTGCTGCGGATATAGCAAGCTCTGTGAGTTTATACGATAACAGCAAAACATATTCACCTGGCGCAATTGTTTCTTTTAATGATGCCATGTACGAAATGGTTGAAGGCGCTGGTGCGCCCGGCTATCCCCCTCTAAGACCAGGTGATCAACTCTGGAAACCAGTGTATGACAACAATAGGGTATACAAGGTTGGAGATATTGTGCGTTTCAGAGGGAACACCTTTAGTATGGTTGAAGGTGCTGGTGCCCCAGGCTATTCACCCAACCGTCCCGGCGATAAACTCTGGGCACAAGCATATTCAAATACCCGAGTATACAATCCCGGCGATCGTGTTGTATACAAAGGAGTTACTTATACCATGGTTGAAGGTGCGGGTGCAGCAGGTTATTCGCCAGACCGTCCCGGTGACAGACTTTGGAGAAAGAACTAAGTTTTCTTGAACTTCTTATAATTTGATTTAGCCTTCAATCCTGCTTCAAATATCTCTCCTGCCTGCTGTGCAGTCAAACTCTCTATGTTAGTCTCCTTAGGAATACTAACATACTGAGGTTTCCCCTTAGCTCCTTGACCCGTCTTCATCAGATACGGCCCATAAGGCCCTGTCTTAATCTGAAATGGTCCGACTGTCCTCGTAGGATTCTCTTGCTTTGCTCGTATTTTCACCACGATCGTCTCCAGTGTATCCCCTTCAACCAAATTCACTTTCAAACCATTCCATTCTGCATAGAATCCATAAGGGCCCTTCCTCTTTACAATGCTGTGACCATTCCATTCACCAACCGTATCTCCTTGTTTCGCAGCTATGACTGAAGCTACGAATGCTGTAGCCTCTTCCTGAGTCAGCTCAGTAAATCCTCTCTTGATAGTTGTCGGCCAACCATAAAACACAGTTTCCTCTTTAGTCGCTCCTTCCTTGAGCAGGAGTGGGCCTTTTCCACTCATTACAGCAATGATCCCATCTGCAAATTCTCTGCGTTTAGGATTCTCTGAAGGTGTCCCGGTTCCAGCAGTTTTCAATTCAGTGATTCTGTCCTTGTAAGAATTCCAAGTATCTCCCAAAACCAATTTCCAGTTTTCAACTCCTTCTGCAATTTTGTCCAGGCGGCCTTCCATTCCAGCCGTGAATTGAAAGGCAAAGAGATCCGGGAAATGTTTCACAGTAAAGTCCATCAATGTTTTCCCTAGAGGTGTTGGAACCATTCTCGCCTTCTCACCGCCCTTTTTCAGCACAAATTTCTCAGAGGCCGGAGGCCATTGACCAAGCTTCAACAAACTATATATCTTAGAATCCTGTGTCTGCGCCGGAATGTCTGTCACTTCCACATAGGCCTTCTCAACAAGTGTGGCAATCAATGATGCAAAGGTTGAAGGGCGGCCTATCCCCTTCTTCTCCAACTCTCGCACTAAGGATGCCTCAGTGTATCGCCCTTGTGGCTTTGATTCCTTCGGCTGTGCCTTCAGCGTCTGCCATAGTAATTCTTTACCAACATCCAGCTTCTCAGCGATTTTCCAGCCTTGATCCGTTAAATCCTCCTTCAATTCATCGTCCTTATCCTTTGCTTCGTCACCCTTCTCTGCAACTTCGAGTTCAGTATCAGCATCATTTGCAGTCTTCCATCCCGGAAAGATGGTCCGTTTCCATGATGCATGCCAAGTAAACTCTCCTTCGTCACCCTCAGCATCAAAGCGTATCGTGCGAGTCTCACCCTTAGCATGAGCCATTATAGACTGAATTGCTCTCAACCAAATGAGCCTATATACTTTGTAGTCTTGAATACCCCAGTCTTCACTATCAGGCAATTTGGATACATCAAAGTGCGTCGGCCGAATCGCCTCATGTGCTTCTTGAGCCTGCACCTCAGCCTTTTTCTTCTTAGGTGTCGCAGTCTGACTCGCAACATATGGTTTCCCCCATTTACTCTCTACAACCCTCTTTGCATCGTCTATCGCCTCCTCACTCATACTTGTCTGGTCAGTTCTCATGTATGTGATATGACCAGCCTCATAAAGTTTCTGTGCAATCTGCATTGTCCGCTTGGGTGCAAAGTGATATAGATTGCTCGCCTGTTGCTGTAATGTGCTCGTCATGAGAGGCTGCGGCGGACCTTCTGTCCAAGACTTCGTTATCGCCGAAGTAATCTTGGCACGTTGCTCAGTTGAATGGTTTTCTAGATAATTCAGAGCTGACTCATCATCGCCCAACATATCAATCATTGCAGCATCCCAGACTTCTTTAGGGTGACCTGCCGCCGACCATGACCCTTTGATCATCCACGAACACTCGGATTTGAATGACTCAATTAGCTGCTCTTTCTCACAAACGAGACGAAGTGCAGGTGTTTGACAGCGACCAGCACTCAGAGCGGAAGATGCTGAATATCCAATGTGCTTCCAAAGAATGGGCGATACAGTGAATCCTACCATCATATCAAGCATTGCACGGGCCTGTTGAGAATACACTTTGTTCATGTCAATGAGTCTGGGTTTGCTAATTGCATCTAGGACTGCATTTCGTGTTATCTCACGAAAGGCTGCACGAGGGTTTGTCTTGGGATTGAGTTTGAGTAGAATAGCTATACTATACGCAATTGCCTCACCCTCTCTGTCATC
>SXGQ01218099.1_pt1 | contig 19881 bp, 15 predicted proteins | sample 3178371 | NCBI WGS metagenome assembly SXGQ01 (sample SAMN11356859, study PRJNA531348) | freshwater metagenome | isolation source: freshwater sample F1-20 | place: China: Fuxian Lake, Yuxi | collected 2017-12-25 | reverse complement strand
GATCGGGCCGGCGAGGTAGAGGCCGGCCACCGGCGTGCTCTCCAGGCTCGGCTGGAGCTGGTCGGGAGGGCAGTAGTCGTATTCCACGGCATAGCCGTAGCGCATGATCCGCGCCCGCTCGAGCCCCGGCACCAGCGCGATCATCTCGTCCTGCACGTCGCGCGGGAGGCTCGTCGAGATCCCGTTGACATAGATCTCGCGCGTCTGCCGCCCCTCCGGCTCGAGGAACAACTGGTGCGCATCGCGCTCCGCGAAGCGCACCACCTTGTCTTCGATACTCGGGCAGTATCGCGGGCCGCGCGCGCCGATCTGGCCGGTGTACATCGGCGCGCGGTGGAGGTTGCGGCGGATCAGCTCGTGGATCGCCGGGGTGGTGCGCGTGATCCAGCAGGGAAGCTGCTCGCGGTCGATGCGCTCGGTGAGAAACGAAAACGGCTGCGGCGACTCGTCGCCCGGCTGGATCTCGAGGCGCGAGAAGTCGATGCCGCCGGCGGCGAGGCGGCACGGCGTGCCGGTCTTGAAGCGCTCGACGCGGAAGCCCGCCCGGTCGAGGGCCCGGCTGACCCCCGACGTGGTCCCCTCCCCTGCCCGGCCGCCGGCCGTCTTCGCCTCGCCGGTGTGCATCACCGCCTGGAGGAAGGTGCCGGTGGTGAGGACGACCGCGGCGGTGCGGTATTCGGCGTCGCCGCGCACCGCGATGCCGACCACGCGCCACCGCGGGCCGCCGTGGAGCGGGGAAGCGATCGGCTCGAGGAGCAGGTCCTCGACCGTCTCCTGGCGCAGATCGAGGCCCGGGGTCTCCTCGACGATCCGCTTCACCTCCTGCTGGTAGGCGCGCTTGTCGGCCTGGGCCCGCGGCCCGTGCATCGCCGCCCCCTTGGAGCGGTTGAGGACGCGGAACTGGATGCCGGTGGCGTCGATCGCCCGGGCCATCACACCGCCGAGCGCGTCGACCTCGCGCACGAGCTGAGCCTTCCCCACGCCGCCGATGGCGGGATTGCAGCTCATCTGCCCGACGGTGTCGCAGTTGGCCGTGAGGAGCACGGTCCGCGCGCCGAGCCGGGCGGCGGCGCAGGCCGCCTCGACACCGGCGTGGCCCCCCCCGACCACGACCACGTCGGCCTCGTAGCGGCACCCCATCGGTCAGTCCCGCGGGCCCGGCTCGATCGCCTCGATCGCGTCCAGGTCGATCTCGGCCTCGTCGCCACCGCGGATCGCGATCAGCCAGCGCCCCTCACCGCCGGTGAGGTGCCAACGCCCGGAGAGCACCCCCTCGCCGTCGTACATCCCGACGTAGTGGACGGAGTGGCCGGCCTGGTAGCGCTTCAGAATCGCCACCGCGCCGCGCTGGTCGATCGTGCCATCGAGCGTGAACGGCGCGATCCGGTCGCGCCCCTGGCCGCGGACCACCCCACCGGTGATCGACACCGTGAGCGCGTCCATCGCCTGCCGGCCGAGATGCCGCTGCTCCCACCAACCGTGCGCCTGACGCACCGGTCCCGACGCCCCGCCCACATCGTCTGCCATCGCCAGTCCTCCGGAATCCCCTGCCTCTTCCCGACAGTCTGCCAAAGCCGGGACCACCCCGCCACGAACCGGCCGCGCCCCGGCCGGCAGGTGGCTCCCGTCAGGCCGCCGCCGCCCGGGTCGGCGGGGTGAGCCGGAAGAGCGCGAACAGGTCGTCGACGGTCAGGCCGCTCGCCTCGGGGGTGCCCGCCTCGGAGAGGATCGTCGCCGAGAGATCACGCTTCCGGCGGAGGACTGCGTCGATCCGCTCCTCGATCGTGTCGAGGGCCAGGAACCGGGTCACCGTGACGGCGCCGGCTGCGCCGATCCGATGGGCACGGTTGATCGCCTGGTCCTCGACAGCCGGATTCCACCAGCGGTCGAAGAGGAAGACGTACTGCGAGAACTGGAGGTTGAGCCCCACCGCCCCGGCGCCGTAGGAGAGGAGCAGGACCGAGTGGTGGCGGTCGTGGCGGAAGCGGCGGATCGTCTCGTCGCGCGCCTGGGTGGAGAGCCCGCCGTGGTATTCGAGGGCGCCGAACCGGTCGAGCCGGCCGCGGAGGCGACCGAGGGTTTCCACCCACTGGCTGAAGACGAGGGCCTTGCGGCCGCTGGCCCGCACCTCCTCCAGCTCCGCCTCGAGGCGCTCGAGCTTGGCGCTCTCGCCGGAGTGGGTGTCGAAGTTGCAGATCTGCTTGAGGCGGAGCACCAGTTCGAAGACGTGCTGGATCGTCGCCTCGCGACCCATCCCCGCCAGGCGCAGCACCCCCTCCTCCTCCGCCAGACGGTAGGTCTCGCGCTGCTGGGAAGTCAGCTCCACCCCCGCGTCGCGGTCGAGCCGCGGGGGCATGTCCTTGAGGACGCGGTCCTTGGTCCGCCGCAGCACGTGGTCGGCGGCGGCGGCGCCGAGGGCCCGCGGGCTCATCCGCTCGTGGAGGTGGCCGGGGGCGACGAACTCGAAGAGCCCGACGATGTCGTCGGCGGAGTTCTCCACCGGCGTGCCGGTGAGCGCCCAGCTGCGACCGCGGCGCAGCGCCCGCACAGCCTGGCTGGTCTGGCTGGAGCGGTTCTTGATCCGCTGCGCCTCGTCGAGGGCGACGAGGTCGAACGACAGACCCAGCTCGGCGACGAGATCTCGGTCGCGGACCACCACCTCGTAGTTGGCGAGCTTCACCGGCACGTCGGCCAGCGACCACTGCCAGCGGCGCCGGGCGGGGTCCCCCTCGATCACCGCCACGAGCAGCTCCGGCGCCCAGTCGGCCAGCTCCCGCGCCCAGTTGGAGACCAGCCCCTTGGGGCAGACCACGAGCACGCGCCGCGCCTGCCCGCTGCGGACGAGGAGCCGGATCGCCGAGATCGCCTGCATCGACTTGCCGAGCCCCATCTCGTCGGCGAGCACCGCCGAGTGCCGCGGCACGAGAAACGCCATGCCGTCGAGCTGGAACGGGAATGGCGGCCGGGGAAACTCGAGCCGGCTGGTGTCGAGGATCGTTTCGAGGTCGGGCTGGAGGAGGAAGAAGAACCGCTCGGCGAGCTTGACGACGTCGCGCGGCGGGGCGATCCGGGTGCGGGTGGCACGCGCCAGAGGCGCTGCCGCGGGCACGGCGGCGGCAGCCGGAGCGCCTGGCCGATCCACTCGGGCCGTTGGTGGATCCATTCGGGCCGTGGGCCGTGGGGCAGGTGCCGGCAGCGCCGCCACCTGCGGGAAGCGGAAGCTGCGCACCAATGGCGGCCGTTCGAGCAGGGGCACGCGCGAGACCACCGGCCGGGCCGCGACCACGGGCAGCGAGAGGACTGCCGCGGCGGGCAGCCGGGGGTCGAAGCGGTGGACGCGCGGCGCGGGCAGGAGGAGGTCGGCGGCCGACCAGGTGCGCACCGGCGACGGAGTGGTGTGGGGGGCGAGCGGTGGCTGCGCTTCCATGCGACGGCGCGCGGTCAGTGCCGCTGCGCCTCCTCGATCGCCGCCCGGATCCGTGCGAACGGCTCATGGAGATCGACCGCCGCGGCAAGCGATTCGAGCGCCCCGCGCCAGCGGTCGCCGCCTGGCGCCGTCGGCGGCGGCACGATCGCGGCCGCGCCGAGCGCCACCGCATCGGGGCGGCGCGGCTCCACGGCTGCGACGAGGGCCACCGGCAGCAGCGTGTGGGGGCGGACGTGGAGCATCGCCTCGATGTCGGTCAGCACCAGCGCCGGTTCGACCGTGCCCTCGGCGAGGAGCGCTGCGCCGAGCTGGCGGCCGTGGAGGTGGGCCGGCAGCGCCGCGCCGTAGAGGATCTGCTGGGCCCGCGACACCTTCACCGGCGTCGTGCAGTGGAACTCGAGCGGCCGGCCGCACACATCGACCAGGAGATAGCCTCCGAGGCAGCCGTGGGCCGGGGTTTCGACCGCCGTCAGGAAACCGAATGCGGTCGCATCCGGCCGCTGGTCGCCCGCCTGCTGCATGATGGCTCCCGCCTGCTGCATGATGGGATCACGTTCCCGGTGAACGGGCAGCTCCCTCCACCCCGCCCATCTCATCGGGCGACCCGGTTCCCGTCTTGAGCGGTGGTGGTCCGGCGGCGACCGGTGTCGCTCCAGCCATCCCGAGCGGCAGGGCCACGCGACGACGGCGGGGGCTGCCCCCGTCGGCGATGGCTGGGGAAACCCTGCCGATCGGGAGGCGCGATCCCGCCGCAGGGGCCGGCGCGGGAATGCGCAGGACGTGCCGGCTCCCTCCGTCTCGAGCGGCGTTACAATGCCGTCGTCTGTCGGTGCCAGGGATCTGGCCGAGCTCCGTGCCAGGTGCCTGGCCGCCGGGATTGGCCTCCGGGAGGAACCATGCAGGATCCGTCGACCGTGTTCACCCGCCTCGACATCTCCGCCGGGACGGTGGCGGCCGGGCAGACACCGGTGGCGCCGTCCGCCGTCGGGCCAGCCGACGCCGAGGTGGTGCGCCTCCTCCGCGACCTGGTCGCCTCCCAGCAGCGGACCACCGAATTGCTCGGCGAGGTCGCCGGCCTGCTCTCCCAGCAGCAGCGCCAGCGCGCGGCGGAACTGAAGGCCTGGAAAGACGCCAACCCCGATCTTTCGCGGTCGTGCCGCCTGGCGGCGGAGTCGCTCGCCCGGGTCCACACCGAGTTTCTCGGCAGCATCGCCCGCGAGGCGCGGGAAAACGGCGAGGATTTCGCCGACAGCGAATACGCCCTCGGCGAGTTCATCGATCGCTACGGTCCGCGGCTCGCCCACTTCAACGGCGTGCTCCAGTTGTTTTCGCAGCTGGGAGGGCCGGCCCCGGCCGCCAATTCCCAGTCGGGCGACTGACGCCGCTTCCCGTTCCCGGCGCGGCCCGCGCCGATGCCCCGCCGATCCTCCCTGCCGCCTCCCTCCAACACCCCCTCCAGGAACCGCGTGATGGCCTCTTCCACCCCGGCCGCCGAAAAGCCTCCCGTGTTCGAGGTCGCGAGTGATCAGGCGGTGGCGCAGGCGCGTGCCGCGCTCGACACCCACGTGATGGAGATGATGGCCTGGCACTTCCACGAGTCGACCGGCTGCCCGTTCTGGCTCGACTACGCGAAGAAGCTCCCTTTCGACCCGCTCCGCGACGTGAAGAGCTTCGCCGACCTGCGGAAGTTTCCCCCGTTCGAGGACGAGTGGCTGCGTGGCGGGCCGGTGCGCCGCTGGGTGCCCAAGGGTATGGCCGACAAGCCGATGTACGTCTTCGAGACCGGCGGCACGACCGGGATCCCCAAGTCGCGTGTCAACCACCGTGACTTCCGCACCGACTACGAGATGTTCAGCGACACGCTGCCCGAGGAGTTTTTCCCGCGCGGCGCCAACTGGTTGATGCTCGGCCCGTCGGGCCCGCGGCGGCTGCGGCTCTCGATCGAGCACCTCGCCCAACACCGCGGCGGGATCTGCTTCTGCGTCGACCTCGATCCCCGCTGGGTGATCAAGCTGATCCAGAAGGGCTGGATGGAGCACCTCGAGGCCTACAAGCAGCACTGCATCGACCAGGCGATCACGATCCTCGAGGCGGGCCACGACGTGAAGTGCATGTTCACCACGCCGAAGCTGCTCGAGTCGCTGGCGCTGGCGCTGGAGAAGCGCGGCACGACGATCCGCAAGATGGGGATCACCGGGATCTTCTCCGGCGGCACGGAGTTCACCCCGCAGTGGACCCGGTTCGCCGTCGAGGAACTGCTCGACGGCGCCTACATGACCCCCACCTACGGCAACACCCTGATGGGACTGGCCGCCTCGCGCCCGGTGGTGCCCGCCGACGGCTACACGATCGCCTACTACGCCCCGCAGCCGCGGGCCGTCGTCGAGGTGGTCGACTTCGACGCCCCCGACACCGTCGTGCCCTACGGCGGCACCGGCCGGGTCCGGCTCACCACCCTGACCCACGAGACCTTCATCCCCGGCTTCCTCGAGCGTGATGAGGGGGAGCGGGAGCACCCCTACGTGAAGTATCCGTGGGACGGGGTGAGCGGCGTGCGCCCGTTCCGCGTGCTGGCGGCCTCGACGACCGTCGGCGTCTACTGATCCGCCCGTCCACCGATTCGCTGATGCACCGCTTCGCTGATTCACCGGGGGCCCGGCGCTGACCGGCCACCGGGGCCATTCCCCGCCACTTGGCGGCACCGATCGACCAACCCTGGAGCACGCTCCCCATGCATCTGCCCGCCTGGCGGTTCGGCAAACCCTACGAGTCGATCGAACGGACGACGCTCGTGCACTTCCTCACCGGGGCACCGGTGGCGGAGGTGAGCCAGGTGGGTGGGGCCCTCGTCGGCCGCGACCTGCAGAAGGCGGCGCGGGCCCGCGAGGCACTCGTGGCGCTCGATCCCGAGGACGTCGTCGAGCGCCTCCAGACCGCCGGCAACCTCTACGCCCACGGCACGGTGACCGTCGGCGGCGTGAAGCAGTCGCCCGACGATTTCGTCCGTTCCCAATCGGCGACGACCGGCCTGCCGGAATCGCTCTGCCGGGCGAACATGCAGAAGAACATGTTCGTGCTCTCCAACATGGACCGGATGCTCGACGCGCTGTCGCGGGGCCTGCCGCCGGAGGTGCTCTGGAAGGGCTGGGGCCGCGAGCAACGCGGGGTGGTGGTCAGCTATCAGGTGCAATCGCCGGTGCTGGGACTGGTGCTGCCGAGCAATTCCCCCGGCGTCCACACCCTCTGGCTGCCGGTGCTCGCCCTCGGCGTGGGGCTGGTGATGAAGCCGGGCGGCCAGGAACCCTGGACCCCCTACCGGATGGCAGCGGCGATGGTCGAGGCGGGTGTTCCGGCCGACTGCATCGGCCTCTATCCCGGCGCCACGGACGTCGGTGCCGCGATCCTCGCCGGCTGCCGCCGCAGCATGATCTTCGGCAGCGCCAAGACGGTGGAGCAGTACCGCGGCAACCCCGGCGTGCAGGTGCACGGTCCGGGATTTTCGAAGATCGTCCTCGGGGACGACTGCGTCGACGACTGGGAGCGCTACATCGACGTGATGGTGGAGAGCGTCGCCGCCAACAGCGGCCGCGGCTGCATCAACGCCTCGGCGATCTGGGCGAGCCGCCACACCGAGGCGATCGCCGCGGCCCTCGCCGACCGGCTCGGCCCGGTCGCGGTGAAGCCCCCCGACGATCCGGAGGCGAAGCTCGCCGCCTTCACCATCCCCGGCGCCGCGAAGGCGATCTGGGGGCAGATCGAGGCGGGGCTCAAGGCCCCCGGCGTGCGCCACGCAACGGCCACGCACGGCGATCGGCTCGTCGAGGGGGAGCGCTGCGGCTGGCTGCGGCCGGTGGTGGTGCACTGCGACTCGCCGGAACCGGAGATCGCCAAGGCGGAATACATGTTCCCCTTCGTGACGGTGGTGCGCTGCCCGCAGCAACGGATGCTCGAGGCGATCGGACCGACCCTCGTCGGCACCGCGATCACCAACGACCCCGCCTTCCAAGCGCAGCTCACCGACTGCACCCACATCGACCGGCTCAACCTCGGGCCGATCCCGACCACGAAGCTCGACTGGCTCCAGCCCCACGAGGGCAACATCATCGACTTCCTCTACCGCTCGCGCGCTCTCCAGGTGCCGGCCGCGGCGGCTGCGGCGGTGAGCTGATCCCTCGAGCTGATCCCGCCATCAGCCCCTCCGGCTGATCGCTTTCGCCCTTTCCGCGGTGCCGAGAGACCGACCGTGAGCGCGCAGGAGCCCGTCGCTGCCGAACAGTTGCCGCCGGGGAGCGCTCCGTATGAATTCCGCGCCCCGACCCGCCTCGTCGTCGGCGCGGGTTCGCTGGCGCGGCTGGGAGCGCTCGCCGCCGACCTCGGCGCCCGCCGGGTGCTCGTGGTGAGCGACCATGGCGTGGAGCACGCCGGCCACACCGCCGTCGGTGTCCGGTCCCTCGAGGCGGCGGGGATCACGGTGGAGCGGTTCGCCGACTTTGCGGAAAACCCGGGCACCGGTGCGGTGGAGGCAGGTACGGCGGTGGCCCGCGCCTTCTGCCCCGATCTCCTCGTCGGCCTCGGCGGCGGCAGTTCGATGGACTGCGCCAAGGGGATCAACTTCCTCCTCTGCTGCGGCGGCCGGATGCAGGACTACCGCGGCCGTCACACCGCCACCGCGCCGCTGTTGCCGACGATCGCCGTGCCAACCACCGCCGGCACCGGCAGCGAGACGCAGTCGTTCGCCCTCATCACCGACGACGCCACCGGCATGAAGATGGCCTGCGGTGATCCGCGCGCCGCGTTCCGCGTGGCGATCCTTGACGTCACCCTCACCCTCACGCAGCCGGCGCGCGTCACGGCGCTGACCGGGATCGACGCCCTTTCACACGCCGTCGAGAGCCACGTCAGCCGGGCGGCCACCCCCGCCTCGCGGGTGTTCTCCCGCGCGGCCTTCGCCCTCCTCGCGCACGGGCTGCCGCGGGTGTTCACCGATCCCGCCGACGTCGCCGCCCGGTCCGATGTGCAGCTCGGGGCCGCCTGGGCGGGGCTGGCGATCGAGAACGCGATGCTCGGCGCGGCCCACGCCCTCGCCAATCCGCTGACCGCCGCCCACCACGTGGTGCACGGCCAGGCGGTGGGACTGATGCTGCCGCACGTGGTGCGGTTCAACGCCACCGCCGGCGCGGCCGGCTATGGTGAACTGGCCGCGGCAATCCCCGGGCCGGCGACCGACGCGCCCCCCGCGGAGCGCTTGGCCATCTGGCTCGAGACGATCGTCGGCCGATCGGGCCTGGCCCGGTCGCTCGGCGCCCTCGGCCTGGCGACCGCCGACATCCCCTCCCTCGCGGCGGCTGCGGCCGGCCAGTGGACCGCCGGATTCAACCCGCGGCCGGTGGCCGCCGCAGACCTCTCGCTCCTCTACGAGGCGGCCCGATGAGACACACCCCGCTGCCGCCGTCGGTCGTGCCGCTGCTGGCTGCCGGGTTGCTGTGCGGCTGGCTGCCATGGGCGTGGGGGACCGCGCAGCGGGCCAGTGCCGCCGAGCCTGTCGCCGCCCCGACCAGCGCCCCGACCAGCGACCCGGCCAATGAAGCGCCCGCCGATGCCTGGCCGGTGTTCCGTGGCTGCCTCGCGGGCACGGGGCGGTCGGCGGGGGCGGTGCCGCTGCCGCTCGTGGAGCGCTGGCAACGGTCTCTCGGCAAGACCGCGGTCGATGCCACACCGGTGATCGCCGACGGAATGATCTACGTCGGCGACCTCGACGGCACGTTCCACGCCCTCGCCCTCGACGACGGTGCACCGCGCTGGACCGCCAAGAGCGAGAATGGCTTCCCCTCGGCCGCCGCCGTCTCCACCGATCCGGCCGTGCCGGTGGTGGTGGTCGGCGACGGCGCCGGGATCGTGCGCGCCTTCGACCGCAGGGCTGGCACGGTGCTCTGGACCCACGAGGCCAGGGGGGAGATCTCCGGCGGGCCGACGATCGTGCCCGGCGACGACGGCCCACGCGTGCTGATCGGGTCGCAGGACGCCACGCTGGTCTGCCTCCGGCTGGCCGACGGCACGGAGGTGTGGAAGCACACCATCGGCGACCAGATCCGCTGTTCGCCCACCGTCGCCGACGGCCGCGTGCTCCTCGCCGGTTGCGACGGCAAACTCCATGCGATCGACGTCGCCACCGGGACGGAGTCGGGCGCGGTGGCGATCGACGGCCCGACAGGCACCACCCCGGCGGCCGCCGCGGGGCGGGCGCTGTTCGGCAGCGAAGGAGGGGTCTTCTGGGCGATCGACGTGGCCGCCAACCGGGAAGCCTGGCGGATCGACCCGACCGGCAGCCCGCAGGCCTACCGCTCGAGCGCCGCCGTGACGGGCGATCTGGCGGTCGTCGGCACCCGGGGACGGGCGGTGGAGGCGTTCGCGATCGCCGACGGGACACGCCGCTGGCGGCAGCCGATGCGTGGCCGCGTCGATGCCTCGCCGATCGTCGTCGGGGTTGCCGGTGCCGAGGCAGCGGGCGGCGACACCGCTGTGATCGCCGCCGACTCGGCCGGGCGGATCGTCGCCCTCGATCCGGCCAGCGGTGCGATCCGCTGGCAGTTCGACGCCGGGGTCGCGTTCACCGCCTCGCCGGCGGTCGCGGCCGGGCGCGTGGTCCTCGTCGATGGCGAGGGCACCGTGTGGTGCTTCGGCGCCGCGCCCCCATGAACCCGGCGTTCGATCCAGAGCGATTCCGCCGCGAGGGCCGCGCGGTGGTCGATTGGCTGGCCGACTACTGGGCCGGCCTCGAGGACCGGCGGGTCGCCCACACGGTCGACCCCGGAGATGTGCGCGCGGCGCTGCCCGTCGCGGCCCCCGAGGCCCCGGAACCGCTCGCCGCGGTGCTCGCCGACCTCGACCGGGTGATCGTGCCGGCCCTGACCCACTGGCAGCATCCGGGATTCTTTGCCTACTTCCCCGCCAGCACCGCTCCCCCGTCGATCCTCGGCGAACTGCTCGCCGCCGGCCTGGGGGTGCAGGGGATGCTCTGGTCGACGTCGCCGGCCTGCACAGAACTGGAGACCCACGTCCTCGACTGGGTGGCGGAACTGCTCGGCCTGCCGCCGCGCCTCTCGAGCCGCGGCGCCGGCGGAGGGGTGATCCTCGACTCGGCATCGAGCGGCGTGCTGGTGGCGCTGGTCGCAGCGCGCGAGCGGGCCACCGCGGGGCGGACCAACGCCGCGGGGGTCGGGGCCGCCCCGGCGGCGCTGACGGCCTATGCCAGCGGCGATGCCCACTCCTGCGTCGAGAAGGGGGTGGGGATCGCCGGCCTGGGACGCGACTCGCTGCGGAGGATTCCCGTCGATTCAGCCGGGGCGATGGACACCGCCGCGCTCGAGCGCGCGATGGCCGACGACGCCGCGGCGGGCCGCCGGCCGTGCCTCGTGGTGGCGACCGTGGGCACCACCGCACGTGGCGGCATCGATCCGGTGGCCGCCATCGCCGCCGTCGCCGCCCGGCACGGGGCGTGGGTCCATGTCGACGCCGCCTGGGCCGGCACCGCGGCGCTCTGCCCGGAGTGGCGCGCGGCGCTCACCGACGGGGCCGACGCCGTCGACAGCTGGGGCACCAATCCCCACAAGTGGCTGCTGGTGAACTTCGATTGCCACTGCCTCTGGGTGGCCGATCGCGGCGCCCTGATCAACAGCCTGTCCACGAAGCCGGAGTATCTGCGCAACGCCGCCACCGAGAGCGGCGCGGTGATCGACTACAGCGACTGGCAGGTGCCACTCGGCCGGCGGTTCCGCGCCCTCAAACTCTGGCTCACGCTGCGTCTGTTCGGCGCCGAGGCCCTGCGGCAGCGGATCCGCGACCATGTGACCTGGGCGGCATGGTTCGCCGACCGGGTGGCGGCCGATCCCCGGCTGGTACTGCTCTGCCCGCCGAGCCTGTCGCTGGTCTGCTTCGCGGCGACCGGCGGTGATGCCGCCACGCTCGAACTCCTCGCCCGGATCAACGGCGCCGGGGAGGTGCTCGTGAGCCATGCCCGCGTGGCCGACCGGATCGCCATCCGGCTTGCCGTGGGGGCGACCCTCACGGAGCGCCGCCACGTGGAGGGGGCGTGGCGGATCATCAACGCTGCCCTCGCCCCTCCATCCGCTGCGGAGGCCGCGCCCTGACCACCGGCACCATGCACACCCGCTGGCCGCGGCAGCGGTCCTCCTGGTGGCTCACCGCGCATCCCGCATGCGTGGCGAGTGGCCGCCCCCGGACCCGCGCCTACGACAGCGCGGGCGTCCCCCACGTTCTCGAGTATTCCGAGGCCCAACTCCCGGTGGAGCCGGCCGGGCGCCCATCCCCGGGCCGCCCCTGAACGGCGCCGGCAGGGTGGCAGCGGGCCGGCAGGCTGCCTTTTCAAACTCAGGCGGCAAAAGCCCGACCGTGTATGGGGATTCTGGGGGAGATCTGCCGGCCGGGACCAAGTGTCAGGAGCCGGGAGGGCGACTCTTTCGATAGACAGAGGCGAGGAATTTCCATCGGCCGAACCAACGGCCGTGGGGGCCGTACTATTTGGTGCGACCCGGGGCGGTGGCACGCGGGGCAAGGACCGCTTGCTGGCGGCGGACCCGTCCGGGCCGAGGAGAGTACACACCATGGCACGCAAAGACGCCCTCGTGAACCTGCGGACGATCCTCGTCCGGCGCCGGGATGCCCTCCGCAGCGCCCTCGCCGGGGACTTGTCGCTGCTCAAGGAACTGCGGAGCGAGTCGCCCGGCGACATGATCGACGCCGCGCTCGATTCGGCGCAGGATGAGATCAGCTCGCAGCTGGCCGAGGTGGAGAGCCGCGAGCTCGCCCACATCGAAATCGCCCTCGAGCGGATGAAGTCCGGCGACTACGGCGTCTGCGATGTCTGCTCCGGCAAGATCCCGATGGCCCGGCTGCACGCGCTGCCCTATGCCACGATGTGCATCGCCTGCCAGCGGGAGAGCGAGCGGACCGGCTTCCGCGCGGCCCGCGAAGAGGTCGAGGACAGCTTCGCCGGCGATCTGGAGATCGACGTCTCCTGACGAGCGGCCAACGGCGCACCGGTTGGCTACCGCCCCCGAGCCGGGGCGGGGCTGCTGCGCGGCGGTAGCCGGAGACGTTTCAGGTATGCTCCGTCGGCGTCTGCCGCGTCTGCCCACGGAGCCGGTCATGTTCGACTTGTTGCCGTCCCGCTGGCCTGAGCCGACGCAGCGGTGGACCGCCCGGTTCCTCTGCTGCCTGATGGCCGCCATGCCCGTCCGGCCCGCCATGGCCGACGAGGCGGTGGTCCCTGTCCCCGCACCGGCGATCGAGCACGCGGCCCCCGCCACCGGGCAGGCCCCGGTGGATCCCGTCCGCCCGCTGCGGCTCTCCGCCGCGGAGCGCGAGCGGCTCTATGGGCAGGTGGTCCTCGAAGCGGAGGCCCTCGAGCGCCAGGGGGCGCAGCTCCGCCGCCTCACCCTCCTGCTCCGTCCCACGGTCGTCCACATCGACACGCGCAAGCCGGCCCTGCGGCCGCGGAACGGCAAGGCGAGCGAAGACGAGGCGGGCTCCGGGGTGATCGTCCAGATCGCCGGCCGCACCGTGGTGATCACCAACCGGCACGTGGTCAACCGGGCCGAGCTCGACAACATCACCATCCGCCTCGATGACGGTCGCGAACTGACCCCGCGGCGGCTCTGGTCCGACGCCGGCACCGACATCGCCGTGTTGGAGATCGTCGGCGACGATCTCGAGCCGGCGCGGCTGGCAGCCGCCGACACCCTGGAGATCGGCGACACGGTGCTGGCGATCGGCAGCCCGTTCGGCCTCTCCCATTCCGTGACCCTGGGCATCGTCTCCGCCAAGGGGCGCCGCGACCTCGAACTGGGTGACGAGGGGGTGCGGTTCCAGGACTTCATCCAGACCGACGCCGCGATCAATCCGGGCAACAGTGGCGGCCCGTTGGTCAATCTCCGCGGTGAGGTGGTGGGGCTCAACACCGCGATCGCGAGCAACTCCGGCGGCAGCGAGGGGATCGGGTTCGCGATTCCGGTGTCGATGGTGGAATTCGTCGCCCGGCAACTCGTCGAGAACGGCAAGGTGGCACGCGGGTACCTGGGGGTGGCCCTCGACAAGTCGTTCTCCCGCCAGAGCGCCGAGCGGCTGGGCATGGTGCGCGCCGTGGGGGCACGGGTGACGGGCGTGACCCAGGGGTCGCCGGCCGATGCGGCCGGCCTGCTCCCCGACGACGTGATCATCGAGTTCGGCGGCACGCCGGTCGACGACGACGACCATCTCGTCAGCCTCGTGAGCACCACGATGACCGACCGTGAGGTCGACCTGGTGGTGTTCCGCGACCGGCAGCGCGTGCCGCTGCGGCTGCGGGTCGCCAGCCGCGACCAATTCGAATCGCGTTGACCTTCCCGGCGGTACCCCACCAGGCCGGACGGGCCGGGGCTCAGGTCGCGGCGGCGGCGGCGGCCAACCCGCGGATGATGCAGTCCTCGACCGCCGCGGCGTCGCACGCGGTGAGGATGTCGGCGGTGGGCTGCCACTGGCGCGCCTGCCGCCGATCAACGACAAGCATCCCGGCGGTGAGGTCGCCGGCGGTCTCGACGTCGGCGGCGATCGTCGCCCGCTCGAAGAGCTCGGGATGCGTCGCCGCCACGAGCGCTACCGTGCCATGGAGCCGGATCCCCTCGCTGCCGAGCAATTGACGCTGGGCCCGGAAGGCGTGGGGCAGCATCCGCCGCAGGAGCGTCCCGGCCCGCGACGACTCGTCGGGAAGCTGATCGAGCAGCCCGAACCCGAGGACGAGCTGGCCCGACGTCTCGAGCGGCACGAGCACCTTGGCCAGCGGCTGAAGGATCAGGTGGCGGGCGGCCTGGGGATCGGCGAAGAAGTTGGCATCTGCCACCGGGGTGGCGTCGCCCGCCGCCCGGAGGCTGCCTCCGGAGACCACCACCTCCTGCACCAGATCGACCACGCCTGGGTCGCGGCGGAACAGCCGCGCCAGGTTCGTGAGCGGGCCCAGCGCGATGATCGTCACCTGCCGGGGGTGGGCCCGGAGCGTCTCCCAGATCACCTTCTCGGCGACATGCCCGCCGTGGAGCGACACCTGGGGCAGGTCGATCCCACCGAGGCCGTCGGTGCCGTCGAGGAGGAATGGCCACGGGGTCAATTCAGCGTCGGCCGGTGCCGCACCCAACCGGGGCAGGCGCGGCGGATCGAGCAAGTTGACCAGCGCCTGGAGGTTCGCGGTGGCCCGCTCGTGCCCGACGCAACCGGCCGTGGCAGTTACGGCGAGGACTTCGAGACGCGGGTCGAACAGCGCCATCGTCAGCGCCACGGCATCGTCGATGCCCGGATCGACGTCGATGATCACCTTGCGGGTCACGGCACCACTCGCTCCTGGGCTCCGCGGCTGGTGTAGGCTCTGAAACACTTGCCGACCGGGCATCGTATCGGATCGGCCAGCCGAACGGCCCGAAACCCGCCCCCCTGGCGCCGCCATGGCCCCCGAGACCGACCCCTGCGCCGCCGCCGTCGATCGGCTCACTGCCGGCATCCCGCCCTCCAGACGCGAGGCCCACGACATCGTCGAGACCGTGTTTGCCGGCAGGGGCGCGCTCGATGCCTTCGGCCGCTGGCTGACCTTGCTGGCCGACCGCCCCCCCGATGCCGAGGTGATCGCGGGGGTCGCGGCGGCGGTCCGTGGGCGGATGGTGCCCGTGCCCCACGACCTGCCCTTGGTCGCCGACACCTGCGGAACCGGTGGCGACGGTTCGGACACCTTCAACATTTCCACCGCCGCAGCGATCGTGGCCGCCGCCGCCGGGCTCCCGGTGGCGAAGCACGGCAACCGCGCCGTCTCCAGCCGCACCGGCTCCGCCGACGTGCTCGCCTCCCTCGGGGTGCGCATCGATGCCGACGCCGCGACCAGCGGCCGCTGCCTCCGGGAGACCGGCATCTGCTTCTGCCTGGCGCCACTCCACCATCCGGCGATGGCGCTGGTGGGCCCCCTGCGCCGGTCGCTCGGGCGGCCGACCGTGTTCAACGCGATCGGCCCGCTGTGCAATCCCGCCGGTGCCACGGTGCAGGTCGTGGGGGTGGGGCGGCCGGCGCTGCGGGAACCGCTCGCCCTCGCGGCGGCGAACCTCGGCGTGAAGCGGATGCTCGTGGTGTCGGGGGCGCTCGCGGCCGACGGGACGCGCTCCTGCGACGAGGTGAGCGTATTCGGCCCCACTGACGTGATCGACGTGCGTGGGGGGCGGCTCCACCCCCTGCGCTGGGAGCCGGCCGACTTCGGTCTCGCGCGCCGCGCGGAGGCTGACCTCGCCGGGCTCGCGGTCGACGGCCCGGAAGCGAGTGCCGCCATCATCCGCCGCGTACTCGCCGGGGAGCGGGGTGCGGCGCGCGAGATGGTGGCTGTCAACGCCGCCGCCGTCCTCTGGGCCGCCGGGCACGCAGCCACCCCGGCTGAGGGCTGCCGCCTGGCACTCGACACGATCGATGGCGGCGCCGCCGGCGCCACGCTGGCCCGGCTTGCCGCGGCCACCCACGACAGCGCCTGGGAGACCGGGGCATGAAACTCGATGTCATCCAACCCGACGCCATGCCACCCGCCCCCGCGGGCGCCTCCCCCCCCCTGCCCTGCTGCGCCAAGCCCGCCACCGGCGAACTGGGGTGGCAGTGCCCGATGCACCCCGACGTCACCGCCTCCGCCCCCGGAAGCTGCCCCGTCTGCGGGATGGATCTGGTGCCGATCGGCCAATCGACAACGGCCGCCGACGACGCGAAGCACGCGCGCCGGCGGCTGGTGATCTGCAGCGTGCTCGCCGCCCTGCTGATGGTGGTGTCGATGACGGCGATGGCCGGCCACGCCCTGGGATGGACCGGTGGCCCGGTGCACTGGCTGGCGGGCACGGCGGGCAATTGGCTGCAGTTGGTGCTCGCCACGCCGATCGTCATCTGGGGCGGGTGGCCGATCCTCACCGGCGGATGGGCCGGTTTCCGCCGCGGGCGGCCGACGATGTTTTCCCTGGTCGGGCTGGGGATCGCCGTGGCCTTCCTCGCCAGCGTCGTCGCCACCCTCGCCCCGGGGATGTTTCCCGGCGCGTTCCGCCGCCACGACGGGAGCGTGGAGACGTTCTTCGAGTCGGCCGGCATGATCGTCGTGCTCGTGATGGTGGGGCAGGCACTCGAATCGCGTGCCAGGCGTGGCACGGGGGCGGCGCTCCGCAGCCTCCTTGATCTCGCGCCGCCAACCGCGGAACGCGATCCGGGGGGAGAGACGGTGCCGCTGGTGCAGGTGCGGCCCGGCGATCGGCTGCGGGTGCGGCCCGGCGGCCGGATCCCCACCGACGGCACGGTGCTCGAGGGAACCACCACGTGCGACGAGTCGCTGCTCACCGGCGAGCCTCTGCCGGTGCCGCGCGGGCCCGGCGACAAAGTGCTCGGGGGGGCGATCAACGGCCCGGCGCTGGTCGTCATCCGCGCCGACACCCCCGCCTCCGACGCCCTCGTGGCGCGGATCGCCCGGATGGTGCGCGAGGCCCAGACGCGCCGGGCCCCGATCGAAGCCCTCGCCGACCGGGCGGCGGCGATCTTCACGCCGGCGGTGCTGCTGGTGGCGTTGGCGACGTTTCTCGGTTGGGCATGGTTCGGCCCGGAACCGCGTCTCGCCCTCGGACTCGTGTCGGCGGTGAGCGTGCTCGTGATCGCCTGCCCCTGCAGTCTGGGCCTGGCCACGCCCCTCTCGATGACGGTGGCGATCGGCCGCGGGGCGCGCGGGGGGATCCTGGTCCGCAGCCCGGCGGCGCTCGAGTCGCTGGCCGCCACCGGCACCTTTGCCTTCGACAAGACCGGCACCATCACCCGGGGAACGCCGCGGCTGGTGGGCTGGATCGCCCTCGCCCCCGACGGGCAGCCGATCACCCGGAGCGCCGCGGGTGGGGGCCGACCCGTGCCGGAAACCGGTCCCGAGCGCGACCTGCTGCGCCGCGTGGCCGCGGTCGAGTCGGCCAGCGAGCATCCCCTCGCCCGGGCCTTCGCCGCCGCCGCCGACGAGGCCGGGTTCGTGCTCCCGCCGGTGACCGATGCCACGGCCGTCGTGGGAAAGGGGATCCGCGGCCGCTGCGACGGCGCGGGGGTGAGCGTGGGCAGCGCGGGGTTGCTGCGTGACTCGGGCGTTTCCGCCGCCGATCTCGAGGGGGGCGCCATCGCCACCTGGATCGCCGCGGCCACAGCGATGGGGCAAACCATCGTGCTGGCGGCAGTCGATGGCCGCCTCGCGGGGGGATTCGCCGTCGCCGACCCGCCGCGCGAAGAGGCGGCGGAGGTGATGCGGGTCTTGCGGCAGCGCGGCGCGACCCTGGAACTGCTCTCCGGCGACACCACCGCCGCTGCCGGCCATGTCGGCTGGCTCGTCGGCATCGACCATGCCAGCGGCGGCCTCTCACCCGCGGAAAAAGCGGAGCGGATCTCCGCCCTCCGCAGCGCGGGCGCGCGGCGGGTGACGTTCGTGGGCGACGGCATCAACGACGCGGTCGCCCTCGCCGCCGCCGACACCGGCATCGCGATGGGGAGCGGAGCCGACGTCGCCATCGAGACCGCCGACATCACGCTCCTCTCAGGGGGCCTGGCGGCGGTGCCACGGGCGCTGGCGCTCGCCGACGCCACGATGCGCAACGTGTGGCAGAACCTCCTCCTCGCCTGCATCTACAACCTGCTGGCGCTGCCTGTGGCTGCCGGACTCCTCTATCCGTGGTTGGGGCACGTCACCAGCCCGATGCTCGCCGCCGCGGCGATGAGCGTCAGCTCACTGTCGGTGATCGCCAACGCGCTCCGGCTCCGCCACGTGCCGCTGCCCGCGGTGGGGGCGGCGGACGGACCGGGGATCAGGCGGGCGTGACTCCCGTCAGGGGCACGGCCAGACCGTCGTGGGCCAATTCCACCCCCGGCGGCAGCGCCGCCGAGACGGCGGCGTGCTCCAACTCGTGGGACAGATGCACGAGGAGCGTGCGCCGGGCGTTGATCATCCGCGCGATGTCGACCGCCTCGGCGAGCGACAGGTGGGTGGGATGCCGCGTCGGCCGCAGGCAGTCGAGCACGAGCACGTCGAGGCCCTCGAGCAACGGCCTGGTGGCGGCGGGGATCGCATTGGTGTCGGTGCAGTAGGCGAGGTCGCCGAAGCGAAAGCCGAGGACCTCGAACGGGCCGTGCAGCAGCCGCAGCGGCACCACGCGGCAGCCGAGCACCGTGAACGGCGCGGTGGAAATCGTCTGGAACCGGAGCTGGGGGACACCGCCACCGGGAGCCGGCGTGGCGGCGAAGGCGTAGTCGAAGGCCTGGCGGATCCGGGCCTCGACGCGGGGCTCGCAGAGCACCGGCAGGGGCCGTCCGGCATGGAAACAGATCGGACGGACATCGTCGAGACCGTAGACGTGGTCGACATGATCGTGCGTGTAGAGAATCGCATCGACATGCGTCAGGCCGGCCCGGAGGAGCTGGAGCCGGAGGTCGGGCGTGGTGTCGATGAGCAGGGTGCCGCCCGGCAGGCCGACCGCCACACTCGTGCGCAGCCGGTTGTTGCGCGGATCGACGCTGGTGCACGTCTGGCAGCCACACCCCACCACCGGCACCCCGACGCTCGTACCGGTCCCGAGGAAAAGGAGCTGCCCACCGATGTCGCGACCGACCGCGCGGGGAAGAGGAGGCATGGTCGGTCGGGAACGTTGAGAAACGGCGTGGGGCTCCGCCGGGAGGATACCGCATCGCCGGGCAAAGTCCCTCCGCCCGGGTCGCCTTGACCCATTGGAGCCCCTCCCGCGACAATTCCCGGAAGGCTGCGGACGGCTTCACCGCTTCCTCCCGTCGCGGCTCCGGGTGGTTGGCCGACACGTTGCACCCTTGCCGTCTGTTCCCGGCACCGCTGCCGGCCCGACGGCGTCCTTTCGACGCCTCCTCCCGGCCCCGTCCGCCCTCGTCCGCCCCGTCCGCCCCCGTCCCCTGTCAGCCCCGCCATGGAACACCTCGAACGCCTCTGGGAATTGGTGAGCAACACGGCGGCGGGGGCCGGATCGCGCCTCGAGCGGATGCTCACCGGCTTGTTCGGCTCCTCCAATGCCCGCTATCTGCGCCGGCTCGAACCGCGCATCGAGGCGATCAACTCGCTGGAGCCGAAATACCGGGAGATGAACGACTCCGAGCTCCGCGGACAGACCGCCGAGTTCCGCCGCCGTCTCGCCGCGGGGGAGACGCTCGACGACATCCTCGTCGAGGCCTTCGCCGTCTGCCGCGAGGGTGGCCGGCGGTTCCTCGGGATGCGGCACTACGACGTGCAGTTGATCGGCGGGATGGTGCTCCACTCCGGTGCCATCGCCGAGATGATCACCGGCGAGGGCAAGACACTCGTGGCGACCCTGCCGGCATACCTCAACGCCCTCGAGGGCAAAGGGGTGCATGTCGTCACCGTC
>SXGQ01045066.1_pt1 | contig 19884 bp, 16 predicted proteins | sample 3178371 | NCBI WGS metagenome assembly SXGQ01 (sample SAMN11356859, study PRJNA531348) | freshwater metagenome | isolation source: freshwater sample F1-20 | place: China: Fuxian Lake, Yuxi | collected 2017-12-25 | reverse complement strand
CCTTATGCCATGTTGGTAAATACCTGGTTGACATCGTCGTCCTCTTCCAGACGATCGATAAGTTTGTGGATGATCTCCTCCTGCTCTTCTGTCAATTCGGTAAGCGTAGTAGGAAAACGTTGGAAATCTGCGGAGATTACCTCAATAGCTCGGTCCTCAAGGGCCTTTTGCATCAAGCCAAAATCTTCAAATTCGGTGTAAACAAAAATTTCCCCTTCATTCTCTGCAATTTCAGTAAGCCCAAAATCAATCAATTCCAATTCGAGCTCCTCTAGGTCGTAGGTTGCTTTTGCAAAGCGGAATACTGCTTTGTGCTCAAACATGAAACTAACGGATCCTGAAGTCCCCATCGAACCTCCTGCTTTGGCAAAATAGGAGCGCACGTTGGCTACTGTTCGATTGGTATTGTCTGTGGAAGTTTCCACAATAATGGCAATTCCAAAGGGACCATAGCCCTCATATATAACTTCTTCGTAGTCTTTTTCATCCTTATTGGAGGCCCGCTTGATCGCACCTTCGATACGATCCTTTGGCATTTGTGCACCTTTGGCGTTTTGGATGACGGTCCGAAGTTTGGCATTACTAGTAGGATCTGGTCCGCCCACCTTCACGGCCATGACGATTTCCTTCCCTAGCCTAGTAAATACCTTAGACATCTTGTCCCAACGCTTGAATTTTCGCTCTTTTCTGAATTCAAATGCTCTTCCCATGAATAAACAGTTTATATGAAACAAAAATAGCAATTTCTTTTACCTGATGAAGGGCATTTTTTAGAGGTGAGGGAAAGTTCTACCCGTCAAAAAATAAGGAATTCAAAAAGCGAGTTAAACGATTAGATTAAACCCAAGTAATAATTCGAGGTCTAATTTCTAAAACAAACCAATAAAAAGATGAAAAAATGGATCCTTGGAGCAGCAGTCTTGACCTGTATCAGTCTTGGGCTGTCTGCGCAACACCAGAAGAAAAACTTTCAAGAACTAAGTGCAGTGGAGCGCGCAGAAAAGATGAGCAATCGAATGGCAAAAGAACTTAAGCTTACAGAAGAACAGAAAAAGCAAGTGAGCCAAGTGGTACTTGAAAATGCCAATAGGCAGGAGGAGCTTATCCAAAAGGGAAAAGCAGAATTTGAAGCTCAAAAAGAATTCAGAGTAGAGCAAGATAAAAAGATCGCAGCCATCCTGACAGATGAGCAAAAAATGATTTGGGAGCAGCGGAAGGAAGCCTTGCGAACTAGAGGAAACGATCATTCTCGTGGGGATCACACCCAAGGGGGAAGGCCTAGATTCCGAAGAGGGCATTAACAAAAAAGGGCCACAGTGATGTGGCCCTTTTTTTTACTGACTAGTTTTAAACTTGTTCGCGCTGCTCCTCAACCTCAAAATAGGAGGCGTCTTTTTTGGGCAAGGAAGAGCTACCCATCAAGTAGCTGTCTACCTGGACTGCAGCCTCCCTACCTTCTGAGATGGCCCATACGACTAGAGATTGTCCCCTTCGCATATCACCAGCAAGAAATACTTTCGGGTTTGAACTGGCATACTGCTTGGATTTCGGGAGCTGATTTTCAAGAAGTTCCACCCCAAAACTACCCAACAAATCGGTTTGTCCCGGGCCAACATATCCGATAGCCAGGAAGGCCAAATCACAGGCTAAGGTCCGCTCTGTACCTTCTACTACCTCATAAGTCATCCGCCCGCCGGCATCCTTCCAAGCTATATCTACAATTACTAGTCCAGTTACTTCTCCCTTTTCGTTGCCTATAAATTCCTTGGTAAGCACAGAGAAGAGGCGCTCAGCACCCTCCTCATGTGAACTGGACGTTCGTAAGGTCATGGGCCATTCTGGCCAAGGATTAGAAGTCGTTCGTTTTATGGGTGGTTTGGGAAGTAATTCCAACTGGATGACTTCCCGCGCTCCATGTCTTCTGGAGGTTCCAATGCAATCACTTCCAGTATCTCCACCTCCAATGACGAGCACATTTTTGTTTGTTGCCGAGATTGGATTTTCCACTACCTCTCCGCCGATCACCTGATTTTGAGGGGCAAGGAAGTCCATCGCAAAATGAACTCCTTTAAGTGTACTTCCGGGAATGGAGAGTCCTCGGGGTTTTTGGGCTCCTACAGACAAAACAACCGCATCGAAGTTCTTGAGGACTTCTTCTGCTGATAAGGTTGTCCCTATTTCTGTTTGGGTCCGAAAATGAACCCCCTCTTCTTCCATCAAGGAGATTCTCCGATCGATCACCCATTTTTCCAACTTAAAATCTGGTATACCATAGCGTAGTAATCCGCCAACCTTGGCATTTTTTTCAAAAAGGGTCACTTCATGTCCAGCCTGATTGAGTTGGTCTGCAGCAGCAAGACCTGCAGGTCCTGATCCAATTACTGCCACGCGCTTTCCTGTTTGCTGCTTTGGAGTGGAAGGGGCAATTAGACCAAGATCGTAGGCTTTTTCGACAATGTTCTTTTCAATTAACTCGATGGCTACTGGATCCTTATTGATTCCTAACACACAGCTTGCTTCACAAGGCGCGGGACATATTCTACCCGTAAACTCCGGGAAGTTGTTTGTACTCTTCAGGATGCTAATGGCCTGAGGCCAATTTTCCTGAAAGACTGCTTCGTTAAATTCAGGAATCACATTTCCGAGTGGGCAGCCGTGGTGACAAAAAGGGACTCCACAGTCCATGCAGCGCGCTGCCTGGTTGTGGAGCTGCTTATCAGAAAATGGCGTGTAAATTTCTTGATAATCCCCCAGCCGAACATGTGGATCACGGCTTGAAGGAGTTTCTCGATTGTAGTGTAAAAATCCGTCTTTGGCACCCATATTATGCAAATATTCGTTCTTGTTGTTCCGATTTTTTCGCCAATACTGCTTTGTAGTCTCTTGGCATCACTTTGATAAACTTGCTTTTGGTGAGTTCCCAATTTTCCAAGTACGCTTGAGCTAAAGCACTTCGTGTAAATGCCAGGTGCCGCTTCAGGTAGCTTTGTAGGGTCTCAAAATCTTTTTCATCCAAAGGATCTAGATCTACCAATTCCCGATTGATTTCGGATTGGTATTCCTGCAAAATATAGGCGATTCCCCCGCTCATTCCTGCTCCAAAATTTCTTCCGATTTCCCCAAGATTGACGAGCAGGCCCCCAGTCATGTATTCGCATCCATGATCACCAATCCCCTCAATTACAGCTTTGACGCCAGAGTTGCGCACACAAAAACGCTCTCCACCTTTGCCATTGATGAAGGCTTCCCCTGAGGTGGCGCCATAGAAGGCTACATTTCCAATTAGGATATTTTCTTCAGCTTTGAACCGGGCATCTCTACTTGGGTAAATGATCAATCTACCTCCTGATAAGCCTTTTCCAAAGTAATCATTTGCTTCTCCCTCTAGCTCAAAGTTCACTCCTCGGGCGAGAAACCCCCCAAAAGTCTGTCCAGCGGAACCACTAAAGGTAAGGTGGATGCTATCTTCGGGAAGTCCTACGCTTCCGTAGATTTTGGAGATTTCATTCGAAAGCATGGCCCCTACGGAGCGGTCAGTATTTTTGATATCAAAGTGTCCCTGGATTGGGATGGCTTGTTCCAAAGCAGGAGTTGCTTTGTCAATTAATTTTCGGTCTAGTACAGCGTCCAGGGAAACCTCCTGGTCGATTTGCTTATATATCCCCACATGGCTTGGCACTTCTACTTTATGGAATATTGGAGAAAGATCCAACTTATCCCATTTCCAGTGTTTCAGACGGGTGCTGGCTTGTAGGACTTGGCTTTGACCTACCATCTCATCGATGGTGCGGAAGCCAAGGGAGGCCATGATTTCCCGAAGGTCTTGCACGATAAACTTGAAGTAGTTGATGACATGGTCAGGATCACCCGTGAATAGTTTTCTCAGCTCTGGGTCTTGGGTTGCTATGCCAACAGGGCAGGTGTTGAGATGGCACTTGCGCATCAGGATGCATCCTTCGGCTACGAGTGCTCCAGTAGCAATGCCCCATTCTTCAGCACCCAAAAGCGTGGCAACGGCAAGGTCTCTACCTGTTCGTAGTTGCCCATCTGTTTGAAGTACCACCCGACTCCGTAGGTTATTTCTGACAAGGGTTTGGTGTGCTTCAGAGAGCCCAAGTTCCCAAGGCAGTCCCGCATGACGAATCGAGCTCAAGGGGGATGCTCCTGTACCGCCATCTGCGCCAGAAATCAAGATCACATCTGTCATGGCTTTGGCTACGCCAGCAGCGACCGTTCCTACTCCTGCCTGGGAAACCAATTTTACATTGATTCGAGCAGTTCGATTTGCATTTTTTAGATCGTAAATCAACTGTGCCAAATCCTCTATGGAGTAAATGTCATGGTGTGGAGGAGGGGAAATTAGTCCTACTCCTGGAGTGGCATGGCGAACACGACCAATCCAATCGTCTACTTTATGTCCTGGAAGTTGACCTCCTTCTCCAGGTTTTGCGCCTTGAGCCATCTTGATTTGGAGTTCGGCTGCATGAGTCAAGTAATGCGAAGTCACACCAAAGCGGCCAGATGCTACCTGCTTGATTGCAGATCGCTCCCAGTCTCCATTTTTCTTTTTTTCATACCGCTGCTCATCCTCTCCACCTTCCCCCGAATTACTTTTGGCCCCAATCCGGTTCATGGCTATTGCCAAAGTGGTATGCGCTTCGTGGGAGATGGAACCAAAGGACATCGCGCCTGTAGCGAAGCGCTTCATGATTTTTTCTACGGGTTCCACCTCCTCAAGAGGAATGGATATTTGCTTTTTGAATTCAAACAAGCCCCTCAAAGTCATTGCATCATGGCTTTGCTCGTTAATTTTTGAGGCAAATTTTTGATACAGCGCATAATCCCCCAATCGGGTAGATTTTTGGAGGAGGTGAATGGTCTCTGGATTAAAAAGGTGTTTCTCTCCCCTTCTTTTCCACTGATAAACACCTCCTGTTTCCAACACACCTTCGTGAGGAAGGTAAGCTGCACGGTGGCGAATCAAAACCTCTTCCGCTAGTTCATCAAAGGAAATCCCACTGATTCTGGATGTGGTGCCTTTGAAACAGCGATCCATCACCTCTGGACCTAGCCCTATGGCTTCAAAAATCTGTGCGCCTTGGTACGATTGGAGGGTAGAGATTCCCATTTTGGACAACACCTTCAAGAGACCTTTGCCAATCCCTTTTTGGTAGTTGCTAAGCACAGTTTTCTCATTCTTTGCACCAGGGAGTTCTCCTTTACGATGGAGATCCAAGAGGGATTCAAGAGCCAAATAAGGGTTGATGGCAGACACTCCATAGCCAATTGCAGTGGCGAAGTGGTGCACTTCCCGGATATCAGCAGACTCCAGAACTAAGCCTGCGCGAGTACGAATTTTTTTCTTGACCAGATGCTGATGCACAGCTCCAATAGCGAGAAGCGAGGGGATGGGAGCACGATTTTCCGAGCAGTCTCTATCTGAGAGGATGATTACATTTTTCCCTTCAATCAAAATGGCATCTTCAGCTTCTTGGCACAGCAGATCCAATGCCTCCAAAAGCCTCCCGGGCTGGTGGTCTGCTACAAAATGTCCAAATAGGCGCTTGGTTCGGTAGCCCAAATGCTCAAGTCGGGTAATTTTTTCCAAATCGGCATTGAGTAGGACTGGCTGAGAAATATGGATTTGCTTGGTATGAAGAGGGCTTTCTTCCAAAATATTGTGACCCTCTCCAATTCGTGTGAAAAGTGACATCACTAGACGTTCTCGAATGGGGTCGATGGGCGGATTACTTACCTGTGCAAAAAGCTGTTTAAAGTAATTTGAAATATGCTGACTCTGTTTGGAAAGCACTGCCAATGGGGTGTCTGCTCCCATGGATCCTACTGCTTCCTGACCCTCATTCCCAAGAGGGACTAAAATCACTTTTAGCTCTTCGGAAGTGTATCCGAAAATTGTTTGTCGTTGGTGAATCTCCGCTGTTTGGTAGGCATAGCTAAGTTCTTCGGGCTCTGGAACAAGCCTGAGTTTGGTTCGCTGTTCATTCACCCATTGTTCGTAAGGTTGTCTTCTGCAAATCTCACCTTTCACTTCATCGTCGAGAAGTACCTTCCCCTTGTCTAAGTCTGCCCAAAGCATCCTTCCAGGGCTAATTCTTCCTTTTTGAGTAATAGTTGCTTCCCGGATAGGTAGCGCTCCAGCTTCAGAGGAGAGGATTAGGCGCTGGTCTTTTGTAATGAAATAACGAAGCGGGCGAAGTCCATTTCGATCGAGTGTGGCGCCCACCGACTTGCCGTCGGTAAATAAAAGAGCAGCAGGCCCATCCCATGGTTCTACCAAGGAAGCGTGAAATTTATAGAATGCAGCTCGTTCCTTGTCCATTACCTCGTTATCCTGCCAAGCTTCGGGGACGAGCATCATCATCGCATGCGGCAGGCTCCTTCCACTGAGGGTGAGAAGTTCCACCATGGCATCCAAATTGGCAGAATCAGAGTTCAATTTGTTGGTGATGGGCATCAGCATTGCTAGCTCTTCCGGGCTAAATAGAGCTGATTTCATCAAGGCCTCTTTGGACTTCATTTTGTTTAAATTCCCACGAATGGTATTGATTTCTCCGTTGTGGGAAAGGTACCGAAAGGGTTGTGCTAGCCTCCAATTGGGAAAGGTATTGGTACTAAATCTAGAGTGAACGATGGCAAAGGCGGAGGCAATGCCTGGGTTTTGAAGATCTTTAAAAAATGGCAATACCTGGTCGGTTCGAAGCTGACCTTTGTAGACCACCGTCAAGGAGCTGAAGCTTGCAAAATAAAAAGCTTGGTTTACTCCAGGAATCTCCGCGTTGATTTTGGAGCTAGAATAATTTCGGAGTACAAATAGTTTTCGTTCCAGGTCAAGTCCTTGCAGACCATCCTTGTGGCGAACAAATACCTGTTCAATAATCGGCATCACTTCTAGCGCACTTGATCCAGGGATGGTTTCATCAATAGGGACCTTCCGATAGCCAATCAACTCAAAGTCCAAATCTTCGATGAGTTGATTGAGTAATGTCTTTGCTTTGGTGTAGAGCTGCTTGTTATTTGGAAAAAAAGTCATTCCTAAACCAAATTCTCCTGGCGATGGCAACTGGATCTCTGTGCGTGCTGTTACCTCTAGAAGAAATTGGTGGGGGATTTGGATGGAAATTCCTGCTCCATCGCCTGTTTTGGGGTCAGCTCCTCGCCCTCCACGATGTTCCATGTTGCTGAGCATATACAAAGCCCCACTGATGGTTTCGTGTGTAGGTTCATTGGTAAGGTCTACTATTGCTCCAATACCGCAGGAGTCGTGCTCATACTCCTGCCGATATAACCCTTGCTCCATTTTTTTAAGTTTAATAGGTTTCAACCTTAAAAATTACTGATTTTTTTAAAATAAGCATAATTTAAAACCTATAATCATGCTAAAATGATTTAAAAAAATCTTTTTTATTAAAAATAAGATAAAAACAGAAGTAAATTTTTAGGTTTTATAAAATAAAAATCTGCCAAATCATAAAAATTAGGCAGGTTTAAACTCAAATCCTAGTTTTTTAGCTGCGGCATCAAACTATTCTGTGTTGCTGAAAAAAATAGTATAATTCCTTTTTCGTTCAGCTGAATTCCCAATAAACTAGCAGTCAATTTGAGGATAAGCCAAATAAAATTTAGTCTGTAAATGGGGAACTGATTTCTTTTTCTCCTCCGTTTAGGTAGACTTTTACTTTTTTGATTTTTCGGGTGTCCACTGCTAAAATAGTGAACTCAAAATCTTTGAAGCGGATTTTTGCCCCGTTTTTAGGCATCTTTGAGTTCAGCTCCAGGAGCAAGCCGCCCAAAGACTCGCTTTCGCCTTTTACTTCATCAAAGACTTGCGTATCTAAATCTAGCTTTTTGGAAAAATCATTAAGGGAAACCTTCCCTTCAAAAATAAAGGTGTCCACATCAACTTCCTGAAAAAATAGGGTATCCGTATCGTCGAATTCATCGTTGATTTCTCCAATAATCTCTTCAATCAGGTCTTCAAGGGTGACCAAGCCACAGGTGCCGCCATATTCATCCACGACGATAGCCATGTGAACCCGCATTTTTTGAAAATCTTTGAGTAGGGAGTCGGCTTTTTTGTTTTCAGGAACGAAGAAGCTCTTTCGAATCAAAGACTTCCATTCGAAAGTTTCATCTTTTTCGATGTGAGGGAGTAAGTCCTTGATGTAGAGAATTCCTAAAATGCGGTCAATCGTCTCTTCATAAACTGGAATTCTAGAGTAGCCGCTCTTGTTGACTTTATCCATCAGTTCATGGAAATCAATTTCAACATCTATGGCGGAGATTTCCATGCGGCTTTTCATGACCTGACGGACGTTAAGCGTACCAAAATTCACAATACCACGAAGGATTTCTTTTTCTTCTTCAGGAGTATCTTCCGTTGTCATTTCCAAGGCTTGATTAAGTTCATCTACAGAAAGTGAATATCCTCTTTGCTGAACACGCTTTTCTATGAGGTTACTGAAGGCAATTAGAATTACCGAAAAAGGCTTTAGGAGGTGAGTGAAAAAAGTAATTGGAGTTGCAAGCGCCAATGCAAAACGGGTATTGGCTTGGTTGGCATATACTTTCGGTACAATCTCTCCAAAAAATACGATAGCAAAGGTAACGCCTACTGTTTGAATTAATAGTACTACTATCCCAGTGGCATTGGTTCCTAAAAGGGTCCAAGTAACAAAGGTCGTTAAGGTAACGATGCCAATATTGATTAGGTTATTTAAAATGAGGACCGTACTGAGCAAGATTTTAGGTGTTGCCAATAAGCTGCTAATCACTCGCCCTTTTTCTGGATTTTTTTGGTTGAGCTCGGTTAGCTCGTCCTTACTCAACGAAAAAAAAGCTACTTCAGAACCAGATACCAATGCAGATCCTACTAGGAGGATAAGGAGCGCGAGCCCATTAAACAAAAAATAAGAGAATGAAAACGAAGAAACCTGGGCTATCAGTAAGTAACTCGGGTAGGGGTCATCCATGTGTTTAGTTCAATAAGGAGTCAAAGTTATACAAATCCCCTGAATTAAGGGAACAGGGGATTTGTATTTCAATTAAAAGGGTAAGTCATCATCTCCCTCATCTAAGGATACCATGGGAGCGCTTGGTGTTGGGGATGAACTTGGCATTGCGGCCATTCCAGTAGTTGCTGCGGAAGAAGTGACCGCCATTCCTTCTGGCTTGCCCCCTACCATGGTAAAGCTCAACACTCTGATTTTCATCTTCTTCCGATTTTGTCCTTGCTCATCGGTCCATTTGTCAGACTTGATTTTGCCTTCCACATAGATTTGAGAACCCTTTTTCAGGTATTTCTCCGCAATTTTTGCTTGTTGATCCCAAAGCTCCAAGTCGTGCCATTCTGTCTGCTCCACTCGGTTGCCATTTCGATCTTGGTAAGCCTCCGAGGTAGCAAGGCTTAGGTTGGCTACTACCTTGTCTCCCTCCAAATATTTCACTTCTGGGTCAGCACCTAGATGGCCCAATAAAATGACCTTGTTTACTCCTGCCATAACATTTTGTTTTTAGTAGTTAAAAAGTTTAGAAGACTGAAAGTAATCAAATCTCTCGATCAGTCAAATAGCGAACAATCAATTTGGGCTTAGGTAAAGCGTCAATTTTCTGTTGTTCCACCAAGTCAAACCCCTCTTTTTGGCACCAATGAACTAATTCAGCATGTTTGTTGGGAGAAAGCTCGATTTCCCAAAAGCTCCCGAGTATCCGTTGATGTGACAAAAGATGTCGGTATTTTTTAGGGAATAGGACAGCTTCTTTGCTCAGACTTTCTTTCCAAGGGAAGGTTTCTTGTTGGAGAAGAGGGAAATCATACAAGCCCGTCCAGATATCACCCGTCCCTCTTTTATTCCAAACTAGCTGAGCTCCACAGCGAATCACCAAGTAATTGAGGATACGTTCTTTGACCTTAGTTTTATTGTTTTTTACGGGTAAAGAGCTAACAAGACCTTTTTGAAATGCAAAGCAGCTGGCAGAAAGGGGGCATTCCACACAGCTTGGATTTTTGGGGACGCAGCATCGGGACCCAAAATCCATCATGGCCTGATTGAATTCACTTGGGGAATCTTTAGGAATTAACTGGTTGGCAAGTGCTTCGAATTCTTTTTTTCCTCTGCCGCCACCAATATCTGTGGCAATTCCAAAATAACGAGCGAGAACCCGAAATACGTTACCATCTACTACTGCTTGAACCTCCCCAAAGGCGAAACTCGCAATTGCTGCTGCGGTATAGCTGCCAACGCCTTTCAATTGAATGAGGGAAGTATAGCTATTTGGAAAAACGCCACTTAGTTCGCTCGAAATATATTTTGCGCAGCCATGCAGGTTTCGAGCTCTGCTGTAGTAGCCTAGGCCCTGCCAGAGACGGAGAATTTCTTCTTCTGGAGCCTCAGCTAGCGCTTGTACCGTAGGATAAGCTTTTGAAAAGGCTTCGTAATAGGGCAGTCCCTGTGCCACACGGGTTTGCTGTAGAATGACTTCCGAGAGCCATATTTTATAGGGATCTTGGGTTTCGCGCCAAGGTAAATACCGAGGATTTTCTCGGTACCAAGAAAGGATTGAATTTGAAAAGAATTGATTTTCAGTGACTTTTCTCTTCATCTGTGATTCGTTGCGAGATTACAAACCAAGCTATTTTTTTTGAATAACTTTTTTAATTGCATTGGTTCTTGTACATTTGCAATCCCAAAAATACTTGGTTAATAGGTTGTTAAGCTTATTTTGAAATTTCTAAATTTTAATCACAGTGACTAAAGCAGAAGTAATAACTAAAATTTCCGAAAAGACCGGAATTCAAAAAGACGATGTAACTCAAGCAGTTGAGGCGTTCTTCAAAGTAGTAAAAGATTCCATGGCAGATGGTGATAATATCTATGTCAGAGGATTCGGAAGTTTTATCAACAAGAAAAGAGCAAGGAAGATTGCGCGTAACATTTCCAAGAATACTGCGATCGTTATAGACGAGCATTACATTCCTGCATTCAAACCTTCGAAGGTATTTGCAGAAAAAATTAAAAACAGTAAAAAAATTAAACAAGCGGCTACTCAGGCCTAAGTCTGGGGTTAGGGCATGAAGAAACTGCAGGTTGTTCTGATAGGCATCGGTATAGCTTCGGTAGCAGGGCTTTATCTTCTTCCCAAGGTGGTGGTAGATAATGAAGCTACTGGAGCAAAAATGGAAGAAGAGGCAGAAGCTTCCACAGCCATTTCCGAATCGCATGAGAATACCCTATCTTCCCAAAATAGAGTTCAAGCTGAGCAGCTAATCAACAAATTTCGCACTGCACCTTCGGTTGAGGAAAAAGTAGCGGCAGCTCAGGTGCTTGCAGGCATTTACAAAGAAGAGGGGATATTAGACAGTGCTGCCTACTATTGGACAGAGGCAAGTATGCTTTGGCCAAAAAATTTGTTTCTCATCGAGGAAGCTGGAAAAGCAAATTACGATGCTTTTTCCTTTGCCCTAGACAAGAATAAAGTAGAAGTGCTGGCAGAAAAGACCAGAAGTTTCTTAAACAAGGTGTTGGAAAAAGATCCAACCCGCCTCGATTTGAAGTCCAAAATAGCGATGACCTATGTGTCTTCTGCCAATCCCATGCAGGGAATCACGCTATTAAGAGAAATCTTAGAAGTGGATCCCAAAAATGAAGACGGCCTATTCAACATGGGTGTGCTCTCCATGCAATCTGGTCAATATGATCGAGCAATCGGTCGATTTGAAGAATTGGTAAAAGCACATCCTCAAAACATTCAAGGTCAATTTTACCTAGGGGTTAGTTATTTTGAATCGAAGGAAAAAAACAAAGCGAAAGCTCAGTTTGAGCTAGTCAAGAAAATGACCCAAGATCCAATGATCTTAGAGAGTATTCAAGGCTACTTAGACCAGCTATAACAAATTACAAATACTTTAAATTGTGTAACTATGCCTTGCGGTAAGAAAAGAAAAAGACATAAGATCGCTACGCACAAGCGTAAGAAGAGACTTAGAAAAAACAGACACAAGAAGAAGTAAAATCTTCTTTGTGTGCTAATGAAAGTAAAGTACGTTCATTTACACTAGTAAAAAGAAAATTTGAGTACGGAATTGTTAATCGATTCTGCTCAAAATGGAAGTCGAATAGCCTTATTGCAGGACAAGCAGCTGGTTGAACTTCATTCCGAAGGGATGGACAATCAGTTTAAGGTGGGTGACATTTATTTGGGAACGGTCCGCAAGATTGTCAATGGACTCAACGCCGCATTTATTGATGTTGGCTACGAGAAAGATGCCTTTCTTCATTACCAAGACCTAGGATCAAATATCAATAGCTTGTTGAAGTTTACCAAAATGGTACGCAACAACAACTACAGCAACCACCTCTTGAAGGGCTTTGAAAACGAAGCAGAAATAGATAAAGTCGGAAAAATCGACAAGATTCTAGCCAAAACCAACCAAGTTTTGGTGCAAGTTGTCAAGGAACCTATCTCAACAAAAGGCCCTAGATTATCCTGTGAGCTCTCTCTACCTGGACGTTACCTCGTGCTTGTACCCTTCTCCGATACAGTCAATGTGTCGAAGAAAATACGGAGCAATGAAGAGCGGAAAAGGCTGCTCAGACTTATCAATTCAATCAAACCTGCCAATTTTGGGGTAATTATCCGAACTGTGGCTGAAGGTCAATCCGTAACGGAACTTGATAAAGACCTTCGAAATCTTCTCACCAATTGGGAAGAGGGAATGAGCAAATTGCTGAAAGCCAAAAGCCGGGACAAAATTATTGGAGAGATGAGCATGGCCTCCTCACTTGTGAGAGATCTGCTCAATGAATCATTCGATGCAATCACCGTAGAAGAAGAGTCTACTTACGATCAGATCCGTTCCTACATCAGGTCAATAGCGCCTGAAAAAGAAAAAATTGTCAAACTTTACAACGGTAAGGTTAAGCTATTTGAAAGTTTTGGAATCGAAAAGCAAATCAAAAGCTTGTTTGGACAGTCCGTCAGCCTACCTCAAGGGGGCTATGTGATTATAGAACACACCGAAGCCCTGCACGTCATCGACGTCAACAGTGGCAATAAGTCCAATCAAGAAAGTGACCAGGAATCTACAGCGCTTAAAACAAACCTGGTTGCTGCTAAAGAAATTGCTAGACAACTCCGCCTCCGAGATATGGGAGGAATCATAGTCGTCGATTTTATCGACATGAAGAAAGCCGAAAATAAAAAAGCGATTTTCGATGCTATGATGTTGGAGATGAAGTTTGACAGATCCAAACATACCGTATTGCCCCTAAGTAAATTTGGGCTGATGCAAATTACCCGACAGCGCGTGCGTCCAGAAGTCAACATTGTGACCAAGGAAACCTGCCCTGCTTGCAACGGTACCGGCAAAATCCAAGCGTCCATTCTGGTCGCCGATAAGTTGGAAAAAGATTTGGAACACATGGCAACCATTCAGAACGTGGATAAAATCCACATCGGCTTGCATCCGTATCTGCATGCCTACTTTACCACTGGCCTAATTAGCCGACGAGTAAAGTGGTTTTTTAAATATTACAAATGGATAAAACTGATCAAAGATTCTTCACTACCTGTGACGGAATACAGATTCCTAGATGAATCTGGAGAAGAAATCGAACTAAAAGTAAAAAGCGAGGCTGAGTAAGCCCCGCTTTTTTTTTGCGTATTTGTTGACGAAAAAGGAAGATATCTCCTTTCGGTGCAATCTCAAAAAGGAAGTTTGTCCTCGTCTGCCGCTTCGTAAAAAGAATCCACATCTGGAGGCCCAACCGGCATTCCTGCTCCTTGGCTGCGGTCTACTTTGTATGCCTTCACTTCCGTATACCAACGTCCGTTGTACTCTCGACTTTCTACCTCTATCCCAAGGTTGACCTGCTCACCTACCTTTAATCCAAACTGGTCAATCTTATCTCCCCAGATAGATACACACACTTTTTTGGGATACTGACCTCCTGTTTCTACAATATATTCCTGCTTGCGCCAAGCATTGCCACTCTTTGAACTCCCACTCACTTCTGCGAGTTGGGAGATTACTTTTCCGCTTAAATCCATAATTTGTTTTTTCTAGGTAAGACTACGAAGGTAAGCAATACGACTTACTTTTTTAAAACCATCGGTAGCGATAATTCTAGTTATTTCCCTTCTTTATTCTGTGTTGGATGCCTTTCCTTCTTCCGATATGGGGTAGAACCATACAGAATAAAAAATCATATTTAGTTTTAAAAAAGGATGAAAAACTAACCTTATGTATTAAAAATAGAATTAAGTATTGATTTTGAGACAAAAGTTGCAACATTCACAAATTTGGCCGTAGTTTTGATTCCTTTTTAGATTACTTCCACAGACTTCAAAAAAATCTTTTCACTTAACCCGATACTATGGCCTAGACTTTTACGTTGTTTATAAACCAACTTAAAAATGAGTAAGCAATTAGGTCCTGAAGACGGAGTGTTGATCACCCTGTATCGTAATGGTAATGAAGCCGCCTTTAATCTCTTAGTAGATCGGTATCAAAGTAAGGTATTTACCACAATATTCCTGATCGTGAAAGATCAGGATGTAGCAGAAGATCTGCTGCAAGATGTATTTGTAAAGGTGCTCCACACCTTCAACTCGGACAAATACAACGAAGAAGGTAAATTTCAGCCTTGGGTGATGCGCATCGCACACAATATGGCAATCGATCATTTTAGAAGGGCAAAAAGGTATCCCACCATCCTTTTGGAAGATGGGAGCAATCTACTCAATTCACTATCCTTTGCAGAGGATTCCTCCGAGGAGCAACGGATTAAAGAGGAAACCTTGGCATGGGTGCGCAACTTAATCGATGAGCTTCCAGAAGCTCAGCGAGAAGTGGTGATCATGCGACATTATTTAGACATGAGTTTCCAGGAAATCGCCGAGCAAACCGGCGTCAGTATCAATACAGCCTTGGGTAGAATGCGCTATGCGCTCAACCATATTCGTAAAAAAATGAAACAAGTAAACAGCGCCTATGATAAAATCATTTACCCCAAATGACCTGATTAGATATATCTATCAGGAAATGTCGGAGGTAGAACAAGAACTCTTGATGCAAGCCTTGCACAGCGACGACGCTTTGATGCAAGAATACATTCAACTGCTGAGCACGGTGGAGTTTTTGGAGCAAGTAAAATTGCAACCTTCCGAAAAAGTAGTGAAAGCCATCAAAAAAATGGCCCAGTCTACGGGACTTCCACAAGTCTGAACTAAGGTAACCCCGCCAAATTGCGGGGTTTTCTTTTGCTAGGCTTACCTAGCATTTTTTCACTGGAGGCCCCAGTTAATTTTTTTGAGTAGCCATTTTTTTACAAGCAACCTAAAAAGTTAAGTTTTGAAGTTCAATTACTTGAGCCGTGGTCCGTTGACCGTTAGCTGTGGTCAACTTAAAACCACTTCATCATTGTTGCAATCAATTTCTTGACACGAATCCCGTAAGGGGGGCGTAACAAGCTGACGTTATTAAATCCAATGCGCTGCTTCAAGACTCCTTTTTCATTGCTAAAGGCCAAAAACCCAAATTTGCCGTGGGCTTTTCCAATCCCGCTGTTGTTGACTCCTCCAAAAGGTAGCTCGCTATGTAAAAAATGGAGTACACAATCGTTGATCACTAGGTTGCCAGAGCTTGTTTCTGTCATGACTCGTTTGGCGCGTGAGTCGTCTTTTCCAAAAAAGTATAAGGCTAGGGGCTTAGGCTGTGAATGGATTAAGGCCAAAGCATCGTTGATTTGGGTGTAGGTGAGTATAGGAAGGATTGGGCCGAAAATTTCCTCTTGATAGACAAGCATGTCCTGACCAATTCCTGAGATCAAAGTAGGCTCAATGTACTTTGTCTCCTCGTCTATGGCTCCACCAATTTCTATCTTAGCCCCTTTTTGAATTGCATCATCCAACATCTGCCGAATTCGATCAAAGTGTTTTCCATTGATCAATCGGGCATAGTCTGGGCTTTGCATAACTCCTTTTCCCTCAGGGTCGTAGTAGCGAGTCATCGCAATTTGCGCCTCGTTCATAAATGCTTCCTTTTTTTCCTCTGGAACCAGGATGTAATCTGGAGCGATGCAGGTTTGGCCACAGTTGACAAACTTGCCCCATATCAATTTTTCTGCAGCATCCTTTAGGTCAGCCGAAGTATCCAGGATGACGGGAGATTTTCCTCCCAATTCTAAGGTGACCGAACTCAAGTGTTGTGCAGCAGCCCGCATTACAATTTTTCCAATTGCCGGACTCCCGGTAAAGAAAATATGATCAAAAGGTAAGGCCAAAAGCTCCGATGCCACTTCTTTTTCTCCCAGGCAAACTGCTACCTCATGAGGAGCAAAGAGTTCACTCACGAGGTCTTGGACTAACTGTGCGGTATGCGGGGCGTATTCAGAAGGTTTCAGAATTGCAGTACATCCAGCCGCTAGTGCGGAGACCAAAGGACCAATGGCAAGGTTGAAGGGGAAATTCCAGGGTGAAATTAAGAGAGCCCTCCCTTTAGGTTCAGCGACAATAAATGCCGAAGTGCCGAGCATGGGAAGTGGCGTAGGTTGAGGTTGAGGCCTCATCCAAGCGTTTAGGTTTTTAAGGCAATGCTTGATTTCTGAGGTAACAGGAAATATCTCATTGAGGTCCACCTCAGGTGCTGGTTTACTGAAATCCAACCAAAGCACCTCTCGAATGGCTTCTTGGTGGGTATTAATCCAATTCAAAAGCTTGTTTAAACGTTCTTTTCGCTCCACAAGCGTGGATGATCTCCAAGCGATGGAAGTAGGTAGTTGGCTAGCAAAAAGTTCAGCAGGTGAAGGGCGAAGGTCAGAAAGCTGCATCATGGCAAGAGGATTGGAAAAACATTTGCTGGTTAAGGTAGCCAGTTTTGTAGAAAAGTTGACGATTAGTCGGAGAATCCTAACAAAAAAGGATTAGACCGTTTTGGAACTATCCTGAATCAGAAGATTGAGTTGGGCCAGCTCCGTTTCACTAAGATCTCTCCATTTTCCGACTGCAAGGTCAAGTCGAATGTGCATGATCCGGATCCGCTTAAGCTGGGTGACTTGGTACCCAAGGTAGCTACACATCCGGCGAATCTGCCGATTCAATCCTTGTTTGAGGATAATTCGAAACTTAAACTTGTTGATCGCTTCGACTGTACAGGGAGCGGTTACCGTATCCAAGATGGGTACGCCTGCACTCATCCGCTGCGCAAAACTCGGATGCAGTGGTTTGTCCACCGTCACCACATATTCTTTTTCGTGGTTGTTTTTTGACCGTAGGATTTTATTAACCAAATCCCCTTCACTAGTCAATAGGATCAGCCCCTCGCTGTCTTTATCCAGTCTTCCAATTGGGAAAATACGTTCGGGATGGCCTATAAAATCAATGATATTGTCTTTTTCCCCTTGGGTATCCGTGGTGGACACGATCCCTACTGGCTTATTAAAAGCAATGTAAACATGCTGCTGTTTGGGCTTCCCGATCAATCGCCCATCTACGCGCACTTCATCCATGGGGAAGACTTGGGTGCCCAATTCAGGAATCTTCCCATTGATGGTGATCCGTTTCTGTTCCAACAGTCCATCCGCAGCTCTACGAGAGCAGAAGCCTACTTCGCTGAGGTATTTATTGATTCGAATGGAGGATTCTTGACTCATGAAACTAGTCTCGTAGGATTCAATTAAACAAGCAAGGTAGATGCTCTAAATGCCAAAGCCTATTTTTTTGCCTTGCTTGCACTAGCCAACAAGCGATCGTCCACTGTTGGATCTATTGCTGCCAAGAGCCTCATTACTTCGGCCTTTTTCTGAGTAAAAGCGGTGAGGTTGGCCTGAGAAACGGGCTCAGTTGGAGGGATGGTTTCCTTTAGCCAATCTTCTTGCTTTCCATTTTTCCAAAAACGAAAGCAGAGGTGAGGCCCTGTCGCCAGACCAGTGCTACCGACATAGCCAATGACTTGGCCCTGCTTGACCCGGTCTCCTCTTCTAAGATTTCTGCTAATTTTCGAGAGGTGTAGGTACTGGGTGGTGTAGGTTTCGTTGTGTTTGATCTTTACATAGTTCCCGTTTGCAGCAGAATAGCTGGCGTCCTGCACGGTTCCATCTCCTACCGTTCGTATCTCTGTTCCTGTGGGGGCGGCATAGTCGGTGCCCAAATGTGCTTTGTACCTTTTTTGTACGGGATGAAAGCGGTTTAGATTATAGCGGGAGCTGATTCGGGTATATTTTAATGGATCCCGAAGAAAAGCTTTTTTGAAACTTTCACCGGCCTGGTTAAAGAAGTTAAGTTGCCCATTTTGGGTGAATGGGATGGCATGCATCTCCTCTCCTTTGTGATTAAAATAAGCGAAATGAATTCCAGAGATGGAGACGACTTGGTCTTCGATCACTTTTTCTTCAAAAACTACTTTGAATACATCCCCTTTCTGTAAAGATTGAAAATCCACCGACCATCCGTAAAGATCTGCAAACTCATCAATTAGTTCGGGAGAGATGCCCTTCTCAACCATAGCATTGTACAAGGAACTGGTAATAATGCCTCCGACCTCTCTTTTTCGAGTTACCGCTGGCTTTTCCACTTTGTGGATGGTGGCAGAATCCAGATTAAACACCACGTATTCGGCGAGGTTGGGTTCGTATATTAAAAAATGCGCCTTGGAAGAATTGGGTGGGGTAATGACTGTAAATTTTTTATCTGCCGCAATCCTACGCACATCAAATACTTCAGCAGATTTTTTGGCTAGCTCGTCAATGATCTGATAGGGCACATTGAAGGGAGTCAGTAGAGTGGCAAGGGTTTGATTCTTTGCAACGGTTCCTTCTACAATATTCAGTCCTGTGACATTGATACCGTAGAGAAACTGATCTTTAGAAGTGAAAAGACTATCTGTTTTGGACTCTTCTTGGCCAGAAATCCAATTAGGAAATAACTCCAAATCAGTTTGATACACTCCGATTAGGAGTATAGATAACAATAAAGTGATCGAACCAATCCAATTTTTTTTCATCAGCAACTAACCAATCCCATTAGGCCACAATTTTTTTGGACCTCCAAACAAGCCAAAAGATGTCTTTTTTCCAAGAAAACAGAGACAAATTAGCCTCCAAAGGCTCTTTTTTAACGATAATTGACATTTCCCGAAAACAGAAATCGATTGGGTATAGGGATGCAAATTCCAGAGATTTTAGGGTTTATTACCAAAAAAGAAAAGAAAAATAGACTTCAATAGGTGAATCTTAGCATAGAGCTATCGTTCTGTGTCGCAATTATTTATCTTTGGGCTCCCAAAATTAGGAATAAGTCATGTTAAGAACGCATACCTGTGGCGAACTTCGCCTTCATCATGTCCACCAACAAATCACTTTGGCCGGCTGGGTACAGCGAGTTAGAAATAAAGGAGGCTTGATTTGGGTAGACTTGAGGGATCGCTATGGGCTTACTCAGTTGATTTTTGAAGAGGGCTCTACAGACAAAAGCCTACTCGAAAAAGCAGCCCAGCTTGGAAGAGAATTTGTAGTGCAAGCCACAGGTAGGGTAGTGGAGCGAACTGCCAAGAATGATAAAATGCCAACTGGGGATATAGAAATTAAGGTGAAGGAGCTTTGCATATTGAATTCTGCCAAGGTGCCTCCTTTTATAATTGAAGATGATACAGACGGTGGGGATGAGCTTCGCATGCGGTACCGCTACCTAGACCTTCGTAGAAATGTGATCCGCGAAAAGCTACAGCTCCGACACCGCATGATGCAGGAAACTAGGAGCTACATGGATAAGCAACAGTTTATTGAAGTAGAGACTCCTGTACTCATCAAATCAACTCCAGAGGGAGCGCGGGACTTTGTGGTACCTAGCCGAGTGAATCCAGGCGAATTT
>SXGQ01367824.1_pt1 | contig 19889 bp, 14 predicted proteins | sample 3178371 | NCBI WGS metagenome assembly SXGQ01 (sample SAMN11356859, study PRJNA531348) | freshwater metagenome | isolation source: freshwater sample F1-20 | place: China: Fuxian Lake, Yuxi | collected 2017-12-25 | reverse complement strand
GCGTGTTCTCGATGACCTTGGCGGCCTCGGCGGCCTTGATGCTGGACGCGCGATGCACGCCGGGGATGATGATCTTCTCGTAGACCTTCGCGACCGTGTCCAGCGTCTCGGGCGTGTCGCCGGAGACGATCTTCAGGATCTTGGTGAGCGTGTGCTCCTTGTCGCCCGGGTTGATGCGCTCGGGGCTGTAGCCGACGAAGAAGTCCTGCTTCCACTTCAGGCCGGACTCGCGCTCCAGCACCGGGATGCAGACCTCCTCGGTCGCGCCGGGATACACCGTGCTCTCATAGACGACGATGGCGCCCTTCTTCATGTGCCGGCCCACGCTCGTGGAGGAGCCGATCAGCGGGCGGAAGTCGGGGATGTGGGCGTCGTCCACCGGCGTGGGCACGGCCACGATGATGACGTCGGCCTCGGCCAGCATCTGGGGGTCGTCGGTGTAGACGGCGTGCGTGGCCGCCTGCACTTCCTCGTCGGTCAGCTCGCGGCTGGGGTCGGTACCACGCTGGCAGGCTTCGACCTTGTGCTTGGCGATGTCGAAGCCGATGGTGCGCATCTGCTTGCCGAACTCCACCACCAGGGGCAGGCCCACGTAGCCGAGGCCGATGACTGCGAGCGTATTCATGGGTCGTTTCTCGTTGATGTGATTTGGAAGGCACGTGATTGTCACTGGTGGCGCACGGCGTCCCGGTCGCGCACCCCACGCAAGAAGGCGTCCAGCGTGACCCAGTTCTTGCGGAGGAAGTCGCGCAACAGCGCGTCGTCGCTGCCCGCCGTGGCCTTGTCGGCGTAGACCAGCAGCACGGCCGCATCGTCGCCCTGCCCCAGCAGGCCCCGCCAGGCGCCGTAGAGCTTGGCCTGCCAGTCGCTGACGAATGGGCGGCCATCGATCCAGTAGATCTGCCACACGCGCAGGCGCGGCGCCTGCGCGCCACCACCGCTGACGGCGGCCAAGGCTTGCCCTCGCAGCTCGCCGGTGCGCCAAGGCAAAGGCTGCGAGCCCACCTCCAGCACGGTCTGGCCAGCGGCGGTCCGCGACCATTCCTTGTCATGCTCGTCGTCGACCAGCTGGTTGACGGAGGTGATCAGCTGGCGGCCGTAGCGCTGGTCGCGGTAGTAACCCACATAGACACCGACGGCGGGCCCGTCACCCGTGGGCTCGAACCGGCCATGCAGCACGCCGGCCGCGTTCTCGAAATGCGGTTGCCAGCTCGCCAGCGGCTCGGCGCGCCAGGTCCAGCCCGGCAACGTCGGCGCCGCCAGCGACGGCTCGCCGTGGATCGCGGCATTCTGGGCCTGGCCACGCAACAGCGGCGGCAGGGCCACGAGCACCAGGGCCGCCAGCACCGCCCCGGACCAGCGCCCCGGCGACGCAGTCTGAGCCGCATCGCCCGCGGGCGCCTGCTCCGGCTCGGGGTCGGGCTCGGCCCAGCGGGCGCCGATCATGAACATTGCCAGCATGATGATGCCGAAGAAGACCCAGCCGTAGATGAGGTGGTCCACCCCGACGGCCAGCGTGTTGCCGGACAGGTGCCCGAGCATGACGATCATGTAGGCGCGCAGCCAGTTGGCCACCAGCGGCGTCACGATGGACACCGCCACGAACGCCCAGCGCCTGCGGTAGCTGCGGTAGTTCAGGTAGGCGAACAACGTGCCCACCATCACCGACGCCATCAGGTAGCGGATGCCGCTGCAGGCCTGCACGACGGACCAGGAGCCCGTCGGGATGACGAACTGCAGCGCTTCGCGGAACACCGGGATGCCGCTGGCACGCAATGCGACGACGGTGAAGTCGGCCGTGCGGTCCATCAGCCAGGGCGTCAGGAAATCGCCGAACGGCACGGCGAAGAACAGGAAGCCCAGCGGGAACGCGATGCGGCGCGCCACCTCGGTGCCGAGCAAGGCCGGCACCATCAGCACGATCATGCCCACCAGCGCGAACTGCGTGGCGGCGTTGGCGGCCGCCAGGTCGCCCACCAGCCACAACAGCCCCACCGGCACCAGCCACCACAGCCAGCGCAACGCCGGACGCGGGGTGAGCACGGCCAGATCGGCACGACGGCGCCAGACCAGCCAGGCCGAGATGGGGGGCACCACCCAGGCATGCGCGAAGGTCTCGGAGCGATTCCAGATCACCACCATCGCCGCCCCGGTCTCGCCGTACAGAACGGCCAGCAGCGCCCAGGCCAGGGCCAGGGCCAGCAGCGGCAGGCGCCAGGGCCGGGGCAGCGCCATCATGCGGCCTCCAGGTGACGGTCCAGCCCGGCGAGGTGGGCATCCCAGGTGTACGCACCCAGCACGAACGCGCGCGCGGCATGGCCGGCGGCATCGGCGGCGGCGCGGTCGGCCAGCAGCGCCGACAGGCGCGCCACGTAGCCCGCCACATCGTCCGCCGGCTGCAGCCCGGCGGTGTCCGCCGACGTGATCGCGCGGACGCAACTGCCCGCGGCCACCACCGGCCGCGCCATGGCCATCGCTTCCAGCACCTTGTTCTGGATGCCACGCGCCAGCCGCAGCGGCGCCACGACCGCGGCGGCGTGCTGCAGGTAGGGGCGCACGTCTGGCACGGTGCCGGTCACGTTCACCGCGTCGCCCGCCAGCGCCAGCACCGCGGGCGCCGGGGCCCGCCCGACGATGTGAAAGCGCAAGGCTGGAAAGCGCGCACGCAAGGCCGGCAGGATATCGCTGGCGAACCAGGTGACGGCATCGATGTTGGGCCAGTAGTCCATCGCGCCCGTGAACACCAGCGGCAGCTCACTCGCACCAAACGGGCTGGGCCGTGCTGGATCGGGCGTGAAGAACTCGGCGTCCACGCCGTTGCCCAGCGCCGCCAGCCGCAGCGGCTGGCCTGCACTGAGGTCGCGGAACAGTGCGACCTCATGGTCCGTGACGAAAAAGCTGCAGGCCGCCTGCTGCGCCACGCGCTGCTCGAAACCCAGCAGCTTCTCGAACTCGCGGCGGTACAGCCAGGACATCGGCCAGGCGTGCTCGGGCGCGTAGTCGCGCCACTTGGCGGAATCCACGTCGACGAAGTCCACCAGCGTCTTCACGCCCTGCAGGCCCCGCGTGTACTGCGCCATCACGCCGCTGAACACGACGACGGCATCGAACCGCACGCGGGCGGCGGTGGCGTCCACCCAGGCCTGCAGACCCGAGTCACGGTAATACGGCAGGCTCAGGGCTTCGCCGGCCAGCAGGCCTCGCAGGCTCATCAGCTTGGCCGTGCGGGGATGCAGGCGCGCCACGTGCAGGCTGGTGCACAGCTCCCGCACGCGTGGCAGGTGCTGCTCGTCGTCGGGATCGTCAATGAAAGTGCCGAGATGCACCTCGTGCCGGGCCGCCAGATGCTTGAGCAGGTGGTACGAACGCACCTTGTCGCCCTTGTTGGGCGGGTACGGCAGGCGATGGACGAGGTAGAGGATCTTCAACGCCTTGCCCTCAGCCGAGGTTCCTGACGATGAACGGTCCCAGCCAGTTGGCCACGCCGAGGGGCAGCTTGCGCCACGCCTTGATCATCAACTGGTACTTCGGGTTGTTCGGGTTGTTCTGCGGGATCGCATCGCGCTTGAACAGGCGGTACTCGTACGACAGCGGCTGCGGCTCGAAGCCCCAGTTCTTCTTGAAGGCGTAGGGGCCGGTGCCCTGCTTGCTGCGGCCGTAGTCGAAGACCTTCAGGCCGCGTGCACAGGCGCGGCGCATCAGCTCCCAGTACTTGAAGTCGTTGGCGGCGAGGTCGCGGGCGGCCTCGTCGTCGCCGGCGTAGTACGGCAGCACCTCGTCGCGGAAGTAGAACGTCAGCACGGAGGACAGCGGCTTGCCGTCCGGGCCTGTGACGGTGAGCACTTCCGCGTCGGCGCCGAACTCGTCCAGCAGGGACTGGAAGTATTTCTTGGGCATCGCCGGCGTGCCGTGCCGGCGCACGTTGTCGGCATAGAGGTCGAAGAAGCGGTCCACGTTCGCATCGATCTCGGCCCGCAGCTCGTTCTTGATGCCCTTGCGCACCATGGCCCGCTGCTTGCGCGGGATGGCCAGCATGTTGGCCTCCTCATCGGGCAGGATGGCCTTGCGGAAGGTCACGTAGAGATCCTGGCGGGGCCAGTCGGCATGGCGGGTCGGGCCGAGGTTGCGGTACTCCAGGTGCTCGGCGCCCTGTTCCCGCGCGATCTGCTCGGCCGCTGCCTCGAGCGCCGCCGTGGCTTCGTCGTTCAGCGCCGCCACGCCGCCGTAGACGGCGAACGGAAGGCTGGTGACCGCGTGGCCGAACAGGCGGCTTTTCACCTCGGCCAGCGGCAGCACGCCTTCGATGACGCCCGCGCGCTCGGCGTAGAGGAAGAAGCCGCGATGCCCGAAGACACGCTCGATGAGGCGCAGCCAGCCGCTGCGGTGGAAGAAGGTCGCCTGCGGGTGGGCCAGCACGAAGGCATCCCAGCGCGCGGACATGGCTTGGTCCTGCGCGGCCAGCCGCGCAATCCGAATCGGCGCGTCCATTCAGGCCGGGCTCAGCGAAGGCGCCGGGGCGCGTGGGCTGGCCTCGCGGCCGAGGAAGATCTCGTCCATCCGGCCCCAGCGGAAGTCGCCGAGCAGGCGCGCGATGCGATCGTGCGTGCGCGGGATGTTGACGTAGTGCCGGAAGCGCGTCTTGGCGTCGATGCCAGCGATGCGCGGCTGCCCGGTGTCGATCTCCCAGGGGTGGAAATAGAAGACCGCCGGCTCGCCATCGACCTCGTTGACGCGGCGGATCATCCAGCGCGACAGCATGTAGGGCAGCAGCCGGAAGTAGCCGCCGCCGCTGCTGGGCAGGTTGCGCGCGCCCATGCGCAGCGTCGTCACGGGGATCTCCAGCAACCCCTCGCGCACCGGGTAGGCGAAGCGCGGGGAGTCCGGCATGCCGTAGTGGTCGTGCGCGATGGGATAGACACTGGACGAGTAGCGGTAGCCCGCGTCGCGCAGCACGTCGAACGCCCAGAGGTTCCCCTTGCCGATGGAGAAGCTCGGCGCGCGGTAGCCGACGACCGGCACGCCCCCCAGGTCCTCGAGCAGCTTCTTGGCGCTGACGATGTCCTCGAGGAACGCCGCCGGGCTGAGGTCGCTGGCACGCTCGTGGCCGTAGCCGTGGCTGGCCAGTTCATGGCCGCCCGCCACGATGGCCTTGACCACCTGCGGGTAGCGCTCGGCGATCCAGCCCAGCGTGAAGAAGGTGGCCCGCACCTGCTTGTCCGCCAGCAGCGCGAGGATGCGGTCGATGTTGCGCTCGACACGGCATTCCAGCCCGTTCCAGTCGTCGCGCCGGATGTAGGGCGCGAAGGCGGAGACCTGGAAGTAGTCCTCCACGTCAATGCTCATCGCGTTGCGCAGGGCGGGGGTCGGGGTGGGCATCAACATGATCGACAACCTCAATGCTGTTTGACTGCGTCGACGAGCTTCTGCAGCAGGGCCAGCGTCTGCAGGTTGATGCGTTCCAGCCGCATCATGCTGCGCTCCAGGCGCTGCAGGCGGTCGGTGTGGTGGTCCGCACTGAGCGCGGCGATCTCGCTGGACAGGCCGTCGACGTCGGCCATGCTCATCTTCAAGCGGGTCACGTCCAGCGCGCCTGGCACGCTGTCCAGGGCACCGGGGCGGCTGTCGGGCAGCTTGCCCGGCACGCTGTCCAGTGCGCTGGCGTCGCTGTGCCGCGGCGTCTCGCTCTCCTGGGCGATGTCGCGCAGCACTTCCTTCACGTCGGCCAGCGTCAGGTGGGTGCGCCCCTGCATGAAGCCCAGCAGCAGCAGGCGGTCGCACAGGCGGTTGATGCGGCGAGGAATGCCGTTGCTGGCCTTGTGGATGGCCGGGAAGGCATCGTGCTCGAACGTGGGCTTGCCCGTGGAGCCGGCGCACTTCAGGCGGTGCTCCATGTACTTCTGCGTCTCGTCCTCGTCCAGCGGGCCGATGTGGCAGGTGGCCGCCACGCGCTGGCGGAACTGCTCCATTTCCGGCTTCTGCAGGATGCCGCGAAACTCGGGCTGGCCCACGAGGAAGGTCTGCAGCAGCGACTGGTTGGCGAACTGGAAGTTGGACAGCATGCGCAGTTCTTCCACCGCACGCGCGGTGAGGTTCTGCGCCTCGTCGACGATCAGCAGGCAGCGCTTGCCCTGGGTGACCTGGTTGACGAAGAAGGCCTCCAGCGTCATCAGCAGTTCGGACTTGGACGCATCCTTCACGCGCACGCCGAACGCCGCCCCCACCATGCGCAGCGTGTCCTCGGCGTCCAGTTGCGTGGTCACGACGTTGCCGATGACGACGTTGCTGCGGTTGAGGCTGTCCAGCAGGCCGCGCAGCAGTGTGGTCTTGCCGGCACCGATCTCGCCGGTGATGACGATGAAGCCGTCGTTGCGCAGCACGCCGTAGTCCAGGTAGGCCTTGGCGCGGCGATGCTGCTTGCTGCCGAAATAGAAGTTCGGGTCCGGGCTGAGCTGGAACGGCTTGCTGCTCAGGCCGTAGAAGGCTTCGTACATGTCAGTTGTCCATTGCGCATTCGCGGCACCCGCGACGCCTGAAAGCGTCTGCGGGCCGAGCGCCGGGCCGCCCCAAGCCGGCCCGCTGGGGCCTGTGCTCGCGGCTCGACGCCACGAGCATCGCCGCCCCCGCGGGGGACCGGCTCGGCCTGCCTGCGTTCAGCGCGACAAGAGCGGACGAGGGGTTCACTTTCACTTCAGAACTGTTGGGTCAGGTTCGCGTAGACCGCATTCTCGGAATACGGCGTGACACCCTCGAAGCGGCTGTGGCGGCCGCCCACCTGCGCATTCAGGCGCGGCCCGAGGCGGGCATTCCAGTTGGCCACCCAGCTGGTCAGCTTCATGGCCTGGTTGGCAAGGTCGCCGACCGATTCCTGGCGCGAGGCCGTCAGCGAAAGCCCCCACAGCGGCGTCAGCTGGTGGCTGGCTGTCAGCGAGTAGGAGCGCTGCTCGACCTGGGAGGTGTTGGTGAGGTCGCCTTGGTTGAGGTTGTCCCCCAGCCGGCCGGTGAGGGTGCGGCTGGCCTGCAGCGACAGGCTGCCCCGCACGCCTTGCAGCGTGACGCTCAGCATCTGGTTGCGCAACCGGCTCGGCCCTGTCGACAGGAACCCGCCGAACACCGGCGCATCGGGCGACAGGCCTTGCGACTGCAGGTAGGCGCGCACCAGGGCATCGCGCTTGACCGGATCGGGCTCCACCGAGGTGAAGAGCAGGTAGAACTGGTCGTAGTTGCTGCGCACGCCACCGGTGGCGCCGGTGTTGCCCAGGGTCGTGGTCTGCGTGTCGGACAGCCGCCAGACCGAGCGCGACATGCGGTGCTCGAAGCTGAGCGCATGGCTGTTGCCATAGTCGTGGTGCTGCCAGTCGGCCGCGATGATCGTGCGCGGCGTCGGCGTCCATTGGGCGCTCACCCCGCCGGTGGCACCGCTCTGCGCGGCCCCACCCATGAAATCATTGCGCTCCTGGCCGACGTTGACCGTGAACTGCCAGTCCACGTCAGGTCGGTAGTTCACACCCACCTTGGCTGAACTGGTGCGGTTGGACACCGAGCCGACGGACTTCACTTCCTGCGTGCTGGCCATCGCCCACCAGCCCAGCAGGCCGGCATTGCGCTGGTTGACGCGCAGCGAGGCTCCACTGCCGCGGCTGTCTCCCAGGCTGGTGCCCCGGGCTTCGGTGCGCGTGAGATCGCCACGCAACTCGTAGGTGGCCACCGACCCGAGGAAACCTCGCAGCAGCGGCGAGACGGTCAAGGTGCCGGTCTCGTGCTGGTTGGGATTCACCATGGGAGAGACGCTCCCCTGGGAGCCCAGCGTCGGCGCGCTCTGCGTGCCGAACGCCGACGTGCTTTGCTGGCCGATGCTGGCGCGCACGTCCACGAAGAACGTGTTGTTGATCAGCTCCGCCTGCAGGTTGGCAGACAGCGAGTTCTGCAGCCGTGACGGCTCCTGGGACTTGATGTAGGCGATGCCATACAGCGAATAGTCCAGGCTGCCACGCAGCGCACCGCTGTTGCTGACCAGCGTGATGCCGGGCGCCACGGTCGTGATCACCGCGGCATCCTTGTTCTGGCCTTCCAGCCGCAGGTTGTCCGTCCAGGTCTGCATCAGGCTGACGCGAGGCTGCAGGCTCATGCCGCCGGACGTGCCGGAGCCCGCCTGCTGCGCGGAAGCCCCAGCCGCCGAAACGGCAAGCGCGACGGCGAACAGGCCGGGCTCAGCCCTGCGCCGCGTCATTGCCGTTGTAGCCGTAGCCGTAGCCGTAGCCATACCCGTAGCCATACCCATACCCGTAGCCGCCCGCGGCGTTCGGGCTGGCCTGGTTGAGCAGCATCATCTTGACCGGGCAGGTCTCGATGGCGGCCAGCGCCTGCTGCACCGCACTTTGCGCGGTTTTCTCGGCATGCACGACGATGATGATCTGCCCCATGTGCGAGGCCAGCACGCGGGATTCGGTCGTCAGCAGCAGCGGCGGGGAATCGAAGATGATGATGCGGTCCGGGTACCGCCTGGCCATGTCGTCCAGCAAGTGGCTCATTGCATCGCTGGCCAGCAATTCCGTCGCACGGGAGTGCGGCGTGCCGCTGGGCAGGATGGTCAGCTTCTCGACATTGGTGCGCAGCAGCACCTCCGACATGTCGACCCGCTCTTCCAGCACGTCCAGCAGGCCCGGGCCCTGGGGCAGGCCCAGCATGCGCAGCACGGAGGGGCGCGCCACGTCGGCATCGACCAGCATGACCGTGTTGTCGAGTTCGGCCGCGATGCTCAGCGCCAGGTTGATCGACGTGAAGCTCTTGCCCTCGCCGGCCAGCGCGCTGGTCACCATCAACAGGTTGGCGTGGTTGATCGTCGCGGCGCCTTTGCCCATCGCGTTCTTGATGAGCGGCCGCTTGATGACCCGGTACTGATCGCCCGTCTGCGAGCGGGGGGTGTGCGGCATCAGGAAGCCCTGTGCCGCCAGCGCCACCACATCCAGTTCGACACGCTTGGAGGATGGATGGTGGCCATCGTCCTGCACCGAGATGCCCACCGCCCGTGGGGCTGCGGGGGATGCCCCCGTGACCACCGGTGTTGCCGCTGGCGCTGCTGCAACGGCGGGCTCCGCCGGTTGCTGCGGGGCCGGCACGGCCTGCTCATCCCCGGGCAGGACGACGCCTGCCTGGCGCAATTGCTCGAGCCGCTGGGCGGCCTGTTCGATCAAGCTCGACATATCAAATCACCTGCCGGCTCAGCTGCACGGCCAGTATGGTCAGCGCCACGGCGAACATCACCAGCAGCCCCCCCGCGCCCGCGGAGAAGCGGATGAGGTCGACACGCTGGCGCGCGCGGTCGGCATCGGTCACGAGGCGCGTCACCACACCCAGGATGGGCAGCTCAACCCGCGTACGCAGGTCATTGGCGTCATGGAACACCGGCCGCAGCTGGCTGGCCGCGAACGTGGTGAAGACGCCAACGCCGAGCGCCGCCGCCATGGCTCCCGCCAGCATCAGCAGGCGGTTGGGTGCCACCGGCTTGGGATTGGCGCGCGGCGGGTCGATGACGCGGAAGTCGGCGATGCCGGAGGCCACGTCCAGCTCCCCTGAAATCGACGCCTGCTCGCGGCGCTGCACGAGATCCTCGTAGTTGCGCTTCTGGATCGCGTAGTCGCGATTCAACTGGGCCGCCTCGGCCTCCATCTGCGGCGCGGTCTTCAACGCCGTCATGGCCTGGTTGTAGCGGGCCGAGTACTCATCGACACGAGCGCGCAGCGACGCCACCTGCACCTCCGTGGTCGCCAGGATCCGCACCAGCTCCTGCGTGGCGAGCGAGCCGCTCGACTGCCCTGCGGAGACCGTCGGCGTGCCGATCGCGGCCTTGCGCAGCTCGGCGACCTCGCGCTTGCGCTGGTCTTCCAGGTCCTTGATGAGCTTCTTCGTCGTGATGATGTCGGGGTGCTGGTCCGTGAACCGCTGGGACAGCGCGTCCAGGTTGCGCCGATGCTCGGCCAGCCGGCCGTCGAGTTCCGGCGTGGCGATGTTGGTGGCCGACTCCTGCAGCAGGCTCTGCGTCGTGGTCTGGGCACCGCCACGCGCCTTTTCCGCCTCGAGTTGCGCCTTGGCGGCATCACGTGCGTTCACCGCCTCGCGGTACTCGAGTCGCGCACGCTCGAGCTGGGTGCTGACTTCGCCGATGTGCGCCGCCGCATCCTTGCCGTCACTGCCCATGTTGGCCAGGTTCTTCAGCCGGAATTCCTTGAGCCGCGTCTCGGCTTCTTCCAGCTTGGTCTCGTAGGCCTTGATCTGCTCGTTGATGAAGGTGGCGGCGGTCGAGGTGTCCTTGCGGGTGGCGCCGAGGCTGGACTCCACGAAGATGGACACCAGCGACTGCACGACGCGCTTGGCCGTTTCCGGGTCCTTGTCGCGATAGCCCAGGATGTAGAGGTTGTCCCGGCCGCTGCTCTGGATCGACAGGTTGCTGGTGACCGTCTCGATGGTGGCTTCCTGCTGGGCCTTGGACTGGTTCTTCAGGTCCAGGTCGGCCATGCGGACGAGCTTCTCGACGTTCGGCCGGCTGATCAGCGTGCGGCTCAGCATCGTCACCTGCTGTTCCACGTTCGGCTGGACCGCCAGGCCGGACATCAGCGGCTTCAGGATGGACTGCGTGTCCACATAGATGCGCGCGCTGGCCTCATAGCGGTCCGGCAGCACGAAGACCACCACGGCCCCCACCACGCCCGCCACCCAGGCCACGGCCAGCCCCACCCAGCGGTACTTCCACATCCGCCTGACGATGATCAGGAGCTGGGCAATCAGCAATTCCATCGCGAAGAGTCTCTGTTAAGTCAGTATCGAGCGCAGCACAACCGAGGCGCGGCCGCTCAGAACAGGCTCTGGGGAATGATGAGAATGTCGCCCGGCCGCATTTCCACGTTGGCCGACACATCCCCGCGCTTGATCAGGTCCTTCAGCCGCACCGAATACTGCTTGTTCCCTTCCGCGGTGCGCAGGATGACGGCGCTGTTGCCGGAGGCGAAATCGGTCAGCCCGCCGGCGGCGATCATCACGTCCAGCACGGTCATCTTCTGCTTGTAAGGGAGAAACTGGGGCTTCGCCGCCTCGCCAACCACGCGAATCTGCTCGCTGTACGGGCCGACGAAACTGGTCACGATCACCGTTACCACGGGATCGCGCACGTACTTTCCAAGCGCCTTCTCGACGTCCCGCGCCACCTGCGTCGACGTCTTGCCATGGACGACCATCTCGTCCACCAGCGGAGCCGCGATCTTACCGTCCGGACGCACCGGCACCACCATCGACAGCTCCGGGTTGCGCCAGACCTGGATGCTCAGGGTGTCGCCGGCGCCGATGATGTAGCTGTACTCGTCCGTGGCCACCTGGGCCGGCGCCGGTTCCAGCTTGTTCGACGACAGGGACGCGCACCCGGAAAGCAGCAAGGCACCGCCCAACAGTGCCAGCAGGCCACGCGCAACGGAACGACCAACTTGGGTTGAAACAAGCTTCACAGGGAACTCCATGACATTCGGTTTCGAGGCGCTCAGCACCGGGCCAGCAGGCCCGCTCAGGGCCTTGACGGCGGGGGGCGATGATGCCATACGGCCGCCACGCCCCATGCCTCGGCACCCCGCGAGTGAATGACAATATCCAACAATTCACCAATCAAGCGAAGGATCATGCCCCCACTACAGGCCGCCTTGCAGGAATGGCAACAGTTGTTGGGCACAGATCGGGTGCTCCACGGCGCCGACATTCCCCCGCGCTTCCTCGCCGACACCAGCGCCGCGCAACGCCGTGTTCCGGCCGTCTTGAAGATCGCCGACAGCGCGCAGGTCCCTGCCGTGATGCGTATCGCACAGGCGCACAAGGTGGCCGTCCATCCCGTCAGCACCGGCAACAACTGGGGCTACGGCAGCGCCCTGCCCGCAGCTGCCGAGGCTGTCATCCTCGACATGAGCGGCCTCCAGGCGATCAAGCACTTCGATGCCGAGTTGGGTGTCATCACAGTGGAGCCTGGCGTGACCCAGGCGGCATTGGCCGAGTTCCTGGACCGCAACGGCCACCGCTACATGGTGCCTGTCACCGGCGCCGGCCCCAGTTGCAGCGTGCTGGCGAACGCGTTGGAGCGCGGCTACGGTGTCACGCCCTACGTCGACCACTTTGGCGCCGTCACCGACCTCGAAGCGGTGCTGGCCGATGGCAGCATCTACCGCAGCGCGCTGCGGGAAGCGGGCGGCGATGAGCTCGCGCGCCTCTTCAAGTGGGGCATCGGCCCCTACGTCAACGGGCTGTTCTCACAAAGTGGGTTCGGCGTCGTCACCAGCGCCAGCATCCTGCTGGCGCCCCGCCCGGAAGCCTGCAAGGTCTGCATCTTCAACCTGAAGAGCGATGACCTGCTCGAGGAAGCGGTCAGCCGCATCCACCACCTGCTCGGCAGCCTGCCCGGCATCGTGGGCGGCTTGAATCTGATGAACCGCCACCGCGTGTTGGCGATGACCGCCCCCTACCCGCCGGCCGACCAGCTCGATGCGCAGGGGTTGATCCCGCCAGAACTCGTGGCCCAGCTGGGAGCGCAGTATCAGATCGCCCCGTGGACGGGGTTCGCGACGCTCTACGGCCCACGCCGCGTGGTTGCCGCAGCACAAAAGGAGATCCGACAGGCTTTGAAAGGCGTCGCCAGCCGGCTTGTCTTCCTGTCCCCCCAGAACGTGCGCCTGATCGCCGCCCTGGCAGCACGCCTGCCCGGCCCCATCGGCCAACGCCTGGGGAAGACAGCGGGAACACTTCGGCAATCACTGGAGCTGGTCCAGGGGCGCCCCAACGAAACCGCCCTGCCCTTGGCGTACTGGCGCGCCGGCGTGGCCCAGCCGCCCCATGGTCGCCACCCCGCCCGGGACGCCTGCGGCTTGCTGTGGTACGCACCACTCGTGCCGATGCGGGGGCCGGACATCCGACGCTTCATCGACTTCGCAACGAACGAGCTCCGCCGACATGGCCTGGAACCCCTCGTCACGCTGACCAGCCAGGGGGATCGTCTTTTCGACAGCACCATACCGCTGCTGTTCAACTTGAAGGATGCCGCCGCCCAGGACGCAGCCTCGCGATGCCTGGCACAGCTCATCGAGAAAGGCCAGCAGCTCGGCTTCTATCCGTACCGCCTGCATGTGGACGCCATGAAATCGCACAGCGAAAGGCATCCCCTGTCAGCCCGCTTCATCGGGCAACTGCGCGGCGCACTGGATCCCGATGACCTGTTGGCGCCGGGCCGCTACACCTGACACGCCACCGGATTCACCTGCTCTCTCGGCAGAAAAGAAAAAGCGCCACAAGTGGCGCTTTTTTGCTGGAGCGGCAGCACCTCTCGGTGCGGCCGGCTCAACTGCTTACTTGGCAGACTTGCGACGACGGCTCAGCACGCCGATGGCGCCGAAAGCCAGACCGGCCAGGGCCAGCGTGCCCGGCTCCGGAACGGCATTCAGCTTGCCGCGCAGGTTGGCCGTACCTTGGTAGCACCATGCACCCGCAGCTGCCGTACCGTTGTCGCAACCAACGGCCAGATTAGCAGCGACGTCGTTGTCGTTCAGAACGAAGTTGTTGAACGACGAGGTCAGCGCCACGTCGGCGAAGCCGCCGGCCGCATCTGCGATGGTGTTGGTATTGAAGGCAGCAATCACGCTCGCCAGACCGGGGCCGGTGACGTCAACGTCGAACAGGCCGAAACCAGCGCCATTCAGGGTCGCGCCCGTCAGAGCACCCGTGCCACGCAGCACGGCGTTCGAAGCGGCGCCGCCACCCAGGTTGTTGTGGCCCGTCAGGGTTAGCCACGGGGTCATGCCCTGGATGGTGGCCAGATTCTGAACAGAGGTCTGGTTCAGCAGGTTGACAAAGCTGTTGGTGAAGTAGACCGAGATCGTGGCGGTCGTGAATTCCACATAGCTACCGTTGGCGGCAAAGTTCTGCGAATTGCCGAACGTAGCGATGTAGTACAGGCCGCAAGTACCGCCACCAGCGCAGTAGCTGTTGGCGCCGTTCACGGTGGAGATCGAGCCGTAGGCGGTCGAGCTTTGGCCGTTATCGTTGGTGAAGGTTTGCGCGAGCGTGGTGGTCTCGAGGTGGCTCAGCGTGAGCGCCGAACCGAAATCGATACCGCCGACAACGTAGGCATTGGCGGACATGGCTGCCGCAACGCCGACAGCAGCGACGCCCGACTTCAAAATTTGCTTCATGGTCAACATTTGGATGCTCCTGGATGGGTTGACTGGTGTCGACAGAATTAAGCAATCACTGTGCCAGCACAAGAAATATCGCTAACCCACTGATTTCAAAGTGATTTTTATGCAGCCGCATCCGGAGCAGGAATTGGCTGTAAGAAATCTCGACACCAGAAGAGCGGGTAAACACCGCGTTTCCGTTAAGGCCTGTCGAGCAACGCGCGCACGTCACGAGCCGGGATCGCATAGGTGATGCCGCTGGCGGCCCCAAGCGCGGCCTCCTTCGTCCGCTTGACGAGCACCATGCTTACCACGCCGACGACCTCGCCTGTCTCCACGTTGAAGACAGGCCCGCCGCTGTTGCCGGGATAGGCGTTGGCATCGAGCTGCAAGATCTCGAAGTTGCCTTCCCTCAACTGCCGCACGGACCGCTCATTCAGGCCCTGGAAATTGCTGGCCGCGGCGCTGATGCTGGTTCGGGCGGCAATGACACCCCGGTGGGTGGCATGCGAAAACCCCAAGGCGCCCCCCAACGGAAATCCCATCAAGGCAATCGACAGCCCTTCAGGCGCCTCAGCGGCGGCCACACGAAGTGCAGGCAGCGCGGGGCCGTCGATCTGCAACACGGCGAGGTCACGCAACGGGTTGCTGGCCACCAGACGCGCGTCGCGTGTTTCCCATTGCCCGCTTGGATGCCAGACCTGCACGGCCAGTTTCCTGTCGACGCGCTCGGGTGCTTCGGGCGGTATGACGTGGGCGTTGGTCACGACCGTACGACCGTCATTCACGATGAATCCCGTCCCGCGAAACCCGAATCTCGGGCTGTCAAGGAGCCCGAAACTGCCGACGAGCACCACGGATGGTTTGGCGCGAACGATCAGTTCGGGCAAGGACTCTGCACTGCTGGCACCTGCAGCCACAGCTGCAATCGAAAAAATGCAAATGCTGCGACGGTTCAGCATGCTGATCAAAGCTCCCGTGCGACCTGGCTCGTTTCCAGCGCGCTGACGCAATTCCGCCAGACGTCATCGGCAGCGGCGAGCCGGAAGCCATAGAAGCGCCCACTCTCCCCCTCATGGCGGCGCATGACCGTCGCCGCCAGCGTCGTTTGCTCGCCGGCCCCCAGCTGGACGCGCACATTGCCCTCCGCACGGAGGGGAATGTCGAGGGAGGACTGCGCCTGAAAGCCCGAAAGGGAAATTTCAATGACGGTCATCACGATGAAGCGCTCTGCGCCATCCACCTCGATTCGCAATTCGGCAGGGCAGCGGAGCGAGAACCGCTGATGCCTCCGCATGGGCTGGAACAATTCGCCCGGCCCTACGAGCATAGGCAACACCGCGCGGAACTCCGGCTGATCGTAGATGGACCACAACAGCGCCCGCTTCCGATCATCCAGCTCCTGAAAAACCTTCGTGCGCTGATTGAAAAAGTAATCCAGCGTCTGTGGTGTCAGTACAGGGTCGGTCGTCGTGAAGTAGCGACGGCGTGGCAGCTGGATATTGGGCAGCTCGCTCTTGACGAAGTACTGGTAGAGGTTTTTCCGCTGCTTGCGTTTGCCATAGACCCTGCGGAACTGCTCCTTCGCCTCGCGCAAGTCGAGCGTCGCGCCCACGGCAGGTGCTCCGTTGGCGAAGTCGTAGCTTTCGACGGTGCGCTCCTGCAGCCGTTTGAAAAACAGCAGCGCCTCATAGAACTCGATCTTGTTCGGGTTCACCGCAATCACGAGATGCCGTGTATCGAAATACCGCGTGCAGTATTCGTACATGAACTTCATCAGCGGGAAAAAGATCGCGCCACCCGTCTTGCGGAAGTCGGGGTGAATCGCCAACGCGGAGATCTCAGCGATCTGCCCTTGCTTGGCACGCACGTCGGCCAAGTCAAACACGGTCTGCAGCGGGAATCCAAATACCCCCTCACGGATCATCGACATGGTGCCGACGACGCGGCCGTCATACTTGGCGCACAGCGTGGTCGTGGTGGGCAGCGCGTGATAGATCGTGACCCGAAGGCCTGACGGCGAGGGTTTCATGAATCCGCTCGCGACGTAGGCGTCGTGCAAGATGCGGAAGCAGTCTTCCAGTTCCTGCTGCGTCTCAGCCACCTTCAATTCGAGGCGAGGATCAGGCTCCGGGTCGCAATCAATCATCGCGCGATAGAAGCCGAAGCGCAGGTCGCGCGGCATCCAGGACAGGATGTCGCGCAGGCCCATTCGCATGCGCTTGCGGAGGCTCGCTTGCTTGATTTGCATCTACGTTCGCGAATGAGGGTTGAGAGGCTTTCTTCGGCCCATCACAAGGTGGCCAACAGCTTTTTCACTTCATCTTGCCGATCGAACTGCGCCCCCATCGACGCCAGTTTCTCCAGCTCGGTGCGAGCCTCGGCCTTCTGGCCATTTTTGATCAAATATTGCGCCAGATGCAGGCGCAGCAGGGGTTGATTTGGATTTCGCTCCAAAGCTCGCTGCTGCAGAACCAGCGCCTTGTCGATCTTTCCCGCGGCAGCCTGAATTTCAGCCACGGTATCAAGAACGGCCTCCGCATTGGGCGCCAGCGAGAGCGCTTTTTCTCCGGCCTCCAGCGCGCCAGGCTTGCCCGCGCGATGCAACAGCCAAGCCACATTGTTCAGCGCGATGACATTGGATGGCTGGAGTTGAATCACCTTGCGGTAGAACTGCTCTGCACGCTCGTAGTCCTGCCGCCCCAGCGCCTGCTCGCCAAGGTAGAAATTGAAGGTAGCGGAATCCGGCCGACTGGCCAGCCAGTCGCCTGCGAACTTGTCCGCCTCAGCCGCCTGGCTGGCCACCAGCAGCGCGCTGTGGAGCTTGATGGCCGTCTCATCCGAAGGTCCCTTGGCCTGGGCTGCCTTGAAGGCCACGACAGCACCGGACCGATTGCCTTTCATCGCCTCCAGCTCACCCTGAAAGATCCAGCCGTTGGGTGAGTTCGGCATCTGCGTCTGCAGCCCCTTGGCCACCGACAACGCCTCGTCCATCTTCCCGGAGCGGGCCAACAGCGCGATCAATCGGCCCTGGGCAGGGAGGTGGTCGGGCTTGACGGCCAACGCCTTGCGCAGTTGTGCCAGGGTGGCCTTCATGTCCTTGCGTGCAAGCTGAACCTCAGCCAGGTACATGAGCGGCTCGACGGCATTGGGCTGCAACGCAGAAGCCTTCGTGAACGACTGGGCAGCCTGATTGAGCGCACCGGTCGCCAGTTCAGCCAACCCCTGCGCCTGCAGCAGGCCGGCATTCTCGGGAAAACGCGCCACGGCCGCATTGGCCACCTGCAGCGCACTCTTGGCATCTTTGCGATCCAGCAGGTCCCCGACCAACGTCAACCGGGGCAAGACGGAGTCCGGGAACTGCTTGATGACCTCCTCCAACTGGGCTCGCACATCATCAGCCTGCGCTCCTGCGCGAACGCGAGCGGCAACCAACCCCAGCCGGGCGCTCACGTCGTTCGGTGCAGCTGCCACCAGCTTCTCGAACCTCGCGACTGCATTGGCTGGCTTGTTGTCGTCTAGGTCAAACGCTGCGAGCGCGACGACGGCCGGCACATAGGACGCCTGGCGCGTCACGGACTGCTCGTACAGATCACGCGCCTTGCTTCGTTGCCCGCGCAGGTCTTCCACACGGGCCCGCAGGTAAGGCGCCACCGGCTTGCCCGGTTGCTTCTTTTCCAAGGCGTCGATCACTGCCAGCGCCTCTTCCAACCGCTTGTTGCGAAGATGGTCCATGATCATCACGACTTCCGCCTCGTCGCTTTTCGATGAACCGGCAATGGACTTCAGCTCGGTCATGGCCTGCTCGGTGCGCCCCTCGTTCAGAGAGGACAACGCCAGCACCGTGCGTCCCCGCGTGTCGTCGGGGTTCATCGCCAACGCCTTCGCGTACATGCGCTTGGCTGCTTCGCCGTCGCCAAGTTGCAGGTAACAGTCAGCCGCCACGGAATACGCTTCCGCCGGCACACGCCCATCGCCCTCCAGCAGCGGTTGCACGTAGCTCAACGCTTTGGAAGCATCTCCCGCGCGCAACTGCGAACGCGCCATCAGCAAGCGCACCGTCACTGGAGAGGACGAATCCGGCAACGCCTTGCCCAGATGCGCGATCGCCTGCAGGTAGTTGCCGCGCTCGTACTCGATGGCCCCGGCCAGTTGAAGGAAGCGCGAGTTGTTGGGGCCGATCTTCAACAACTCCTGGGAAGACTCGAAGGCTTTCTTGAGGTCGCGCTGTTCGTAGGCCATCAGGGTGGCGTAGTAGCGCCCCTGCCAGCTCTTGGGTTGCCGCTTCTCCAACTGGGCCAGTTGCTGCTGGGCTCCGTCGAAGTCTCGCTGCTGCAACAGCAGCTGGATGATGCCCACGTGCGCCCTGACGTTGTCGGGCGCCAGCCGAACGGCCTCACGGTATGCCGCCATGACCGACGCCGGCTCGGCATTGAACGCCAGCAGGTGCTCGGCCTTGGCCATCCAGGGGACGTCGGATTCAGGATTGGTGGCAACCGCCCGGTCGACCTGGGCCAGCGTGTCAGCCTTGTCTCCGCTCACTCGCAACACCTGCGCAATGACCAAGTGGGCCATCGTGTTGTTGGCATCGTCTTTCAAGGCGGCTTCGGCCGCCTGGCGCGACTCGGCGTATTTCCCCTTGAGGCCATAGGCCGTGGCCAACGCTGCCTTGAGGGCTGCCCGGGCTTTGGGGGCACCCAAGTCGACCGTCGCGTACTCCGCAATGAGTTTGTCGGCTTCACCACGGACCAGCATCGCCATCGCCATCGCAGGCGCAAGCTCATCGTTGCTGTAGCCGGCAGCCTTGACCTTGGAGAACTCGATCCAGGCCTCCTGCACATTGCCGGTCTCGAACAATGACTTGCCGAGCAGGAACCGGGCCTCGGCACTGGCGCCGTCTTGTTGCAACGCGTTCTTGAAGTCGATGGCGGCTGCCCTGTAGTCCTTCTTTTCCATCCGGGCCTTGCCGGACTGGATCAGCTGCGGTGCCGTCTTGTCGAAGCAGCCGCTCAGCAGAACGGAAGTGGCCAACAACACGCCAGCAAGGCGGACGGACCGCGCGAATGGTTTCTGCGTCATTTGATCTGCAAGCGGTTCATCAAATCGTAGAGGGTGGGCCGGCTGACGCCAAGCATCTCGGCCGCGCGAACGATATTGCCGTCGGTTCGCGCCAAAGCGGTGATCACCGCCTGACGTTCAGCGCTCTCACGCACGGCGCGCAGATCCAGCGTGGCTTCGGCATCCACCGGCTCTGTTGCCACGCGCAGCCCCAGGTCCATGGCGGTGATGCGGTCGTCCTCGGCCATGATGACGGCTCGCTTGAGCATGTTCTGGAGTTCGCGCACGTTGCCGGGCCAGCGATGCACCTCCAATGCGCGCACTGCATCCTCGGCGAGGGTCGGCACCGGCCGGCGCATGTCCGTCGCGAACCGGCGCGCAAAGGCATGGGAGAGCAACACCGGGTCGCCAACACGTTCCCGCAGCGGCGGGATCTCGACGACGATCTCGGCAAGGCGGTAGTAGAGGTCTTCGCGGAAGCGGCCGTCGGCAATGCGCGCCTTCAGGTCCTGGTGTGTTGCGCCCACCACGCGCACGTCGATGGGGATTTCCTGCCGGCCGCCCACGCGCTCGATGACCCGCTCCTGCAGGAAGCGCAGCAACTTGGCTTGCAGCGGCATGGGCAGGTCGCCGATT
>SXGQ01838136.1_pt1 | contig 19891 bp, 14 predicted proteins | sample 3178371 | NCBI WGS metagenome assembly SXGQ01 (sample SAMN11356859, study PRJNA531348) | freshwater metagenome | isolation source: freshwater sample F1-20 | place: China: Fuxian Lake, Yuxi | collected 2017-12-25 | reverse complement strand
TCACGAGCATCGCGAGCTTCTCGGGTGTGTTCGCGTGCTTGGCCACGAACTCGGGGTTGATGAGCATCCGCGGGCGGCGCGTGCACTCGACCGCAGCGGTGGGCACGGCGGTCGACTCGACGATTTCGGAGAGTTGCAGCAGGGCCGGCAGTCCGTGCGATGCGGACGGGAATGCGTTGATCAGGCTGTCGGCGATCGAGGCGTGGAGGGTCATGGTGTCAGGCTCCAGGAAGTTGGGATGATGAGGGTCACGGGAAGTCGGAAACGATCAGTGGTCAAGGTGGGTGCGCCGTCGCGCAGGTAGACATGACTCGCCGCGCGCGCGAGCACGGCGAGCACCACGCTCGGGTCGTCGGTCAGGCCGGCGAGCGCATCCCCTGGAGCGTTGCGCAAGACGCCCGCGACCGGCGGCAAGCGGACGAGCGACGGGCACGGCTGCGCAGCGGCTGCGGCGAGCTGCGTGTAGCCCTCGTCATCTGGCGCACACGCGACGCCGAACACTTGGCACACCTCGCGCCAAGTCGAGAGGGTCGGGACCAAGGCATCCACCCAGAAGCGCAGTCGTTGGCACGCATCGCGGCCGCTGTACTGGGCAGTCGCATCGGGCCTGCAACTCATGTTGTGCAGGACTGGGGTGGGCATCGCCCCCACGAAGGACTCAGGAGTGCGCGTCATCGCGGTGCCCCCGCGGCTTGCGGACGCTTGCGTGGGCGCCGAGTTGACCAAGAGGCAACGGCAAGTGCGGCGCCGCCTGCAGCGAGCGCGGGTCGCTCGGCCAGCAGCGCGCGGACCTCCTTCCAGGATGCGAGCACGGCATCGGTGTCGATGGGGCGGACGAGTTCTCCCTTGCTGAAGAGCCCCGCGAGGAGATTTGCCAACGGCTCGCCGTCGACCTTCTCCTCCTCGATCGTGCTCATGATGCTGCGCCAGGCCTGGTACGCCATGGAGCCCGATGAGAGCTTGGTCGAGACATCCTGCTTGCTGGCGACGAGCGAGTAGAGCTCGCCGCACTGATCGGCGACGGCGGTCATCAAGCCGGCGGCGAGCCCCTGCTCCACGAGCCAATGCGCCAAGGCATGCCGACCGCCCGCGGGCAGGTGCGCGAGTGCGTCGGCGACATATGCCGAGCGTTCATGCAAGCTCAGTTGCGGCATCGCAGCAGCGCGGATGGCGCGGCGCGTCGGGTCGGGTTCGGTTGCGAGCGCGCGGCGTGGGTCGCCAGCCGAGAGCCGCGCGAGTTTCCAGGCTGCGTCGTGCGCCACCATCAGGCGCGTGTCATCGACGGCGATCCCCTGAGCGCGCTGCGGGATGCTGGCGCCGACGGCAATCCAACTCGATTCAACGATGTCCGCGGATGGCAGGGCCGTGAGCCGCGCAGCGTGCACCGTTGCGATGTTGCGGTAGAGCATGGCTGCGCGGCGACCCGACAGCGGCACGCCGAGCTTGGCGGCGTGGCGGATCATCTCGCGCACCACATCGGTGATCGCGCTGCCGGCGTACTCGAGCACGAGCGGGATCTCGCGTTCGATGAGTGCGATCGCCTCCTGCACGGCACGGCGGGCTGCGTCATCGGGCGGCGTGTCTTGGCTGGTGATGACGGCGGCTTGGTCTGCCTCGTTGAGCTGCGCCCAGGCGGGCACGGTGAGAATGAAGCCGAATCGATCAGCGAGTGCTGGGTCAAGCGCCTCGCTGCCGAGGTAGTCCTGTCCAGCAACCGCATCGTCTTGCCGCGTGGGCGGGTTCATCGCGGCCCACCGATGACGCAGCGCATCGAGCGGCATTCCCTGCACCACGCGCTCGTGGATGATCGGAAAGAGTCGGTTGAGCATGTCGGGTCGCGCGCGGCTGAGCTCGTCGATGAAGACGGCCTCCGCGCCCCAGATCGACGCGGGCGTCTGCACGAACCGCAGCGTGCCGTTGGAATCGGGCAACGGGTAGCCGATCAGGTCGTCGTAGTTGACGAGGCTGGCGTTGTAATGGCGCCAGGCAAGGCCGAGCGCCTGTGCGAGCCGCGTGAGCAGCAGGCTCTTGGCGGTGCCGTGCGGACCGATGAGCAGCAGCGGCGTCTGCGTGGCGAGTGCGGCGAGGATAACGGGCTCGAGGTTGTCGTAGCCCACGATGCCGAGTGCGCGGAGAACGGATCGATGCGTGGCCATGGGTGGCTCCAACGCACGCCGAACTCAGGACACCTCGAAGGTCCGCGCGGCGACCATCGCCGCTCAACATCCGGCGCGGGGTGGACCGCCGATGAATGGTCGTAGCGCGCGGGCGGGCGCGCAGAAGTGCGCGACCGTCGCGGGCCGCGACCGAATCAAGGCGGACGCTGAGTCGTGTGATCGCAGGATGCGATCCACGCGGCGGCCGCCTTGGTGGCGGGCCCCGCGGGCGTGTTGCGTGATGAGCGAAAAATGCTTCGTTTGAAGCGATTTTGCGCACCGCGCCGCATGCCCCTTTCGGGGTGTCCTCCGCACCGTGACGCACGCGCGATGCGTGGCTCGGTTGCGATCCGGCTCTCAGAGGACTGCCGGAGATCGGAATGCTGGAAGGAAGATATACCGCAGCGCACGCTTGTCAAGGGCGAGGTGGGTGTGGAGCGCGACTAGCCTGCGGGGCGATGGTGCGGCGGCACATGGGCTCACTTCAAGCATCACCCCGCACCGCGGCCGGGCGGCATCTCATGCTGCTCGAGCGATTGCAGGAGCTGCTGCGCGACAGCCGGTACACCACGACCTACAAGTTCGCGGTGCTGCATGCGTTGTGTGATCTTGCGCTTGAGATGCCGGCACAGGAACAGCGGGTGCCGATCTCCCGGCTGGCCGAACGCGTGATGGATCTCTACTGGCAGCAGGTCATTCCCTTCCAGGCGCCCAGTGCGCGCAACCCGATTTCGTTACGCCAGAGCACCGGTGGGCCCGCCGCGGTGGTGCAGCTCGTGGCAAGCTGCCGATCGGCAGGACGCGGTCGCCGTGGCGGCAGATCACCGGTGCACCGCCGGCTTGACTACACACCGATGTTGCTGGTCCTTCTGAAGAAAGACGTGCTGCGCCGGTTGCAGCCGGGGGCCACGCCATTCCTCTACCGAACGCCGATCGGCCGTGATGAACTGGAGCTGTATCCCGGCGTGGCGGCCGCTCTGCGTCGCTTCCACGGCTTGCTCACCGACACGATCCAGGCACGGTGGACGGCGTGGATAGAACAACGCAACCCGCAAGTACGAGGCAGTGATGCGCTTCGCGAACACTTGTTCGGCGTTGACCGAGTCAGCCTTCGAGTTGTGGTGAAACCAATGCTGGTGTTACAGAACGGTTGCTGTTTTTATTCGGGCGTCCGTATCACTGAACGCACGGCCGAGGTCGACCATGTGCTGCCCTGGAGCCTGACCCGCAACAACTCGGTCGGCAACCTTGTGCTGGCCAGCAAGCGCACAAACCTCGCGAAGGGAGATCGCTTGCCGACGGCGGAAGAGGTGAAGCGTTGGATAGCGCGGAATCGGGACCATTCCGATGACCTCGCGCGGATTGCCGAGGAGGCGAATCTTGAGTGGAGGCCGGAGGGGCTGGCGCGACTGGCGCACACTCTCTCGATGCGCTGATTGCATTCCCACCGACTAACGCGCTCGCGAAGCAATCTCGAACCAAGCTGGCGGCAAGGGCACGGCGAGTTCACCGGTGACACTGATGGGTCGTTCCCCCTGCAGCTCGGTGGGGCGGAAGGCACCCATGAAGCAGAACGGAGATGAACCGAACTCGTCATCCCGGCTCTGCCGCACGAAGAGCCACATCGTTCCGTGCCCCTCTTTGGCACCATGGATCCGCTGACCGTCCTTCGTACCAGCGTGGGTTGCAGCAGGACTTTGCCAGTGGAACACCGCTGGGCTGACCGCATAGTCGCGATATCGCGTACGTTCTGTGAACCCCGCTTCGTCTTTGTCAAGCGTCACGAACATCAGATAGGCCGAGTGAGACGGAATCCACAGCACGCCCGACTGATGCGTCGTTGACCAGACCGACGGCCAACCGAATGCGGCAAGGATTTGTGATCGCGTATAGCACCCGTGCACAGAAAGCGGCACGGGGGCCCTCGCGCTCTCGGCAAGCGCAAGACGAGGTTGGACTGCATTCGCCACACTGGCATCGAGCAGGTCTTGGCACTCCGTGCGAAGCACTACGTTCTCTCTCAACTCGCCAAGGACGTCGAACACACTGGCAGGGCGATCCAGCCCCCGCTTGCGCTTCACGGCATCCGCAAAGCCAACACACACCATGTCGCTGCGCAACCGGTCGCTCTGGGATAGACCAGCCACCACGGTCCGCGGATCAGAATGCTCGAGCTCCTTCAGGAGCTTCACACCAAACGATGCAACGGCATTGTCGCGCATGGCTGCGAGCGCGCCGAGCCCCGCCAGAAATGGCGAGACGGAGCTGAGTGCACCCGTACTGCCGTCGCCCGCCACCGCCTGCCGAAGCGCATACCACGTCCGCTTTCCACCTTGCCCGGAGTACAGCTCGCGCGGATCAAGCTGGCGCCAGTCAAGAAACTCCCGAAGCGAAGGATGGCGCCCAAGTTGCTCACGCTGGAACCTGATGTCTTCCACCCACTTCGCGGTAAGGCCACGAATTGCCGAGCGAATGCTGGCGATCACGCGCTCTTGCGCAACGCGTTCTAACGTCACCGAGCAACCGGCAGGCAACGCCGAGAAGCCGCTTCTCACTTGACCCTCAATGGAGACCCCTGGATCAGCCAGCAGCGCCCTCAGCCGCTGGTCGAACCGATACTCCTGCCGGTGTTGCCCCACAAAGTCCAACACCGTCAAACAGTCCTTGCCCGATCCGGGCGACAGTCGAAGCCCACGACCAAGCTGTTGAAGGAACACGGTCAGACTATTTGTGGGCCGCATGAACAGCACCGTGTCAACCTCAGGGATGTCAACCCCTTCATTGAACAGGTCCGCAACGAAAACAAGCTGCGTCTCCCCGCGCCGCAACCGACCAATCACCTCGTCACGTCGCGCAAGGTCATCTGATCCATCAAGTGACTCGGCACGAAGTCCAAAACGACCTTGACTCTCTGCAGTTGCGCGCCACCTCTCAAAAACGCTGGCCATGTCACGCGCATGTTTCACCCCACTACAGAATCCGATCGCACGCATGCGCGAGGGGTTGGCAACATAGTTGTCAATCGCGGCGCTCACCCCACTCACCCACGATTGACCAGCGAGGATGTATCGACTCTCGACGGCAGACATGACGTAGCCGCGTTGGCTCGACCAGCCGACCTCACGGAGATCAATGTCATCCGTGATCCCAAAGTATCGAAACGGCACGAGCAATCGACGGGCGATTGCATCGGGGAGTCGAATCTCGGCCGTCACACGAGACTCGAAGTGCCGCGTCACATCGGATTCATCAGCCCGCTCAGGCGTCGCAGTCAGGCCGAGCAGCGAAGCAGGATCGAGGGAATCAAGAAGCGCACACCACGTCGGCGCTTCCCCGTGATGGGCTTCGTCGACGACGACATAGTCGAAGTCAGCTGGGGATATGGAGCCGTCATGCACACGGGCCGACCACGACTGGATCGAGGCGAACAGCGCTTGACACGGCCAATCGTTCTCTCCGCCCACCAAGAACCCACCGAAGTTGAGATCACGCAGGACTTGGCCGAACATGACCCTGGCCTGACGCAGGATGCGCTCTGAATGCGCGATGTACAGCAGCTTTGGACGGCGTCCCTCGCGGGCAACAAAGTCGGCTTCGAACCGGCGATAGTCGAAGGCCGCAATCATCGTCTTTCCGGTTCCCGTCGCCGCAACGACCAGATGCCGCCGCCGTCCGAGCGAACGATCAACCTCGATCCTGTCGAGGATGGCCTGCTGGAACGGCTTGGGTTCTAGGTCAAATAGAGGAAGCGAGACAGCCTGAGGAGCCGCCCCTGCGAGGGCACCCGATTCGCGCGCCACCAAGTCCCTGAACTGTTGGTGAGTCGGGTGGTCCTCTGCGAGGCCGTACTCGGTGAACTCAGGGTCGCCCCACCACTGCTCAAACGTCTCTTCGATCTTGGTCCACAAGCCTGGCGAAGCGACCTGAGACAGCCGAACGGTCCATTCAAGGCCTTCGGTGAGTGCTGGCCGCGACAGATTCGCAGATCCAACGTATGCGCTGCCGAATCCACTGCTGCGCGCATGGATGTAGGCCTTGGCATGCAGTCGGGTTGAGTCGGTTTCAGTTGAGAAGCGGATCCGAAGCCGCCCGTGATGCTGCCTTGATACCGAAGCGAGGACGTCCAGTGCCTTTGGGTCTGTTGCGCCCATGTACGCGGTCGTCACCACGCGCATCGAGCCGCCACGCTCCAGGAATGCCGTCACATCGCTCTGTAGCAACTTCACAGCGCTGAGCTTGATGAACGACACCAGCCAGTCCACACGATCGCATGTTGCTAGCTCTCGTTTCAACTGAAGCAGGAGGCTCTCAGTGCCTTCCCTGCCCGTCAGAAGACCGTGGTCAGAAAGATCTGGCGGCTGATCGCCGTGCTTGGGGCCGATGCGCTCGAGCACCTGCGGCTGGATTAAAGTCGCTCGACCAGCTTCGCCATCAGATCCGTCTCCGATGAAGGCGAGCAACCGATTGGCGAGCTCGATGTCTGACTGCGTGGCTTCGCGATCAACACTCAGCCGCGCCTCAAGAGACTCCAGAAGCGACACTGCGAGCTCTCTTGCGACAAGTCGCGCATCTCGACCCCTCATGGGCCGCGTCGCCACCTCGAATCCCGCCCGACGTGCGGACTCCAGCAACTCCGACACGCGCGCGTCAATCAGGCTGTCATACAGCCCTTCAACCGGTAGCCCGTTGACTCGACGGATTCGCCGATAGGAGGGCGATTCGAACGGCACTCGCGGAGCTTAGCGAACCGCCCCACTCACTTCCGCCCCCTGCGTCGCTTCAGCTCAACCAGCAGGCCCTGTTCGCCGCGATCATCAATGCGTTTGCCGCCGCTGACAACAGCGCACCTGTCAACTCGGTTCTGCGCCTTCTTGAACGTGGTCCTCGTGCGCTGCACGGTTTCCTGAGACACGCGTGTGGGAAACGAGGCCACATTGCGCGACACCATGAAGATGCCGACGACACAAGTCGCCGTCGGCCGCGAAGCGCGCGCGTCACGCCAGGCAAGCTCGCCCAAGTCTGAAGCAACGTGGTGTGACGAGGACCTCGCCGCCCACCAGGCCAAACCTGCGGGCTCACGCCTGCCTCGTCACCCGGCGAGGAGACGGTCCACGGCAATCGCCGCGGTGAAGTCGCGCTCGCTCAGTCCACCCGCGTCATGCGTGGAGTAGCCCAGACGAACGCGGTTGTAGAGGACATGAATGTCCGGATGATGCTGCGTGCGTTCCGCCTCCTCTGCCACGCGGTGGACGAATCGCATTGCAGCCACGAAGTCCGGGAAGGCAAACTCCCGTTCGATCAGGTCGCCCGTGCGTTTCCACGCGGCAATGGACGGCATGCGGGACTGCACCTCGGCATCACTCAATCGCTTCACCATGCGTTGGATCGTACTTCGTACCATCCCCGCTCAGGTGCCGACAACGCATGTAGACAGCGAAGTTGATTCGGGTCCGCCGAAGATTGCGGTCGTGACGCATCAGGCGAACGATGCCCACGCACAGGTGGCGCGCACGCTCGTTGCACGCTTCGGAATGGAAGCGAAGGCGCTGTCCGATCCCGATCCCGCACGGATCGCGATGGCGGTTCGCGAATCGCACGCATTGGTGGTGGTTGGTTCGCCCTCCGAGGAAGTGCTTGGATCAACCGCCGTGGCGGAGGCGATCGCATCCATGCTGCCGATTGTCGCGCTCTGTGCGGGGGCGCCACCCACGCGTCTTCCGCCCGGCATCTCCTTCGCTCTCGACGCCGACGATGGACCGGATCATCTCGCTGTGGCACTTCGCGCCTTGGTGGCGCGGCAGCGTGATGTGCGGCTGCTGCAGCTCGATGCCGCAACGGCCATGCGCTTCTCAGGCGGACTTCGCCGCGAGATGGAAACGCTTCACGGCGAACTCCAACTCGCGGCCTCCGTGCAACAGGAGTTCCTGCCGCGCACATTGCCGACGCTCGGCGGCATGTCGAGTGCCGCTCTCTGGCGCCCCGCCGCGTTCGTCTCCGGCGACATCTACAACGGCGTTCGCATCGATGAGCATCATCTCGGCCTGTTCGTCACGGATGCGGTCGGTCACGGCATGCCTGCGGCGCTGCTCACCCTCGTCATTGCGCGAAGTCTGCAGGTGAAGGAGATCGGAGAGGACTCGTATCGAGTCCTGCCACCCTCCGAGTCACTCGTGCGCATCAACGAAGAGATGCTGCAGCGCTCCACGCGGATGACGCGCTTTGCCACTGCGATCTATGCGGTGATCGATACGCGAACACATGCGCTCAGCGTCTCTTCTGCCGGACACCTGCCCTTGCTGCACGCGCGCCGAGGAGGACTGTTCGAGCCCGTCGAAACGCACGGGGGCTTGCTCGGTGTATTCAAGGATGAACACTTCTCGCAGGCGAACATCCAACTCCAACCGGGCGACAAGGTGCTGCTGTACTCCGACGGATTCGAACAAGCGTTCCCCGAGCAGGGTCAGGCCGCATCCTCGCCACGGCTTCCCAACCGCCGCTACTTGCAGGTCTTCAACGAGTTCGCATCGCTCGACGATCCGCAGGCATTCGTCGATGCGATCACGGGTCGCCTCGAAGAGGAGCGCAATGTGTTCCCGCTCGTGGACGATGTGACGCTGCTGTGCAGCGCGTGGAGGCCGTGAGGTCAGCGGCGCGCGAGCTGCTGTGCAACGGCACGCGCCACAAGACGCGCCAGCGGATCCGCCTCGAGATTGACTCGATCGCCCGCGCGCAGTGCGCCGAGCGCAGTGCAGTGGATCGTGTGCGGGATCAGCGCCACTTCGAAGAAGCCGCTGCCGCACGCGGCAATCGTGAGTGAGACGCCGTCCACCGCGATCGAACCCTGTGCGCAAATCACATCGTCCCATCGCTGCTCGGCGGTGCTGTCCACGGCGATCCGAACACGCCATTGACCATCGGTGCGGTCGACGGAATCCACCTGTGCCGTGCCCTCCACATGCCCCTGTACCCAATGTCCGCCGAGCGGATCGCCCAATCGGAGCGCAGGTTCGAGATGCACACGCTTTCCCCGCTGCCATCCGCCCAGCGTCGTTCGTTCAATCGTCTGCGGGATCGCATCGAAGTGCAGCACGCCGCCATCGAGTGACGCCACGGTCAGGCAGATGCCATGCACGGCAACGGAATCCCCGACCTGCACGCGCGCGACGATGGTCGGACACTCCACGGCGATACGAAGACCTGCCTCGGACCGTGTGAGATCCGTGATCGTGCCGGTGGATGGAACGAGTCCCGTGAACATGGGTCACCTCCACGCCCGAACGATGGACGCTTTCGGATAGTAGCGCCCGAGGATCGCGCGCTCGTCGCGTCCCGCGAGTCCCATCGCTTCCGCTCCGTGCTGGCACATCCCGACGCCATGTCCAAAGCCGCGGCCAGTGATCGTTGCATTGCCGCCCTTGATGACGACATCGCAGTCGCACGACTTGATGCTGCTCTTCCCATCACCCGCCGCATTGATCGCGCGGCGGAAGTCCTCCGCCTCGAGCAGAAGATCCGCACCCCGCGCAGGTCGCAGACGCATGGCGATCGGTCGTCCGGCCGCGTTCCGATCCGCCGCTTCCACGCGGACGAGTCCATCCAACTTCGCCAATTCGGCGCGTCCATGTGCCGCGCCCCACGCACGCAGTCGCGTCACGATCGCCGACACGGGAATCACCACCTTCCACGACGCGACCGGGGAACCGCCACAACATCCCTCCTTTCGCGCAGCGCCGTCACCCGTGGAAACGCTGGCAATGTCGTGGTGCGGATTGTCTGTCACCGTCCCGAGTGCGTTCGCGGGTCGACCTCCGCACGCGCTGGAGTAGTACGCGGGCACAACGCTTCCAGACTCGACGAGAACCTGGCCGCGCGTTTGTCGCACGGCGTCGTTTGCCTTTGCATTGTCGGTCGCACCGATCCAAGCCTGACTCAGCTGACCCGCCACCATGTCATAGTGGCGCCGCCCCTCCCAGCGGTCGGACTCCACCGTCGCATAGCTGCGCGCGGCGATCGCCTGTGCGCGGTAGGCCGCGGGCGTCCACGATGGATACAGCTCCTTGGCGATCACGCCCGGCAGGTAGGACTCCATGCCGACGCTCATGACGAGGTCAATCCCATCCTCGGTGTCGTACACGCTCATCTCGCCTGGCCAGTCGCGGTCGTTCCAGCGGATCTCACCCGCCTTGCTGAGCGGCTCAATCCACAGCGGTCCACTCGCGAAAGTGCGTTCGCTTCCCGCGGCGCCGCCACCAGATCGCGACACCTTCCATCCACCTTGCACTGCGCGCACGGACAGCTCTCCTTCCACGGTCCACGCCGACGAAATCGGATCGCCGTCTTGCAGCACTCGCACCTTGCCCGCCGACTTCAATGCGATCGCCTGCGACCGAGGCACTGATGCGAGGCGGATGGCTACTCGGGGCTCCGTTGTGGGCGGCGCTGGAAGAGGTTTGGGTGGCAGCGGCTTCGGCGGCGCGGAAGGCGGCGTGACCGTGGGTTGCTCTGCCGGGGCGGATGGCTCGGGGGATCCCTGCGCCACGGCGGAGCGTTCACTCGACACGGGGCGCGCCGGCGCCACAGGCCGCACGGGCTCTGGCGATGAACATGCAGCGATCAGCAGTGCGCTCAGTCCGATGCAGGCGCGGAGCCAGGGCATCAGAGGTGCGCGCCTTGGCACGGATCACTCGAGCGGACGGAGCGACAGCCCATGGTTCGCGAGCTGCAACTTGATCTCATCGAGACTTGTCAGTCCGAAGTTCTTCAGTCCCATCAGCTCCGCCTCGGTGCGGCACGCCAGTTCGCCCAGCGTGCGCGCCTCCAGAAGCGAGATGGCTTTCTTCGCACGGACGCTCAGCTCGAGGGTTGAAACCGAGATCGCCAGCACGGCTTCGTCATGCTGTGTCTTCAGATAGTCGAGGTACTCGCGGCGGAACGCCTGATCGTGGCCGCCTTCGAGTGCCTGTCCGAGCCGCAGACCGCGCGCGGCGAGCATCGCCTTGATCTCGCTGATGCTCGACTCGCCGAAGTTCTTGAACGCTAGCAGTTCCGCTTCGGTGATTCGCAGCAAGTCGCCAAGCGTGCGGATGTCCACCTTCTTCAGGCAGTTGCGCGCACGACCGCTGAGTTCGAAGTCGGTGATGGGCGTATTGAGGATCGCGTTCTTGCGAAGCTCCTGCTGCCGAGCATCCGCATCGATCGTCATCTCGGTCACACCCATGACATCCTTCAGGTACATGCGCGCCCTCGGATGGGTCGGGTGCTCATCCACGATGCGACGCAGGCAACGCTCCGCGCGCGAGAGTTCGTTCAAGTCCTCATACAGGATGGCCAGATTGATGAGCGCGTTCACCGGCGGCTTCTTCCCGAAGCAGATGCGCTCGTACAGCTCGATCGCCTCGTCGTCCTCGCCGATACGGTCGAGCAATCGAGCGAGCGAGAAAACGGTGTCCACGGCGTGATGCTCGGTAAGTGCAGCGCGGTAGGCCTCGACTGCCGCGTCGCGGTCGCCCGCTGACTCGCATTGCCGCGCACGATCGAGATGTGGCTTGGCCTTGGCAGCATCGCCCGCATGAAGCGGCAAGGTGGTGGATGTGGTCATGGTGGTCAAAGTCTTCTCTGCAGTGGAAGGAGTGTTGGCGGCTCGCAGACGCCTCGGACCGAACATCATAGCGGGTTCTGACCGCGCGACGCAGCATCTTCTTCGACGCCGCGTGCGCTCATGTGCAGTTGCAGGGTGCGCCACGCGCCTCGCTCGAAGCGCCACGCCAGCGCCGCGCCGAGCGCAAGGATGTAGAGGGTGGCGCCCGCCCACGGTCCCCAGGAGCCCCACTCCGGGAACGCCACCGCGAAACCCCAACCGCCACCCACGATCAGCGTCCAACTGAGCACTGCAGTCAGGAGCCCAGGCCAGAGCGTGTCGCCGGCGCCCCTGAGCGCGCCGAAGTAGACGATGCCGAGGCCATCGAACGCCTGGAAGACGGCCGCGAGAATCATCACGGAAGATCCGATCGCCACGATGCGATCTGCATCGCCTTCACTGCCGGCTCCGCCGAGAAAGACGCGCATCATCGGCTCGCGCAACAGCAGCATGAGCGCACCCCAGATCGACATGTACACGATGCCCATCCAGAGTGAAGTATGCGCAGCCTTTGCAGCGAGGTCGGGTTCGCGCGCACCGATGAACTGCCCAACGAGGGTCGTGGTTGCCACTGAAAATCCGACAGCAGGCATGAACGACAGATGCATGTACCGCAGCACGATCCAACCTGCGGCGAGATGCTCCGTGCCGAATCGACCGATGAGCGCGGTCATGAAGATGGCCCAGCACAACATCTCGTTGCCCTGTTGAAAACTTGCGGGCCAACCGACGCGCAGCAAGTCTCGAATGCCGCCCACATCGATGCGCCACGCCGATCGTGTGCCGTACTCCCGCGCCATTTGCGGACCAAGGAAGACGAACGCCGGGATTGCACACTCGACGCATGTGCCGATCACCGTGGCGATCGCCGCACCCTGCACTCCCATCGGTGCCACCCCGGGCACCCCTGGCCACCCGAGCGCAGGCAGTCCAGAATCCCCGTAGATCAGAACATAATTGCAGATCACATTCACGATGTTTCCCGCGATGGCAGAGACGGTGATCACCTTGGGTCGACCGATGCCGAAGAAGAAGTTGGTGATCGCCTTTCCTGCGAGATTCACGGCTGCACTAAACAGCAGCACGCGTCCATACGCGATCTCGAGCTCGATGAGCGCGCGCTCATGCCCCATCGCCTCGAACGCCATCGGCAGCCCCCAGATGGCCATCGGCAGCAGGAGCAACCCCCAACTGATCACCGCAAACCAAACGCCGCACCACGCATAGCCCGCCGCGCGCTTCGACTCGCCGCGCCCGACGCACTGTGAGACGAATGTATTGACGAGCGTGATCACACCGTAAAGGAACGCCATCGCCGTCCACGCCCACACGCCGCCATTGCCCTGCGCAGCAAGTTCGAGCTCCCCGAGTTGCGACACCATGAGGCTGTCGACAAACTGCATCACGGTGTAACTCGACATGGTCACCACGGTCGGCCATGCCAGCGACCAGACGCGCTGAACCCGCTCGAATCCGTCGAGATGATGAAAGTCTGCGTGCTGTGCTCGCTGCATGAAAGGGAACGCCTCGTGCTGCGGCGAAAACGCCGCGCGTCAGAGATCGACCGTGACCATGTCGCTTGCACGTCCCGCCGAAACGGGCGGATGGAACACCTGCGATGCGAACGCCTCGAGTCCTGTCACCAAGGCCATCTGCGCCCGCGTGCGGGCGGCATCGAAGGCATCGGCGGCGGGCTGCCCGGCGAGTGCGGCGAGTTCCAGGGCGATTTGCGATTCGCTCTTGGCGAAGTCGATCGGCAGGATCGCACGCTCGAACGACTGCAGGCGACCGCGGGCGTTCTCGAAGGAGCCGGCCTTCTCAATCCATGTGGACGAGGGAAGCATCACTTCGGCGTGCGCGTTCACGCGTGTCGGCAGCGTGTCGATCAGCACGACGCGCCGCGTTGCGAGCGCAGCACCCATCGGTTCGGTGACCCACGCGCTTGGGTAGTTGCCCGTCACGAGCACGGTGCCGGCGCCCGCCGTTGTGAGCGCGGCGACGAATCCGTCGGCATCCGTGACCTGCGCCACCCCCGCCGGCAACTTGCGCGCTGGCTGCGATGCTGCGAGCGCCTCGAGCACGCGCCGCACGCCGCGGGCGTTCGGTGCCTTCTCCGAATGAATGGTGAAACCGCCCGTGAGCGTGCGATCCTGTCCGCTGCGCGGAATGGGGCCCACTCCCAGGACGGCGGATGGGTCAAGCCCCAGCACGAATCGACCGAGCAGGAACGCGTCCTCGCAGGAGAGCATCGGCGAGATCAGCACCGCCAGACGCCCTCCGCGCGCGCCAGCCTGCAGGACTTCCACCGCGCGGGCAAGCGAAGTCTGCCACGCTGCGCGCGGATCTTCACGGTCGAACGCTGGCGTTCCACGCACCGATGGCATCGTCAGTCGCTGCTCGCTGTGCACGAACTTCCAGCCGTAACGGACCTCATCGGTGATCCACCACTGGTTCACTTCGAGGTTCGTTCGCGGCTTCACGCGGTAGACCGTTCCCTCGTTGTGCTCGACGGAGATGTTGTCGCCGCTTGCCGTGATGCCATCGATGGATGGCGTCTTCTTCAGGAACCACACGCGCTGCTGGAAAAGGAAATCCTTGTCGAGCAGTGCGCCGACGGGGCAGAGATCCACGACATTGCCCGACAGCTCGTTGTCGAGCCCCTTGCCAGGGAAGACATCGATCATCTCGGTGCCGCCGCGCCCATCCACCATCAGTTCGTGGGTCTGCGTCACTTCCTTGGTGAATCGCACGCAGCGCGTGCACATGATGCAGCGGTCGCTGTACAGCAGCACATGCTCGCCGACATCCTTCTTCGGGTTCTTGATCTTGTCTTCTTGGAAGCGCGAATGGCTGCGTCCGTACTCATAGGAGTAGTCCTGCAGATGGCACTCACCCGCTTGGTCGCACACGGCGCAATCGACGGGATGATTGATGAGCAGGAACTCCATCACCGCTTTCTGGTTCGCGACCGCCTTGGGACTCTCGGTGGTGACGACCATCCCCTCCGCGGCAGGCGTGTGGCAGGTCGGCATCAGCTTCGGGATTTTCTCCAGCTGTCCCGTCTTCGGGTTCGGCTGACTGATCTCCGCCAGACAGATGCGGCAGTTCGCTGGAACGGAGAGTCCAGGGTGGTAGCAGTAGTGCGGAATCTCAATGCCGCCCTGCAAAGCCACATCAATGATCGATTGGCCCTTGGTGAACTCGAGTGGAACGCCGTTGATGGTCAGGTGAGGCATGATGAGTGGACGCGTGGGAAAGCGAATGCTGCGCCGATCGGAGGCGCATCCTAGCGACCGTCGGCAGGCGAGGCAGCGGGTCGCGTGATGCATTCGATCTCGATGGCGCCATCGACCACATCGACCGCGCAGATTTCGACCGACCGCCCATCCGCGAGCCTGTGAAGCGCGGGCAGCCGCCTTTGCGCGGCGGTCTCGCCCTCGAGGAAGCGCCAAGCGATTGCTCCGCCCGATGGAACGGGCAGCCGCCCGATCGCACCGGAGGCCGGTCGCAGTTGGACGGCGCCATCCTGCACACTCGGCACCACATCACAACTGAAGATGCGCCCACCTGTCTGCAGCAGCAGCGTCATGCAACCCGCATCGCAGCGCACTTCTGCCGCCACGCCCTCGAGCGGCCAGACGAAGGACGGATCATGGGAACGCCACTGCGGCAGCCGAACGGCCAGCCAAGCGTTCACGTCATTCGCATGAATGCGAATCGCCCATCGCGCACCGGGCTCGCGGATGCGTGAGATGGCAGCGGCAAGGCCCTGCTCGAGGTTCCGCGCCCGATCGGCGCTCGTTGGATCGGCCGCGATCTGAAGGGGGTCCTGCCAACCGCGCGGAGGCAGCGATGCGAGGACGAAACCTGCCGTGGCGAGGAACAGCAGCGCGCCACCTGCCACGAGCAGGAACACACCTGAGCGCCGCAACCGGGGGCCGCGCACCTCAGCCCTCGAAGGCCGTCACGCACACGGTGTCGTTCTGCCCGCCAAAGCCGAAGGAGTTGGAGAGGCATGTGCGCACCACCGAAGCGCGCGGCGTGTTGGGCACATAGTCGAGATCGCACTCGGGGTCCGGGGTCGAGTAGTTGATGGTGGGAGGCAACATGCCTCGCTCGATCGCCATCACGCAGGTGATGAACTCCACGGCACCTGCAGCCGCGATGAGGTGGCCGAGCATGCTCTTGACCGAACTCATCGGCACTTCCTTTGCAAGATCGCCGAACACGCGTTTCACGGCGAGCGACTCGATGGAGTCATTCTCCTTGGTTCCCGTTCCGTGCGCGCTGATGTAGTGAACGAGCGGACGTCCATCTCCACCGCGCGCGTGCGGATCGATGCCCGCCTGCCCAAGCGCCTGCAGCATGGCGGCCGCCGCACCCCGCCCCTCTGGTTCGATGTCCGTGATGCGGTAGGAGTCGGCGCTCGACCCGAACCCGATCACTTCCGCGAGTGGCTTCGCGCTGCGGCGCCGTGCATGCGCAAGCGTTTCGAGAATGAGCATCCCCGCACCCTCACCCATCACGAATCCGCCTCGAGTCATGTCGAATGGACGACTGGCTTTCGTCGGGTCGCCTGTGCTCGTGCTGAGTGCGGTCAACCGATTGAAACCCGTCACCCCGAGCACATGGATCATGGTGTGCGCTCCGCCGGCGATCATGACATCCGCCTCGCCGCCGCGCAGAATGCTGCACGCCTCGCCGATCGCCTGCGTGCTCGCGGCGCACGCGGTGAGACAGTTGGATGTCGGCCCACGCACATCGAACTCGCGCGCAATGTGTGCGAGCGGCATGTTCGGCTCCTGCTCAATCTCGCGCGCCGCCTGCAGGAGCGAGTGACCGAGCTTCGCCCAGGCCGCGCCATCCGTGCGTCCCTTCGCCGCATCCCACGAACGGATGTTCGCGGCGAGGTAGTTCATCGTGTCGATGACCCCCTCGCCCGCGCCGAGGTAGATGCCCACGCGCCGCGCGTTCGCGGGCGGCGTCTGATGCAACTGCGCCTGCTTCCACGCCTGTGCTGCCGCACCGAGGGCAAACTGCGAGTTGATGCCCGCATTCGCGTGCATGGTGATGTCACGAACGAACGGTCGCACATCGAAGTCCTTCACTTCCGCCGCAAACGTCGTGGGGAATGTGCGCGCATCGAAGCGCGTGATGGGTGCCATGCCGCATGCACCGCGCATCAGGGCGGACCACACCGTCTCAAGATCGTGCCCGAGAGGCGTGACCCAACCCATGCCGGTGACCACCACGCGCTCGGCATCGCTTCGGCTTGTGGCGTTCATGCGATCCTCCCGAGCACCATGGCAGCGCTCTGTCCGCCGAGCCCAGTGGTGGTGACGACGACATTGCGGAGCGGCGCAGCAATGGCGCCTCGCGCATCCGCGTCCACGCCGAGCTTCGCGGAACCGCTCGTCGAAAGTCGCGCAGGCAATCGCTGCTCACGCAGGCACCGCGCTGCGACGCACGCCGCGAGAGCGCTCGTGCCAGCCCCCACGATCCCAACTTGCGGGGCGACCGTGATGAGCGGCAGCGATGCCGCGCGGCCGCCGAAGATCTGCCGGACGGCGTGCGCTTCTGCGGCATCGACTCCCGCGATGCCGCTACCCATCGGCACCACTGCATCCACTTCTTCCGCACGAACGCCCGCCTGCTGCAGCGCACCCTCGACCGCTGCAGCGATGTCCTCTCCTGCGTTGGAGAGGTCCGCGCCCACCGTGTCATCGCAGCGGCACTGCGTTGCGGCAAAGCCGCGAAGTTCCGCCCACGCCGTTGCACCGCGCGATCTCGCACTCTCGGCGCTCTCCACCACGAGCAGACCGCCGCCCTCGCCCAGCACCGTTCCATCGGCCGTTGGATCAAACGGACGGACCGCCGCTGCACCATCGCCGCCCACGGGGACACCCGCGAGTCGCTGCGCGAAGGTCTGTCGCAACAGTCCCATGTAGTTGACCTTGCTCTCGGCTCCACCCGAGAGGCACGCATCCGCATCGCCGCGGCGAATCACGCGCATGCTCTCGCCGATCGACAGTCCACCCGACGCCTCCGCGCAGGTGATCGTGTTCGATGGTCCCTGGCAATCATGAATGATCGTGACATGGCACGCGAGCATGTTGGGCAGGTACTTGAGCAGCCAGAGCGGCGTGAGGTTGTTCATGCCGGTGCGCCCCCACTCTCCACAGTCGAACGAACCATCCGCGGTCTGACAGGACTGCATCGCAGCTGCCAACTCGTCGGAGTCGGCCGGGATCAATCCAGCACCGATCTGGCATCCCACACGCGCAGGGGGAATGGTCGGCGTTGCACCCTCCGCGGTGCCGCGCGTCACCAGGCCCGCCGCGTGCACGGCGCTCGCAGCAGCTGCCACGGCGATCTCGATGTCGCGTGCCATCACCTTCGTCGCCTTGCGATAGCTCTTGGGAACGATCGCACGGATATCGAGTTGCTCAGGCGCGATCGTGGCTGCCACCGTGCTGATGAATCCCGATGCATCCCATGCAGTGATCGGGCGGATCGCCGTCGCGCCGCTGCAGAGTCCATCCCAGAGCGCATCGATGCCGATGCCGAAGCCCGACACCGGTCCCATACCGGTGATCAGCACGCGTCTGGAAGATCCTGGCATGGGCGGCGGAGGATAACCGCGTCCGAACGGGCGCGTTCACATGCGGCGAGCGACCAGCAACGCCATCTCGAGTGCCTGCTCGTAGTTCAGGCGCGGATCGAGCGCCGTCTGGTAGGAGCGAAGCAGATCGCATCCCGCGAGTCCGCGCGCGCCACCCGTGCATTCGGTGACGTTCTCACCCGTCATCTCGAAGTGCACGCCACCGAGATTGGTTCCCTCGCGCCGATGCAGGTCGAACGATTCCTCGAGTTCGCTGAGGATGTGTTCGAACGCGCGGGTCTTCACGGGCACCTGCTGCCCATCCGTGCCCGTCACCGAAAGGACTTCCGTGTTGCCATGCATCGGATCGCACACCCACAGCACCCGGCGCTTGGTCGCGGCCACCGCACGCAACAGCGGCGGGAGCAGTTCACCGACCTGCCGCGCGCCCAGTCGGTGGATGAGCGTGAGTCGACCAGGTTCGTGGTGCGGATCGAGCCGCTCGCAGAGCTGCGTCAACTGCTCGGGAGTGGTGCTGGGCGCGACCTTTACGGCGATCGGATTCGCGATGCCGCGCAAGTACTCGACATGTGCGCCATCGACCTGCGAGGTGCGCGCGCCCAACCAGGGGAAGTGCGTCGACAGATTCCACACGCCATCGCGGCGCGGGACGGTTCGCGTCTGCGCGGACTCCAGTTCGAGCAGCAGGCATTCGTGGCTCGTGTAGAAGTCGACGCGCTGCAACTGATGCACTCGAACGCCCGCGAGCGTTTCCATGAAGCGCAGTCCCTCGCCGATGGAGTCGACCATGCGCTTGTACTCCGCGGCGCGCGGAGAGTGGCTGACCCAGTCGAGGTTCCACTGCTCAGGATGGTGCAGATCCGCGAAGCCTCCATCCACGAGCGCACGGATGAAGTTCTGCGTCATCGCCGAGCGCGCGTAGCCGCGCAGCAGCAGTCGCGGTTCGGGGCGGCGAGCCTCGGCGGTGAACTCCGGGCGATTCACATTGTCGCCACGGAACGAGGGCAGCTGCGTGCCGCCGCGAGTCTCAGAATCGCTCGACCGCGGCTTCGCGTATTGCCCCGCGAAACGCCCGATGCGAACGACGCGCTTGCGCGAGGCATGGGTGAGCACGAGACTCATCTGGAGCAGGATCTTCAGTTGACTGGCGATGCGGGAGGAGTTGCAGTCGGCAAAGCTCTCCGCGCAGTCTCCGCCGTGAAGCAGGAACCGATCACCAGATGCGGCCTCCGCAAGCTGCGACTTCAGCCCTGCAATCTCGCCACTCGTGACGAGCGGCGGGAGTCCGCGGATTTCCGCAATGACGCGGTCGAGTTCTGCGCGATCCGGCCACAGCACCTGCTGCTGCGCGGGGCGCGCGCGCCACGAGTCGGAGTTCCAGTCGCTCATTCGCGGGAAGGCTAGCGCGGCACGATGCGGGTGACAGGACTTGAACCTGTACGGGTTGCCCCACTGGAACCTAAATCCAGCGCGTCT
>SXGQ01432261.1_pt1 | contig 19891 bp, 13 predicted proteins | sample 3178371 | NCBI WGS metagenome assembly SXGQ01 (sample SAMN11356859, study PRJNA531348) | freshwater metagenome | isolation source: freshwater sample F1-20 | place: China: Fuxian Lake, Yuxi | collected 2017-12-25 | reverse complement strand
GAGCGGATATTCTGCGTTGCGCCCTGGAGCAGCAGTCCCACGCCCAATCCCGCCATAGCGCCGAATGGGCCGAAGAAGATGGCTGCGACGAGGACGCGCGTGACTTTCACGTCGGTGGGCGGCGGGGTTCCGGGCGGGAGGTCGGATTTGGGAATCTCGCTTGCGGGGATGATCATGCGGCTCTTGATCGGGAGTCCGGGCACGTTGGGAGCGAGGACGGTGAAGAGCATGTAGATTTCCGCTAGGATGAATCCGGCGATGGTGCAGATTTTGATGGTGCGGTTTGCGGCCATGAAATCAGGCGAGCAGTTTGGTGAGGAGGTCGTTCACCACGCCGGGGTTGGCCTTGCCTTGCGAGAGTTTCATGACCTGGCCTTTGATGGCGTTAATCGCCGCAGCCTTGCCGGCTTTGTATTCGGCGACGGCTTTGGGGTTGGCTTCGATGGCTTGTTTGCAGAGCGCTTCGAGTGCGCCGGTGTCGCTCATCTGCTCCATGCCTTTATCCTTGATGATGGCCGCGGGCGCGTTGCCGGATGCGAACATTTCGGCGAATACTTCCTTGCCCTGCTTCGAGCTGATTGCGCCGCTGTGGATCACGTTGACGAGGTCGCTCAGGTGCGTGGCGGGGAAGGGGATTTCCTCCACGGTCTTCTCCGCGGCACTCAGCGCGCTGAGGAGATCGTTGATGACCAAATTCGCCGCCGTCTTCGCGTCCTTCGCATTCTTTGCGACTGCGTCGTAAAACTCCGCGAGTGCCTTTTCGCTCGCGAGCACCGAGGCGTCGTAAGCGGTGATTCCATACTGCGTCACAAAGCGGTCGCGCTTCTCGCCCGGCAGCTCGGGGCGGCGTGCGCGGACTTCGTCCATGAAAGCGCGCGTGTCCACCGGCAGCAAATCCGGGTCGGGGAAATAGCGGTAATCATGCGCATCCTCCTTGTCGCGCTGGTGCCGCGTCTGCCCGGCCGCATCGTCCCAGCCGCGCGTGCTCTGGCGCAGCTTCTCGCCACGCTCCAGCGCCGCCGTCTGGCGCTCGATCTCATAAGCCAGCGCACGGCGGACTGCGCTGATCGAGTTCATGTTCTTGATCTCAATCTTCGTCCCGAACTCCCTCTGCCCCTCGGGCCGCACGGACACATTGCAATCGCAGCGGAGCTGGCCCTTCTCCATGTCCGCATCGGACACGCCGCCGTAGATGAGGATCTGCTGCAAGCTCGTCAAATACGCGAACGCCTCCTCCGGCGAATCAATCTCCGGCTCGCTCACAATCTCCATCAGCGGCGTCCCCGCGCGATTGAAATCAATGCCGCTGTTCGCCTCGAAGTGCGACGACTTCGCCACATCCTCCTCCAGATGGATACGCGTGAGATTCACCACCTTGCCCGGCGCCGCGATCGACTTCTGCGCGTCCTTCGGATACGCAAACTCATGCAACGGCACCCCGCCGCCGATGCAGATAGGCTGGTCAAACTGCGTGATCTGGTAGTTCTTCGGCATATCCGGATAGAAATAATTCTTCCGGTCAAACTTGCACACATCCGGCACGCGGCACCCCAGCATCAGCCCCGCCAGCGCCGTCATCTTCAGCGCATCCGCATTCATCACCGGCAGCGCCCCGGGATACCCCAGACACACCGGACACACATTCGTATTCGGCTCCGCGCCAAAACCCGTCGCACAACCGCAAAACATCTTGCTCCGCGTCTTGAGCTGCACATGGACTTCGAGTCCGATCGTCGTGATATACCGGGCCATGTTAAAAACCGCACATCTCCGCAAATCCGCGCAAATCGACTAAAACCCGAGCCCCGGCGGCAATCCCAGCCCGCCCGTGATCTTCCCCATCTCCGCCTGCATCAGCGCGCGGCCCTCCTCGATCGCCTTCTGCACGCCCGTGAGAATCAAATCCTCCAACATCTCCACATCATCCGGGTCCACGACATCCTTGCTGATCTTGATAGCCAGCACATCCCCCGCGCCATTCGCCTTCACCGAAATCTTCCCGCCACCCGCGGTGACTTCCACTTCCTTCTCCGCCAGCTCCTCCTGAGCGCGCTGCATCTTCTCCTGCATCTGCTGCGCCTGCTTCATCATCTTTTGAATATTCATAAATAAGAGAGTTCGCCGCGCAACAAACAGCCCCCCCGCCCCGATGTCGAGGCAAGAGCCACAGCCTCCCGCTCAATTTGGAGCCGCACGCGCGGTGTCGGACGCCAGCACCGATCGTTTGAACTAGAAACTGTTCCCCGTCACCGAAACTCCGTTGTCCTTCGCCGCGATTGCGAAGTCCGAGGCGTGGCACCGGTCGTAGTTCAGCGCGGGACCGCTGAAGCCGTAGTTGAAGCCAAATGCCGTGCACGCTTCGATCCGCGAGGGTTCCACGCCGACGTTGCGGTAAAATCCGATCGCCGTCGCCATCCCCATCGGGTCCGGGGCGATCCCGATGGCCGTGCAATTCCGCGCAACGCTCCGGGGGCCGACTCCGAGGCCGAGCATTGTGCGTCCGGGCGCTCCTTGAATCCGGACGATGCATTCGTTTATCTCGCTGAACTCGCCGACGTACCCGCCGTTGGTGAAGAACGACGTGCCACTGCCGCTGAAACCAATCGTCACATCGCACCGGCGGACGATGGAATGATCGCCCGCGGAAAACCCGGTCTGCGTGGGCTCCACGATACTGAGATCCTCCACAATCGAGTTTCGCCCCGTGGCCACCCCCCGCGCAAAACCGGCGATCGTGCCATTGCGGATCGTTAATCTTTCCACGTTCGAGAACACGCCGTACATATTCGTCGTGGAATCGGACGGACCGGTGATCGTGTAGCCATTCAGGTCAATCACAACCCCCGGCACGGTCACGAAGATAGCCCCGAAAAGCGCCGGGTTCTCCGCGATGGTGAGGTTCTTGATCAGCCGGTATTTCCCGGCCTTTTTGATCGTGTAGGGCAGTTTGCCGATAGGTGTCCCGAGCGTCGTATCCGCAATCGCGGAGCCGGTCATAAAAGCGAAGAGTGTGCAGAGGATAAGAATGGCGAAGCGGTGTGATTTCATCGAGCGCACGGTGGACGAAATTCGCTCGAAATTCAGCAACGAATTTCTCAACATGGGCCAGTGAACAGATTGAGAAAATGAAGTCCATCAAACCGCCTCTGCTTTTGCTCTCCGTGTGCGGTGTCTTCCTTTTCATGGAAGCGAGAGATTTGTTTAATCCAATCGACGGGACCGTCCGGCAGTGTCTGATTCTGCTCATTCTGACCGGGATAATCTGGAACGCCTGGCACTGTATAAAGGTATGGAATTGCCCCCTTTGGGTAAGACTTCTGAATCTGTTAGCGATGGCTGTCGGCGCTGCGATATTGCGTCACGTGTACCGGTTCGCCTAATGCTGCGCTACGCGAAAGCCCGCGTGGTCATTCCTCCGCCTTCTCCACCCGCACCATCGCATTGTAATCCGGCACGCCGCCGCCTTTATCGACGACTCCGCGGCGGATGATGATGTTTCCTTCGGGCCAGAGGACTTGGAGGTTGCCGGGGGCGAGTTCGGCGAGGAAGACGCGGCCTTCGTAGCGGCCTAGATCGTTCACGAGGGCGATGCGCTGGTTTTGCACGAGGCCGAGGCGCTCGGCGTCGGCGGGGGCCATGAAGATGGCGTCGCGGTCGGCTCCGGTGAGCGGGTCGGTCTCGGCGTAGATGAGGGTGTTGAATTGTTTGCCGCGTCGCGTGCTGACGTGGAAGCCGGGGCCGTGCTCGGGCGGGAGTTCGACGGGGCGGAGGTTGGCCTTGCCGTCGGCGGTCTCGAAGTGGCCGTCTTTGCACAGGTGCGGTCCGCCGTATTGGAATGCGTCGCCGGTTTTGCGCAGGTGCTGCACGCCGTCGTAGAAGGGGACGACGCGGGCGATTTCCTCACGCATTTTCCATCCGGTCTCGCAGCCGAGTAGATGTGCGCGCTCGGGGTATGCGGCGGCGGCGAGGTCGCGCAGGATTTTCCATTCGGCGCGGCATTCGCCGACCTGGCGGGGGATTTCCGGCGAGAACATGACGCGGCGTTCGGTGCTGGTTTCGTGGCCGCCGTCGTCCTGCTCGTAGCGCGTTTTCGCGGGGAGAAGGAGGACTTCCTCGCGGGCTTCGATGAACATCTGGTCGGTGAGGATGATGTCCTGATGCACGCGGATGGGCACGTTTTCCATGGCGCGTGCGACGTAGGCGGGCTCGGGCAGGGTGCGGAGGAAATTGCCGCCGAGGCAGTAGAAGAAATCGAGTTCGCCGCGGCCGCAGGCATCGACCATATCGACGGCGGTCATGCCGGGCCACGAGGGGACTTCGAAGCCGTATTCTTTTGAAAGCGCGGCGGCGTTTGTGGCGTTCACGGCTTTGACTCCGGGGAACGCGGTGCAATACGCGCCCATCTCGGCTCCGCCTTGCACGGAGCTGTGTCCGCGGATGGGCATGACGCCCGTTTTATCGCGCCCGACCCAGCCGCGGGTGAGTGCGAGATTGAGGATCATTTGCACGCCGTCGGCTCCGTGCGGATGCTGCGTGATGCCCATGCTCCAGATGAAGATGCCGGTCTTCGCGGCGTGCATCATGCGGGCAAATTCCTCCATGCTGTTCTTCGGCAGGCCGGCTTGTTTTTCGAGCGCGGGCCAGTCGAGGGATTCGATTTTTGCGCGGACTTCGGGCCAGCCGTTGCAGCGCTCGGCGAGGAACTTTTCGTCAATCCATCCCATGCCGATGGCGGATTTCAAAACCCCGTAGATAAATGCGATGTCGCCACCCTGCGCGACGGGGAACCAGTAGTCCGCGATGTCCGTGCCGAAGAGCGCGCTGCTCGGCGTGGAGGGCACCCAGTAGCGCTTCATGCCGGGCTCGAGCAGGGGATTTACGAGGATGACTTTGGTGCCGTGCTTCTTTGCTTCGTGGATGTATTTCGTGGCGAGCGGCTGGTCGTTCGCGGGGTTGCTGCCGAAGAAGACGAGCATGTCGGTGCCATACCAATCCTTGTAGCTGCAAGTGCTCGCGCCGACGCCGAGCGTGGCCTTCATGGCAGCGCCCGAAGGGCTGTGGCAAAGGCGCGCGGCGTTGTCGATGTGGTTCGTGCCGAGGAAGCGCGCGACTTTTTGCGCCATGTAGTAGATCTCGTTCGTGACGCCGCGCGACGTGATGAAAAAGGCGGTGCGCTTCGGGTCGGCGACGCGGATTCTGCGGGCCATGCGCTCATTTGCTTCGTCCCACGAGATGCGCCGGAAGCCCTTATCGCCACGCTCGCGGAGCATCGGGTAGGCGAGGCGACCCATCTCCCGCAGTTGGTCGTTGCGCAGCTTTTTGAGCGGCTCCACATCCGCGAGCAACCGGTGGTCGAGCGCGGGCATGGTATTGAGGCGAAGGAGATTCAGCCGCGTGAGGCAGATGTGCGGTCCGGGAATGGTCCAGTCGTACAGGCCTGCGACGCCAATCGCGCAGCCATCGCACACGCCCTTGGTGAGGACCTTGTAAGCGTAGGGGAGATTGTCGCGATTCTTCCACGCGACTTTCAGCGTGTCGCGGATGTGGTGCGGCTTGATCTCGCCGAGCCCAAACGGAATCAGGCGGCGCAGGAAGCTGGACTTTTTAACGGCGTAGTCGGACATGGCGGGTCAGGTGTTCCCAGAGACTATCCGAAACTGAGAAGTTTCCGAGGTATTCGATGCCGCCGTTTATGCCACGACGATATTCACCAACCGTCCAGGGACGACGATGAGCTTTTTGATTTCCTTGCCTGCAATCGCTTCGGCGACCTTCGGCGCGGCTTTTGCGATGGCCTCGATCTCGGGCTGGGTGGCGTCTTTTTTGACCACGATCTTATCGCGAACTTTGCCGTTGATTTGCACGGGCATTTCGACTTCGTCCTCCACGAGCAGCGCAGGATCGTAAGCAGGCCACTCCGCATCGGAAACGAGTCCGGTGCCGCCGACGCGCGACCAGAGTTCCTCCGCGAGGTGCGGCGCAAACGGCCCCAGCACGCGCACCAGCAAGCGCACGGCTTCGAGCGGACGCGGGTTCGCCGAGGTGAGCGCGTTGGTGCAGACCATCATTTGCGAGATGGCGGTGTTGAAGCTGAGTGCCTCAATGTCTTCGCCGACCTTCTTGATGGTCGCGTGGACGACCTTCGCGGTCGCTTTGTCCATCGGGACTTCCTGCAAGGCCGCGGAGGAAATCCAATCGCCTTCCTTTGTCTCGTCCATCACCAGACGCCACACGCGGGCGAGGAAACGGAACACGCCTTCGACGCCGCTCATGCTCCACGGTTTCGTGGCTTCGAGTGGTCCCATGAACATTTCGTAGAGCCGCAGAGCGTCTGCGCCGTAGTCGCGGATGACGTCGTCCGGGTTCACGACGTTGCCGCGCGACTTCGACATCTTCTGCCCATCCTCGCCGAGGATGAGCCCTTGATTCACCAGCTTCTGAAACGGCTCCGGTGTGGAGACATGGCCGAGATCGAACAAGACCTTGTGCCAGAAGCGTGCGTAAAGCAGATGCAGCACGGCGTGCTCGGTTCCGCCGACGTAGAGGTCAACGCCGCCGGGCTTGCCGCCGCCGGTCCAGTATTTCTCCGCCTCCGCACCGACAAAGCGCTCGCTGTTTTTGTTGTCGATGTAGCGCAGGTAATACCAGCACGAGCCTGCCCATTGCGGCATTGTGTTGAGTTCGCGCGTGGCCGTTTCGGAGTAGCGCACCCAGTCGGTCGCTTTCGAGAGCGGCGGCTCGGGAGTGCCGGTGGGTTTGAAATCCGCGAGGTCGGGCGGCAGCAGCGGCAGTTCGCTTTCGTCGAGCGCACTGTGCTTTCCATTTTCCCACACGATGGGAAACGGCTCGCCCCAATAGCGCTGACGCGAAAAGAGCCAGTCGCGCAGCTTGAATTGGATACGCCGCTTTCCGACGCCCTGGGCTTCGAGACGTGCGATGATTTCCGCCTTTGCGTCAGCGGTGGAAAGACCATCGAGCGGACCGCTGTTCACGGCGTAGCCTTCTTCCGCGAAACACTCCATCGGCTCCGTGTCGCACGCAGCCTTGTTGCCGAGGCCGAGGCGCGGCTCCTTCGCCACGACTTCGCGAATCGGCAGAGCAAACTTCTTCGCAAACTCCCAATCGCGCTCATCGTGCGCAGGAACGGCCATGATTGCTCCGGTGCCGTAGCCCGTGAGCACGTAGTCCGCGATCCACACAGGAATCTTCTCGCCGTTCACAGGGTTGATGGAAAACGCGCCGGTGAAGACGCCGGTTTTCTCTTTCGCGAGTTCCGTGCGCTCAAGGTCGCTCTTGCTTGCGGCTGTCGTCCGATAAGCCGCGATCGCTTCCTTTTGCTCCGCAGTGGAAATCACGTCCACGAGCGGATGCTCTGGTGCGAGCACCATATAAGTCGCGCCGAACAACGTATCCGGCCGCGTGGTGAAAACGGTGATTTGCGATTCGGCTATCGGCAATTTGCTATCGGCTATTGCGAAGCTCACCTCCGCACCCTCACTCCTCCCAATCCAATTGCGCTGGTGCAGCTTGATCGACTCCGGCCAGTCCAGCCCGTCCAGTTCATCGATGAGCCGTTGCGCAAACGCCGTAATGCGCAGCATCCACTGCCGCATCGGACGGCGCTCCACGGGGAAGCCTCCAACCTCAGATTTGCCATCCACGACTTCCTCGTTTGCCAGCACCGTGCCGAGTTGCGGGCACCAGTTCACCGGTGCGTGCGAGACGTAAGCGAGACGCACATTATCCACATCATCGCCCTTGTAGGTCGAGATATGCTCCGCGCGATTCGTCGCTGGATTGAACCATGCATTATAGAGCTGCACGAAAATCCACTGCGTCCATTTGAAATAGCCGGGGTCCGTGGTGTTCACCTCGCGCTGCCAGTCGTAGCCGAAGCCGATGGACTGGAGCTGCTTTTTGAAGTTCGCGACGTTTGCCTCCGTCGTCGCACGCGGATGCTGACCGGTCTTGATTGCGTATTGCTCCGCAGGCAGGCCGAAAGCGTCCCATCCCATCGGATGCAGCACATTAAAGCCGCGCATCTTTTTATACCGCCCGATGATGTCCGTGGCCGTGTAGCCTTCCGGATGTCCGACGTGCAGACCCTGGCCGCTCGGATACGGGAACATATCGAGCACGTAGTATTTCGGCTTCGAGGCGTCGAAGCCGGGTTCGCCGGGGTTGGCGACGTGGAATGTCTGCTTCTCATCCCAAACGCGCTGCCACTTCGGCTCAAACTCGTGGAATGGAAAAGGTCTGCGTTTCTGCTCGGTGCTCATAAAAATGTGGGCGCAGGGCGGTAGCCGCCGGAGCCATGCGGAGCAAGCTTGGAGTGCTTTTCACTCGACAGTTCCGCCGCGGCGCCGCTCTCTTCGCGGCATGGACTGGACGAACTGGACGCCGCGCATCATCGCCAATCTGTGCTTCATCGTGAAGGACGGTCGGGTGTTGCTCATCCGCAAAAAGCGCGGCCTCGGCGCCGGAAAAATCAACGGCCCCGGCGGGAAACTCGATCCCGGTGAAACCGCGCATGATTCGGCGGTTCGCGAGGTGCAGGAGGAGTTGCGTGTAACGCCGCTGAATCTCGAAGACCGCGGTGTGCTGCGCTTTCAGTTTGTGGACGGATTGAGCCTGCACGTGACGGTTTTTCTCGCACGCGGATGCGAGGGCGAGCCGGTGGAGACGGATGAGGCGGCGCCGTTGTGGTTCGATTTTGACAAGGTGCCGTACGGGGAAATGTGGGAGGACGATCAACACTGGCTCCCAAATGTGCTCGCGGGTGCGAGCTTCGACGGATGGTTTGTTTTCGACGGCGACCGGATGCTTTCGAAGCGCGTAGAGCTTCGGTGAATCGAAGACCATGAAGTACATTGTTGCGGGCTGCGGATACATCGGCGTGGCGACGGCGCGTTTGCTAGCGGAGGTCGGTTGCGAGGTGATTGGTGTGACCTATTCGCAGGAATCCGTGGTGGAGTTGGAATGTGAGCCGTTCGACGTGTATTCGTGCGATATTTCGAGCGCGGAATCGGTTCGTCTTCTGCGTGGAAAAGTCGGTGACGGTCCGTTCGCCGTTCTGCATTGCGCGAGCTCCGGGCGTGGCGGAGCGGAGGCGTATCAGGCTGTGTATCACGATGGTTGCGTAAATCTCATCACCGAGCTTTCGCCCCAGCGCTTCGTTTTTTGCAGCAGCACGAGCGTCTATGCGCAGACGGACGGCGGCTGGGTCGATGAATCCGCGGAGGCGAATCCGGGACGGGAAACGGGGCGCATTCTTCGGGCGACGGAGGATTTTGTGCTCGCGCGCGGCGGTGCGGTCGTGAGGCTTGCAGGGATTTATGGGCCGGGTCGCTCTGTGTTGTTGCGGAAGTTTTTTTCCGGCGAAGCCGTCATCGAGGGCGACGGACTGCGGTGGGTGAACCAAATCCACCGGAATGACGCTGCATCTGGACTCGCGCTGACGCTGCGCGATTTGCCGCCGGGAATCTACAATCTCGCCGATGATCAGCCGACCGCGCAGGTCGAGATTTACCGGTGGCTTGCGGCGAGATTTGGAAAAGCGTGTCCGCCGTTCGGCCCGGTGGACGAGAACCGCAAGCGCGGCGTGACGAACAAGCGTGTGTCCAACGCGAGGCTGCGCGAGTGCGGTTGGAGCGCGGAATTTCCGTCATTTTTCTCCGCGGTGGATCGGGACGAGGGAATGGTTTCCCGCGCGCAGGGGTAGGGCGGTTTTGCATTTCCCGCTTGCCGTGCGGCGGGAAGCGGAAAGACTCCCGCGAAATCAAAACAACGAATGGTATTGGATATCGTGAAATATGGCTCGCCGGTCCTCCGCGCGAAAGGGGTGAAGATCGTCAAAGCCGACGAAACCACGGAGAAGCTCGTCGCGGATATGCTCGAGACGATGGTGGCCGCAAACGGCGTCGGGCTCGCAGCGCAGCAGGTGGGTGTTCCGCTCCAGCTCGCGGTGATCGACGTGAGCGATGTGGATGATCGGCCGAGCTCGATGACCATCGACGGCAAGCCGGTGGACATCGAAAAGCACATGCCGCTCGTTCTTTTGAACCCCGAACTCACGCTCGGGGAGGACAAGGAAGAGGGAATCGAGGGTTGCCTTAGTTTTCCGGAGGTCACCGGCGACATCGTTCGATCTAAGCACGTGAAAGTGAAGGCTCAGCGGCTGAATGGAGCCGTGATGGAATTCGAAGCCACCGGATTGCTGGCGCGTGCGCTTCAGCACGAAGTGGATCATTTGAATGGGATTCTTTTTATCGATCGAATGAACGCAGCGCAGAAGGCGGGTATCGCCGGCCGCCTGAAGCGTCTCCAATCCAAGAACCGGCGCTGATTCGGATAAACTCTCACGAGTATGCTCAAAACTGTCGCATTTTGTTTCGTTGTTGTTGTCGCTTCCGGTTGTTCGGGAATGAAGAAGGGCGCGGTCTGGAATCGCGTCGTGAATGCGCCGCGCGCTACTTCGGGTGAAGGCGACCGCTCCGCGATTTACGCCGGTGGATTGCATTCCGAACTCGAGAAGGCCCGAATCCCGCACAAGGTTGTGACGTATCAGTATCCGTTCTCGTCGAAGCTCTACGGCACGGGCACAGCTGAGCGGACTTCGGTGATCTATCGGGACGACCGCTCGGCTGCGCATCCGTGGTGGTTGATGGATGAGCAGCTCTCGCGTCCGCTCTGGCTGCCGACCGTGGAAGTGGGCCGGCAGGTGAGTTTCTTTCTGCGCCGCCCAGCTACGATTGTGTCGCTTCGCGAATACGCACACACGGATGGGAAGGCGTTTGTGCCGATTCAGACCGAGCGTAGCACGGGCTCGTCGCTCTCGCAGAGTCGGCCGTGGCTGGTGAAACGCGTGTGGCAGCGCGTCGTGTCGTTTCTTCGTCCTGAGAAGACGGCTGAGCTTTCAGCGGTTTCAATACAGACAACGCACGTGGCACCGGTGACTCACAAGGCTCCCGCTTACCGGATAGCGACCACCGGTCTTCGCGGCTACTGAGTCGTTATGCGCCCATCGGGCTCCGCAAGCCCGAGCGCCACGAGCGCCTCTCCTATGAGGAAGAGCGAGCCTGCGATCAGTATCCGCTTTTTCCCTGCGGCTGCGATTGCGTCCGCGACGCTCCCGTAAACGCCAATCGCAGCATCCGGGCTCAGGGCGCGGAATTTTGCGGCAAGCGCGTCGGGCTTCTCGCTTCTTGGATTGTTTACCGCGACGCACGCAAACTCGGAGGCGATGGGAGCGATTGCCGAGCAGACTCCGTCAACGTCCTTGTCGGCCATCGCGCCAAAAATGAGCAGCGGCTGTTCGGCGCCGAAAGCCTCGCGCCAGGTGGCCACGAGCGTCTGTGCGGCGTGCGGATTGTGTGCTCCGTCGAGGATGATTTGCCCGTCGCGGACCCGTTGGAAACGTCCCGGCCATTCCACGTTGCGCAGCGCTTCAAATACTGCCGCCGGCGCAGGGCGAAGGCCTGCCGCAATCACTGCGGCGAACGCGGTGGCGGCGTTCATACGCTGATGGCTGCCGGGCAGCGCGATCTCGCAATCCGCGACCGGCTTCGTGACGATGCTCAGAGGTGAACCAAGTTCCGCTGCGCGTTGTGCGATCACCTCGGCGGCATCCGGCTCCTGTGGAACGGAAATGACTTTCACGCCCTGCTTGATTATTCCCGCTTTCTCGCAGGCGATCGCCGCAATGGTGTCGCCGAGGTATTTCATGTGATCGAACCCGATGGGTGTGATGACTGAAACCGTCGGCGTCACGACGTTCGTGGCATCGAGCCGGCCTCCGAGCCCGGTTTCGAGCACGACCCAGCGGGCGTTCTGGCGCTGGAACCAATCGAGCGCCAGGGCCGTGGATACTTCGAAGTATGTCGGCGCATGCTCCCAGGCCGCCGTCGCGTCGCGAATGCGTTCAAGACCCTCGGTTACATGGGCGGCGGGAATGAGATTGCGGCCGAGTCGGATGCGCTCGCGGAACGTCGCAAGGTGAGGGGACGTGTAGAGCCCGGTGCGCTCGCCCATGGCGCAGAGGATCGCCGCAATCATCGCGCAGACGGAGCCTTTCCCGTTGGTTCCCGCGATGTGGATGAAGCGGCGCTTTTCCGAACTCTGCGTCTCAATCTCCAGCGCCTCACAGAGGCGATGCATGTTCTCGAGTCCGAGTTTGATTCCGTGAACCTGCAGCCCGTAGAGCCAGTCGAGCGCCCCGGAGTAGGTCATTAGGCCTTCGCCGGAATGAGATAACCGAGCAGGTCCGCGAGCGTCTGCTTCATTTTCTTCCGGTGGACAATCATGTCCAGCAGACCGTGGTCCTTGCAAAACTCGGCCGTCTGGAATCCCGGTGGAAGTTCCTGATGAGTCGTCTCGCGAATGACGCGTGGTCCGGCAAATCCGATCATGCATTTCGGCTCGGCGATGATGACGTCGCCGACGCTCGCGTAGCTCGCCATCACGCCGGCGGTTGTCGGGTTGGTGAGTACGCTGATGTAAGGAAGCTTCGCATCGGAGTGACGCGCCAGAGCGCCGCACGTCTTCGCCATCTGCATAAGCGAGAGCATGCCCTCATACATGCGAGCGCCGCCGCTGGCGCTGATGATGATGACCGGCATCCGGTTGGCCGTGGCGCGCTCGATGGCGCGGGTGATTTTCTCACCAACCACGCTGCCCATCGTGGCGGCGAGAAACTGGAAATCCATCACGGCGATACTCGTATCCTGTCCGCCGATTTTGCCGGTTCCGCAAATGACGGCATCCTTTTGTCCCGTGGCTTTCTGATATTTTTTGAGTCGGTCCGTGTAGCTCGCCTGGCCGGTAAACTTCAGCGTGTCCACGGATGTGAGCGATGCATCGTGCTCCACGAAAGTGCCCTCGTCCACGATGAGCGCGATCCGGTCGGATGCAGTCAGCGCGAAGTGGTGATCGCATTTCGTGCAAATGCGATCGTTCCTCTCCAGTTCGAGATTGTGAATGATTTCGCCGCAGCTCGGACACTTGGTCCAAAGCCCCGGCGGAAGCTCGCGTTTCTTGTCAGACGTGAAAACGGGCTGGTTAAAAATCCCCATGGCGCGGGAGTGTGGCGGAACTATTTCCGGTGAGAAGTCTGAAATGCACGCCGCAGGAAGTCCGCGGTTTCAACGGGGCGTCGCCGTCGGTTAGCGGACGGCGCGGACGCGCAAGTATTGCTGCGGATTCGCCGAGCGCGGCGACGGATGCCGGAATGTGAACGTCTCCGTGCCCGATGCGTTGTAAACGGGATCGCCGACTTGCGCGGCGGGAGCCCATGGCTGTGAGAGGTCGGTGCTGGATTCCACAACGAAAGCGACTTCGTCATTCGCGATCGTCCGCGTGAAAGTCAGCGTGAGGTATTCGCCGGGGACTCCGTTCACCGTCACAATTTGCACGCCGGGCGAAAGCGGCGGTGTGTGCTGCGTCGGGTTGCTGCCGAAGAAGTATTCGAGCAGGTTCGCGAGGCCGTCGCCGTCGTCGTCGCCGTTACCAAGCGGGTCGGCGATTCCGTTCGCCGCGGCCCATGTTGCGTAGTCGTAGGCGTCGTTGATTCCCGGGGTTCCACCGACGTTTGCGCTGGCCCGCCAGTTCGCGCCGAGCGTGTGGTCGGGGTTCGATGCAGGATCGATAAGCACGAGCACCGGGCCGGGACCGTCTGCGCTCGCCGGCCAGGTCGCGTCGCTATTGTAGGTGAACTCTTTGATGACGATGTTCGTTGTTCCGTCAAAGCGCGTGATTCGGATCGTCTCGCTTCCATTGCTCATATTGCCGATGAAGTTCGTCGGCATGAGGCGAATTGGCGGCGTCGTTCCGTAGCGGCTGGTGAATGCCGCGATGTTTCCTGCGACCTGCACGCGACCGCCCGCAGGGAGAATCGTGCCTGTCGGGAATGTGTAGTCCACGGCGTTGCCGATGCTCACGTTGGTGAGGTCCACGTTTTGCGCGCCCACTGCCATGAGTTCGATCCACTCGAAATCACTTCCCCCGATTGGATTGTAGGCGACCTGCGTGACGACGATGTTTGCAGCGCTCGCGACGGTGGTGTTCACGGTGAAGAGCGCGGAGTCGAGTGCGCTCCATTCGCCGTTGGAGTAAGTGCGGGTCTTCACGGTCGTCTGGCCGTTGAGCGTGATTGGCCCGGTGTAAACCTGCGCGGTTCCGCCGATGCCGTAGGGCGTCGTGGTTGCGGCGAGTTCGACGTTCAGTAGGAAATCCTCATCGGCGGCGGTGAGGTTCAGTCCCTGCACGGCGACGACGTTATTTCCCACGGCAAGCAATCCCGCGAATGGCGTGATGTCCACCTGCTCCCAGGCGAGCGCATCGGCGTCGTTGCGCGCGGCGCTGGCGACGGATGTTCCATTCAGAACGCCCATGGCCGGGGCGTTGCGGCGCGCAACTTCCACACCGTTCAAATAGGCGACGTAGCCGTCATCGGCGCGGACACGCAGGAGAAGATTATTCACGCTGGCGATCTGGCCGACGTCCAAAACCACGTCTTTGCGGAGCTGGACGCTGCTCGCGATATTGTAGAGCGATGCCTCGATGTCCGTGTTGATGCCCGGATCGAGCGTGTTGGTGACGTCCCGCTCGTAGCCGATTCCACCGGGGCTCGTCGTCCACGTTCCGGAAAGCGTCGCGCCGGGTTGTGCCCAGCTTGCGCTGTTGAGACTTGCGAGGCCGGCGACTTGCGCGGGTGTGAGCGCGGTGTTGAAAATCGCGACGTCATCGATCTGGCCCGTCCACAGCCGTCCGGTGCCCGCACCGTTCGAGCCAATGGCCCAACCGGGGCTTCCGCCCGTGACGCTCACCGCACCGACCGGGTCCACGCGCGTCGCGACGAGCTGGCCGTTGCGATACAGCCGCCACGCGGTGCCGTCGTAGGTTCCGGCCAGATGCACCCAGGTGCTGAGGTCCGTGTAAACCGGGAACGACGCATAGTGATTCGTTCCATCCCATGAGCCGACCTCCCAGTCGCCGCCATTCATACGCAGAAAAATCTCGCCGCTCGTTCCGGCGCCTTTGGCCACGATATTGCGAATCCCATTTGTCGGATTCGCAGTGGTGCGGACCCACGCGGCGAGTGTGATCTGTCCGGTGATTTGAAGCGCAGCGGGATCGCCGATCGTAATTGCCTGACCAGAGCCCGAGAAGCTCAGCGCCGTGTTCGCAGTTCCATTGCGGTTGGTCGTTTGCGTCGGCGCTCCGACGAATGTTCCGTTTTGCGCGCCGTCTGCGGTGGCCGTGTCGGCGGTGCTGCCGGCGTCGAGCGGGTAAAATGCGCGCGGCACGACGGGATTTGTCAGCGCTGTGTAGCCGTCGGCCGCAGAGGTGGGCACGTGCCACTGGCCGTTCGCGGACGCAGGGAGGAATGTCGTGAGCGCCGGCGTCGGTGCGAGTTCGGGTCGGGGGTCGGAGCCGTCGAGCGTGTAGTAAATCACCGGAGCAGGGGAGCCGCTCGCGGTGAGGCGGAGCGCGAATCCCGGAGTCACATTGCCGCCGCGCTTCGGCGTGCCTGTGGAGTCGTCGGCCATCGTGGGCGGAGTGAGCGCGGTGTAAAGTCCGTCGCGGCTGAGTTGATCGAGCACGATCGCGTTCCGAGTGGCCATCCAGTTGTTCACGTTGGTTACCGCGGTTTCCCAATCCGCGACGGTGTACCGCGCGACGTGTCCGACGGGAATTCCCGTGCTGAGGCGCGCATCGCCCCAGCGTGCCTCCTCCATCTTCATCGCGAGCCGCACCTGCGCGGCGCGGGCGTTGAATCGCGCGATGTTCCTCGACGTTGTCAGCGCGCCGTCGTTGAAGAAATGCTTTTGCACGCGGTCCGCGAACCTGCGGCGATAGGCGGCGCTGGCGAGCAGGTCCTGATGCATCCGCTGCGGATTGCTGAATTGGAGGCTATTCACGTTCGAACCGCCAAACGGGCCGGTCTGATCGGGCACCGACGACCCCGAGCCGAGCGAGTGTTCGGCGTCGTGGATGATGAACTTGAATCCGCTTTCGCCATTCCGCTTGTAGTAGCTGAACCAGTTGTTCGGCGTGTTTCGTGCGAGGAAGTTCGAGAGCACCGCGTCGCCGTCGCCGGAGTACATAATCACCAGCATCTCATCGATGAGGTTGTCCACGTCGAGCAACACGGGCAGCGCGGGATTGCGCGTGCCGTCCGGGTTGCAGCCCATCAGCTCGAAGAACTTGTCGTCGCCTGCGTTCTGTGTGCCGATTGCGCGCGTCTTGTTCCAGAGGTTCGTCCACGCCACGAGGTCGCCGTCCGTGGCTTCCGTGGCGAAGTTCGGTATTGTGCCGCGATTGCCGCATTTCACGGCGTCGTAATCGATCTCATCGCCGCCGTGGTAGCTTGCGCCGAAGTCCGCCACGGCGCGCTCGTCGGTGTAATAGATGCCCCAGTAAACGCCGTTGAGCATCACGTGATAAAACCGGCTCTTCCCGTATGGCTGCCCCATCGCGCCCTGCGTGTCGCGGCAGAACATGTCGCGGATCATCGTATTCTGGCTGCCGGTGCCGAATGCCGATTCGCGATACCACGCGTAGTTCGACGCCGTGGCGAGGTCCACCACGCTGAACTTGTTCGTTCCTTCATCGCCGAAGAGCGGGTAGTTCAGTTTGCCGTCGTAGTCGTTGTTGAAATAGAACCGGAGCGCGTGCTTGAAGAACGCGTCTCCGCGACTTGCGCCGCCGCGGATGCGGACGCCGGCGTCGATTTGAAATCCCGTCGCGTTTCCATCCGGCGAGACGTAGCCCGGCGGATGAATCACCTCTACGGAAGTCGGCCGTTCCCACGCCTCGCCGCGCAGGTCGGCGTTTACGTACACTCCCACCAGCGGGTCCACCCAGTTTGCAATGTCGGTGACGATCGACACCATCGGGAGCGAGTGGAGCGATTGCTCGATTTCCGCCGCCGGATACGCCGCGACTGCGTTCGGGTCGATGCCGTAGTTAAACGCCTGCCCGTTCACCGTGGTCGCGGAGGCGGGCCAACCGCGCGTCGTGGCGTCGGCTTCGGTTTGCGTGAGCAATTGCTGTGTGAACACGTAGGTCTGCGTGTCCGCCTCGGTCGGTGCGTAGTCGTCTTTGAAAAGCGACGCGCGCAGCATCGTCACGCCGCCGATCGACGCCACAGTTACGCCGGTTGCGCCGCCGGGGATTGCGCCCGGATGGATCGTGATGCTGACCGTCGGTGGGGTCGCCGCGTTTGCGGGCGGGACCTGCGTGCCGTTTGTGAGTGAAGGCGTGGAGCCGTTCGTCGTGTAAACGAGCGTCGCGCCCGGAGTGGTGCACGTGATCGCCGTCGTCTGCGCTGTGGAGTAAAAGCCGCGCTTCACCGAGAACACCGTGTCGTCCGTCTTCTGCAAAAATCCCAGCACGCCGAGCGCGCCATTCGCGGCGCCCGGAGTGGGCGTGCCCGTCGGTGCGCCGAAGTAGCGGAAGCCGTTGCGCGGCTGCCACCAGCCGTAGGAGGTGTCCTTGAACTGATTCGGATACGCCGGCGAAAACTCCGTCGCCACGGCGAGGTCGCTGATTCGCACGAGCGCCAGATATTCTCCCTCCGCGTCGAGCGTGAAGTTCGTGTGCATCATCGCCGCGGGGTTGGTGAGATTCTTTCCGGAAGCGAGCACGACCACGTAGCCGTTTGCCGCAATGCCCGAGCCCGCGGGGAAATCCCACTGCGCGAGATTGTTTTTCAGCCGGTAGCCCGCGAGCGACATTCCGTATGGGTTCGGGTTGTAAATTTCGATCCAGTCCGGATGCGACAGCGGATCGGTCGGGTCGGTAATTCCGTCGGTATTCTCCGCGACGAACTCATTGATCGTCGGATGCGCCGGAGTCGCGCCCACGTGCACGGTAAAAGTCGCAGTCGCCGAGCCTGCGCCGCTCGTCGCCGTGAGCGTGTAAGTCGTCGTCGCCACGGGGCTCACCACCGCCGAGCCCGTCGCCGTGCCGGGCGCTGCGAGCACGCCGTTGTCGATGCTGATGCTCGTGGAGTTCTGCGTTGCCCAATTCAGCGTCACCGGCGAGCCGGCGCCGGGCGAAAGGATGCCCGTGGACGAGGAAATGCCGCCCGCGGTTCCCGTGAACGAATTCACCTGCGGAGTCGGTGCGGTGAACGTCGTCGGCAGATTGTATTTCGTCTGGAGATAATACCCCACCGCGTTCGTCTGCGTCGCATTCAGCGTGCCCTGATACACCAGCACCTCGGCCACCTTGCCCTGCCAGAATCGCACCAGCGTCGCGCTCGGATTTCCCAGCCAGAAATTCGTATACACCTGCGGCGAACCCGCCGTCGCGATCACCAGATGCGCCGCGCCTGCCGTGTAGGAGCCGCTCGCCACATTGTTCACCGACAGCGCGCCGCCCACCACCACGCCGCTCAGATCGTTTGCATCGTGGCCCTGACCCGGCGAGCGGTAAAAACTCGTCGCATTATTCCGGCGGATGTTCAGCTTGTCGTCCCCGCGCCCGAGAAGCCCCGCGAGCGATACCGCCGAGGAATCCAGCGACACCACCGCAAACACCGTCTGCGCCGTATAATTCACACCCGTCCCCGCGAGCACATTCCGGTTGGCCGCCGTGAACTGCACCACCGGCTTGCTGTTAAAACCCGCATCGCTCGTCACAAACGTCGGCGCCGTCGCACCGCCCGTCACGCCCGGCGCGACCGTGAGTCCGCCCCAGTTCGACACCGCCGCGCCATTCGCCAGCCCGAGCGAATCCGCCTTTAAATGCAGCGCCACCGTGCCGTAGTCGGATGGATTAAAAGTCTGCCCCATCGCCGCGGAGGCGAGCATGCAGAGAAATACGAGGAAGGAAGGAAGACGTGAAGAGGTCATGGGTGAGCGCGGAAATAGGACACGAAAATGTGCGTTTGTCTCCGTGAATTTCCCGCCCCACCAACCCCCGCACGGGACTGTTATCGGGTTCAGATTTGGTGGGTGGAAGTTGCCGGTTTCAATCGAACGTTAGAATTTGAGTGCGCCGAGCCTGTTTGATTCACGTTGTGACTGAAGTCCTGAGTTCTTGAAGGCTTTTGGAGCGCCGATCTTTCCCCGGGGAAACGGGTGGGGGGCTCTGTGTGCGCTGTTTGGGCGTGCTGGAAACGGAGCTCTTCCCGAAAGGTAGGTAGTTCTTTAATTCGTTGACTTCTAGCTACTGAAAGATAGGACGCATCATCGCATCATGATGCGTCGATGCGTCCGCGAGGATGCTTCGCTCGTTAATCCTTACTCAAAGCAACAACTCACATGGCAAAAACTAAACTCAAAGCAGTCCGCCGTCCGGCGGCAGCCAAACCCGCAAAAGCATCCGCACCCGACTACAAAGTCCGCGACATCACACTCGCAGACTGGGGACGCAAAGAGATCGTCATCGCCGAGCACGAAATGCCCGGCCTGATGTCGGTCCGGAAAAAATACTCGAAAGAGAAGCCGCTCAAAGGAGTGCGCATCACAGGATCACTGCACATGACGATTCAGACGGCGGTTCTTATCGAAACGCTCGTGGACCTCGGCGCCAGCGTTCGCTGGGCGAGCTGCAACATCTTCTCCACGCAGGATCACGCCGCATCGGCCATCGCTGCCGCACGAGTGCCGGTGTTTGCTTGGAAGGGCGAAACCCTCGAAGAATACTGGGATTGCACGCTCGATGCAGTCATTCATCCGGGAGACAAAGGACCGCAGCTCGTTGTGGATGACGGCGGCGACGTCACGCTCCTTATTCACAAAGGCTACGAACTCGAAAATGGCAGCAATTGGGTGAACACGAAGAGCGGTTCGCACGAAGAGCAGGTCATCAAGAACCTCCTGAAGCGCGTCGCGAAGGAAAAGCCGGGAATCTGGACGAAGATCGTGAAGGACTGGAAGGGCGT
>SXGQ01664837.1_pt1 | contig 19892 bp, 20 predicted proteins | sample 3178371 | NCBI WGS metagenome assembly SXGQ01 (sample SAMN11356859, study PRJNA531348) | freshwater metagenome | isolation source: freshwater sample F1-20 | place: China: Fuxian Lake, Yuxi | collected 2017-12-25 | reverse complement strand
GTTTGACGTTGTTTATGTGCTATCTCCAAAAGAGATCAGTTTTTCTCTAATTGCTTATGGCCCAGCATTTCCAGTTAGATGGGCTACCGATGATGGGCCAGTTAAAAACGGCACTATCTCTGGAGCAGATGCATATCAATCTAACGACAAATTTGCTTGGTCCTGGATGGCACATGAAACTGGCCATTTGTTCGGGATGCACGATTTATATACGGTTCCCCCTAATGCCAACGTGTATGGCGATTGGGACTTGATGTCTAATAACTTCGGACGAACATTAGAACTCAATGCCTGGAATCGCTACACCCAAGGTTGGCTCACTGACTCACAGATAACTTGCTTGGACAGCCCTCAACTCACAACGCCAATAGATGTTTTGTTGAATCCATTGAGCCAGACAGGTGCCAAAACAAAAGCGATTGCGATTCGACTTTCAGATAAAGAGATTTTAGTGGCAGAGGTCAGGCGCAAAAGCATGTTTGATGACATTACCAAGGATGAAGAAGGCCTGCTTGTTTATAAAGTTGACTTAAGTGTGGAGAGCATCAAAGGTGGCTGGCAGGTTCAACGAAGGCCAAAATCTTATTTCCCAAATTTCTTAGACGCTTTACTGAAGCCTGGAGACAAGATTCGAGTTGGCTCAGTTCAAATTGAAGTACTATCAACTAGCCAAAATGGGGATCTAGTTCGCATCTCCAATTAGGTGTAAGCGGACTTTAGAATTGGCTTGATGTTGGATGAATAGAACGAAGGTACAAACTTGAGATTACCTAACAGGGCGATGCTGCTATCCCTGATATTTGGGCTGCTAATTTTCATTGCTGGGCCAGCAGCATCTCATCCAAATCTTAACCACTTCATAGATACTTCGACCACAATTGAGTTTAAAGGTGATGGTATAAAAATCTACTACAGCTCAGTCTTAAGTGAGTTAAATTCTTTTCCAGAAATTGCTGTGGCAGATTTGGACAATAATCTCAGTTTAGATGCTTTTGAGAGTAATACTTACAGCAGCAATAAGTGCAAAGAATTTGAAAAAGCTATTTCAATAAAGGCAAGTGGTTTTGATCTTGAATTTAACCTAATTAAGTCAAAGGCCAGAATTGATTTATCGACATCACAACTTGGAATACTTTGGATTGACTGTGAATTCCTCAGTGACACCATACTTTATGGTGTTAACAGCATCGAATGGCAAGATTTAAACTTTGATATACCTGGGTATCGTGAATTGATGGTTCGACCTTCTAAAAACATAACCACAGACAGCGATTATCCTCTTGACTCTCCTACCAAAACTCTCACTGATTACTCCACCTTGCCTGAGTTTCTAAGAGACACCGAAGCTAGTTTCCTAGTCTTCTACCCAGAAGAATCCGAAGTTGAGATCAAACCCAAACCAGCAGCAACCCAGGACGCAAATGATGAACTAGAGCCAGAACCCATAGAAACCCAACCTCCTCGAGTTATTGGCGAAGACCCGATGCCTAATCCAACACAACTGCAATCCACTGACTCTAGCCAAAGTTTGGATCAAAGGTTGGTTTCGAGTTGGAGTACCAAACTGTTTCGTGTTAGCGAACTAAACTTTTCAATTGCCTCACTTGGATTCTTGCTGGCCATATTTCTAGGGGCACTTCACTCGTTTGCTCCAGGGCATGGCAAATCTATGATGTTGGCACTCTCAGTAGATAAAGCATTAAAGCGAGCACAGTTGTTTAGGTTGGCCTTTAATATGGGGGCATCCCACACTGTCGGTGTTTTAACTCTGGGTGCAGTGATCTATTTTGGTTTCTCTCAGTCATCTGATTTGATTATCTCTGTTTTAGCAATAGTGCTTGGCATATTTCTCATTGGTCTTGGCACTTACATTCTTCGAAGCAGAGTGCATGAACTAAAACACCACAACCATTCTCCTGAGCACAGTCACGATCATGGGCATGACCATCACCATCATTTTGGGTTTAGCAATACTCGCCTGCGGGTCTTTGGGTTATTAGGCGGAATGTTGCCTACTCCATCAGCGCTAGCCATCTTGGTGGGCTCCGCAGCCCTTGGCAATATCTGGTACGGAGTATTACTAGTTGTTGGGTATGGAATTGGCATGGCTGGAGTATTAATGACCACTGGCTATGTAGTTCAACGCATTTTCTTGAGTATCGAAAATCAAAGATCTAGATCCAAACTTCTGCTAAAGCTAGCTAACTATTTCCCAATCGGAGCTGCCATAATTCAAATTTTTGCAGGTTTATTCCTATTGATTACCTCAATTAGATTACTGCCATAAACACTGTGGTCAAACCGATCAAAATCAACACCCCCGCTGCCACCTTAGAATTTCTGCTTCCCAATCTTTGTGGAAGCCCACGAATCTCACTTTGCTGATCTTGTTCCATATCCTTTAGAACATTGATGAAATGTGCTGCCACTCCAAGCGATGCTCCACCTAGCCACATCCAAACTGGCGGTTGAACCCCTGCTGAAATAGCAATCGAAGATGGCAAAGCTGCAAAAGCCACCGCAAATGGCAAAGGCGACATCCAGGAGAACTTGAAATAGAAGTTATAGGCAACCCCGCATGCAATACCTAGTTGGTAAACCAACCCACCCTCTAGTCCAAGAGGTCCTAACAAATTAAGGGCAAAACTTAACGGCGTCATTATCTTTAACCAATTGATTAGGTAATCGGTGTTGACCGACTCAACAACTAAAGGTTTACTCAGACGCTGGTGCTTTAGATCATCTGCTAGATCATAAAGATCATTACTCCAACCAACCACTAATTGACCTGTAAATATGCCAAATGCTACAAAGAGTGATTCAAAAAAGTTTAGGTAGTACCAAGAAAACCCAAAGCCAATTGTGGTAACAATTAGAGTGGGGCCAAAGTGCGAAGCCTTAAGTAATGCCTTTAATTTAATCATGGTGAACTTCCAGCGAAGAGCTCTTAACCAACTGTGATACCTGTGATAAACCCTTTAGTAATCATAAATGTGACACGATTTAATCGATAATCAAACGTAACTGCAAATATCTGGTCATTGCGTTGCCCAACTCTAAAACCCCAGCCTAATGATTTAGCACACTTTCGGGCATTGACCTCGCGCATTCCAATTAGGTTGTTTGCTCGGGCTTGCGTTATGCCAGAAGTTTGGTCCAAAGCACTCTTAACCGGACACTTGCCAGAAGCGATAGCAGAAGCCACTGGGCTTAGGGTCAGTAAAGAGCTCACCAGCATTAGCACCCAAGTTTTTCGCATGTTCTAAGAATACTGTAATTAGCACAATGCCCCATCAAAAATGGTGGCCTACTGGCAATTCCACTACGATCAACTCATCATGAAAAAGATCCTTGGCTTAACCCGCTACGCCGTAGTCGTACCAGCACTAGCCTCAATTCTTGGGGCCTTGCTGCTAATGGCACAGGGTTCAATATCTATGGTTATGGTGGTTATTGATTCAGTTTCAACTGAACCAACACTAAAAGACACCATTGTGGATGTGTTAACCGCTGTCGATGCAATTTTGCTGGGCACAGTACTTCTAGTTATTGGTTATGGCCTCTATGAGCTATTCATTGATGCAGAAATAGATGTGCCACTGTGGCTTAGAGTTAGAGATCTCGATGATCTAAAGTCAAAATTGATAGGTGTAGTTGTAGCAATTATTGCTGTGGTATTTGTAGGTGTATTTGTTGATTCAAATAGGGCTGCAGATGTTATCTCTTATGGGGTTGGTGCTGGAGCACTTGTAGTTGGTCTAGCGGTATTTGCCTTTGCAACTAAGAAGAAAAATTAAAGCCTAAAACAAAATTTTTGTTACCTTGCCCAACGCTTCACATATTCATGAATATCGGCATGCCACTTGTCAACATCTTTAGTATAAATCTCTGCGATTACCGAATTATAGGAATTGAGACAAATACCCCTTATATCTTCGCAATAATCTCCATTACCTGGAATCTTGCTCTCTAAATATCTAAATGGCGCAAGTATGTCGCCAGTTGATGCCACTAAGTACTCGGAGGCCAAAAACCCACCGTAGTATTCACAAAAACTTGAAGATTGGTTAAACATTAATAGATCGGTCATCTCAATGTTGCCACAATTCGGATTATTAAAGTGCCTTAAGGCTAGATTTCTAACAGTTGAATATGGCAGGTTCGCAAACTTGGCATAAGCCATTGCACTGTAGAGAACTGATGGGCCTTCGCGAAGCCAAGCAGGGTAGAAATTAGCGGCTCGATGATTAAATTTATCTCCATAAATATTTTGTGAGAAGTGAGCGACTTCACCGGCAGCAACTCCAATCAAACCGTATTTATCCCACTCATTTGGATACTTTTCTAGAAAACCAGCAGGTGAATACCACTGCTGATAAGCATCATAGAAAATAAAGATTGTTTTTGGAATACAGTAGCCAGCACCAGTTGCAGATGCTACAAACGCTCCGTCATATTTGGCCCAACAATTGTCTGGCAATTTCGGCCGCAAACTTGCAAGATCCCACCAGACATACCAATCAACCTCGCCAGTCACAGAAGCTCCAACCCCATCCATGATTCGAGTGATGAACGGCATGATTGCTGATGCATCTTCTGCCCAGAGCTTCCCTTTTACTCGCTCATGTATTTCTGTATTGATTTTCAGATCGCCTGGTTTGCCCTTCTCCCAAGCAAGATCTGTTAGTTTGTCAATGATCAAAGCTTCTGCTGAAGTTTCATTACCAAATACATCCAGCAACTTAGGTGTTGTATCAGATGGCTCAATCAGGTCTGGTTTAGGAGCTGGGTTAGACACTCTCCAAATCAAAGAGGTCTTGGACTTCGAGCAGACAAATTTTTTACCTTTAACAATTTTCACTACCCCTTTTTGAGTGCATTTTGCTCCCACTTTGGGGGTTGGGGCGGCTTCAGCAGTAGTCCCCATTAAAGTCAAAGTTAAGGCCAAGGCCCATATTTTATGTCTCATTAGAGGAAAGCCTAATCAACATATGGGGCTCAAGACAATGATTTTCTTGATCTAATCAGGTCAAAAGGAAGTTTTTTTTCCCACTCTCAAGTTAGAGTTTCACCATGAGCAAAACAATTACGATGTCTAGGTTACGCACCACTAACCTGCTTGCCGGTCTACTACATCTGTTTCAGATGATTGCAGTCATTGCCCTTAGCAGTGACTTCACCTTGCCAGTTACCGCGACTTATATGTCTGGCCCGCCAGGCACTACTTATGCCGACCCAGTAGTGCTGTTCAACACTCCTTTGGGATTAATGGTTGCTCTATTTTTGGGCCTGTCGGCACTTGCCCATTTCATAGTCGTTAGTCCCAAATTCTTTCCTCGCTATAGCAAGGGGTTAACTCAACAACGAAACTACTTCAGGTGGGTTGAATATTCCATCAGCTCTTCAGTGATGATCGTATTGATAGCTCAGGTAACTGGAATTGCAGATGTGACAGCATTGATATCAATCTTTGGTGTTAATGCATCCATGATTTTGTTTGGCTGGCTCCAAGAGAAGTATGAAAACCCAGGTAATGGTGGCTGGCTGCCATTTATATTTGGTTGTATTACTGGAATTGTGCCTTGGTTAGCACTACTGTTTTATGTGTTTGCAATTGGTGGAGCTAGCGAAGCAAAAGCTCCAGCATTCGTTTATGTGATCGTACTAACCATCTTCTTATTCTTTAACTCATTTGCCCTAGTGCAATGGCTGCAATACAAGAAGGTTGGTAAGTGGAGTGATTACCTTCGAGGCGAAGCCACCTATATCACTTTGTCATTAGTTGCAAAATCTGCACTTGCTTGGCAGATATTCGCTAATACTCTAATTCCTGTTCAGTAACTTAAAATCAACTATTGCTCATTAACTTGAGCAGTCGTTGATTCTTTTCCAATACTGACGATCTGTTTAAAAGATCTAGCAGCGATCAGCATGGCGATTGAACCGCCTATTAGGTAGGGCAACCTAAGTCCTTCACGGGCAATGAAGCCACCAAACACAGATCCAATCGGCATCAGTCCCCAAACAATTGTTCGCCTTGCTCCATGAATTCGACCATAAAGCTCTGTTGGAATTAAAGACTGATACAAAGACATCAGCAAGATATTCCATACTGAAATGCTGAAAGCACCTATCAACCCAAACCCCACAAAGAAGTAGATATTTGGAACGACACCTGCCAAAAACATAACAACCGTGGAAATGCTCAGATGAATCGCTAGTGCCAGACCACGCCCAATGCGTCTAGAGATTATTGGGGCCGCAATTGACCCACCCAGTGCACCTATCCCCATGATCGCCAACACAATTCCAAAGTAGGTGGCTGGCACATTCAATTCTTTAAGAATAAATAGAGCGGCAGTCGAACTAGAAAGTGAATAGAAAAAGCCGATTGAAGTGGTAATGACCACAATATTGAATAGTCTCTTATCTTGGTAAAGATAAGAGACTGCAAACTTAATATCTCCAATAAGACCTAGGCGCTCCTTAGGCTCTTCGCCAGCCTTGGTTGCATTAACTTCCTTCTGAAATGGGAACAATGCGATCAAAATTCCAGCAATTAAGAATCCGGTTGTGGAGAAATAGAAAGGAAGTGCAATAGCAATTGCATATAAGAAACCACTAAGTGGTGTGCCAGCAAACTGACCAACAACTACATCAGAAATCTGCAGTCTCGAGTTTCCTCGCTCAAAATTAGACTTATCCAGAATCTGCGGAAGGATGGCTTGACTGGTGGTATCAACTAAAACTTCACAGATGCCAAAGATGAAAACACAAGTCATCAAGATCCATATTGTTAAAAAGTCTTGACTAATTGCAAAGGCTACAAATAAGGCAATACCTGACCTAAGGAAGTTCCCCACTACAAGCGCTCTTCTTCGATCAGAATGATCAACATGAACTCCAATTGGTATCGCAAACAGCAGCCACGGAAGCATGGTCAGCGCACCAAGCATGCCAATCAAAACTGGATCTTCAGTTAAGGTGACAGCCAGCAAAGTTGAGGCCAAACGCAAGACACCATCTACTAAATTAGTAATTAGACTTGCGGACCAGATTCTGGTGAAATCTCTGCCCATTGGCAGCTCTTTAGACATATATCAAAGAATAACTAACGGTTAAGTAAGTCCTGCATTTGGTTTATCTCTGCTTGCTGAGTTCTCACTATTTCTTTACCTAATTTGGCTGCTTCCGCATTATCTGAATCAAGCACCATTTGTGCCATCTCGATGGCTCCCTCATGGTGCTTGATCATGCCTTCCAAAAATAACCGATCAAAATCACTGCCAGTGGCTTTAGTGAGTTCTTCCATTTCAGAATCACTTAACATTCCACCCATTGCGTGACCAGCATGATCAGAGCCACTAGCTCCCCATGATTTCATCTGCTCGATTTCTGGCCCTTGAGCTGATTTGATCTGTTCGGCAAGTTGCAATACTTCAGAATCCTTAGAGGTTGCCAATGCTAGGTTTGACATCTCGATTGCTTGTTCATGATGTGGAATCATCATTTGAGCAAACATCTGATCATTGGCACTAAATTCACTTTGAGATTGACTATCCGACGAGCAGGCGCTCAGAGCTAAAATTGCAGCTAGGCCAAAGATTACCGGCTTGATCAGATTCTTTTTCACCCCTAAAGAATACAAAAGTATCTTATTTTCCGCATTCGCAGGCCATTTTTCTCCACGCACGCTAGACTCAAATCAGTGAATTAATTTCATGCCGCATTGCGGCTTGAGTAACCCTAGTCAATTGAAAGGCTAACAAATGAACGAGAAAGCATTAATTCGACAATGGAATCAGCTTCGGTCCCACATCATTCAAGCTCAGATAGCACCAACCTTGGTACTAATAGCAGTTTTTGTATCAGCAAGTTTTGATCTTTTCTTGGATGCAACTGATGCGACTAAATATCTCGTAATTGGGGTAATCGCTGCATCAGGCATATTGGCAACAGTAAATCAGTTCGCGGCCGTACGTGAAGCAGATGCGATCTTGAAGGATCTTAAGAAAATTTCTGATCCATCAGCCTTGGCAAAGCGCATCTCAAGATCTGGTCAGATGTTGAGTGCCTCTGCTGCCCTTATTGTGGTCTTAGATCTCGCAATTTTTGGTTTAGTAATTTGGGCAGTGTTGGGTTAATCCGTTGGAAATTGGATTTGTTATTTTCCTGATCTATTCCTTAGCAGTACTCCTGCTGATTAGGCGCTATGAAGGTCCACAATCAAAGCGCAACAAATTAACAGGGCGTGGGAACGACTTTGAATAGAACTAGTTAGTTCTAAGTTTGTGAGCTAGGCCTTAACCGTGAGTTGGGAAACCTAAGTTAATCCCACCATGGCTTGGGTCTAGCCACCTTGATGTAACAACTTTTCCTCTAGTGAAGAAGTGAATTCCCTCCATGCCGTGGGCATGAGTGTCACCAAACAATGAGTTCTTCCAGCCACCAAATGAGTAGTACGCCATTGGAACTGGAATTGGCACGTTAATACCAACCATTCCAACTTCAACCTCATTTTGGAATCTACGACCAGCACCACCATCATTAGTAAATATGGCAGTTCCATTTCCATAAGGATGGTCATTGATTAATTTCAAACCTTCGTCATAAGACTTAACTCGAACAACTGACAAAACTGGACCAAAGATCTCTTCGGTGTAGATAGTCATATCGGTTTTAACATCGTCAAACAAAGTAGGGCCTAAGAAATAGCCGGAACCAGTTGAATCTGCCACTACATCTCGGCCATCGACAACCAATTCAGCCCCAGCTGCTACACCTGCATCAATATAAGACTTAACTTTGTCGCGATGCTGGCTAGTAATTAGTGGTCCCATGTCAGAACCTTTAGAGCCATCTCCTGTTTTAATACTTTGCATACGGGTGACGATTCGCTTAATTAACTCATCGGCAACCGGCTCTACTGCCACTATCACCGAGATCGCCATACAGCGCTCTCCGGCAGAACCAAAACCTGCGTTAACTGCTGCATCAGCAGTTAAATCTAAGTCAGCGTCAGGCAGCACCAACATATGGTTTTTAGCGCCACCTAAGGCCTGCACTCTCTTACCATTTGTTGTTCCAGTTTGATAGATGTACTTAGCAATAGGAGTTGATCCCACAAAAGACACAGACTTGATATCTGGGTGCGTCAAGATTCGATCCACTGCTTCCTTATCGCCATGAACTACGTTAAAAACGCCATCAGGTAGCCCGGCTTCTTTCCACATCTGAGCGATCAAATTCTGAGCCGATGGATCTTTCTCACTTGGCTTAATGATTACCGCATTCCCAGCAGCGATCGCAATTGGGAAGAACCACATTGGCACCATCGCTGGAAAGTTAAACGGAGAGATAATGCCAACCACGCCAAGTGGTTGGCGGATTGAATAAACATCAACTCCTGTTGATACTGACTCAGAGAAACCACCCTTTAGTAGATGCGGGATGCCACAAGCAAACTCAACTACTTCTTGGCCACGGGTTACCTCACCAAGCGCATCAGATAAAACTTTTCCATGCTCTGCGGTGATGATGGCTGCTAATTCAGACTTACGATTATTTAGTATCTCTCTAAACTTAAATATAACTTCGATGCGCTTGGTGAGTGAAGTTGCGGCCCAAGCTTTACCTGCAGTCTTAGCAATAGCAACTGCCTCATCCATTACTTTGGTAGATGCAAAATCAACCTTGCCACTTAGGGCACCAGTTGCTGGGTTAAAAACATCACCAGTTCGTTCGGCTGCTGCTTGATATGGGGCACCATTAATCCAATGTGGAATTCGAGTAGTCATTTTTAAAATATTCTCCGTTATCTAGTACCTAAATCCTAGACCCCATCCACCTTTACTGGATTCCCAGTTCGAACTGATTCTTTAGCAGCTAGACCCAAAATGACCGGGGCTTTGCCATCCAAACCAGAAACTGGAGATGGGCCACCATTTAAGACATATTCCACAAAGGCAGCCCATTCGTTGATATATGAGGCGGTGTAGCGTTCTAGGAAGAAATAAGGCAGGTTCTGGTCTTGAACTTTCGTCTCACTAAACACTGATCCATTATGAGATCTTGGGTTATCTGAAACAGCCATTCCAGCTGAGCCAAATACCTCAACTCTTTGGTCGTATCCATAAACGGCCTGCCGGGAGTTATCAATAACTGTCATCGCACCATTTAGGTGCTTCAAAGTGACAACTGCTGTATCAATATCTCCAGCCTCACCAATTCGAGGATCTACTAGAACTGCTCCCATTGCAAATACTTCAACGACTGGAGAACCCACCACATATCTAGCCATATCAAAATCATGAATTGTCATATCCATGAAAATCCCTCCAGAAACTTTGATGTATTCAATAGGAGGTGGGGCTGGGTCCCGGCTGGTAATTCGAGCTAAGTGCACCTCTCCAATCGCCTTAGATTGAACTGCGTCACGCACAGATTTATGTCCTGGATCAAACCTTCGATTAAAACCAACCATGAATGGCACATTAGCCGCATCAATCGCTCTTAAACTCTGATCTACTTTTTCAACATCTAGGCTTAATGGTTTTTCACAAAATATGGCTTTACCAGCTTTAGCCGCTTTTTCAATTAACTCAACATGGGTATCAGTACTGGTGCAAATTGCAATGGCATCAATGTTTGAAGCACTAAAAAGCTGATCAACAGTTGCATGCTCAACTTGAAGTTGACCAGCAATAGATTTAGCGGCATTTTCATTGATATCAGCAACCGCCACTAGTTGGGCATTAGCTGTTTGTCGGGCAATGATCTCAGCGTGCATTTTGCCAATTCGACCAACACCTGCAACTGCAATTTTTAGCATGGAGCTATTCCTGTTCTATTATTGATGGTGATCTAAGAGCCCTTTGACCTTATTCGCCGCGGGCTGCTTTTAATTCATGACTCAAGGCCTCTAACTCTGCCCCTCCAGCCATCGCCTTCACTAACTCCTCGCGGCTAACATTTGCTCGATCATAAGTTGCCATCAACTTACCTCGATTAAGCAAATAGAACTTATCTCCAACTAGATGTGCGTGATGTGGATTGTGAGTAATGAATACAACTGCAATGCCACGTTCTTTAGCAGCCAACACATACTTTAAAACCACACCAGACTGCTTTACGCCTAGTGCTGAAGTTGGCTCATCCAAGATCAATACCTTGGCACCAAAATGCACAGCGCGAGCAATTGCAACTGCTTGACGCTCACCACCAGATAATGTGCCAACAGGTTGTTCGGTATCGCGGATATCAATTCCCATAGCAAGCAATTGCTCGCGGGTTATCTGCTTACTCTTCTTAACATCTAGCACTCGAAATGGGCCAAAACCTTTAGTTGGTTCACTTCCTAAGAAGAAGTTACGCCAAATACTCATAAGTGGCACTGTTGCTAAATCTTGGTAGACGGTCGCAATTCCATTGGAGAGCGCTTCTCTTGGTGAACCAAATTCCTTAGGTTCACCAGATACAAAATAATCACCATTTGTTGGTGAATAAACACCGGACAAGATCTTGATCAATGTGGATTTACCAGCACCGTTATCCCCTAAAACACAAGTTACGGAGCCTGCTTCAACTGACATGCTCACTTCTCTTAAAGAGATAACACTTCCAAACTTCTTGGATACACCTTTAAGTTCTAGTACTGGCGTGGAAGTCATTTCTTGGCTCCTGTGGCTCTCTTGCTAATTACTGAGTTCACCATTACAGCTGCAAACAAGATCAAGCCTAGGAACAACCAGGTCCAGTCTGTGTTCCATCCAGCATAAGCAATACCAATGAATGCCATTCCAATAATTGCGGCACCAATACTTGCTCCAATGGCTGAACCAAATCCACCAGTGAGCAAACAGCCACCCACAACTGCTGCAATGATGAAGGTGAACTCTTGGCCTACTCCTTGACCTGCTTGCATCGAGCGCAAGCGCAGCAAGGTCATGATGCCAACCAGCGCTGAAGCTGCTGAAGTAGTCATAAACAAAGTTATCTTGGTGAACTTAACTGGCACACCAGTATTTCGAGCAGCGTTCTTATCGCCACCTACTGCATAGATCCAGTTTCCATACTTAGTTCTAGTTAGTACCCAAGTTGCAAACAAAGTGAAGAAGATCCACCAAATAACTGAAATTCTAAATCCATAAGGCTGCCAAAAATCTGTTGCCAGAATTTTGGCAGCAGATTCATAGCCTTCGCCCACATCAATCCCGGCCACACGAACTGTGTCAGTTAATGCTTTAGTCACACCTAAGTTAATGCCTCGAAGCGCAAAGAATGTTGCCAAAGTTACGATAAACGAGGGCAGCCCAGTTGTTACCACTAACCAACCATTCATGGCTCCAACAGCCAATGCAGCCACCATCGTGATTGCGATAGATGGCCAAATGCCAAAGCCCCACTCTGTAATTAGTAAGCCCATGAACAAACCACTGGTGCCAATCATCACACCAGCAGACAAATCAAATTCGCCAGCAATCATTAAGAGTGCAACGGCAATAGAAACAATTCCAATTGTGGAAGCTACATCAGTCCAGCGAGCCAAACCGTTCATGCCAGCAAATTTGCCAGTGGTATCAAAGCCCGCGAATCCAAAGAAGATAACTAAGGCCCCTACTAAGGCACCGATTTCTGGTCGACGACCAAGTTTGGTTAAAAAGCCAACTCGTTGGACGCGTTCATCAGTTGTAGTCATTTAACCGCCATCAGTTAGTCGTGTAGGGAGGTTACTTCTAGTTCTCAAGAAAAGCGAATGGTGGGGCGTGATACGCCCCACCATTCAACTTACCAACAAACTAGCGAGTACCTGCAGTTGCTAGTTCTTGAACAGTGGCAGCATTTTCCTGGGTTACGAAGCCTGGGCCGGTGTAGATTGGCTGGCCTCCACCTAGTTCATGTGCATTGATCAAACGTAGGTACAGCAGAACTACTGACATGTAGCCCTGTGCATACTGTTGCTGGTCAATTGCAAATGAAATTCGTCCATCAACAATTGCCTGAACTGCGTCACCTGACATGTCAACAGTTCCGATCATGATGCTACGTCCTGAAGCTTCTGCTGCAGGAAGAGCTGAGTTGTAAGCAATATCAGCGTTCAATGCGAACACTGCGTCAATGCTTGGATCTGCATCTAGCTTGGCCTGAATTTCTGCCTGGCTTTGTGCAAGATCAGCAAGACCAGCTGAAAGCTGTAGGTTCTCTACATTTCCAAATGTGTCTTTAGCACCATCGCAACGCTGTTGCAAACCAATGTTGTTTTGCTCTTGGATTGGGCAAAGAACTTTCTTCATACCTGCAGCCTTGAAGCGCAAACCGGCTTCTTGTCCTGCGATGAATTCATCTTGTCCAACGTGAGTGAATGCGCCTAGTTCCTTGAACACGCTTGAGCCTGAGTTCATGGTAACAATTGGAATTCCTGCTTCAACTGCTTTAGCAAGAGCTCCCTTGATTGCATCTGGGTTTGGTGCTGAAACTGCAATTGCAGCACAACCACCCGTTACACCAGCTTCAATTAGCTGAGCTTGTGCTTGTGCGTCGTTGTTTGACTCTTGGTAATCAAAAGTCACACCTAGATCGTCGCCAGCTTTAACTGCTCCAGCTTTTGCTACAGACCAGAAGCCTCCACCATCACCGTGTGTGACCATACAAATCTTTAGATCTGCATTATCGCCACCAGCAGCAGGAGCGTCCGTTGCTGCTTCATCTGATGATGAACATGCAGCTAGTACTAGTGCTGCAGCTGCAAGAGCTACAACCAAGTTACGGCTTACCTTCATTAATTTTCCTCTCTATTCGCCCTAACTTTTGCCAAGGCGATGTGTGTAAAACCTGAAACAGATAATCTGCGTCAGTACAGGTCTAACTCTCTAGTAGTTTGCTAGAAAAAGAAATCTGAGCAAGGGGGGACAGCAAACTTGTGACCAAATTGTTACCGGCTGGTTAGTGGCTTATGCCAACTGCTTTTTTAGTCGCCCAAGCCTGTTCGCAAGCGATTGCAACCCTCAGAGCTTCCCTGGCGGAATTTGGCGGGCAAGGATTAGGAATCTGTCCCGCAACAAGGCTCAAGAATGCCTGAGTTTCAGACTGAAATGCTGATCTAAATCTATCCACAAATCCAAAATATGGATTCTGGTTAACTCCTATCTCTTGTTCTATTACATTAATTGGCGTTCGCGAATTAACCCCCACCGCTATTGAATCCTTTGACCCAAAAATTTCCATATGCACATCGTGACCTAGCGGATTATGTCTACTCCCTGAGATGCTGACTTGGGTTCCATCTTTAGTAACCAGATGAATCAAGGAGGCATCCGCATCCTCATAAACTGAATACTGCTCATGCACGCGAACAGCTTTCGTGGCATAAACAGTCTCAATTTCACTATTTGTAATCCATCGAACTAAATCAAAATCATGCACATGTAAATCTCTAAATATGCCACCACTACCAGCTAGAAATTCAACAGCGGATGGTTGATGATCATGTGCAAACATGTGCATCTGATATAAAACTCCAAGTTGTCCAGAATTAGCTAGTTGCTGAGCCTTTGCAATACCTGCATCAAACCTTCGTTGAAAACCAATCTGAATCTCAGTTTTATTCTTAACTGCTAAATCAATAATTTGATCAGTCTCTTCGACGGTCAGCGCAATTGGCTTCTCGCACAAGATTGGCTTTCCTTTTTCAATCAAGCGAGTGAGCCAATGGGCATGAGCATCAGTTGCGGTGGCAACTACATAGCCATCGAAGTCTTGATCAAACAACTGATCTAACGGCATGGCCTTAGCCTCAAACTTTGAGGCTAAGGCAGTTCCAGTATCAAGACTTCGATTAAAGATAACTAGTTCGTCCACCCCAGGGCGCAGATCTTCAGATCTGATAGACCCCATTCGGCCAGCACCTACCACTGCAATTCTCATTCTGGCTCGACTTTCAATTTGAATATGGGCTTATAGTCTGACATGAAAGTAGCCATAATTCTTTACTAGCAAATTTGAGGGAGCACTAGATGAGTGACTTTATTTCCAGGGTGGCATCTGCGCCTATTTCTTGGGGTATCTGTGAAGTTCCAGGCTGGGGTGCCATGCTCCCAACTGATCGAGTTTTAGCAGAGATGTCAGGTTTAGGACTTCGTGCAACCGAGATTGGTGCCCCAGGTTTCTTGCCAGATCAGCCTGAAAAACTAAAAGACCAACTAGGTGAATTTGGGATGTCATTAATTGGTGGTTTCACCCCAGTAGTACTGCATGACAAGAATCAAAAGCAAGCAACTATTGATTGGGCTACTAAAACTGCAGATCTATTTCAAAAAGCAGGAGCAACTCACTTTGTCTCATCACCAGTAGTTGACTGGGACTGGTCTATTCCAACTGCATTGTCTGCAGAAGAGTTTGGGCACATGATGGAAATGTTTGGAGTAGTTGACGATATCTGTGCTGAGCGTGGCTTAACCCAAGTATTACACCCACACCTACAAACAGTTGTTGAAACAGATGCTGATGTGAAGCGGGTTTTTGATAACTGCGATGTGAAGTGGTGCTTAGACACAGGCCACATGACAATTGGTGGCGTTGATACCGTCAAATTCGCTAAAGAATCCGCAGATCGAGTGGGACATGTGCACCTAAAAGATGTAAACATGCAAATTGCACCTGAAGTATTAGCACGTCAGACCTCCATCATGAATGGTGTGCAAAAGGGACTCTTCACACCACTTGGTCAAGGTGATGTGCCAATCGCTCAAATAATTGTTGCTCTAGAAAACGCTGGCTATAACGGTTGGTATGTAATTGAACAAGACACCGCAATCACTGGTGCTGTTCCATCTAATGGCCAAGGACCTGTTGAATCAGTATCACAATCAATTAACTACCTCAAGGATGTAGTAGTTCCAATGTTGGCTAAGGCCTAATTGCCAATGTCACAGCCCCTTGATCTAATTACTGTTGGTCGAGTTAGCGTTGATTTATATGCTGAACAGTTAAATGCTTCCTTTGCTAAACCACAAACGTTTAAAAAATCAATTGGTGGCTCCCCTACTAACGTGGCAGTTGCTGCAGCCAAATTGGGTCATAAATCTGCCGTAATTACCAAAGTTGGCGGTGACCCATTAGGTGGTTATGTTGTTGAGAAACTAAAAGAACTCGGGGTCGATACCAGTTTGGTCGGAACCGACCAAACTGGTATGACGCCTGTTGTATTAGCAGCTCTTGATCCACCAGAAGACCCACAAATTATTTTTTATCGTGGCCCAAATGCCCCAGACACCACCTTGATATCAACAGACTTAGATGCAGAGCAGTTAGCATCAACCAAAATACTTTGGATGAGTGCCTGCGCTTTATCTACTGGCTCAACTGCAACATCAGCCTTTGCTTGGCTAACAGCTAGAAACCGAAAAGCAGAAGTTATCTTGGATCTGGATTACCGCCCATCATTTTGGAAAGACCAAGCAACTGCAGGGGAAGCTGCTCGCAAAGCTATTGCCTTATCAACAGTAGTAGTTGGCAACAAGATTGAATGTGAAACTGCAATTGGGATCTCTAATCCACAAGCAGCAGCCGATGAACTACTAAACCTTGGTGTCAGATTGGCTATTGTGAAAATGGGTGGTGAAGGAGTGCTGCTAGCCACTAAAGATTCTCGAGTAATAGTGCCACCGCTCAAAATTGATGTGGTTTGTGGTTTAGGTGCTGGTGATGCTTTTGGTGGAGCCCTGGTTCATGGGCTGCTCACAGGAATGAGTTTGAGTGAGATTGGTGCCTTTGCAAATGGTGCTGGTGCTTATGTGGCTGCCAAATTGATGTGCGCTGATGCCATGCCAGACCTAACCCAGTTAAATAGTTTCCTAGAAACCACTAAGGACAAATAAATATGAGCCTGCCTATTTCTAAGTATCACGCTCTGCAAGACATTCGGGTTCAAGAACCAAAGGCGTTGCAGCGAGCACTGAAAAAGCGCGCTCGCCGCAGTATTCCTGGCAAAGATGGTCACCTAATGCTGCTAGCAGCTGATCACACCGCACGCGGCATGCTCGCTGTTGGCTCTGACAAGTTAGCAATTGCAGATCGCTACACATTATTAGACAAACTAGTTAGAGGTTTAGCAGTTGAAGGTGTTGATGGCGTGATGGCTAGTGCTGACATCTTGGAAGAGCTGGCCTGGCTTGGTGCTCTAGAAGAAAAGATTGCAATTGGCACCATGAACCGAGGCGGTGTAATTGGAGCTTCTTGGGAATTAGACGATCGACTAACCGCTTACGACGCTCACCACATATCTGAGATGGGATTAGATGGTGGCAAAACATTGCTTCGCATTGAAGAAACTGACCCAGGGGTTGCTAGAACATTAGAGATGGTGGCAACTCTCACCACTCAACTATCTGATCAAGGCTTAATGTCCATGATTGAGCCGCTGCCATATCTCAAAAACGCTGAGGGTCGAGCAGTGCTCGACCCATCTGAAGAGAGATTAATCAAGGTTGTAGCAATTGCTTCTGGTTTAGGTTCGTCTTCAGCACACACTTGGCTCAAGATTCCAGCATCTGCCAACCCAGAAAAAGTTGCAGCTACCACCACCTGTCCTATCTTGTTGTTAGGTGGCGACCCAGGAAGTAATTGGGCACAAGTATTTGCTAACTGGGAGCGAGCCCTTAAAGTTTCAAATATTCGAGGACTTGTTCCAGGTAGAGCCTTGCTCTATGGCACCGAACTAGATGTTGAACAAGCCGTCACTAAGGCTGCTCAATTAGTTAGAAATGCTAAAAAATGAGTTGGTTCTACCCTGCAGGCAGTCTTAAAACTGAGACCACCAAAACAACGATCACACCTAAAACTGCCAACTGGGAGTTTTGTGGCCTAGATGTTTTTAGTTTTGATCAAAGTAAATCTTTTGAAGTAGAGCTAAACCACAAAGAGGGCGTGCTGTTATCTCTTTCCGCTCAAAACTTCAAAGTCAAAGTTGATGGTGTGGAATTCACCCTCAAAGGTAGAGCCGGTGTTTTTGCTCAAGTGTCAGATTGGATCTATCTGCCAGTTAACTCAAAGATTGAGTTAACTGGATCAACTGGTGAAGTGGCACTGTGCCTCGCCAAAGCCAGCAAGGTTCTGCCTGTTCAATACATTAAGGCTGAAGATGTCGCAGTTGAGGTCAGGGGCTCAGGCAGAGCAACTAGACAAGTAACTAACTATGCAACCCCTGGTCAATTTGATGAAGCAGACAAAATAATTGTTTGTGAAGTGCTAACCCCTGGTGGAAACTTGTCATCTTGGCCACCACATCGCCATGATGGCCGTGAGAACTGCCTCACTATGAACGAAGAGATCTATTACTTTCGAATTGGCAAAGGCGATAGCCCTCATGGCGATGTTGAAGGTGCTGGTGCTTTTCATGTTTACACAGTTGATGGTGTTGTTGATGAAACAGTCACCGTTAGAGATGAAGATGTTTATCTAGTTCCAGAGGGTTATCACGGGCCATCCACCGCCTACCCTGAATACCCAATGTATTTCTTGAATGTTATGGCTGGACCTGCCGAAGATAGAGTTATGAGTTTTTGTGATGACCCAAAACATCACTGGATTAGACAATCATGGGAGACTCAAACCCAAGACCCAAGATGCCCAATGACCTCAGCAACTGGAAGAGTGAACAAATGAGAAAACCAATCAGAATCGCAGTATTGGGCCTTGGCTGGATGGGGCAAGCACACTCTAGAAGTGCCGCTCGAATTCCTGCCTTATTCCCAGATCGTAAGTTTGATCCGATTTTGACAGTCTGTGCTGACACTGATCCCAACAGGCAAAAGCAAGCAGTTGAAGGATTTGGTTTTGCACGTGCTACTGGCAATTGGGAAGAAGCAGCCACTGCAGCTGATGTTGATGCAGTTTGGGTAACAGCCCCAAACATGATGCATCTGCCCATGATTGAAGCTGCGACCAAAGCTGGCAAAGCAGTATTTAGTGAAAAGCCAATTGGTGGCAAACCAGAACAAACACTTAAAGCTTACAAATTAGCAGCAGCGGCCAATGTTCTAACAGGGGTTGGTTATAACTATGTCTGGGCCCCGCTAGTAATTCACGCTCGCAATCTGATCCAATCAGGTGAGTTAGGTGAGATCACCCACTACCGCGGCAGATTCTTAAGCATGTATGGCAGTGATGAATTAGGTCTATTAACTTGGCGGTTCATGCTCGATGACGCAGGCTATGGCGTATCCAGTGACATATTGAGCCATTCAGTATCAATGGCTCAATATCTTGTTGGTGACATTACCGAAGTCATTGGCATGAAAAACACCACAATTAAAGAACGTCCTTTGCCAACCGGCAATGCAGGCCACTACTCCAGAGGCAAAGCCTCTGATCCAAAAGGTAAAGTTGAAAATGAAGACTTTGCCTCAATGCTTTGCCAGTTTGCTAATGGTGCAACTGGCACCTTTGAAGTTTCTCGAACAGTTGTTGGGCCAGAATCTCAAAATGCATTTGAAATATATGGCACCAAAGGCTCCTTAATGTGGAATCTAGAGAAGATGAATGAGCTCCAGTATTACAAGTTAGAAGATTCACTAAATACTGGCTATACCACTATTTATGGTGGAGACAGATTCCCATTCCACGGAGCCTTTGTGCCAGGACAAGCAAACTCAATTGGTTTTGAAGATCTAGTAACAATTGAAGATTATGCCTTTATGCAGTCATTAGCCTCTGATACTGAGTTTGCCCCTAGTTTTAAAGAGGCAGTAGATGTCGTTAGTGTGCAACAAGCCCTGATTAACTCTTGGAGTTCAAGAAAGTGGGAGCAGGTAGTAGATCTAAAGCAAAAGTAAGGGTTCTATGGGGGCTTCTGATAGGTTTCAGCCTTCGCACCGCTAGCTCAACTGGCAGAGCAG
>SXGQ01325512.1_pt1 | contig 19896 bp, 23 predicted proteins | sample 3178371 | NCBI WGS metagenome assembly SXGQ01 (sample SAMN11356859, study PRJNA531348) | freshwater metagenome | isolation source: freshwater sample F1-20 | place: China: Fuxian Lake, Yuxi | collected 2017-12-25 | reverse complement strand
CGCCGCCGAGCAAGTTTTGGCAATAGATCAAATCGGTCACGCTATTCAAGTCGCTCTTACAAGGAAATTAAAGCCCCGCCATGTCTAATTCAACACTCCCGTATTCACTTACCAATTTCAAAACCGTTGTGCTTCTAGTTGATGACCAAGCCATTATCGCCGCCGCCGTGCATAAAATGCTGCAGTCCCAAACTGAATGGGAATTTCACTATTGCAGCGACGCGACCAAAGCGCTTGAAACCGCGCTGCAACTTCAGCCCACGGTGATCTTGCAAGATTTGGTCATGCCCAACATTGATGGCCTGACACTGGTCACCGAATATCGCAAGCACGCGCAGCTTCGGGAGACTCCGCTTGTGGTTCTTTCATCGCGTGAGGAAGCGCAGACCAAAGCCAAGGCATTTGAATTGGGCGCCAACGATTATTTGGTGAAGTTGCCGGATCCAGTTGAGTTGATCGCGCGCATCAAGCATCACTCCGATGGTTTCAAGGCGGCGCTGGAGCGTAACGCGGCCTACGCGGCTTTGGCCGCCAGCGAAAAACATTTGCAAGAAGAAGCCAAGCGCGCGGCGGAATATGTGCGCTCACTTTTACCATTGCCATTGACGGAAGGCGCGGCCACCACCAAATGGAAATTTGTTCCCAGCGAAAGTTTGGGAGGCGACGCGTTTGGATACCACTGGCTTGATGAATCACGCTTGGCTATTTACTTGCTTGACGTGTGCGGACACGGAGTTGGTCCGGCGCTGCTTGGGGTGAGCGCCATGAACACTATTCGCGGTGGCGCGATTCCAGGTTGCGACATGCGCGATCCCGCCGCCGTGCTTGAAGGTCTAAATGAACTGTATCCAATGGCGCAGCACAACAGCATGTTCTTCACGCTGTGGTATGGCATTTTGGATGTCGATGCCAAAACAATCAAATGGTGTGGCGGAGGCCATCCTCCCGCGGTTTTAGTGGGTCCAGATGGATCGCTGACTGAGCTGGCATCGCAAGGCTTGATGATTGGCGCAGCCACGGGAATTCCATATGACTCGAGTGAAGTCGCGTTGAAACCTAATTCAAAATTATTCGTGTATAGCGACGGAATCTTTGAGATCACCAAGCCCGACGCAAGCATGACATCTCTTGATGAGTACATCGCGAAGATTGGCCAATTCCAAAGCAAGCCTGATGCGTTGGAGCAAATGGTCGTCTGGGGACAAGACGCCCAAGGCGGTCCGCAATTTGTGGACGATGTGAGTTTGCTCGAGGTGACTTTCAATCCGTCCGCGGGGTAAGGATTTCAAAGTGTGTCATGACATCCTTGCAATTGTGCGACGTTGTCAAAAGAAGTGCACGACCAAGTGGCTGGCTCAAAATCTGTTCGTGATATTGATTGGCGGACCGACCATATTTCTTTCTAGCAAATCACTTGCTCAAGCGGAAAAACTACAACGTTTTCATTTTCAAGAAGTGCATATGGGCGCGGTGACGCGGATCACTTTGTACACGGACTCGCAGGCACAAGGTGTCCGTGCCGCGCGCGCGGCGTTTGACGAAATCGCCGCATGGGACCGCGCATTGAGCGATTATTTAAATGACTCGGAGATTTCCAATCTTGCCCAGATCGCAGGAACACCCACCGCCGTGCAAGCACGGTTGGCTAAAGCAATCAAATTATCCCTTGAATTCATGCATGTATCCGATGGCGCATTTGATCCCGCGCTCGGACGCTTGACCAAGTTGTGGCGCGTGGCATTTGCAAAATCAACCATGCCCGACGCCGCGCAACTTGTGGACGCGTTGAAACATTCGGGTGGCGCTCATGTGTTGTGGAACCAGGAAAGCCAAACCGTGGCTTTTGATATGGATGGAATCCAATTTGATTTTGGCGCGATTGGCCAAGGACTTGCGGCGGACGCGGCCATGAATGTTCTGCGATCCCATCACATTACATCGGCCTTGATTGATGTAAGCGGCGATGTGTTGGCCAGCGATCCCCCACCACAAACAACTGGTTGGGTGATCAAAGTTGAGCCGGAATTTATTGGAGAACAATCCCACACTGTGACGTTGTCAAACCAAGCGTTGTGCGTGAGCGGTGACCGCGGCCAACCTGGACATATTGATGGAAAAATATTTTCCCACATACTCAATCCCAAGAATGGGCGTCCTATGAATTCGCCGCGGCAATCCATGGTGATCGCCAACGACGCAACCACCGCCGATGTGATTGCCACAATCGCATGCGTGATGGATGTGGAGCATTTGAAACTTTTTGCGAAAAAGTTTCCCTTGGTCAAGATTGCAATTGAACGCTTGCCCAACGATGGTGGAATTCAAACGATTGAGCCGCGAGCAGTATCAACCGCGCCGCTAAATGAACCAACACATTCGCCAATATCAACCAAGCCCAACGCCACGATCGTGGATGGACATTAAAGAATGTCTGCAACACCTATAAATAAGCCGTGTTTTATTGCAATCTACAATGATCGAATGCTAGATTAATTTTGTTTTGCCTGGCACGCGAATGAGTGGTTGCGGAGCCTTGCCCATTTCAAGATTGTCCGGTCCAAGATTTTCTTGGCTGTTGACCACTTGATCCCATGAGACATCTTGACCGGTGTAGGCGGCCATTCTTCCCATAAGGGCCATTCGGCATGAGTTCACCACAAAGTTTCCATCGTCAATGCGCTTGCCGCTGCGAAGCGCCTTGTAGAACTCGTTGTGCTCGGTTTGATACATGTTTGGATTTGGTCCATCCGCCGGATAACTCCAAGGATGCTCGCCAATAATTTCGTGCGTTGGACCCCAGCCATTGATGAAGGCGCTTCCTTTGCTGCCCAAAATAGTGTCGACATTTTCGTTGAAGCAATCATCTTGTTGGCGACAAATCAAAGTGGCTCGTCGATTTCGGGGCCACTCGTACACAACCGCGAAATGGTCATACACATCTCCGCGCTCCGGAATATTTTCACGCAAGCCACGCCCGCCCGTGCCCGTGCAACGCACTGGTGGTTCATTTCCAAAGGCCCAATTGATTTTGTCAATGCTGTGAATCGCCTGCTCAACAATGATGTCGCCCGAAAGCCACACATGGTGCTGCCAATTGCGAAGTTGAAACTCCATGTCGCTCCACTCGGGCTTGCGCGGATTGATGCCCAATGGATTGGTGAGATAATCGCTGTGCATGGCTAAAACCTCGCCAATATCTCCGCCACGAATGCGCATGAATGTCTCGCGCTCTGGCAATGAGTAACGCCAGCAAAAACCGCTCATAAACTGCAGTTTTTTGGTGCGGGCGTCCTCAATGCATTGGATCACAACTTTCGCGCCCGCGGCGTCGGTGAACATTGGCTTCTCACAGAAAATATTCTTTCCCGCGTCAACGGCGGCGCGCAAATGCATTGGGCGAAAGTATGGAGCGCTGGCCAGAATGACCACATCAACATCAGTGGCGCACGCCATCTTGGCCGCGTCGAACCCGGTGAATCGCCGCTCTGGCGGAACAAGAACGCGGGAACCTTCGGGGCGCTTTTTCAACTCGGCATGCGCGCTCTCGATTCGGTCGGCAAATGTGTCGGCCATAACCCAAATCACCACGCCAGGATCCGCTTGTAGCGCTTGCGCCGCGGCGCCAGTTCCGCGTCCGCCACATCCAATCAGCGCAACTTTGATTTTGTCACTGCCAGCGGCCTGCGTAAGCGCGTGCCCCAACACGGGTGCCGCGATCGCCGCCACGCCAGCCATGGCGGCAGTGTGGATGAATTGTCGGCGTTGCAAACTTTTTTCAATGTCCGACTGCATGCGTTGCTCCTTGGTATGCCTCACAATTTACTGTATGAAGTTGGAATGTGCGGCGGAATATGCAAGCCCATGAATAGTTGTGTCGAGTCATTGACCGTTATTGGGTTTGGGATCGTTTGGATTGATAGCGGCGGGCTGTGTTGATGCGGGCGAATCTACTTCACAGGCGACACGAAATCCGGCGAATGATCCATCGGCAAGCCACCACCGACTTGGTGGAATTTGCGGATCGGTTGCGTTCCAAGCGGGCGTGGGGTTGCGAATTTCGGCGCAATTCCCCGGCACAATCGTGTCGTTGTAGGCGCCGCCAATCAGGGCGCACTTGCCATCCGCACAAGTCACCCATTCCGCGGCGTTGCCTTTGAGATCATAAAAACCGTTGGTCATGGGCTTGCTCGTTGCCACTCGGTGGGTTTTTCCACCTGAATTTTTTTTGTGCCACGCAATTTCTTCAATTGAAACGGAATCACTCGAGCCAGCCTCGCAGGCCGCTTGAAATTCTTTCTGAGTTGGCAAGCGAAACTTTTTGCCAGTCTTGGCGCTCAGCCAAACACAAAATTGCCTGGCATTTTCATCGCTCACGGAAATAGCAGGAAATCCCGCGTGTCCAAATCCACGGTCCATGGAAATATAAGGCTTGCTGGGGCGCGCCACGGCGTCGGCTTCGACAGGCCCGCTGCCAGCGTCGCGCGAAAATACAAACGCATCCAGAAGTTCCCATGGCACCTCGGTCTTTCCCAACAACACGTTAGCGTGCGCAGGAGTGTTGATGGGTAGCAACTCAATTTCGAGCGCGGTGCCACGAATGGCGACTTTAGTGGCCATTTCAAATGGATTATTTGCAATCACAGAGCCAGTGCAATACCCAACTATTGCAAAATAACAGGCGACCATGAGAATAAATTTCATGGAAGTATTGTGACTCAGAATGAAAGGTTGAGCAACACGATGGCAACGCACGTTGTAACAAACTTTCTTTCGTTTTTTTATACGCGGCAAATTGCGCCGGAACCCCTTGTGAACAGAAAGGAAAATTCAAATCATGCGCACAACCCGTTGGTTGTTGGTAGAACTCGTAAAGTTTAGATCCAGCCCCAACTTCATCCCAGAAAATTCCAATGTCGAAACAGCCATCAAATGAATTGAACACTCATCCCTCAACGCATGCGGGATCTAATGGCAAATTCACAATAATTGCCGCGATCATCGCCGCCCTGATAGCCGCACTTATTGCCTTGCGAGGATTTGGCGCGCATGCGGATAATCTTTACGCGCTGATCGCGGCGCGTCCAACATGGATTTTGGGATGCCTCCCTTTCGTGATTTTGCTGCTTGCGATTGCAATTGTTCCCATGATTCCTTCAATGGAACATTGGTGGGAGCGAAACTCCAGTAAATTGCTTGTGAGTTGCGCGCTGGGTATTGCCGCGCTGGTGTGGTTGGCGAGCGAAGTGAGCGTGGACGCGGCGGCCACGGCCGCCATGCATGGCCTAAATGAATATGTCCCATTTATTATTTTATTGCTGAGTTTATTTGTGATCTCCGGCGGAATTTCCATGGGCGGAAGTTTTTCCGCCACACCACGAATGAACACCGGCATACTTGCGGTTGGAGCTGTGCTTGCAAATCTTCTTGGCACAACCGGCGCCAGCATGTTGCTGATTCGTCCCCTGCTTCAGGCCAACTCGCACCGTTCGTGCCGCACGCATACCGTGGTGTTTTTTATATTTATTGTGAGCAATTGCGGCGGCTTGCTGCTTCCTATTGGCGATCCACCTTTGTTCTTGGGATATTTGCGGGGCGTTCCATTTGAATGGACATTAACTCTGTGGAAACCTTGGCTGTTTGTAAACGGCGCACTTTTGTGCGTGTTCTATGCGGTTGATTTACGCCGCTGGAAACAAGAAGGCTTTCACCAGCACCGCGAAAGCATGACCCACGCCAAAGGCCTCACAATTCACGGCACAAACAACGCCATTTTGCTGATTTTGGCTGTGCTTGCCGTGGCGTTGGTTGCGCCCGGAAAATCGTTGCCACTGGTTGGCGTGGTGGCGCCAAACTTGTTGCGTGAAGGAATGCTTGTGGTCTTGGCTGGATTCAGCATGTTGATCACGCCCATGAAAATTCGCACGCTGCAAGGATTTTCATTCACACCGATTGGAGAAGTCGCGGCAATATTCTCGGGACTTTTTCTAGCAATGCAAATTCCAATGGCGGTCTTAAGCGCCAATGGTGGCGAACTTGGAATCAACACGCCGATGGCTTTCTTCTGGATCACAGGCGCACTCTCCAGTGTGCTGGACAACGCGCCGACCTATGTTGTGTTTCTTGAAGTGGCAAATACACAAACGCCGCAACACATTGCCGATGGAATTTTGCCGCTCGCCGGCGGTGAATTTGTACGCAATGATTTTCTGGCCGCAATTTCTTGCGGTGCGGTGTTCATGGGCGCGATGACCTACATAGGCAATGGGCCAAACCTGATGGTGCGCGCCATCGCCGCGAATGAAGGCGTGAATATGCCCTCATTTGGCCGCTACATTGTGTGGTCGTGCTGCGTGTTGCTGCCAATTTTGGCCGCGGCAAGTTATATATTCCTGCGCTGATCTTATGTGGAAGGCTTGTCCACGCCGCTCGGTTTCACCTCGGTGGCAGGCGGCGTAGCGTTCGATGCGGGCGTTTGTGGCTGCGCGCTTTCATCTTGATCGCCTTCGCGCTTCATCATTGAATAGATGATGGATTGCGCCACCACGCTCTCTCCAATCAAGCGCCCCACGCGCGAACTGGCCGCGTCTAGATTTTTAATCGAGCCGCTATTCAGGTCGCGTTCGAAATCTTTTAACGCATTTTCAACCGCCAACATCATGCTGGCCACGATGGCCCATTCCTCCCGTGAATCGGGCCAATATTTACTTGAGCGAACCAATTCAATCGGAAATCGAACGCGCCAGCCTTCGGATGTTTGCGTAAGCGTGAGGGCGCCGGCGAAAATAGGTTGACCGTCAAAATTTAACGCTGCGGTTTCGTCGCCAAGATCGGTCGCGGTAAGAAGCGCGCGCTGCGCGGTGAGCCACGCGGCTGGGTCGGCGATTGCGGCAACGGCAATATCGCGAACGGAGGCATTTCTACCTTTGCCAAGCACGATTTTAATTTCCTTGTCCACTTGCTTGGGAAATCGATCGCGCAACTCTCCTGCGACACGCACCAAGCGCGCCAACATGTCGCCAGCTTTTAATTTCACCTCATCGATGGCGCTTGCCTCGGTCACGCCATCGTCAAATGTGATATCCCGCGCTGGAATATCCAACAAAGTTGGCAAATACTCGGCGTGATTTTGGGCCACCATTTCCGTGGCGGCGTCAAGCATGTCCTCGGGAGTGCTGGTGTTGAACTTTGGTTTTTTGCAGCCTAAAGCTGCACCAAGCACACAGGCCAGAATTGGAATCAAATGCGCTCGCATAGCGCGAGTCTAGCCACGAAACATGCACTACTATTTAATTTCATGGAGCAGGCTCAAATCCAGATTCAAGTCAACGGCGAATCGCTCACTTATGTGGGCGTGGACACAGTGGCGCAGTTGCTCACGCATCTGGGGCGCGACAATGTTCCATGCGCGGTTGAGGTGAATCAACAGCTGGTTCCCAAGGCCAAGCATTCTCAACATCAGTTGCATGGTGGCGACCGCGTTGAATTGGTCACGCTTGTTGGAGGTGGATAAATAATGAGCGATACGAAGCCTCACACATCTGCTGCGCCAATCAACGCCCCACTTACGGCGCAACAACACGCCACTCAAAGCGCGTCGCGCGTCGCAAATATTTCCACTGAAACGATCGCCAACCAAAGCGAATTCCCCACGCCGCCGCTGCATGTGGGAAGTTTTCAGTTGCGCTCGCGACTTGTGGTCGGCACGGGTAAATACAAGGACTTTGCGCAGATGCGTCTTGCGCTGCAAGCCAGCCGCGCCGATGTGATCACCGTGGCCGTGCGCCGCGAACGTTTGTTTGACAAGGATGGCCACTCGCTGCTTGACGCGTTGCCGCTTGATCAACTCACGATCCTTCCAAACACCGCGGGCTGCTTCAGCGCCGCGGACGCCGTGCGCGTGGCTCGCTTGGGCCGCGAACTTCTGGAGCAACTGGGCAATCCAGGCCAGCGCTGGGTGAAACTAGAAGTGCTTGGTGACAAGACCACTCTCCTGCCCGATCCCATTGGCACTATTGAAGCGTGCGCGGAATTGGTCAAGGATGGATTTGAAGTGCTCTGCTATAGCAGCGATGATCCAATCGCCGCGGTGCGATTGCGCGACGCGGGAGCGAGCAGCGTGATGCCTGCGGGAAGTCCAATCGGTTCTGGTCGCGGCATCGCCAACCGCGAGGCCATCATGATCTTGATTGACTTGTTGAAAAATCCAGCGCACGGCGGCCGCGCGGATTATCCAGTGATTGTTGACGCGGGCGTGGGCACGCCAAGCGATGTCACGCTTGCCATGGAACTTGGCGCCGATGGCGTGTTGCTCAACACCGGCATCGCGCACGCTGCTGATCCCGTGCAAATGGCGCACGCCATGCGCTTGGCTTTGGAGGCTGGCTACTTTGGCTACAAATCAGGCAGAATTGCGCGTAAATTACTGGGCACCGCAAGCAGTCCTTGGTCTGGAACATTCACGCATATTCCTGGAGAGTGATTGGGCGCATATGCGCGCGTCACTTGCTCATGAGTTCGCGCAAAATTCCAAGGCCCTCGGAAAGCTTGGCGCGAGACGCGGCGAAACTTAATCGAAAGTGAGTGTCGCGGTGGCTGAAGACTGAGCCAGGAATAATTAACACGCGCTTGGCGATGGCTTGCTCCACAAAGTGCGCGGCCGTGAGATTTAATTTTTTAGGAACTTCAACAAACGCGTAGAACGCGCCGCCTGGCCGAGTAACATTGGCCACGCCTGAAAATGCGTCAAGCACCATTTCGCGGCGGCCCTCATATTCCTTGAGCACCGACGTGAGATCCTCTTGAAATGAAGGCACAACACCCCACTGCAGCGGAGACGGCGCGCACACAAAAGTGCTTTGCTGCAACTTGGCCATTTCCTGGATCAACGGCGCGGGACCAGCGGCGTAACCAAGTCGCCAACCCGTGCAGCCGTGGGTCTTGCCAAAGCCGCGAATAACCAAGCAATTGTTGCTCACGCGCCCAGGCGATGGGCACAAACCATTTTCGCGCGCGTCGCTGAAGCAGAACTCGTCGTAAATTTCGTCGGAAATAAGCAGCACGCCACGGCGCTCGCACAGTTGCACAAGATCGGCGATTTCCTTGGATGTTAAAACAGTGCCGCAGGGATTGCTTGGACTGTTCAATAACACGGCCTTGGTGCGTTCGGTGATCAGCGGTTCCACGCGCGCCGCGGTCATGCGGAAATCTGGATAGGTGTCACACAACACGCAATGCGCGCTGAGCAATTTTCCAACTTGCGGATACATGACGAAGTATGGATCGGGTGAAATAAATTCATCACCTGGATCAAGAATGGACATCAACGCCAAAAGAATTCCACCACTTGTTCCGCTGGTGATCACCGCCGAAAGATCTTGATTGGTCGTGGACCAACCCTCTCCGAAATCATGCGCCAAACGTTGGCGAACAGCCGCGAGCAATTGTGGAATTCCCTGCGTTACGGTGTAGCCGTTTTTATTTTCTCGGATCGCCGCGATGGCGGCTTCTTTCATGGCATCCGAAACCGGAAAATCCGGCTGACCAATGGACAAATTGATGGGATCAACCATCTTTGTTCCAAGGTCAAACACCTTGCGAATGCCTGAAGAATCAATGGAACGACTTCGAGCTGATAGAAGTCGTTCAATCATGTCTTATCTCACAGAAACCTGAAACCAAGAATCGAATAGACGCTTACTTCTTGGCGGCTGGCTTGGCGCCGGCGGCAGGTTTGGCGGCGGCCGCTGCGGGCTTGGCGCCAGCTGCGGGCTTACCACCAGCAGCAGGAGTTGCGGCACCTTCAGCGCCAGCAACAGCTTCCTTCTTCGGCTTCTTGCTCACGGTTGCCTTGATGGATCGAACCTTCACTGTGCCAAGAACAGACTTGGTCGCAATATCAAAGCGCCCCTCGAACGTAAGGCGCTCAATGCGCTCAGCGCGCGTGAGCACGTTGCGATGTTGATTGAGTGCGCCGGACTTGGTCTTTAAACTTGGATGAATGCTCATGTCAAAACTTCCGATGTCGTTCAAGTGTTAAGACTTCCGCGGCACTGAACGACGACGATCAGCGGAAGAGTTCAAGATAGGCATCAGAGAAATCTTTGTTGCCTTTTTTCACGGCTTTCCAACGCAACCCAACCGACTTTACTTTTGCGAAAAGTTCTTGTCCATCTTTGGTCTCAAGCGCCTTGGCACTTCGAACACCTGGAAGAACAATGATTTTTCGCAGTTTGGTATTATTATCTGAAACGAGGTACGCGGCAAGTCCCTCAGCCTTGCAAAATGCGAGCATTTTTTCCGCCTGATCCGCGGATGGACGGGCTAAAGTGAGGTAATTCACGCCTATTTCGCGGGGATCTGCCTCGGTAGCGGCGGGCACGGCCGAATTTTCAGCTGACTTTGAATCACCTTTGGAGTCGGATTTGCCGGTGGTTTTTGTGGATGTGACGGTGTTGGATGGCGCGCTTGCAGACGGCAACGTCTTCATTGGCGTGACCACAACGCTTGTCGCGCCCGAATTTTTACCGGTGTCTTTCAAAGGATCTTTCACCATTCGCGCCATTGCGCTGGCGTTGTTCTCCGTGAGTTGCGTGGAAATTCCATCGGCGTAACCCGCGGCGCGGCCTCTTCCAACACCAAACGCGTATGACAACGCGGCAAGTCCAAGCACCGCAACTGCGAGCAGCCATAAAAATCCAACTGGAACGCGCACTGAACGTGCAGCTTCATTTCCCAACAATGAAATACTTGGAGTGCTTCCACCAGACAGCCCACCCGATCCGCCAGAGATGGATCCTCTGCCACCGCTTTTGGTGAGTTCATATAATGTTGGTGCTCCGCGTCGCCTCATCATTGTGAGTCTACCTTTTTTAAATCATTGCGTCCCGCCGTCACAGTGGCGGCCGCCATGTCTTGGATGTGCGTGAGTGAAACCAACCACGCGTTGATTCCCTGGCTTTGCGCAATTTCAGCGGCTCTGCCATGCAATGCAAGCATGGGCGATCCATCTGGTCGATGGATGCATTCAATGTCCGTCCATGAAATTCCTTCACGCAATCCCATGCGAAGCGCCTTGAGAGCGGCCTCTTTGGCGGCAAAGCGCACAGCAAGTCGTTGCGCGCGTTGCACTGGACTGGCGTTGGCGTAGGTTTGTTCCGCGGGCGTGAACACTCGATCAAGAAATCTCGCGCCATGTTCGTCGATCATGCGCGCGATGCGGGGAACCTCGATCAAGTCGATTCCGACACCGATCACTTGCATAGGTTGCGTCATATCAGACATCACAAATTCGCCGCCGGCAAAAGGTCGTTCCATCGTTTGGCGCATTGTGCACTTTCTTCGACAGGTTGACGCCACGATCTGCAATCAATCACGGGCAAACCTTTGAAGCCACATACGTCAAGCGCCACGCGGTATGCCAACGCGTCAAGGCGACCTTGGCCAAGCGGTCCGCGCTGACCAGATTGATCTATGTCGTTCAATCGCGCGGCCACCAAGCGCGCGCCAGCCGCTGAAACTTCTTGCGCGGGATTTTTTTGCTCCAGCAAAATTGCCGCGGGATCCAGGCCAATTCCGCAATTGACGAAACCTTTGGGGCGCACAAAATCCGCCAGAAGAACTCCCCTGCGGGCGGCCTCTTGGCAAATCGTGTTGGCGAGATCCGCATCAAGCGGCATGAAAAAACTCACGGGAACTCTGCCAAGAAATTCGGCGAACGCGATGGATTCAAACAGCGCGGTCATGGCGCGCTCCACGGCGTCGAGTTGACTGAAGCGCTCAAGCGGAATGAAACAGTCAATGCCCGATGCGACAAGTTCATGCCGGCGCAACGTGGCCGCCACATCGCGGCGCGCGCCAATGTCCAGTTCGCGCGGACGCAAGTGCGATTGCGAAGCGTCAAACTGAACGCCTGCAAGATTTAATTTCACCGCATGTGAAAAACATTCAGGCGAAGCGCCAAGACCGGAAAGCGTTACAGCAAGTTGGATGGGTGGCGCACGCACAATTTGATTCTAACTGTGGAACTACCATGTCAAAAGATGAAAACGATCAACGCCAAAAAGAAACCAGCCAAAGCCGTGGCCCGCGCCGAGCGACTTTACCTAGCTCTCAGTAGCAGATACCCAAATGCGCACTGCGAATTGAATTGGACCAAGCCGCATGAATTGTTGATTGCCACCATATTGAGCGCTCAAAGCACAGATGTTGGGGTGAACAAAGCCACACCGGCGCTGTTTAAAAAGTTTCCAACTCCGAAGGATTTTGCCAACGCCACGCCCGCGCAGATTGAGACGTTCGTAAACACGCTTAACTTTTGGCGCAACAAAGCCAAGGCTGTTCACGAAAGCATGCGCGCTGTGTGCGAGCAATTCAATGGCGAGGTGCCGCGCAGCATGGATGCGTTGCTCACGTTGCGTGGCGTGGCGCGCAAGACCGCGAATGTCGTGTTGGGCAATGTATTTCACATGCAGGAAGGCGTGGTTGTGGACACGCATGTGGGTCGACTCTCTTTGCGCATGGGACTTACGAAACATACCGATCCACTTCTGGTTGAGTCCGATTTGATGGGATTGTTTGAAAGAAAAAATTGGTGCCAAGTCAGCCATTTGTTCATCTCGCACGGACGCGCCTCATGCAAGGCCCGCGGCTCCACTTGTGAAAGCGATTCCATTTGCCAACAATTTTGCGTGAACGCAAAGGTGAAATCTTCGCCCGTATTAAAAAATAAAGTAACGGGCGCCGCAATCAAGCGGACAAAATCTACGACTTCGAAGCCGGGATCAAAGAAGGCGACTCGGAAGTGAATTCGGCCACGCCCATGCCGCCGAAGTGACTGACCCATACCGCGCCCAAGCCTGTTCGCAGCGGATGAATCCACAAGATTGGTCCGGGCAAACGAAGCTCACCACGCTTGATAATTGTCAGCGAACCATTGGATGAATCAGCTGAGTTTGCGCTACTTAACACTGTGATTCCATCGGTGTGACCCACCCACAGGTCGCCATCCACCGACGCCAGAACGCATGCGTAGACATTTGGCGGAAGCTCCCAAACGGTTTCCGCAGTGGAAGACTTGAAATTAATTTTCTGTCCAACAGTATTCGTGGCGGAATCCTTGTCGCCTTTGTCAATTTCGGCATCCGCCCAAGCCAGGGTGACTTTGGTTTCTGGAATTGTGGAAAGCGAAACTGCTTTATCCGACAACGTGGGCTTGCCACGAATTGGATACAGCCAAAATCCTTCGGGGCTTCCGGCAAGAATGCGTCGACCATCAAATAGTGATTGCTCCAAACGTCCAGGCTCGCGAACGGCGTCCGTGAATGTATCGCCCGGCCCGTCCTTGTCGTCATGCAAATGCAACACGCCCCTGCCGAATGAACCAACCACCGCGAACAAATTGTCCGACAATGGCGCCAAGTCGCGCGCACCTTTCACGGCGGTATACATTGGCGATTCAAGTTTGCCGGAATGTAAATCCCATGAAACAATTTCCGTGTCAAAGATGGCCCACAAACGACCATTGACCACCACCAATCGCCGCAGAATTCCGCGAAACGCTTCGCCCGCCACCTCGCGAAGTTCATCATTCATCAGGCCGACTGTCGCGCCCTCTTTACCTTGCAAGGCGAATGCGAAACCACCAGGCAAGCCCGCGCTTGCGGGAAGCGGTTCAAGCATGCTTGCGGCGCCTACAAATGTGTTGTTCTGCAAAAGTTGAATGCGACGCGCCACGGGCACCGCGGGTCCAAACTTTGTTGCAACTACCTTCGCGCTGATCATTTCACCAGCGAGAAATATTTCGCCATCGCTGGCGCGCACAACGCCTCCATCACCGGCGATATAAAGAATGTTGTCGACAACATGAATGGATCGCGGTCGAATTCCCAATTGCTTGCTCGAAACTAAATCAATCAACACTGGAAGTCGTGGCGATGAAATATCCCAGCGAACCACGGCGTCGCCGTCGACTAGGCCGATCAAGTCGCCATGCCACAAGGCCAAGTCTGTGATGGAACCGCCCTCGCCACTGGGGTTGATGCGATCGGATCGCAGCGGCTTTTTGCCGCGGCCTTCCAACACCTGTAATTCCTGTCCAAATCCCAGGTACCAAATTCCATCATGAACCAGAACGCAATCCTGCGTGCCGCCAACATGGTGTGAAAGCTTAAGCGTCTTGACGCGCTTGTCGGTTCGATCCTCTTTGACGTAGGTTTCGTCCAGGCATGCGCACAGCGAAAGCGCGCCAAGGGCAATCACCACTATTTTTCGCGCCAACGAATTTCGCATTGTTCAAAGATATCCGCTTCAGGTCCATAGTGGAACATGCGCCAATGCATCAACCTGCGCTACGCTGTGGCCGTGGAAACCAAATCAAGGCTTGAACAATTGCAGAAGATGCACGCCGCGGATCCCGCGGATGACTTTTGCATCTACAGCATCGCGCAGGAATATGCCGGCGCTAATCAATTGCAGTTGTCGCTGCAATGGTTTGAAAAATTGTTGCAGCAGCATCCCACACACGCCTACGGCCACTACCACTACGCAAAAGTATTGGAGCGTTGCGATCGAATTTCCGACGCTTTGAATGCTCTGCAACGCGGTCTTGCCCATGCAAAGCAAGCGAATGATGGCAAGGCGGCGTCGGAATTGGCGTCCTTTCTTGACGAATTGACGCCATAATTGGCGCATAAACAAATGGCTCAAACAATCGACAAAATTATTGTGCATGCGGATGATCCTGGACTGATGTATTGGTTTGTGGATGGCGCGCGCATGGGACCACTGCGACGCGACTACGCCGACAAACTTGGCATTGAAGTTGGAGCATTATGGAGCAAGGCGAAGGCGCGCAAGGTGGAACATTTGGCGCAATTGAACGCGTGCCACGCGGCCGCTCTTGCGTTTTTAGCCAAGCGTGATTTCACGCAGGCGCTTTTACTGGAGCGATTGTGCCGCAAGTGGCCCGAGGCAATCGCGCAAGTGACCGTGGATCAAATGCGCGCCGCGGGTTGGGTTGATGACAAGACCTACGCCACGCGCCGCGCGGCCAAACTTACTGAGCGCAAAATTGTCTCGCCTGAATTTCTTCAAGCGCGTTTGAGCGGCGAAGGCGTTCCGGATTCAATCGCGCAAAAATCCGCGCGGGTCGCCGCCACCACATTGACGCAACTGTGCGCGGAGGCCAAACGCTTGATTCGCGCTGGAAAATCAGCCACTTCTATCGCCCGCGTATTTTCGCGCGCGGGCTTTGATTTGGATACGATTGAATCCGCGTTCGCAAAGGCGCGAATTCCATGGAACAACGAATCATGAAACTTTTCGATCATTTCAACACGCCGCACGCAAGCAACGCCTCCGCTTGCAATCAAGCCAGCGCGGAAAGTTTTTCACATGCGACATCTCGCGCGTCCAAGATCTTTTCTAGCGCGGTCATTTGCGCGGCATTGCTTGCGCTTGTGGGTTGCTTGAATCAATCAAACACATTGACCCACGCGGGCAACGACCCAATTCCAGATTTGAACAGTCCAATGCCATCAATGGCGCCCGCCGCCGCAAGTCCCGCAAGTTTGAAAGGTCTTGATCGGCGCAATTGGGATGTGCAAGTAGTCGACGCGCCACGCGGACAAGTTCAAGCGCGGCCAACATATTCCGAACTACTTCTACTGAACGGCACGGACGCGCGCGACGGAAAATCTTTTCCAACAGTCGCGGATTCGCTTTATCTTTCCAGCAGCGTTGGCGACGCAGCGACAGAAGGCGCCGCCGCTGTTGTTTGGCCAGCATTTTTATTGGTTGTTTCATCCGTGCGCATGGCTACAGGCCAACCACCGTGGCTGATTGTTGATCAACCCATGCAAGCGATTGGCGTATTGCCGCCAAGTCAAACACGCGGCGACGATGGACTTTGGAAATGGGTTTCCGTGAAGGAATCAACCAAGCCATGAGCGCGCAAGGCGAAGACGGATTTAAAGTGGATGACCGCGGCTTGCCAATTGGATATCCCCTGCGGCCAGATTGGGAAATTACCCCACGTGAATATGTTCGGCGCAAAGCCGCTGGCGAAAAATTTATTGTTGTGGATGTGAGACCGCAATCGGGTCGCGACATTGCCTCGATACCCGACACCATTCATATTCCACTGCAAGAAATTGAATCGCGCGCCGACGAGGCTGTGGACGCGGATGGATCGTGTGTCATCACCCTTTGCCACCACGGCGTGAACAGTTTGCGCGCGGCTGCCGTGTTGCGCCACACGGGCGTTGCCAACGTGCTCAGCATGGCTGGGGGAATTCATTTGTGGAGCGTGGATATTGATCCCAGCGTTCCAATTTATTGACATGCATCAGCCATCACCTTTCGTGGACCGCGCATGATCACCCGTATTTTCATTGGCTTTCTGCTCATCGCATCGCTGCTTGGACTGCTCTACGCCGACGAGCATTTCACGGGCGCCGCTGCGAAGTGGCTTCCTATGCAACATGTTCCTGCTGGCGGCATTTTATTTGCCGCAAGCGCGCTGATTATTCTGCCTCTGCTGGCGCTGGAACTTTCGCGCATGTTGCGCGCCATCAACCCAGACGCTCCAGGGTTTGTTTGGACATTGTGCGTGGCCCTTTGCGCATTCATTGTAGGTTGCGAGCATTTATTTCATTGGGTCATTATCGCATGGTTGGCGGGCAATATTTTGTTGCTCACTCTGTTGCCTTCATTGATTGCCGCGTTCTGTAAAAAATGGTTCACTGCTCTGACAGGTTTGGGGTATTGGGTTTTAATTTCCGTATGGATTGGATGGCTACCCTCTTGCTGGATCGATATGCGATCAACGCTTCCGGCATGGGCATTGGCGTGGGCCGTGCTCGCCGTGAAGAGCGGCGACATTGGCGCGTATTTCAGCGGAGTGGTGCTGGGAAAAAATCGCTTGGCGCCGTGGGTGTCGCCCAAGAAAAGTTGGGAAGGACTTGCGGGCGGAATTATTTTAAGTTGCGTGGTTGGCGCGGCGCTCACCAACGCGCTTGGTCAATCCATTCTTATTGGAGTTGCCTTTGGCGCGCTTGCGGCTTTCATTGGCATGCTGGGCGACTTGTCGGAAAGCATTCTTAAGCGTGAAGCCCAAGCCAAAGATTCAGGCAACATTCTGCCGGGAATGGGTGGCATATTTGATGTCATGGACAGCCTGCTTCCCACCGCGCCGTTGGCGTTGTGGTTGTTGGCGAAGTCAAGCGCGCCCGTGGTGTAAATCAAGCGCAATTCGCTTGTCCTTTGCGCTAAAGACGCAAGTTTGATGTCTTTATTGGAACTATCAAATCCATTGAAGTTGATCCTTGCAAGCATGTGAACAATTGCAGTTCCTTGCTACTCTTGGATTTCTTAAAGGAAATTCCGCATGTCATTAATGCAACAAATTCTCGCTCTTCATAGTGTCGATGTCCAAGTGCGCGCGCTTCGGGGTCGACTGGATTCAGCCCATCATTATTTAAAGACGCAAGAAACGCAGATGAAAGATTTGCTGGCGCAACGCGACGAAGTTGAGTTGCAGCGCAAGCACACCCAAGCGCAAGCGGCCAATTTGGAAATGGAAGCCAACAGCGTAGGTGTTCAAATTCAAAAGATGCGCGACGAGTTGAACAACAGCGGCAACACCAAGCAGTACAGCGCCATTTTAAGCGGCTTGAAATCTCTTGAGTTGCAAAAAGATAATTTTGAGCAGCAGGCTCTTGCGCAAATAGAAAAAGTGGAGCAATTGGTCGCTCGCATTGCTCAGTTTGACGTGAAGTTGGCGGATCGAACCACGCTTCGCGACAAGGCAGCCGCTGAAATGAATGAGCGCACTCAGGAAACTGCCTCGCGTCTTGGCGAACTTGACCGTGAACGCGCCTCGGCGGCATCGCATGTTCCAGCGCCATCCATGTTGATCTTTGACGAGGTGGCGAATATTCATGACGGCGAAGCGGTGTCACCAGTGATGACCGTGGACGCGCGTTCCCGTGAATACGCGTGCACCGCGTGCAATGTTGAAATTCCGTACCAGTTGTATTCGCGCCTGCTTGGCGATGGAACTTCATTGATCCAGTGCCTTTCATGCAAGCGCATTTTGTACTTGGAATTGGCTGAATTAGAGGCCGCATCCAAGCGCAAGCCTGTGGCTAAAAGTTCTTGATGTTGATTTAGGCCACGTGCGCCGCGCCAACCAACTCGCGAATGTTTTTCACGCCCTGCTGTTGGCACCACTTGGTTAAACCTGTGGAGACAGCTTTGGGAATTGTTGGGTCAACAAAGAATGCGGTGCCCATGGACACGGCGCTGGCGCCCGCGACAATTAATTCGGCGGCGTCTTGCCAATTCAAAATGCCACCTAAACCAATAATGGGAATGTTGGCGGCCTTGGCGACATTTTTGTAGACCTCATACACAAGCCTCACAATGATTGGATGAATGGCGGGACCAGAAAGTCCGCCCTGCCCATTTGAAAGCACAGGCTGGCGAGTGACTGGATCAATCTTCATGGCGGGATATGTGTTGCACATAGTCAGCGCGTCGGCGCCGGCTTCAATGGCCGCGGTGGCAAGCGCCACAGTTGGTCCATCGGGTGGAAGTTTAATCCACAACTTTCCCGCGGGAACATGCGGACGCACAAGTCGGATTAATTGCGAAAGCGATTCTGGATCGCCGCCATGTAATCGACCAGTTGAAGTGTTGGGGCAACTCACATTCAATTCAACCGCGGACATGCCGCAGTGAATCAAGCCCGCGGCGACGCGCGCGAACTCATCGGCGCTATGGCCCGCCGCCGAACCAATCACGCGGCACGGAAGGCGCGCGGCTTTGGGGGCGTAGTCGCGCGCGAAATTTTCCAGGCCTGGATTGGCCAGGCCAATCGCGTTGAGCATGCCCGCGCTGGTTTCAATCAAGCGCCACGGAGCGTTGCCCTCGCGGGACTCGGGAGTGATGCTTTTTGTTGTGATTGCGCCCAGAATGTTCAAGTCCATCACATCGGCGAGTTCGTCCACAACGCCCACCGTGCCCGCGGCGGCGATGAGCGGCGAGGAAAGTTCAAGACCCGCGATGCGCGTTGCAAGAATGGGCGATGGCTTGAACGCCATTTAGTTGGCCACTTTTTCGCCTGCGCGAATTTTGTCCAGAGTTGGCCCATCCAAGCCCAAGTATTCATTCATGTGTTGATCAAAGATCTCTTGGTCCTTGTCGCGCGAGAAATCCAGGCGCAACTCGTTGATGACCTTGGTGCCTTGACCAATCCAATTCTTCCACGTTTCTGCGGAAATATTTTTCTGTATCCACTCGCCCACAGGACCGCGCAACGGCGCCTCTGAAAGTTGCGTGCCTGGTCGACCAGTGCGCGTGCACACAAATGTTCCAGATGAGCGCAGACGCTCCGCGGTTTCCTCTTCGGTTGGCGAAGCGACTTTTGGCGGCTCACGACCAATGGATCGAAGCAATTCCGCGATGGCTTGCTGCGGCATGCGATCGCCCTTGCTTGCCGCAATTTCATAACCCTTGGTCAGCGTCACAACGGCGCGGTCAGTCCAACCCGCGCCAATCTCCGCTTGGCCGCATAACTGCCACGCCTTGCTCATGTCGGGAACAAGTTCAAGGCAGCGCTGCAAGCTTTTGGAAGCCTCGGCGAAGCGTTGCGTTTGCAAATAGGCGTTTCCCAAACTGAAGTGAGCCATCTCGTTGGTGGGATCGGCGGCGGCCATTTTTTCAAATTGTGCGATGCGGTCTGCGTTCATAAATTGATCATACGACTTGCGGCGCGGGCTTGGCAAATAATCTTTCTACGACTTTGCAAATCATTCAATGGATTCAAAGATATTGAAAAAGACGCTTCAAAACGTGTATTTACACATGCGAATCATTCATGTGCATGGCCAAGTCGGT
>SXGQ01708604.1_pt1 | contig 19914 bp, 16 predicted proteins | sample 3178371 | NCBI WGS metagenome assembly SXGQ01 (sample SAMN11356859, study PRJNA531348) | freshwater metagenome | isolation source: freshwater sample F1-20 | place: China: Fuxian Lake, Yuxi | collected 2017-12-25 | reverse complement strand
CACCTGCGCGGCATTCTTCGTGAGGTCACATCGGACCCATCGCATAAAGTTCGCATTCCTGTCGCATCGATGTGATGATCGAATGACGACTCGTTCAGCAGTTGTCCCGCAGTCAATTGTCATTCTTGGTCCAACTGCGAGTGGCAAATCGTCAGTGGCGATGGCTGTCGCATTGTCAGATGTGGGCCAGCAGTTTGGTATCGAACTCGTCTCAATTGACGCAATGCAGGTCTACCGCGGTATGGATATTGGTACTGCAAAGCCGTCCATCGACGAGCAACAATCTGTGCGTCATCATCTGATTGATTTGGTTGACGCAACAGAATCGTTCACAGTTGCCGAATTTCAATTGGCGTATCACTCGGCAATCAGTGACATCGCGTCACGACAGGGTCGGGCGTTACTGGTTGGCGGAACTGGGTTGTATGTGCGAGCTGTCGTGGACGAATTGACACTGCCAGGCCAGTGGCCAGAGGTGCGGGCCCGCATAGATAATGAGTTGCTAGAACTCGGACCCGAAGTGCTGCACGCTCGTCTTGCGCAATTGGACCCGGTTGCCGCAACGAAAATGGAACCCAACAATGTTCGACGCATTGTGCGGGCCCTCGAAGTGTGTGAGGGGAGTGGACGACCTTTTTCGTCGTTTGGTCCAGGCGTCGACACCTACCCAGAGAGCCCAGTGCTGCAGGTGGCATTGCGTTGGCCACGTGAAGTTCTGGCGCAGCGAATTGAAGACCGCGTGCTCATCATGATCGAGCGTGGTCTTCGTGACGAAGTTGAGAGATTGCTCGTCGCCGGGCTTTCGCTCACCGCAATGCAAGCCCTGGGCTACAAAGAAATGGTCGAGCACCTCAATGCTCAGATGTCTCTCGACGAAGTAGTCGAGACAGTTGTCTTACGGACTCGTCAGTTTGCGGTGCGACAAGAACGTTGGTTCCGTCGCGACCCCAGAATTACCTGGTTCGACATTGACAAAGATCCAGTGTCCGAAGTGGCTCCGTACCTTATTGACCTCATGAGCAGTGAGCCTTTTGGCGTAGTCTGAAGACCAGCACTATGCAGATTGATCTTTCGAAACACCACGGCCTCGGAAATGACTTTTTAGTCATCAATGTGGCGCAGGCTAATAGTTCTTTTGCATGGCCCGAACTCGCGCAACGCTGGTGCGATCGTCGATTCGGGGTTGGTGCCGACGGTTTGTTGTTGCTTGAGATCAAAGAGGGCAATCGTCTCGGGATGATCCTGTATAACGCCGATGGCAGCCGTGCCGAGATGAGTGGAAACGGCATTCGCTGTTTGGTGCAAGCTGCTCATTGGACACTTGCTGGCCCCGAAGGTAAGCCCGCAACGTACACAGTCGACACCGACGCTGGCGAGCGCATCGTCAGTGTTGAGAGCGATTGGGCTGACGGAGAGTTGTACATCAGTGTTGATATGGGCCGCGTATCCGATCTCAGCGAACCCCATAACTGGTACGCTCTCGGTTGCAATCCCGATCGTCCTGTGCGTCATGTGTCGATGGGCAATCCGCACTCGGTTGTTGGCGTTGACGATGTTGCCGCTGTCGATTTGGCCGAACTTGGTCAAAAGGTTCCGCACGTGAATCTTGAAATTATCGAACCAGGTCCCGAACCCTACGCAATCACGATGCGGGTACATGAGCGTGGTGCCGGAATCACCATGGCTTGTGGAACTGGTGCATGCGCTGCGGCCGAAGCTGCCGTTGCGTGGGGGCTTGTGCCGGCTACAACGCCCGAAGTCATTGTGCATATGGATGGTGGCGATGCCAAAGTTCGCGTTGACTCGTCAACACGTGCGGTGACCCTGATTGGGCCCGCAGTCTTTATTGCATCAATTTCGGTGCCCATGTGACGAATTCAAGTCCAAACTCGCCTTACAACCAAGCCCTCGGCCAGACCCTGATTGAGCGCTCAATTCGTGAGCGAATTGTTTTGGTTGGTGTGACACTGAATGGCAAAACCGAAGAAGAGACTGAAGCCAGTCTTGATGAATTGAGTTTGTTGATTGATACTGCGGGTGCAGATGAAGCAGGTCGATTGACACAAAAGCGCGACGTTCCCGATCACACCTGGTTCGTGGGTAAAGGTAAGGCCGAAGAACTTCGCGATTTGTGTTTGGCTGTTGACGCCGACACTGTGGTTTTTGATAATGAACTATCTCCGGGACAGCAGTACAACTTAGAAAAGTTGTTAGGTCGAACCGCCATTGATCGCACTGCAGTCATTCTGGATATTTTCGCGCAAAATGCGCACACACTTGAAGGTAAAGCCCAAGTTGAACTTGCGTTGTTGCGTTATCGTCTGCCGCGTTTGCGTCGCGGCGCCGATGCCAAGATGTCGCAGCAGCGCGGTGGTGTTGGTTCGCGATTCGGTAGCGGCGAAACCAAACTTGAAGTCGATCGTCGGCGTATTAAGAATCGCATTTCGCGCCTTGAACAAGAACTTAAAGAACTCGGCGGTACACGCGATCTACAACGCAAAGGTCGCTCGCGTAGTGGTCTGGCTAACGTCGTCATCGTGGGATACACCAACGCTGGCAAATCAACATTGTTGAATCGCCTCACAAACGCTGGCGTGCTGGTTGAAGACCGACTATTCGCCACTCTTGATCCAACGACCCGTCGCTTGTCATTTCCTGGTGGTGAACCGGTGCTGGTCACTGACACCGTTGGTTTCGTACGTCGTCTTCCGCACGGACTTGTTGAATCATTTAAGAGCACGCTCGAGGTGGCAGCTCGAGCCGACTATTTGGTGCACGTGGTCGATGGCTCATCGTCTGACCCCGATGGCCAAATAGATGCCGTTCGAACGGTCTTGCGCGAAATTCATGCCGATGAAGTTCCTGAGTTCGTCGTTTTCAATAAGAGCGATCTCGACCCTGTCGGGGTGGCCGATGTTGTCGCATGGCATCCCGGATCAGTGGGCATCAGCGCCCACACTGGCGACGGAATTGATCTCTTTTTGCAAACATTGTCAGATCGCTTGCGTTCGGTCAGCAAAGTCATCGAACTGCTGATTCCGTATGAACGTGGTGACATTTTGGCGGCAGTGCATCGCGAAGGTGAGGTTGTGTCGACGACCCACGAGACCGATGGTGTGCGGGTGCGAGCACGACTCGCCGAAGCTTCGGTTGGTCGTTTGAGTGAATTTGTCGTGAGCGGTGGCATTGACCCCACTCCAACGGGCAACATATAAGCCATGAGTACTGCCCCCGATCGCTCCGCAGGTTTTGTTCCGCCTCCGTATCCCTACGAGCGTTTGGACTCCTTTAAGCCTCTGGCTGCTCCGTTCGAGGGTGGACTGATCGACCTTTCGATAGGAACGCCGTGCGATCCGCCGCCGGCTTCGGTCATTGCCGCATTGGCTGCCAGCAATAGTGAACGTGGTTACCCACCGTCGATTGGTTCGGCTGGTTTGCGCGAGGCTTTCGCGGCGTGGATGCAACGTCGTTTCGATGTTGTGATCGCGCCTGTTGATATTGCGGCATGTATCGGTACAAAAGAGTTTGTCGGCACGTTGCCGCAATGGATGAAGTTACGTTCACCATGGCTCGACACCGTTTTGTACCCAGCGGTTGCGTACCCGACGTACGAAATGGGAGCGACCTTGGCTGGGTGTCGTGCGGTGGCGGTGCCGTGCAACGATCGTGGTGGCATTGATTTGAGTGCAATCAGTGAAGATAACGCGAAACGGGCGTTACTGCTGTGGGTCAATAGTCCTTCTAACCCAACCGGCGCCATTGACGATCTCGGTGCTGCGGCTAAGTGGGGACGTGCACACGGCGTTCCGGTTTTCAGCGATGAGTGCTACGCCGAATTCACGTGGGACGGTCCGGCCCAAACGATTTTGCAACATGGTTCTGAAGGCGTCATCGCAGTGCACTCATTGTCAAAGCGTTCGAATTTGGCGGGTCTTCGAGTTGGTGCCTACTCCGGTGATCACGAACTTGTGCATTACTTGTCAGAGGTTCGCAAGCATGTCGGCATGATGGTGCCAGGTCCGGCTCAAGCTGCAGCGGTTGCAGCGCTAAATGATGATGATCACGTTGTCGTACAGCGCAAGCTCTATCGGCATCGGCTAGAGCGCATGGCAAATATTTTGTCGCAATGGTCGGGTGTTGACATTTCATTACCTGACGGTGGTTTTTATCTGTGGTTCAAAGTTGATGATGCATGGGCATTTACCGAACGTTTAGCCCGCGAAGCCGGAACTTTGGTGAGTCCTGGCGATTTGTACGGAGAACAAGGACGCGGATTTATTCGAGTTGCGGTCGTGCAAAGTGATGCGACTATTGAACGCGTGGCGCAACGCCTACACGTCTCATGATGTCGCAAGATGTTGTGAAACGAAGTTCAGTGAAACGTTGGTGGATTTCGGCAGTCGTCGTTTTTGTTCTTGGCATGACGTTGGCATTGATCGGCGTACAGCGCGATCAAAATCTCATTGCCGATCTTGTTCGAACTCCGAGCGGTTGTGAATCAACAGTGAATATCTCGGTAGCTGGTCGGTATTACCTGTATGTCGAAACAAAAGGAACTATCGGAGATATCGGACCGTGCAATAGCGAGGTTCGTTCGTACGTGTTTGATTCTGCGCCGCAAGTCGCGGTGACACTGCGTACAAGTAGTGGCGAAGCAGTTGATCTGCGCCCCAATGATTCAATTGAATACGATGGTCCCGATTTCGCGGGTCGATCAATCGTTACTTTCATGATTTCCGAGCCTGGTCATTTCGTGGTGAACATGCAATCGGCAGAGGCTGATGCCGTCATCGCGATCGGTCAAAACGCCTCGATGATGGATGGGGCATTACTTGTGACGGGAGCATCGCTCGTCTTGGTTGCGCTCGCATTACTGATTGTGGCCATCATTGCAACGCGATCGAATCGACGGGCTCATCGCAGGGATGCCACGAGTGCTCGATTAGAAGTATTTGTCACGTATGACAACACCAGTCGCCAAACGACGAGTCAAGAAACGACTGAGCGGTGGGCGCCACCACGGCCCGAAGATCGAGCCGGTCAATAACTCACGTGTTGTTCAGAGGCGTCGGAGAACTGTGACGACTTTGCCGAAGATGCGCACATCATCGGACGAAAAGTGCATCGGTGACAGACGTGGGTTAGCCGGCATCAGGATGATTTCGCGGCCTTTACGGGTGTAGGTCTTGACCGTTGCTTCATCGCCCGGAATTCCGGCGATCACGATGTCGCCGTTGTTCGCAGTGAGTTGTTGACGAGCAACAACGTAATCTCCGTCGAGGATGCCTGCATCAATCATTGAATCGCCACGGACGCGCAACATGAAGAGATCGCCTTCGCCAGTGAAGTCAGCGGGGAGTGGCAACAGCTCTTCAACGTTTTCTTGAGCCAAAACATCAGTTCCGGCGGCGACATCGCCAATGAGCGGAACGTGGTGGACGCGACTGCGAGCGATGATGGCACCGCTGTTGCGGTCCCAGTTGACTTTGATGGCACGCGGCAAGTTGGGATCTCGTTCAAGAAAGCCCAAGCGCTGCAAAGTGTTGAGGTGATTGTGCACGGTGGACGGACTGGTGAGACCGACGGCGTCGCCAATTTCGCGCACTGATGGCGGGAATCCCCGGTCTTCCATACAGGCCTCGATGCACTCGAGAATGCCACGTTGACGGTCGGTGAGATTGTGTTCGCTCATGCGTGCATCGTACGGGTGTTCGGGCAAAGAGTCAAACACCTGTTCGTAAAAATTCTATAACCGCAGGTAGATCGGTGATTTTTTGAATGATGGTTGACACCGAACACGCGTTCGCATAGCCTACGAACAAGCGTTCGTTCGGCAATTGGCAACTGTGCCATACCCCGATTGCACACTGAGATCACAGTTCACAAGACAGCTCGACCAGAAAGGTTCATCATGGCCCTCGCACTTGACCCCCGATACATCGTGGAGATTCAGCCCAACCGATCCGTGGCTCGTTCATCACGTTCTTTCACGGCCCCTTCTCGCCACCAGTCCCACGACGTGTACTTGCGTCGTCGGCTGGTGGTGGGTCTGGCCGTATTTGGTGTTGTGGTCGCCGCCTGCCTCGGCGTTCGCACTTTGGCGAGCCGTGGGGATGTGACTGCCTCCATCCCTACGGTGACGCCCTTATCGGCAAGCGCCCAACCGGTGAGCACTTCGGTGAATGGGGTCGATGTTTCCTTGGCTTTTGTGCAAGGCGAGGGCTTTTATGTTGTGCAATCTGGTGACACTTTGTGGTCCATTGCTTCGTCGTTGACCAGCGGAAACATTCGTAATTACGTGCATTCATTGATCGAATTGAATGGCGGAGCCTCAATCGATGTGGGCCAGCGCCTCATTGTCCCCGCCGAATAGTTCGGTTTTCTACTACGATGGCGCTATGCGTTGCGTCATCTGCCGACATGAAGACACCAAAGTGGTCGATTCGCGGACGGCCGAAGAAGGTGCAGCAATCCGTCGCCGACGTGAGTGCCCACAGTGTCTGCATCGCTTCACAACCTTTGAGCGGATGGACGAAGTCCCGCTGATGGTCACCAAGACTCTCGGTGGACGCGAACCTTTTGATCGCGGCAAGTTGATTTCGGGAGTCAAGGCGGCGTCGAAGGGTCGGCCCATCGATGATGATGCCATCAACGCTCTTGCCGACTCGGTCGAAGAAGAATTACGAGCAACAGGTGGTGGCGATGTGCCCAGCACCAAAGTTGGGCTCGCAGTACTTGAGCGCCTTCGGGCCCTCGACGAAGTCGCATACATGCGCTTTGCAAGTGTCTACAAGAACTTTGATGCAGCCGAAGACTTCCAGCGTGAAGCGGCCTTGCTCGATAAATCTCCCGTCTCCTGACGCTCGTTCAGTTTTCGTTGCAACCTGCGTTCTAGGGTGAGCACATGACTGATGAACGTCTTGCATTTCGAACATGTCCCTTATGCGAAGCTGGCTGCGGATTAGAAATCACCGTCAAGGGTTCGACAATTGGACGAATCCGTGGCGATATGGACGATGTGTTCTCGCATGGTTTTATCTGTCCAAAGGGATCAACGCTGAAACAACTTCACGAAGATCCTGATCGTTTGCGTAAGCCACTGATCAAACGCAATGGCGAGCACGTCGAAGTTGAGTGGGATGAAGCATGGGCTGAGATCGCTGGTCGCTTACAAGATGTGATTGAACGACATGGTCGCGATGCTGTTGGTGTGTACCTCGGCAACCCTGGTGCACACAGTTTGTCGGCGATGTTGTACAACCGAACGTTGTTACAAGGTCTCGGAACCCACAATCGTTTTAGTGCTTCAACTGTTGATCAATTGCCAAAACAAGTTGCGGCCGGATACATGTTTGGCACGGGTGTTTCGGTCGCGGTTCCCGACCTAGATCGCACCGATTACCTCATGATTTTGGGGGCAAATCCGTACGCGTCAAATGGCAGTGTGTGTACTGCTCCCGATTTTCCAGGACGCATCGAAGCGATTCGTGCCCGAGGGGGCAAAGTCGTCGTCGTTGACCCACGTCGAACGCGAACAGCCGAAGAGGCAGATCAATGGATTGCGATTCGTCCGGCGACTGACGCGTTGTTCTTGATGGCAATCGTGAATGTGTTGTTCGCCGAAAACTTAGTGAAAATCCAAGATCACATTGCACCTCTCTTGAATGGTCTTGATGAAGTGCGTGAGGCTTCACAAGAATTCACGCCCGAACGTGTTGCCCACGCAACCGGACTCGAGCCTGAAGTGATGCGTCAAGTTGCACGCGAATTGAGCGCAGCAAAAACCGCAGCTTTGTATGGACGAATCGGAACGACGACAACTGAATTCGGCACAACTGCTTCATGGTTAGTTGATGTTGTGAATACATTGACGGGAAATCTTGATTCGGTTGGCGGAGTGATGTTTACCAAGCCTGCGCTCGGCGGTCCAACGACCCGTGGTACATCTGGAAAAGGTGGCGGGTTCCGTATCGGGCGTGGCGGTGGGAAAACCAAAGTGAAGGGATACCCAGAAGTGATGGGAGAATATCCAGCGGCAGCGATGGCCGAAGAAATTACTGATGCCGGTGATGCTGGGATTAAGGCTCTCGTCACCGTTGCAGGTAATCCGATTTTGTCGACGCCTCACTCGCGCCAGTTGTCAGATGCTTTCGAAAAACTTGAGTTGATGATCAGTGTTGATTTGTATCTCAACGAAACAACGAGACATGCCGATGTGATTCTTCCGGTGCCATCGCAGTTACAACGTGATCACTACGACGTGTTGTTGTTGCAGTTTGCGATTCGCAATGTGGCTAACTACAGCACGCCCGTTTTGCCGCTTGATGATGGTCAGCCAGACGAATGGGAAATTCTCGCAAAGCTAGGAATGATTGCGCAGGGTCTTGGCCCTGATGCTGATCCGCACCTTGCGGACGACCTAGCCATTGAAGGTTTAGTACGAAACAGTATTGGTGATCATTCATCGCCAATACATGGGCGAAACGCTGACGAGATTATTGATCTACTCAACGTCGATGGTCGACGTGGACCGGCACGGATGTTGGACTTCATGTTGCAAACAGGGCCATATGGTGCAGGATTCGGAACCAATGCCGGGGGAGCCTCGTTGCAATTATTGCTGGACAATCCGCATGGTGTTGATTTCGGTGCACTTGAATCGCGATTGCCTGATGCATTGCGCACGCGCACCGGAATGATTGAACTCGCACCCGAACCATTACTTGCTGATGTACCTCGTTTGCTTGATTCCATTGAGGAATTTACGAAAAATCGTTTTGTGTTAGTGGGTCGGCGTCATTTGAAAACCAACAACTCGTGGATGCATAACATTCAAGTTCTTGTTAAAGGCAATGTGTGTTGTTCGTTGCAGATGCACACAGATGATGCAAAAAGCCTTGATTTATTGAGCGAATCAGCAGATGAAGTATTTGTGTCTGTGACGTCACGTGTGGGAAGCGTTGTTGTTCCGGTTGAAATCACCGATGACATTCGTCCCGGTGTTGTGAGCTTGCCGCATGGTTGGGGTCATGACCATCCTGGAACCAAAATGCGGGTTGCCGAATCTTTGAGCGGCGTGAATTCGAATATTTTGAGCGACCACGAGGCCATGGATCCGCTGTCGGGAACGTCGGTTTTGAACGGAATCCCCGTTTCTATTGCCAAAATCGGCTGAATTGCCAGAATCAGCGTTATGCACACCCCTGTCCACAGGGTTTTCCCCTAAACAAACCACTAATTCACAGGGTTATCCACTTCCTCCCCACAGGGTATTGCGCTTAGGGTTACCCCCGTTGAAAGTGGTGGTGGTGGACTGTGGCTAGTGATCTGTCGGCACATGATCTGGGGTTTTTTTGGGTCTTGGCCGCCGGATTTGGGTGGGATGACAGAGTCCTGGACCTATGGAAATCTGCCACCCTTTCAACAAAGAATTCGAAACGAGCGGGAATTGAAGTGAACCAGAGGTGACATGAATGTGGCATCTATGTGACTTTGGACACTACGGGGATGTGGAAAAACCCCGTGTGAGCAGGTGCTACGCGAGGGTCGTTGACATTGGTGTAGTTACTCTGCTGTAATTTCACAACTACTTGTGGTTGCACAGGCGAACACTCGGGGAATACACCACATCTTGTGTCTGATGTGTCATGATCTTAATTCTGCATTTTCAATTGTCATCTGTAAAAATACTTCGCCCTCTCGAAAAAAGGAATCAATATGTCACTCGCCCCGGACCGTCTCGCCATCGGAATCCGTCGTCACTACACCACCCCTGGTGTGCATCCCTACGACCAGGTGGTCTGGGAGAAGCGTGACGCCCGTATCTCGAACTGGAAGGATGGATCAGTCGCCTTCGAACAGCTCGGAGTCGAATTCCCCGTCACCTGGTCGCTGAACGCCACCAACATCGTGGCCCAGAAGTACTTCCGTGGCACTCCAGGCACCGCCGAGCGCGAGCAGTCGCTCAAGCAGGTCATCGACCGCGTGGCTGACACCATCACCACATGGGGTGTTGAGGGTGGCTATTTCGTTGATCAGGCCGAAGCCGACAACTTCAGTGATGAACTGAAGTACATCTTGGTGACCCAGCGCGCCGCCTTCAACAGCCCGGTGTGGTTCAACATCGGTGTCAAGGGTGTGCCGCAACAGGCCAGTGCGTGCTTCATCTTGGCCGTTGAGGACAAGATGGACGCCATCTTGAACTGGTACCGCGAAGAAGGAATCATCTTCAAGGGTGGTTCGGGCTCAGGTATCAACTTGTCAAAGATTCGTTCAAGTGCCGAATTGCTTCAGGGTGGTGGCACCGCTTCTGGTCCAGTGAGCTTCATGCGTGGCGCTGACGCATCAGCTGGCACCATCAAGTCAGGTGGCAAGACCCGTCGTGCCTCCAAGATGGTCATCCTCAACGTTGATCACCCAGACATCGAAGAATTCATTTGGTGCAAGGCCAAAGAAGAGAAGAAGGCACGCGTCTTGCGTGACGCTGGTTTCGACATGGACCTCGATGGTTCAGATGCCTTCAGCGTGCAGTACCAGAACGCCAACAACTCAGTGCGTATCACCGATGACTTCATGCAAGCTGTTCGTGACGACAAAGAATGGTCATTCCGTGCAGTCACCGACGGAACTCCAGTGCGCACCGTTCAAGCACGCGACTTGTGGCGCCAGATCGCTGAAGCGTCATGGGATTGCGCCGACCCCGGTTTGCAGTTCGACACCACGATCAATAAGTGGCACACCTCGCATGCGTCAGGTCGCATCAACGGATCAAACCCGTGCAGCGAATACATGCACATTGATAACTCGGCATGCAACTTGGCTTCCATCAACTTGTTGAAGTACCTCGATGAGCAGGGCAACTTCGATGTTGATGCCTACAAGCACACCATTGAAACAATGTTCACCGCTCAAGAAATCTTGGTGGGCCGCGCCGACTATCCGACCGAAGCCATTGGCGACAACAGTCGTAAGTTCCGTCAACTCGGACTTGGTTACGCCAACCTTGGTGCATTGTTGATGGCTCTCGGCTTGCCGTACGACTCATATGAAGGTCGTGCTTGGGCTGCTGCTCTCACGAGTTTGATGACCGGACACGCGTACGCCACAAGTGCTCGCACCTCAAGCCGTATGGGACCCCACGCTGGCTTTGCTGAGAACGAGCGCTACATGCTCAACGTTTTGCGCATGCACCGTGACGCCAGTTACCAGATCGCTGACGAAACAGTGATGCCCGCATCGTTGTTGCGTGCTGGTCAGGAGTCATGGGAAGCCGCAGTTCGTGACGGCGAAGAATACGGTGTGCGCAACGCGCAGGCCACCGTGTTGGCGCCAACCGGAACCCTCGGTCTCATGATGGACTGTGACACCACTGGTATTGAGCCCGACCTTGGTCTTGTGAAGATGAAGAAGTTGGTCGGTGGTGGCAACATGGTCATCGTCAACCAGACCATTCCGATGGCGCTTCGTAAGTTGGGCTACAACGCTCAGCAAGTCGACGAGATCATCGCCTACATCGACACCGAGAAGTCAATCTTGGGTGCACCACACTTGGCTGCTGAGCACGTTGCCGTGTTCGCTTGCTCAATGGGTGACAACACGATTCACTACGAAGGTCACGTGCGCATGATGGGTGCGGTGCAGCCGTTCTTGTCAGGTGCTATCTCGAAGACGGTCAACATGCCCGAAGAGGCAACGGTTGAAGAAATCGAAGCACTGCACATGTTGTCTTGGGAACTCGGCTTGAAGGCTGTAGCGATCTATCGCGACAACTGCAAGGTCGGTCAGCCGTTGTCAACCGCCAAGAAGGGTGACGAGCAAGGCACCGCTGAGTCATCAGCAGCTGCTGTCGTGGAAAAGATCGTCGAGAAGATCGTCGCTAAGCCAGTTCGTCAGAAGTTGCCCCGCAGTCGTCGTGGACGTACCTTCGAATTCCGCGTGGCTGATTGCAAGGGCTTCGCAACGATTGGTGAATACGAAGACGGTCGTCCTGGTGAAGTGTTCCTGACCGTGTCGAAGCAGGGTTCAACCTTGTCAGGCATCATGGACGCCTTCGCCAAGAGCATCAGCTACGGCTTGCAGTACGGCGTGCCAATGCGAGCCTTCGTTGAAGCATTCGTCAACATGCGTTTCGAACCAGCTGGTATGACCGACGATCCGGACATCCGTTTCGCCGCTTCAATCATGGACTACTTGTTCCGCCGCTTGGCACTTGAGTACTTGACCTACGCCGAGCGCGAAGAGTTGGGAATCTTCTCCATTGACGAGCGTTTGCAGCCCACATTGCCAGGTGTTGAAGAGTCGTCCTACGTCTCATCAACCGGAAGCGATGTTGCCGCAGATCCGAAGAGCATTCCGTCGGTCGAAGAATTGGTCACTCAGCTCGAAATGGGAATCGCTCCGGTGGCTCCTGTGAGTGATCACTCGGCCGAGATTGCCCGTCAGACACAAAAGCACAGCGATGCACCGATGTGCATGCAGTGTGGTGTGCAGATGAACCGTGCCGGTTCATGTCACGCCTGCCCGTCGTGCGGTAGCACTTCTGGCTGCAGCTGAACACTTCAATAACCGTTCACGATCTGGTCGGCTTTTGCTGAGGTTTTCTCCGCAAAACGCCGACCAGATCTTTTATTTTTCCTGAATCTCTTGACGCCCTCGGGCGTAGGCCTCAATCGCTCGATCTTTGTCAAACAGATGATGGGGCAGTGTGGCGATCTTGGCAGTTGCTGCACTCGGCGCAAACAAGCGCACTGTCCCGCCGCACGATTTTTTCCAAGCGTCGATTTCTCGATCGGTATTGCGTTCAACCAAATTGTTGAATGGTCCGAACATTGCGCCGGCAAGTGGAGCGATCACAATCAACAGATCAGCCGGCGGTGCAAGATCGACGCTCACACCCGATCGCACGCCGCCGTCGATATACCAACGGCCTTCGATACGTTGCGGTGAAAGTAAGCCTGGCACTGCAGATGAAGCTGCGACCATAGTCGACAACGGAAACTTTGCTCCATCAAGTTCGGTGCGAAGTAAACGGGGGAGAGCACACGCGATCGCATGCACATTGGCACGCATTGCATTTCCGAACACTCGCCGGGCTGAATTGGCCAAGACTCCCGAACGCGGATTGGGGAAGCGCGGCACATCAAGTTCGGCGAGTTGATCAAAATTAACACCAAGTGCAGTTGCCGCTGCTGCCCACGAACCAGCCGATGTGCCAACCATGGGTGCTGTCGATAAATTGATTCCTTGTTCACTCAATCCTTCAAGAATTCCCATTGCATAACCGATTCCAAACAAGCCTCCGCCACCAAAGGCGCCAGCGAGCGGAACATGAGTGACGTGATGCATCAGGGTTCACCAATCAGTTGGTGCGTAATCCTTCAAGAATTGCCCCCACACATGCTTTCCAGTGTTGGCTCCATCGATGATGGGGTCAACAATGCGCGCCGCACCATCAACAATGTCAAGCGGTGGATGGAAGTGGTGCTCTGAACGTTTGCGGTCTGCTAGGTGCGCGGGATCTTCATCGTTAATCCAGCCGGTGTCGACACTGTTCATGTGAATACCGTCGGCGTGATAATCGGCCGCTGATGTACGCGTCATCATGTTGAGTGCAGCCTTGGCCATATTGGTGTGCGGATGGCGAGTGGTCTTTAACTTGCGGTAGAACTGCCCCTCAACTGCCGACACGTTCACGATGTGCTTGTCTCGATTGTCGGTGCGCAACATCAGCGGCTTTAAGCGCGCATTTAAAACGAAGGGCGCAACCGCATTCACCAACTGAGTTTCGAGTAATTCAACTGAAGAGACTTCGGCAAGAGTGAGTCGCCACGAATTGCGATCACGCAAGTCAATCTGTTGCAGGTCTTGGTCGAGCTGACCCTCAGGGAATAGATGTGACGGTAAATCACGATCTTCGGCAATGAGCTCAGCCTGTGACAGTTCGGCAGAGCGCGTAATGCCCGGGGCTGAAGTGGAGCCAAGTCCAGCAAGTTCTAAGGCTTCGTCTTCGCCGGCGGGCAACATGTTGTATCCACGCAAACCTTCGTATGCACCCACGAGTTCACGAACGTGTTCGGGCATATCGGTAATCGACGCGCTTTCGAGTTCCATCATGTGGCGATAGAACTCGGGTGGCCGACGCACGGTTTGGCAGGCATTGTTCACGATGTAATCAAGTCGATCGTATTTAGTCATCACGTGATGACAGAAGGCTGCAACGCTCGGTGTGTGGCGTAAATCGAGACCGTAGATCTCGAGGCGATGACCCCAATCAGCAAAGTCGGCTTCGGCCGCATAACGCATCGCTGAATCACGCGGAAAACGCGTGGTCACTATGAGGTGAGCGCCGGCACGCAACAACTTGATTCCGGCTTGGTAACCAATCTTCACTCGGCCACCAGTGAGTAACGCAACACGACCAGACAGATCGGCAGTTTCACCGCGCTTGTTGTAATTGAATTCGGCGCACGCAGGACACAACTGATCGTAAAAGAAATGAATCAGCGAGTACTTGACCTTGCACACATAGCAATGCTGTTCTTTGTTGGTCTCAATAAAAGCAGCGCTTGTAAAATCATCGCCGGTCTCGTCATTGATCTCGTCGCCTTCGACAAGTTCGGGTGGAAAAACGTTTGGCGTCACAAACACTGGCTTGGCACGAAGTGCACGAATCGCTGCCTGTGCCAAATTTTCTTGGTGACGCGCGGTCTTTTCGTTTTTGTCGCTACGGCGCTGATCTTTAATGAGTTTGCGACGCAAAGCTAAATCGGGTTCGTAGAGATCGCCGGCGAGGCTCAACAACTTCACGCGAATCTCTTTGGGAATCGCCGCAAGCAACGTGCGATCGCCAACAAGCGATTCAAGTAGCTCAATTGTTGCTAAGACTCGTGGGTCTAGAGCATCATTGTCAGGTTCGTGATTGGGCATTGATGAATGTCACGAATTCAGTTCAAGAAACACCAAAGGAATTTCGCGCTCGGTCTTGTTTTGGTAGCCGCCGTAGTTGGCGTACTTGGCAGTGATCTCGGGCCACAACGTGGTTCGTTCTTCTGAAGTGGCGATGCGGGCAGTGCGAGTTGTCTTCTTGCCACGAATATCAACTTCAACGGTGGGGTTGGCTTGCAAATTCAAGAACCAGGCCGGGTGATCGTCGTCTCCGCCTTTGCTGGCCACAATGACCCATGTTTCGTCAATCTGAATGGGTGAGGTGAGCATAACGAGACGCTTTTGCCCGCTTTTACGACCCGTCGTGGTGAGTTTGAGGACAGGCATCTTGCCAGCATCCCAGCCAACCTTGCCGAAGGACACGGTGAGCAAGGTTTTGTGGATGGCATTCATGGACTTCAGGACGAAACGACTGGGCATGACGTTTACGGTATCGGAGTCACCAGTCGCCCCGTCGGCCCGCTTTCTTGTCGCTGTCCTTTTTCTTGCTCGAGAGACGTCGCTCAATGGCTCCACGGCTGGGTTTGGTCTTGCGCCGTGGCGGAGCCGGGGGAGCCGCAGCAACATCGATCATCTCGACGAGTTTGGCAAGGCATAACTCACGGTTGCGCCACTGGCTACGAGTCTCTTGGCAGGTCACAGTGATCTGCTCGCCAAACGCTGCAACGACGCGCTCACACTTGACGATTGATCCACTCAGAGACGCTGTTAAAACCGTCAGAGTGGCCTTTGACGAGACCTTATTGACATGTTGACCGCCAGCACCGGAAGAGCGAGCAAATGACCACTCAATGGCTTCATCAGGAATCTCGATTCCGCGCGTGGTTTTCACATCGCCATTATGGCGCAAAAAACTGAATGCCCGAGTTGCCTCAACGATCTAGTTACGCGGAACCTTGATCCACGGCTGATCTTTGTCAACACGGGGTTCGCCGGGAAGACCAAGAACTTGCTCACCCAAAATGTTGCGCATGATTTCGCTCGTACCGCCTTCAATTGAGTTCGCACGTGAGCGCAAGAACGAGTGGCGTACTCCGCCCTCTGAACCATCAACCGACAAACCATCGGGGCGACGGAATGTGAAGTCGTAATTGACCATGCCATCGGCCCCAAGCAATTCAACGCTGAATTCGGTGACCTTCTTGTTGAATTCGGCCAACATCAATTTCGCGATTGAACCTTCGGGTCCGGGGTTGCCGGCCTTGGCGGCGGCTGCTCCACGAGCATTGGTCAAGCGGAGCGCTTCGCTCTTGCAATAGAGCTGCATCATTTGATCTTTATGAGCACCTGTTTGTAGTTCTGGTGCCAGTTCTTTCCAAATGCGAATGGTTTCGTCAATGGGTCCGCGGCGCTTGGCATTACCGCCGCCGCCTCCACCAATTGCCGTGCGCTCGTTCATGAGAGTTGTCAATGCAACGCGCCAGCCTTCGCCGATTTCTCCGACTCGTTGTGAATCAGGAACTCGAGCATCGGTCATGTAGACCTCGTTGAATTCTGCTTCGCCGGTGATCTGACGAAGAGGACGAACTTCAACACCTGGCGAGTGCATGTCGATCGCGAAGTAGGTCATGCCTTTGTGCTTGGGCTGATCGGGATCGGTGCGGGTGACGAGCATGCCCCAGTCGGCGAGGTGCGCCAAGGTGTTCCAAACTTTTTGTCCGTTGATGACCCATTCGTCACCGTCACGTATCGCACGCGTTCCGAGACCAGCAAAGTCTGAGCCAGCACCGGGCTCACTGAACAACTGACACCACTTCTCTTCGCCGGTAAACATTGGGCGCAAGAAGCGCTTCTTCACTTCATCAGAACCATGAGTTGCGATGGTCGGCCCAGCTAAGGCGATAAAGAATGTGGCGGGGTCTTGCGGTGCAGCACCGGCTTTGCGAAGACGTTCTTCAACCAGACGATTGAGATCGGGACGAAGTCCGAGACCGCCACAACCTTCGGGGAAATGCACCCAGGCCAAACCGTGGTCGTAACGGGCGCCGCGGAAAGCGACATTGTCCATCTTTTTCGGATCGTTGGATACGAGAAGCGCGTCAAGCGCGGCTTCGACTGTGGCTATGGCAGTATCGACTGATGTGGCGGTGCTCATGACATCAGTATCTCAGCCATGAGACGCTGAGGCAAAGTCGAGATCACGCACAAATTGGGTCATGTCGATCGTTTAGTTGGTATGACGCGACACAGAAAGCGCAGTTGGCTCACGATCCGGGCCGAAATGGAACGCCGAATGCAATTGCTCTTCGCCGATCCCAGATTCAACGTCGAACTCTGGGAAGAAGCAGGGTGTCCCGCTGAAGTTGGCTACCGCATTCGTCAATTCATCCAGTTGCCACCGAGTGAATGCCCGGCGGGTTGGGAAGATGACAATGTTCCCGATGAAGATTTCTGGCCAAAGAAGCGTCGGGGATTGCCCGTCTTGTGGACGCGGCGAACTAAACCGACGGTATTCCCGAAAGAATTGATCTAGCGATGGGACTACTTGGCACATATCTGGCGTATCAACATGGCAAGAAAAAAGCCGAACGCCGAGCCACGATGGCGAGCGCTCGAGAGGAACGATTGCTACGAAAGAGCGACCCGACCTGTGAGTTGTGTGGCTATCGGCGCAGCAAACATTCTGACGACGGGCAAAATCTTTGCCCGTCGTATCAGTAACTAGTTGCTGGACATGGTCCCAAAGGCGCCGCGAGCTTGAACGCGCTCCATGAAATTCGGCAGGTATGCATCGGTCGGAATCTCGCGCACCATTTCATCGAGGATTGCTGCGTCGGCCCCGACCAAAATGCGCCAATCTCCACGCTTGACGCCATTCAGAATGACGGTGCTTGCTTCGGCGGCCGACATGGGAGCGTTGTCGCGGAAGAACTCTCCTTGTGCCTGAATGCCAAGACGTAAGTCTTCGTCGCTCGCGCCACTGACATCGAGACCAGACTTGGCTAAGCGAACACGCATGTGGGCAATCTGTTCTTCGGTCATTTCCTTGGGATCGGCTCCAAGAAGTTTGCGTGAGTTAATGGCAATAGACGTTCCGATGTGCCCGGGCATGACGACCGAAGCGCGTAGCGTCGGGGCGTTCATGCGGAAATCGGTAATCAATGCTTCGGTAAATCCCTTCACAGCAAACTTTGCGGCGCTGTAAGCAGTGTGAGGAATGTTCGGGCCAAGTGAGGCCCAAAAGCCATTGACCGAGCTGGTGTTAACGACATGTCCGATTGGTGCATCAAGCAAAAGTTGCAAGAAGGCTCGAGTGTTGTAGTACACGCCGTACCAACACACACCAAAAGTCTTTTCCCAAGACTCGCGATCATCTTCAATGATGCTTCCGCCACCACCAATGCCGGCGTTGTTGAAAAGAAGATTGACATGGGGTCGCCACGCAGCAACTGCATCACGGAAGGCCAACACTTGCGATTCAATCGAAACGTCGGCAATGAATGTCAAGACTTTGCCCGAGTTGCCGTCGGCCTCGCATATGGCAACCGTTTCAGCAAGGTTGTCTTCCATAACATCACACGTCGCCACGTCGCAACCATCGGCGGTGAGTTGACGAACAAGTTCGCGGCCCATTCCGGTGCCGCCGCCCGTTACGACAGCTACTCGTCCAGCAAATCCTTTTTCAAAACGCTCAGTCATGGTTTCCCCCAGTGTGTTGCTGGAGGAAACCATAATCTAAGTACTCAGTGACTGAACGGGTCGTTCGGGTCGAAACGCTTGCCGCGACCCTTGTTTGTTGAACGCAACATTGAATACTGTGCCTTCATATCGCGCTCGGTGAACTGTTCAAGGCGATTAGCCAGGTCAACTAATTCTTCAATCTCACGCGGGTCGGCCCCGATGGTGGTGAGTACGTTGATGGCCTGATTGAACAAGATACGAGCCTCAGCGATATCGCCGCGTCGGGCTGCTTTAATTGCCGCTTTGCGCACCTTGGCAACCTGAAGCAGCAAAACTTCGCGCGTCACGAATGGATCAATTTCTTGAATGTCGGCTTGATTGTCAGATGCATTCAGGACAACCGGTAGTGCAACTTCGTGTAACGCGATCGAACCAACCGTTGAAGCCCAGCGCAACGTGAGGTTGGCAATGGTAAATGTTCCTGGCAAGAGACGAGGCCGAAGTGTGAACCGCACCAGGAGACGACGAACTTCATCGCCACACGCATCACCAATAAGGACTTGTTGTGCTCCAAGAACTGCTGGCAAGTCAACGGCGTCGTACTCGTTGAGAACTTCAAAGGTCGCGGTTGCATCGGTCGGTCGAATTTCGACTGAAAGGTTTTGGGCGACAACACTCGCGAGTCCATCAAATTCTTGATTGAAAACATTGAGAGCTTGATCGGGTCCGGCACACCAGTAATCGTTTCCACCACCTGAATCGGCCATTGACGCAAGAAGAGTTTCGTCATAGCCATCGGCAAAGCCGATCATTGACGTGGTGATACCGCTGGCAATTCCTCCACGAGTCATCGTGGCCAATTCGTCTGGATTCTGGATGCCAGCATTGGCATGGCCGTCGGTGAGGACCACGATGCGCTTGATGGCAGGGGCACGTCCTGGGACAGCAGAAGCAGTTGAAAGAATCTCGCAACCTTTCAACCAACCGCCCGACACATTCGTCGAACCACGGCTGTGCACATTGGCAATGTGTTGACGAACGGCGTCAACGTTGTGATGCGCAAGGGGAAGGACTGTTTCGATGTGTGAATCAAAGGCAACGACGGCGATACGGTCGGCCGGCCCAGCAACTCGAATGAGTTCAGTGACTGCCTGGCGTACGGCCGCCATTGGTTCGCCTTGCATCGAACCAGAGCGGTCGATGACAAGGGCGATATCAAGTGGCGCTCGGTCAACAGCAGGAGCAGGGGGAGCCGTGAGCTCGAGCAACATATTGACGATTTCGTCGTGCTGGGTGAGGATGATTGACTGGTCGAGGGCGATTGAGGGTTTCATATTGGTCTGCTTTCGT
>SXGQ01245389.1_pt1 | contig 19914 bp, 13 predicted proteins | sample 3178371 | NCBI WGS metagenome assembly SXGQ01 (sample SAMN11356859, study PRJNA531348) | freshwater metagenome | isolation source: freshwater sample F1-20 | place: China: Fuxian Lake, Yuxi | collected 2017-12-25 | reverse complement strand
GGTTTGTCTCTGTTTTCGCCTGACTTCGGTATCCCCGACATCGGTCGGTTTTCGCTCCGCACGGCTCACGCCGTGCTCCGCTCAAACCTCCCTCTTCCCGTCGCTCACGCGACGGCTACGGGTTCACACACACGGTCGGGCTCGTCTTTTGCGTGAGCAACCGTTCCGAAACTCTGGGAGTTTCGGAATCTTTTTCCGCGGTGCTATAATTTCATCACTACTGAATCGCCGACTCATTCTCAGCCGCGCCTCTATTACCTTGGCGGCTCGTTACAGAGCGAATGTCGCCAATGAACACCCACGCCGCCTACGAGTGCCGGCGGTTGTTCAAGGAGAATACCTCTGCGGAGTAGAGGCTCGGCTGCGTATGAGCGACTTTGTTATTTTAGGCACAAGAGACGCGTGGGGGCAGGAAGAGCCCTTTGCTCTTTTTGGCCCTGATCGTCGACATCATCTTTATACTATCGGGAAAAGCGGAGCAGGGAAAACCACCATGCTCCGCAATTTAATACTGCAGGACATCGAAGCTGGTCGCGGTGTCGGCATCATTGATCCGCACGGCGACCTGGCCGATGACTTACTCGACCATATACCTCGGCATCGCATCGAGGAGGTTGCGTATTTTAATCCTGCGGATACGGAGTATCCCATCGGATTCAACCTGCTTGGGCAGGTGGCGGAAGATAAGAGGCACTTGGTAGCCTCTGGAATCGTGAGCGTGTTCAAGAGTATCTGGTCTGACTTCTGGGGACCGCGCCTCGAATACATCCTCTACGCCGCCGTCGCTGCCATACTGGACTGCGAGAATGTGAGCCTCCTGTCCGTCCAACGGATGCTCTCAGATTCCAAATACCGAGCCTGGATTGTGAGGCAGGTCAAAGACCCGATGGTGCGAGCCTTTTGGGAGAACGAATTTCAAGGATACGAAAAGAAGTTTCTCCAAGAGGCCGTCGCTCCGATTCAGAATAAGGTTGGGCAACTGCTCATGTCGCCACATCTGCGAAACATTCTCGGACAAGTGAAGAGCCGGATTGATGCCCGATTCATGATGGATAACAAGCGGGTGTTCATCGCCAATCTCTCCAAGGGCAAGCTTGGCGCGGACAAGGCCAATCTCCTCGGTGCGCTCCTCGTTACCCAATTCCAACTCGCCGCCATGGCCAGGGCCGATGTGCCGGAAGCAGACAGGCAGGATTTTCATCTCTGTGTGGACGAATTCCAGTCTTTCGCGTCTGACTCGTTCATCTCCATCCTCTCGGAAGCCCGCAAATACCGTCTCTGTCTGACGCTCTCGCATCAATATCTGGGGCAGCTCAAACCGGCGATACTCGACGCCGTTCTCGGTAACGTGGGGTCGCTGGTCGCGTTTCGCGTTGGACACGAGGACGCCAAGACGCTTGAAATGGCGTTCGGCAATACCTACGCCGCCAAGCACTTTTCAGGCCTCTCCAACCGCGAAGTCTATGCAAAGCTCCTATCAGACGGGCAAGACACCGAACCATTCTTGGGAAGGACGCTGCCGCCAGTCATGCGGAATTGCGGGCACAGAGAGAAAATCATTCGCCGGTCACGCGAAAAATACTCAACCCCTCGGGCCATAATTGAGGAAAGGATCAGACGGTGGCTAAAATTCAATTAATCAAAGCTAGGGCTACTTTGCGTAACCGAAGGAGGACGTTTAACGCGGTTGTATTTATTTTGGCTACCACAGCTGGTATTTTGATCTACTGGCTTGGTCGGCCTGAAAGTGATAACGGGCGCATAATTGTTTTTCTTGCAGCGGCTATGGTTAGCACTGGTTTATCGTTATTTTTGGTGGGGCATATTAACGCGTTTGTATACGTGAATCTCTTCTGCGATCACTGTAATAAGCATATTCCTTTTGATGTGCCCTGGAAATGTGGCTATTGCTCAGAGGAGCAGCAAAATTTGCGTGTCGCATGGTGGGGTTTGATTGGCAAATGCGTTAAGTGTGAGAGCGAGGCTCAAGCTTTTCATTGCCCGCATTGCCAGAAGGTGAATTATTTAGATATCGATCAAGACGGGTCACACTCTGCCTCAATATTACTTAATTCAGCTCCAAAAGTTGTTTTTCCAGCGACACTCGATCTAAAGAGACAAGCCCACCTTGAGCGCAAAACTGAACTTGAGCATGAAATTGAAATCACTCAACTCGCCGCCCAACTAGAAGCGCTGAAAGCTTCGCCGATATTCAAAAAGGAGGTGGCAAAAAAGGAAGGTATAGCTGAGCGCTTTTCATCGTTTGAAACGCACACGATGGGGGTGCATATGTTTGCCAAGCAAAAGCGCGAGGAATACGAGGAAAGGTTTAAGGACGATCCGGATTTTCTAGAACAGGCGAATGAATCGCTCCAGGCATTTGTCGAGGACCAATTGATAAGCACGCCGGAAGAGCCAAAATAAAAAGGAGGTCGCTGAGACCTCCTCGATTTACTTCCGCGCCGTTACCCCACGCGGGTTTTCGGCAGTGAAGTGAACTTCGTTTGCATCGGCATACCGATCTTGAGGAGCAGTATGCTTTTCTCGCAATCGAGCCGAACGTATAACCTCGTAAGGGCGACTTTGAGTATCTTCAGCTCGGGGGAAGTTTTTCGTATTTCCCGATTGCCACTTCGCGCACCCTTCAGGGCACACGAGGCCGCTTGTTCTAGGTGCCGTATCACATCCTCGGCCGCTACCTGAGCATTGATGATTTCCTGAGAGAGATCCATTGGCGGTTGGTGAGAGCCAGCCACGTCATGTGGTGGGCCTCATCCAGCCGCCAACAGTCTGCTGATATTATGGCACACGGGAGTTATATGCGTCAAGGGGTCGGCCTATCCACATCCGCTACTTGGTGGAACTGTGGTTCAATTGAGGAGGAACATTCACGTTCCTTCCAACCTCAACCAAAGGAGGCTTCCATGCCTACATGGATCGACTTCAAGGAGCTTCGCTCGAAGCTCACCATCGAGGCATTGCTTCGATACTATCAGATAGAGATCAGGCGCAAGGGTGAACAACATCACGGCTTCTGCCCGCTACCGAGTCACAAGAACAAGGGTTCTACTCCTACGTTCTCGGCGAATCTCGAACGAAACATCTTTCGATGCTTCGGATGCGGCGCCAAGGGCTCGACGCTGGATTTCGCCATCCTCATGGAAGGCGCGAATCCAGATGACGGCAGAGCGGTGCGGAAAGTCGCCCTCAAGCTCCGCCGTGAGTTGGTGCGGGACATCATGCCTGTCAACAGCAAGCGATTTGTCCCTAAACCTGCACAGCCTGGTGCGCGAGGAGACAACTTGCCCGTCCTCGTGAATGCGCCGCTGGATTTTGAGCTCAAAGAGCTTGAGTCCGATCACCTATGGCTTCTTGAAACCGGTCTCTCCGCGACAACGATGTTCCGTTTCGGCATCGGATACTGCTCACGCGGCATGTTGAAGGGGCGCGTCGCGATCCCTCTGCATGACGCGAGCGGACAACTCGTCGGATACGCCGGGCAGTCGGTTGACTCAACCTCAAGCGAGGCCGATCCGGAATACGTCTTTCCGGCTGATCGCGAGAGAAATGGGAAGGTCTATGAGTTCCGGAAGTCGGCCCTCCTCTATAACAGCCATCGCATCGAAGGGCCGCAGGACGATCTTGTCGTCGTAAGCTGGTTCTCGTCGGTCTGGTGGTTGCACGAGCACGCCAACCCGCAAGCGGTCGCCTTGATGGGCTCGGAATGTTCAGATCAGCAGATCGAGCGGATCATATCGCTCGTGAAACCGTCTGGCCGTCTCTGGCTCATGCCAGACGGAGGCAAGGACGGTGATTCGTTGGCGCGTTTGTTGCTTTTGAAGGCCTCACCGTATCGCTTCGTGCGATGGGTGAGGCTCGCTGATGGACAGAAAGTGTCCGATCTCTCAGCGGAGGAAATCACTTCGTGCTTCAATCAGTGAAGCCTACAGCGATCCATACGGGTCGCTTTTTATTTACCCCCTGGGGGAGGAACACTGGCAGGGGGTTGGGGGTCGGGGGGCCGCCTTCCACGCACAGCACGAAAAAACCCGCCCGAAGGCGGGTCTTTCCGTCGTGGTTAATACCACGCCCCGATGGTCACGGGCTTTCCGGTCTTCTTCTCCTTCCTCGCGCACAACTCGACAAAGTCGATGAAGGACTGCCTTCGCTCGGCGATAGTCTTGGCGTCAGATTGGTAGAGCTTCCGCTCTCGCTCCTCTACCAATTCGAGCGCGCGGGGCAGGCGCTCCCGCAATACCGACACGGGAACAGTCATGCCCTTTGGATTCTTGAATGCTTCGGCGAAGAGGAACTTCGTCGCATACGGTTCCCCGTGATACGCCTCCCGCAAATAGCCGAGCGCCCCCGCATTGACCGCCAGCCATCCGTCAACTTGTGCGTTTAACTCGCATTCCGTCTGCCCGTGCCAGCGGGCGTAGATGTCGATTCCCATACGTTTTTAACGTTGGCTGATAATACGACCTTTGTGCGTGGTGGCCTGTGAGCCGTCCCGCACTCTCGACGCACCGTCCGAGAGTCAAGGCCCTGCCTTGACCGGACGGTATAATGGAGAGAGGCGGACGGAGAACGGCCGGCGGCCGGGGGAAGGTTTCAAAATTGACAGACATGGACGGACAATAGACCGTCCCATTGCGGGCCAGTCTCTAACCCCCGGGCTTCACTGCTCGGGGGTTTTAGTTTTCTAACAGGCTGCGCTTTTCGATCCGCTGCTCAACGGATGTTTCGCGGGCGATCTGGCGCTGATAGCCTCGCCCAGTCATTTCTCTATCCGAATCAAACGGCGTGCCTGCCGTGGCAGTGCGATAATCGATAGGACGAATCCAAATCTTCCCGAATGGATCTACCCGCACTTCGTCGATGGTCGCGAGGCAAACGTGCGTGAGGATTGGCGGGGTGTTCTGGAGCAGCCGCGATGCCGTGTTATTCCGCCTCTCGGCCGTCTTGAAAACCATAAGCACGCGGAACGGATAATCCTTGAATGCCGAGCGGGTTGCTCCGTTCCGCACCGCGAACCCGCCGGACTTGTAATAGTCCAGATACGCAGCCGCGCGGGACGCTAGGTTGTCTTGGGTCTCGGTGGAGCGATCCACCTCCAAGAAAAACGTATGCTCAGAGAGTTCTCCGCTGTTCTCTTTCTCTTGGACGCGTATGAAGCCATCCGGCTTCACCAGCACGTTCGACCTGTTATTCGACTCCGCCTCGAATTCATAGAGACGAGGCCAGGTGCAGAACTGGGCGACCGCGCTTTTGTCATTACCTTTCAAGGCGACATGAAATGCGGCCTTTACGTTCATGACATCAAGCTCATGAAGGATCGTCGAATCGCTGACCCGGGCGCGTTTCTCGAGCGCGGGCATAGAAAAGAGAGGATACTCGGCCAGTATGCCCTTTGCGCGGAGGAGTGAAAGGCCACCCTGTGCTAGGTATAAGACTGCGGGCTCATATGCACGGCGTGGGCGCTCATTGATGAGCCCGGAAGCTTTAAGCTTCTGGAGCCGCTTCTTGGTGGCCTCCTTGCGTCCGTCAAAATGGAGGTCGGTAGCGTGCGCAGATGTCATCACGCGGGACTCGAACAAGTCTCTGAGCAAGGCGAGATCGCGGTCTTGCAAAGAGAATGATGCAGTGGAGCCGGGTATTTTTTCCATTGTTTCAAATCGCGGCTTCGCGCTCTGAAGTCGCCATAATTAGCTTCCTTCGTGTTACCGCTTCCGGTCAATCGCAAGGATATGATCCACGAAACGAACAAAGTCCTTGTTGTAGCTCGGCTTTAGCTGGCTCCAGGCGGCTTTTGGTATCGGCATGGAGAGGAACTCCAGGACATCGGAATCGAGTTGTTCCGGTAGGCGATAGAGGCCAGCCTTATTCGCTCGGAAGCTACTTTGAAGGTGAAGAAGCAGGAAGTTTACTCCGTGAAGTTCCTGCTCAGTCAGCGTAGCGACTGATGACTTTACATCGAAGATCCGAGCTGTCTGCGGATTTGTGATGAGATCGCTGAGTATCTTGTGATGCTGCTCGGTAAGACGGAGGTGGTAGTTGAGCCTGCGTTCCTTCGTGTCGATGTAGTAGGTAAAGCCTGTGAAGAAAAGACCCGCGGCTATTGCGCCGTGCTCGAAAAGAGAAACCCAATGTGCAATTATCCATTCCAGCAACTCCATTGCTGAAAGTATACCGCAGAGCTGCCGTATCAGAAAGAGTTCAGGATGTCGGGATATCGGACTTAGCCTGGACGAGGATGCTGCGCGGGATCTTGACGATGCGCTCGCCTTGCCCGCAACCGACGCTCTGGGGGAGACGGCCGACAGACTCAGCCGTGATATCAAGGCCGATAACGGCAAAGTCCCCATCGGCCAATTCCAAGATATCCGGGCAGGCCTCGGTCTTGAAACAGGCCGATTTCGGGCCAAGGCGACGGAGGAAAGTGGGTGCACTCATGTCGCAATAAAGCACGCCATTATGGGGCGTGGCTGTCAATTCGATAATACGCCATTATGGGGCGTGCCTCCTCGTAGACGAAAAGAAGACATTCCAATTCTCCAGAAGCTTGGGAGAAACATACAGAAGGCACGTATGGGGGCTGCGATCACACAGGAAAGACTGGCTGAGGTCGTGGACCTGCATCCGCGAATCGTTCAGAAAATTGAGGCCGGAGAAGTGAATCCGAAATCGACTACGCTGATCCGGATTCAAGCAGCCATCGGCTGCTCTTGGGAGCAGCTCGTTCACGGCGTCCGCTAGCTAGGTGGTGGCGTTTCCGATCTGCTGATACAATTACACAGCATCGCGCTCGGCTGGCCCCTTGCGCTGCTGCACGATGACTCGCGCCTAGCGCTTGTCGTCAACCGCCAGTCCTTCGGGACTGGCGGTTTTTTCTGTGCTTGGAATAATGTTCCGCTTGCTGGTGGCCGGCTCGCTTGCGGGCGGCTTGGTCAAGCTCTCTGCACGGGCAACAAGTTGCTTCTTGGCTACGCTGCTACGCATTGCATAGGGGAGTCTCATATAGCAGTGTGTAAGGTATTCCCGCGCCCGTGCTTCTGTGCCGAGAGTCTTCTTGATGGTCGGTGTGCGCAGCACGACTGGAGTTTTCATGCCGACAATCCGCGCTACCGAATGCCGCTGTTTTTGATCGTGGAGGACTGCCATAGCGCGGAATGTCTGATCCTCGATGGATTCAAACTGGCGGCTGGAAAGCTCCTTCCCAAATTCCGGCACCATGAACGGCACTTGGGTAACGGATTCACCCTCCATTTCTGAGGTTCCCTCAATAGATGACTCGGACTTGGCAGCGAACTCGCTGTGCGAAAGGCTCATCGAGTTCGGGTCCCCCGTCATGTCGTCGCCGGGAAACATTTGCGTGCCGCCAAGCCCTGCGCCCGACGCACTGCCTGAGTGTGTGCCATGACTCATTCCGGTAGCTTTGCTGCGTGATATGATCGTGCGCGTTTCTTCCCTATAGTTCATCACCTTCGTGGAGTAGAGGTCGTGTTTGATCTTATCAGGGGTCATCGCTCCCATGAATAGGTCGAGGGCGAGCGGTCGTAGGTTCTCCTCACCTCTCGTCTCGAACACAATCTTGCTCCGGGCATTCACCATAAGCGAATCGTAGACCTGCTCTCCCTGGGCACCGGCGTGGAGAATCTGGCGCGGGAACTGATTGGCGAGCGTTAGGTGAAGCCCAAATCCCCGTGCCTGATCCAAATTCTTCGCCATCGTTGGCGTGATGAAGTTCTGAAACTCGTCGCAATAGACGTAGAACGGCTTGACCTGCTTCGCGTCGGTGCCCTTGCCGCGCTCCTTGGCGGCAGTCCACAAATCAGAAAGAAGGAGGGTGGCAAAGAGCGCTCCATCTTCTTCTGACACACGGTTCTTCTCCGTCGCTAAATTTACGAGGATGATGTGTCCCTCCTCAAGAGAGCGCCCGAGGTCGAGGGAGCGGGTTGACTGCCCGAAAATCTGCTGGAGCTTCTGTGTTGAGAGGAATGTCCGCAGCCGATTAATTGTGCTCGATACCTGCTGATCAAATTCCTTCGGTGTGAGCGTGTTCGCGTATGCCCAATCTTCCGCGAGCGGACGGTGCGAAAGACCATCAGTAAGCGCCCACCTATTCCGCTTGCCCAAGTGATTCGTAAGGATGTTCGCCTCGACCAGTGTTTGCTTCTTCTCATAGAGCGCCCAGAGGACATTGCTCGCCCAGCGGGCAAAAAGGGGTGTCTTCTGAGTGCCGGTCTCGCCCCAGACGTGGGCCATTGCCTGAACGAAATTATTGATGAGGACGGCGGGATCGGCGTTGGGCCTCTGGCGCAGGACGTTATACGCCACAACCCAGTCATCTTGGCGCAGGTCGATGGGGATGATGGGGCGCCCTCCTATAACATTCTTGTTCCACGCGAGCCACCGGACGAGGCTGTCGTAGAGCGAGCCATGTGGGTCGATGAGAAGCAGCCCGCACTTACTCTTCCGCCAAGACTTGATGTCCTGGCGGATGAGATACTCCAAAAGCTTGCTTTTGCCCGTGCCTGTCGAGCCACAGACGAAGAGATGCGTTGACCGCTGCTCGGGGGTGAGACGAAGCATCTCGGCACCTTCGCCGAGGTGGCCAAGCTTGAGATCGTTGCCGAGGGCCGCTCGCATTCAGCAAATCACTGCAGCTTTCTGTTCAATGGTCAAATCTGACTCTAGCGGGCTTTCTCCATGGTGTCTCTCCGTCTATCAACGAGGCACGAAATGTTGTATTCTGGACAATACGCAGCCCGGCGGTAACCGTCATATTTCTTAGACTCAAGGCGGGTGCCCTCCTGCAATTCTATGACCACAGATTACCACGCGAAATACCTCGCCCACGAGCTAACCAAGCGTTGCCCTTCAGACAGTCTACAAAAACTGGCCGCGACGCTCGCGGATGCTCAGGTGGATTTGAATCCCCATCAAATTGACGCAGCCCTTTTTGCCTTTCGGTCGCCGCTGTCTAAGGGGGCAATTTTAGCCGATGAAGTTGGTCTTGGTAAAACCATTGAAGCGGGAATACTTCTCTCGCAAAAATGGGCGGAGAAGAAACGGAAGCTGCTGATCATTGTCCCCGCTGCGCTCCGCAAACAGTGGAACCAAGAGCTTGCCGACAAGTTTTTCCTGCCCTCGGTCATCTTGGAAAACCGCTCGTTTAACCAGATTATCAAACAGGGGAATTTGAATCCGTTCGTGCAGCCGGAAATCGTTATCTGCTCCTACCACTTCGCCCGCGCGAAGGATTCCTACGTCAGGCAGGTGAATTGGGATTTGGTCATCGTGGATGAGGCCCACCGCCTGCGAAACGTCTATAAGCCGACTAACCGCATCGCCAACGCGATCAAGGAGGCCATCGCGCACGCGCCAAAGGTGCTACTCACGGCAACCCCGCTGCAAAATTCCCTCCAAGAGCTTTACGGCTTGGTGAGCATCATTGACGATTTCACCTTCGGTGACTTGAAAAGCTTCAAGGCCCAATTCGGCCTGCTGCGAACGGAAGAAGAATTCGCCGCGCTCCGCGAGCGTATCAAGCCGATCTGCCAGCGCACCCTGCGACGGCAGGTTTTGGAATACATCAAATACACGAACCGCATCCCGCTCACGCAAGAGTTCGTGCCGTCGGAAGCGGAACAGCGGTTGTATGACTTGGTCTCCAGCTATTTGCAGCGCGAGACGCTTTATGCGCTTCCTTCAAGCCAGCGCCAACTGATGACGCTGATCTGCCGCAAGCTGCTCTCGTCCTCGACCTACGCGATCTCCGGCACGCTAGACGCGCTGGCAAACCGGCTCGAATTGGCAGCCAAAGAGGAAACGCCCGTGGTGCCGTCGACGGAAGAAGTAGCCGCCGATTACGAGGGGATTGAAGAGGTCGAGGAAGAATGGACGGATGACGACGCGCCCGAAAAGGAGGCGCCGGCCTACACCGCCGCAGACCGCGAGCTGATGCAGGTAGAAATCAAGGCGCTGCGTGAATTTCAGGAGCTTGCCAAGTCCATCGTCAAAAACTCGAAGGGAGAGGTGTTGCTGACGGCGCTCAAAAAGGGTTTCGCCAAAGCCCGTGAACTCGGCGCACCCGAAAAGGCGATTATCTTCACCGAGTCCACGCGCACACAGGAATACCTCTACCGCGTTCTCGAACAAACGGCCCATGCCGGCAAGATCGTCCTGTTCAACGGCTCGAACAAGGATGCCAAGTCCAAGCAGATTTATGCCGCATGGATGGAAAAGCACGCGGGCACCGACCGGATTACTGGTGCGCCCAGCGCCGACATGAGGCAAGCTCTCGTGGATTACTTCCGAGATGAGGCCGTCATCATGGTTGCGACGGAAGCGGCAGCAGAGGGGATCAACCTGCAATTCTGCTCCCTCGTGGTGAATTACGACCTGCCTTGGAATCCCCAGCGCATCGAGCAGCGTATCGGTCGCTGTCACCGCTACGGCCAAAAATACGATGTGGTCGTTGTGAACTTCCTGAACAAGAACAACGCCGCCGATCAGCGGGTTTATGAACTCCTCCGCGACAAGTTTCAGCTTTTCAGTGGGGTGTTTGGCGCAAGCGATGAGGTGCTAGGTGCCATTGAGTCCGGGGTGGATTTTGAGAAGCGCATCGCCGACATTTACCAAAACTGCCGCACGCCGGAGCAAATCGAATTCAACTTCAACACCCTGCAAAGGGACTTGGAAGTGAGGATAGATGAGCGGATGCACCAAACCCGGCAAAAACTCTTGGAAAACTTTGACGAGGCCGTCCAAGAAAAATTGCGGCTCGGCAAACTCCAAGCGGAGGAAACCCTTGGCCGTTACGAACAATGGCTCTGGCAGATCACCCGCTTTTTTCTCAAGGGCCATGCGGACTTTGAGGACGGCAAGAACGCCTTCGTGCTGACGCGCAATCCGTTCCCGGAAGAAAACATTCATCCTGGCCCCTACCGCTCCGGCAAGAATGTGGAAGATGCCAACCTTTATCGCGTTGGTCATCCGCTGGCCCAGCGCATCATCGAAAAGTGCAAAGACCTTCCGACGCCGGGAGCGGAACTGATTTTTCAATACTCGGAAACGGGGCGCATCATCTCGGTTGTCGAGCCGTTGTGCGGCAAGGCCGGTTGGCTCACCGTTCAAAAGCTCACGGTCACGGCCTTTGAGACCGAAGACCATCTTTTGCTCGCGGGCGTGACGGATGACGGCAAGTCCTTGGATGATGAGCAATGCCGCCGCTTACTGACGTTGCCCGCATCGGAGAGTCCGTTACCAGCCGCCAGCGGTGGCGCCCACGAAAGCCAACTCAGCGCATCCTTGAACGCGAGCCGCCAGACGATTTTCGACAAACTGGAAAGCAAGAACGCCTCCTATTTTGAGGGAGAGTTGGACAAGCTCGACCGCTGGGGCGAAGACCAACGCGCTTCGCTCAAACTCGCGCTCAAAGAGCTGGAGGATCAGATCAAGGACACGCGACGCAATGCGCGACTGGCGGGCAGCCTGCCGGAAAAATTGAAACTCGAACGCGAAAAACGGAATCTTGATTCCAAACGCGATGAGGCGTGGAAGCAATATGAGCAGGCGGCAAAAGACATTGAGTCAAAGAAAGACGGTCTAATGGATGAGGTCGAAAAGCGCCTGAAACAGCAAGTGACGGAAAACGTATTGTTCACAATAAAATGGCAAGTGCGTTAAAATCTGAAAAGCCGAAATCGGTTTTGCACGCCATTCACGAGTGGTCAATCGAACGGCCGATTTGGCAATGCGATGCCTTGCGGCGGATCATAACCAAGCAAAAGCTGGATGACGCCGATCTAGCAGAGCTAGAAAAACTATGTCGGCAAACTCCTGGCGCTCTTGCCGCAGATGGCACCTCGCTTGTTGCCGATCCTTTGGCTGACGGACATTTGCCTGCTGGGCCTAATGCCCAAGCATCAGTTAGCATCGAGTATTTGAACAATCTCACCGGCGTTAATCGGCTCCCTGCTGGACAAAAGATTATCTTTGGGTCAGCGCCCGGACTGACAGTCGTTTATGGCGACAATGGGACAGGAAAATCAGGATATGTGCGCGTCATTAAAAAGGCGTGCCGGACTAGGGGTGCACCACCGGTCATTCAGCCTGATGCGTTTTCTTCTACTCGTCCCCAAGCTGCGTGTGACATTGGTATCAAAACGGGCAGCGGAAGTAGCGAAATCAAATGGGTTGATGGGAAGGTTACTGACGCAATCCTCAGCAATGTGTTCGTTTTTGATTCTGCTGCGGCCAGTCATTATCTCGAAAGCGATGGGCCGGCGAGCTTCACGCCTTACGGTTTGGATGTATTGCCAAAGCTGAGCAAGGTTTGCGATGTGATTGGCGAGAGGATCAAAAATGACATCAATGCTTTGGACAGAGAAATTACTGCTGGCAAAGGGGCTTTGGAGAAGCATCCGAATACCATTGTCGGTAAAGTGCTGGCCAAAATTGATGGCAAGACACAAGCATCCAGCATTTTGCTTTTGGCGAACATGACCGATGTGGAAACAAAGCGTCTTGCTGATTTGCGGACACTATTGGGTTCAAATCCGAAAAAGAAGGCTCAAGAAACGCGGGCATCTAAAAAGCGGATAGAAGATTTTAAGGCGCGGCTGGATGAACAAGTATTGCTGCTTTCCACTGGTCAGGTCGCAAAGCTTAAGAAGCTTTTTGAAGACGCCTCTACTACGGCGCTTGCTGCCCAAACATCCGCGCAGAGCCGCTTTGATACGGGCGTCCTTGTTGGGACGGGAAGCGACCTGTGGCGGGCCTTGTGGGATGCGGCGCGAACTTTCTCAACTGAGTCGGCCTATCCCGAGTCGAAATATCCGCACACTGCCGGGGATGCTCGGTGCGTGCTCTGTCAGCGGCCATTCAGTGGCGACGCTCCTACCATTGCTCGCGCCGAATCTTTTGAAGCCTTCTGCAATGAGGACATTCAAAAAACGGCAAAGGCTGCGACCAAAATATTGGCCGATGAGTGCAAGCTGTTTTCCGTGAGAAACTCTCTGAAGGCCGATTACGATAAACTTGCTGCTGACCTCAACGAATTAAAATCCGAAGAGGTCAAACTATTGACCGAATTCGTCAAAGAAGCAGACGATTGCTTGGCGACCGTGAAGAAAGCTATCACCGCGCAAAAGTGGGGTGAGCCGGTGGTTCTGCCGAATAGTCCAACAAGTATTTTGAAGGCTATTGTTGATGCCCTCGAATTGAGGGCTAAAACTGAAGAATCAGCCGATGACCCGAAGGCGAGGGCTATGCTTCAAGACGAATGCGATGAACTAGAGGCCAAAGAATGGCTAAAAACGGTAAAAGCCGAGATTGATCCTCAAATCGCCAGATACCAGCGGCAGGAGGCGTTGAGGTCTCGACTGGATGAGACTAAAACTACGGGCATAACAACTAAGAATTCAGCCCTTACAAAGGAACTGGTCAGCGATGTCTATTGCCAGCGTTTTTCTGATGAAGTCCGAGAGCTTGGCGTCAGCACGGTGGAGGTAAAATTGGAAGAATTACAAGGCTCCAAGGGGCAAAAAAGTTTTGGCATCCGCCTAATTGGCACAACAGGACAGATAAATATCCAAGAAATCGTAAGCGAAGGCGAACAGCGATGCATTTCGTTGGCGGCATTTCTCGCTGAGTTATCTCAATCTTCCCATCAATCAGCATTGGTTTTTGACGATCCGGTGTCGTCTTTGGATCACTTCTTTCGCGGTAAAATTGCCACTCGTTTGGTCAAAGAAGCGAGTCAGCGCCAAGTGATCATCTTCACCCATGACACAGTGTTTCTAAACGATCTGGTTTCCGTAGCCGATGAGACATCCACGCCGTTTGAAACTTTCTACCTGCGCTGGGATTCCAAGAATCCCGGCACGGTGGAATCCGGTCTCCCCTGGGACTGCAAATCGCCGCAAGATCGGTTAGACAAACTTGAGAAAGCGCAGCGTGAATTGGATAAGCGCTGGCAACCGATGCCCGACGATGGCCTAAAAAAGGAAATGCGCGATATTTATAGCGACTTGCGCGCGACAATTGAGCGGATCGTGGAGAAGGTCGTTTTCGGGGATGTGGTCTTCCGCTTTCGCTCATATGTGAATTTGAAAAACTTGAATGATGTCGTCGGATTCACTGCCGCCGAAAACACGGAAATACAACGCTTGTTCAAGAAGGCCTGCAATGTTACGGCGGCACATGATCCTGCCGCAGGAAAACAAGCATCGGTTCCTGACGCAAAGGAACTAGCGACGGACATTGCGGCGACAAAGACATTGCTGGAAGCAATCCGCGCGCGCCAAAAGGCAGCAACCTCAGCAACTGCGGTAAAACCCTAATTTTTGCTATAATCAATCCCATGTCACTCCAACCCGATAAATTTGAAGCAACCTCCGCAAGCATCACAGATGAGCAGAAGGCGAAGCTCGGATCGCTTTTCCCGGAAATCCTCACTGAGGGCGGCAAGATTGATTTTGACCGGCTCAAGCTGACGCTTGGTGAAACAATCGATACAGGCAAGGAACGCTACGGCATGAACTGGCCTGGCAAAGCAGAATGTTTCAAGACGATTCAGCAGCCAAGCACGGCAACCTTGGTCCCGATACGTAAGGAGTCAGTAAACTTTGATGAAACAGGGAATGTCATTATCGAGGGAGACAATCTTGAATCCCTAAAACTTCTGCAGAAGGCGTATCTTGGGAAAGTTAAAGTAGTTTACATCGATCCTCCCTACAACACAGGGAACGATTTTATCTACCCAGATAATTTTAGCGAAAGTCTTGAAACCTATCTTCGCTATACTGGACAGGTGGACAGTGAGGGAAAATCTTTCTCAACAAATACAGAGGCGGATGGCAGATTTCACTCAAAATGGATGAACATGATGTATCCTCGCATATTTCTTGCGCGGAACATGCTGCGTCAAGACGGGGTAATTTTTGTTTCAATCGGAGAAGAGGAGCTCACCAATTTAACCTCGATTATGAATGAGGTGTTTGGTGAGGAAAATAGATTGGCAATCATTTCACGCCTGCAGAAGCGCGGAGGAAATAAGGGAAATTATTTCAATCCTGTTATGGACTATGTTTTGGCTTACGCCAAAAATATTAACGAATTACCGTTCTTTACGGAGACTGTTGATGAAGCGATATACAACAAAACGGAAAGTGATGGACCTCGGAAGGGAGAAAAATATGCAGAGGTCGTTATCTATATGCCAAATTTGGACTTCAGGCCAAATCAACGATACTACGTTGACGCTCCTGATGGATCCCGAATCATTCCACCAGAAGGTAAGAGCTTCAGGTGGTCGCCTCAGCGTTTTGAGCAGGAAACAAAAAAAGGATGCGTTGTCTTCAAGGCTTCAAAAAACTCAAAATTGATCGATCAAAATGGCGATCAGGCCAAATGGATTGTGTATCAAAAGCGCTTTTTAACTGACACTCTTACAGATGAAACGGCACGACCGAACAATTTCTTGGAAGATTTCCAAAATATGCTCGGCAGTAAAGAACTTGAGGAACTCGGCATTCCCTTCGACTACCCAAAGCCGAGCTTATTGATAAAAAAGCTCCTGTTCATTTCTAAGTGTAGAAATGACGACATAGTGTTGGATTTCTTTGCAGGTTCAGGAAGCACCGCGCAGGCGGTTCTCGAACTTAATGCGGAAGACGGCGGTAATCGGAAATTTATTTTAGTCCAACTACCCGAAGCATATGAGCGTAATGGTTTCAAAACCGTGGCTGCCATCATGAGAGAGCGAGTAAGGCGTGTTCTCAAGAAGCTCGATGAGAAAGAAAGCGATAAATTGAAGCTGAATGGTGAAGTTACGATAGATAGAGGTTTCAAGGCGTTTAAATTAGACGGCTCGAACTTTAAGGGATGGAATTCTGCACGGCCAAAAGACGAAGCAGAACTTGCTAAGCAACTTACATTGCACGTCGAACATCTCGTTGCAGGGCGGAATCAAGAGGACGTGCTTTATGAATTGTTACTAAAATCAGGTTTTCCGTTGAGCACGAAGATCGAGAAATTGACCTTGGCTAACAAAGAGGTCTTTTCCGTAGCTGATGGTGTAATGCTTATTTGTCTCGAAAAGTCGCTGACGTCAGAGGTCATCAAGGCAATTGCAGACAGGAAGCCCGAACGAGTGGTTTGTCTTGATGCAAGCTTTGCTGACAACGATCAGCTTAAAACCAATGCCGTTCAGACGATGAAAGCTAAGGGTGTAACAAAGTTTCAAACGGTATGAAGTTACAATTCGACGCGAAACAGGAGTTTCAGATTGCTGCTGTAATGTCCGCGGTAGACCTATTTGATGGACAACCGCTCAATAAGGGAGATTTCGAGATCGCGTTTGACTCGATAGGGCAGGGTTTGTTTTCAAGCCAGGTGCAGACCGACTTGGGCATCGGCAATAGGCTTGTCGTAGAACGCGAAGTAATTCTCAAAAATCTCCAGCGCATCCAAGAGCGAAACGGACTAGATCCGGATTCAAAATTGCTACCAGATGCCACCTCTGAACAACTGGCTCCTGCTCCGTTGAACTTCTCGGTAGAGATGGAGACAGGCACGGGCAAAACGTATGTATATCTGCGGACTATCTTCGAACTGAACCGGAAATACGGTTTCAAGAAGTTCATCATTGTCGTGCCAAGCGTAGCAATCCGCGAGGGGGTGCTGAAAAACCTAGAAATCACCAGCGAGCACTTCAAGGCGCTCTACAACAATGTAGAATGCGAGCATTTCGTGTATGACGCCAAGAGGGTTAACCGCCTGCGCCAGTTTGCAGTGAGCAACCAGATTCAGATTCTCGTCATCAACATTGATGCTTTCAACAAGAAGGACATTGCCGTCATTTATAAAGAGGCCGACAAGTTGTCTGGGTATCAACCCATTGAGTATATTCGTGCGACCAAACCGATAGTGATTATCGATGAACCTCAAAGCGTCGATAACACGGAAAAGGCACAGGAGGCGATTCGCTCGCTAAACCCGCTTTGCACCCTGCGCTACTCAGCAACGCATACAAATCCTTATAACCTCATCTACTCACTAGACCCAATCCGCGCTTTTGACCTGCGGCTTGTCAAACAGATCGTCGTGGCGAGCGTCACAGGAGCGGGAGCACAGAACGACGCCTATGTGCGGTTGGTTTCCGTGGATCGCAAGAACGGCATCAAGGCTAAAGTTGAAATCGACGTGCAGACTAGTGATGGTCCAAAATGGAAGGCCGTCACAGTCAAGAATGAGACAGACTTGTTTGTTGTCTCGAAGGAGCGCGAAAATTATCGTGACGGCTACCTAATTGCCGAAATTAACAGTGAACCTGGCAACGAGTATATCCAGTTCAACAGTGGCAAGACTCTGACAATTGGACAGGAGTTGGGCGGCATCCGCGATGACCTCTGGAAGGCACAAATTAAAAACACCGTGCGTCGTCATCTCGACAAGGAGATCGCGCTCAAGGGGCGCGGTATTAAAGTGCTAAGCCTGTTCTTCATTGATAAGGTAGCGAACTACCGCTCATACGATGAGCAAGGCCAGCCGATTAAGGGTAAGTTCTCGGAGGTATTTGAGGCGGTATTTTCGGAATTGGTAGCACAACCGAAATACAAGGATGTCCTGTCCTATCCTGTGGAAAAACTGCACAACGGCTATTTCGCACAGGACAAGAAGGGTGTGCTCAAGGATACGAACGGCAGCACACAGGCGGACGATGATGTCTATAACCTCATTATGAAAGACAAGGAACGGCTTCTCTCATTGGATGAGCCGCTGCGTTTCATTTTCAGCCATTCGGCCCTCCGTGAAGGTTGGGACAGCCCAAACGTCTTTCAGATTTGCACATTGAACGAAACAAAGTCGGCCACTAAGAAACGACAAGAAATCGGTCGAGGCCTTCGTCTACCGGTGAATCAAGATGGGGAACGTGTATTCGACGAGAACATCAACAAGCTCCTCGTGGTGGCGAATGAAAGTTACGAGGATTTCGCTCGCAAGCTGCAAACAGAATACGAGGAAGATTGCGGGGTCACATTCGGCAAGGTGCCGAAACTGGCCTTTGCGAAGCTGACGAAGCTCGTCGGCGATGAGGAAAAGCCTTTGGGGCGCGACGCATCGGAGCAGATTTTCGCCTCGCTGGTGACGAAAGGCATTCTCAACGCCGAAGGCAGAATCTTACCGGCCTTTGATCCGAAATCTCCGGGTTTCGACTTGGGCCTATCGGCGGAACACGCGGACTTAAGGGCCAGCGTGATCGAGGTGCTTCAATCCTATCAACTGGAACGGCACATCAAGAAGGATGAGGACGGCAAGAAGCTCGTGTTCAAAAAGGGCATTGAGCTAGATGAGGGCTTCAAAGCACTGTGGGAGCGCATATCGCCGCAGACAACCTATTCCGTCGAGTATCAGACGGACGTTCTCGTCGCCAATGCCGTGAAGGCGATCAAGGCGATGGAAAAAATCAGCCCGGTGCGAGTGCATCTCTCTGAAGCGGAATTGACGACCGCAAAGGCGGGCGTGCTCACGGACGTAATCCGGGAGAGCACGGATGCCGTCGTCTTCCGTGGCGCGGTGCCGGATGTCATCGCCTACCTGCAAGCCGAGACGGAGCTAACGCGAGCAACGATTGTCCGCATCCTCAAGGAGTCCAAGCGGCTGCCGGAATTCTTGATCAACCCGCAGAAATTCATGGATGCGGTCGCGGCCATTTTGAAGCAGCAGTTGCACCGGCTGATGATTGATGGCATTAAGTATGAGCGGATTCCGGGCGATGGTTTCAGCATGAGGCTGTTTGAGGAAAAGGAGGTCGTGAGCTACCTGAACAACCGGCTGGATGTCACGAAAAGCGTCTATGATGCCGTCGTCTATGATTCTGAAGTCGAGCGCGAGTTCGCCCAGAAACTAGACAAGCGCGAAGACGTGAAGCTGTTCGTTAAGTTGCCCGACTGGTTCAAAATAGAAACACCACTCGGCACTTACAACCCAGATTGGGCGATCCTCAAGCATGACGACTCCGTTCTCTATCTCGTGCGCGAGACGAAGGGGACACGAAACTTTGAAAAATTGAGGAATATCGAAGCGGAGAAGATACGTTGTGGGCGAAAGCATTTTGAAAGTCTTAATGTGGACTTTGATGTCGTAACTACGGCGAGTGAAGTTTGACGGTGCGACAAAGGACTTAGCCACTTTGTGGCAGACAAACCCGTATGGGCGGATCAGCGAGCGAGCATGAGTTTGGCTCGGTAAAGCTCATGCTGGGTCGCCCGCCCACCGAGGGCAAAAGTTTCTGAGGGCTCGCTGCTGAAGGCATCCCCGGGGCTGCGCGGGGATGACTGAAAGCAAGAACCTCAGAATGTTTTGCCCAGACCCTGCGGTAGCAGGGTCTGTCTTTGCTCTGCGTCCGAGCGGAACCCAAAAAGTGGAGCGAGGATCGCCGGGCGTTAGCCCGAATCCGTCCGCGCATTAAGCAGTCGCCACAAATCCCATTTGGGGTGTCTGCGGCTGCGCGGTGGTGCTTATTTGTAAAAAGAAGCACCTGGTTGGCGAGCAGTCGGGCGGGCTTTTGAGGCAGCGAACCGGAGCGTTGAAGGGCGCAGTTGGGCGGGCGGAAGGTCGCACGGCAAGGCCTGAAGAGCGGAGGGTAGCGGAGGAGAAAGCCCACCTGTCTGCGAGCCGTCGAACCCGGCTCGGCGGGTTCAACACGTTCGGTTTTTTGGGGTGTGGAATTGTAAAGGACAGGGGGTGTCCTTTACCCGTTTGGCCCGACCGTGTGTGTGAACCCGTAGCCGTCGCGTGAGCGACGGGAAGAGGGAGGTTTGAGCGGAGCACGGCGTGAGCCGTGCGGAGCGAAAACCGACCGATGTCGGGGATACCGAAGTCAGGCGAAAACAGAGACAAACC
>SXGQ01037308.1_pt1 | contig 19922 bp, 34 predicted proteins | sample 3178371 | NCBI WGS metagenome assembly SXGQ01 (sample SAMN11356859, study PRJNA531348) | freshwater metagenome | isolation source: freshwater sample F1-20 | place: China: Fuxian Lake, Yuxi | collected 2017-12-25 | reverse complement strand
CGTTTAATAGGATTCAAATTATTTCCTTTGAGGAAGTATTGAAACTTTCTTAACTCTTTCGGCAAACGATTGTGCCCCATGTTAGCAGGAGTTTCCATAGGTTTGTATGGAGGTACGCCTGCAGGCAAATCAAATACAACATTCTTATGAAATGTGTAACGTAATATTGTTTTCAATTCCGGCGTCAAGTTTGCAATTTGCTTGAGTGAGTTTGCTTTCTTTGCCGTTGGCAATTCTGCGACATGCTGTAGCAACTCTGGCAAAGTCATCTTACTAATATCAATAGCCATTTTAAAATTCCTGTATATGTTCCATCAACTGCTTCATGCGGTTTTGGATAAAATAGTTAAGTAGTTTTTCCCTACCACGATTAGGGGCATTATCATAAGCATCAAGAATCTTTTCTCGATACTCAGTCGGAATCTTAGACAGGTCAATCAGCAATTCGTTTCGCTTGTAGTTTCTCAGCATCACTTCATCACAAAAAGACTCAGGTTCTTGTTCTAACCACTTATTTAGTTTTTTCTCAGTTACAGGTTTTTGACGGGCTTCTACCACAAATGTGTCATCGGAAGACAAAAAGTTAGGAATACCATCGCTTCTGTCACCTTTGCAGATGTGTTCTTTTAAGAACTTTTCAGGATCGCTACACTTTAAGAACTTCTTACCCATTGGGCTATACTGTTCTATGTTTGCAAATTTTTGCAATTGCATAAAGTCTTTATCACTAGATAGAATCAGAATTTTTTCGGTAGTGCTATTATTGAGTGAAACACCGAATTTGTGTGCCAATGTTGCAATTACATCATCAGCTTCAGTCTTATCAACTTGAATTACTTTGTACGGAAAGTATTCTTTGATTTCATCACGCACTTTGTTTAGCGTTTCAAAAATTAAATTCCAGTCAAACGGAGATGCTTCTCTGTCTTTCTTACGACCAGCTTTGTAGTATGGAAAGAAGTCTCTACGCCAGTATTTCTTATCATCGCAACAGATAACAATGTCGCCGTATGAGGCTTTAAATTTAACATTGTACATTCGAATGCTGTTTAGAACCATGTGACGAATTAAGTTTTCGTCAATATGACTAGATGCATTTGAATTCAATTGCATCATTAAGTTTGAAATCATCACTTGATTCAAATCAACTAAAATCATTTTAAGTTATCCAGTTATTACTCTAACAATAATTGTATCAGAGTTAATGCGCCCTGTCAACTCGGAGGGTTTAGTAGTCAATCCGTCTAACAGTTTTTTTAGTACAATTTTACCACCATCAAGCACTTGTTTTACCACTACTTCAGGTTTACGCAAACGTTTGCCAGAAGATGTTTCGGTATTGAAGTTTTGAATTGTAGTGCCTTTGATTGTCAAACCTTTTGCATTATCTGCATTGTACATACCCAACAGTTTAGTTTTTGTATTATACAACCACACTTGATTTGCACCGACAATCTTTTCTGGCAGAATACTCTTCAGACTTAACTCAGCAAAATCTTTCATGTATTGCACTTTAGCGGCAACGACACTTGCAGGCTTCTCTTTTACTTTACGTGCTTTACGTGTAGGTTTCTTTTCTGCACCACGATTTGTTTCTACAACAATTGCATCATAGAATTCTTTGACCTTACGCAATTGCACTTTACTGAAATTAGAATAACCTTCTTTGATATCAGCATCGGATGTATTCATAACGTCTTCAAATTCTTTGGAACGTTTAATGAACACTTCACACATTTTCTTCTGCACAACGGAAGATAAGTCTTTACTTTTCAGATACGATTGCATATCTGGTGCAGACTTGCAACCACCGCCAATGAAGTCATCTACAAGCCCTTCAATTTCACCAACTTCTTCAGCCGCCTTTTCACGAATTCTATCTTGAATAGAAACAACTGGTGCAGTTGTTGTTGCAACAACAGCAACGGGTGCTTTTGATTTTTTAGTTTTCTTTGCAGTCTCTACAACTGATTTAAACTCTTTGACAAAAAAGTTTTTAAATGATTCGGATGGTTCATAACCCATGCACATCATACGTGCTACCCAACCAAGTTGTACTGGAATAGATGCGTCACTTGATGCGACTAAAGAAATTTCTTCTTTGGGTCTGTCAATGCTAGCCATGTATTCGACAACAAACGTTTTTGCTTGCTTGTTGTCACAAAAATAATTATACCAATTCAATGCACGAATTTCTTCGCTTCTGAGATTTGTCATCTCCGCTTGATTGGTCCAAGAAGGTTCCATGCCATATGCTTTTGCATCAGCACCAGGATTAATCTTGGAAAATTTCATAATTTATTCACCCAATGTAAATGATACGGATTTGATAGAATCATAGCGAAATGAACGCCATTCGTTTTTTTCTAAGTCAACTACCGAAATTGCTTCGTCAGTCAAAGTAGTACGAACACGTTCTGTTTTCTTTTCGTATGTTGGAATTGCAGACTCTTGCAATGTGCATTTCATGGTACGCATTGTACCATCTTTCTTCAAAAAGTCAACAGTCACAGGACCGTATTTGAGATGGCTAGTCAGCCAGTCACGAAATGCTTTTTGTTCTTTTGGTGTAGTTGTTGCATAATTAAAAGTTGTCATATCAAAGTTCTCCATGTTAAAAATATCTTTTGTTCAATGTCTCTAGTATACTTGTAATCTTATTAATTGTCAAGTTCTCGGGTTTCGTTTTGGAATTGTTTTTCCATTTTTACTTCAGTATACAAATAATCGTACAGTTCTTTAATCCCGCCAATATATTTTGCATCATGGTATATGTGTGGAACAAAATCTGTATCAGGAACCAATATTCTCAATTGTTCTATTGAATAATCTCGTCCCAATATAAACAGTTTATATTGTCGCCTACAGACTGTTAATAGCGTTTCAACTTTATCAGTTGTCTTGCTTCCCTCTGCACCATAAACGAAATACGTCATGGAGCATTGTACACCTGCACATATTCACCTGGTTCATTATTTAAAAATGCAGTTTTAAGTGTACCCTTAAAATCATATGTTACTTGATATCCTTTGACAACGCTATGGTGGGCTTGTTCATTGACAAGTCTACATGTTGGTGTTGAGAGTGGCGGTGTCATGCCCAAAACTAGAGTATTAGTTCCTGGTCCAGAATAATGTGTTATGCCCTGTTGTTTTTGACAATAATTTTTTACAGTCATGTACGGTACCTTTTCTATAATAGGTTTCACATTTATAACTTTTGCCATGTAGTAGCCGTCTTTGGTTAACGAATCTTCTACAAGAACAACTTTACCGTGTGCAACATTACACAAAAATAAAGATGCTACAATACTATGTAGCATACACAATTTTTTCATATTTCACTCTACAGCATAAACTTTTGTAACTGTCTTAATTCTAATTGCATTGCCAGGATCGTAGTTCATTTTAACTGTACGAATCTGTCCCTGATATTCAAATGTCACGTTAAATGCAGTAACATTATAGCGAAACTCTCTGTCACTATAAGTCACACACTTTTGTTGTTGGGTTTGAACAGGCGTACCTGCACCCTCAACTGGTTCAACATTAGTACATGACATTCTAGGCATAGAATATGCTCTCATGTTTCCGATTGGATCAACTTTAATCACAGGCACAATTTGATAATTTACAATATCATTTGCAAATACACTTGTTACCCAAAACAAAACACCAAAAACAATACCAATGGTTTTAAAATTCCTCATAACAACTCCTATTTGAATGTTTATACAGTATAACATACCATATTTGATTTGTCAAAACGTGTTTAATGATGGCTCGAATTCGGCAATCAATTCACGTTCACGCTGGTGAGCAGGTTTACGTCCACGAATCACTTCAAGGACTTCATATTGCCATGCGGCACCTGCTAACTCACGCAATGCAGTACACATTGCCCAGTTTTTGTTTTCGCACTTTGCACGACTCACATGTTTTTGCCAACGAATTTTGACGGAACGCACGTATGCATGTCCTTGTGCAACAGTCAAGCCAACATATGAATCACCAGTGTCAACGCATGTTACTTTATATAGCACATGGTTTCTGTCAGAACGTTTTTTTCTCAATGTCATAGATACAGTATAGCACATTCACCACCCAAGTCAACAAGTATTTTTAATATGTTGCTCAAAAACAACACATTTTCAAGTAAATTGTCGTTTAAAAACAACGGACAAACACCATTTTTCATAAATATAAGTGAAACATATCACAGGGAGACGGCATGGCAGAAGTAGTATTAGAAAAGAAACCATTATCACGTAGCGAACGTGAAGCACAAATCAAAGATAAAGCTGGATGGCTAATCACCGTTCTAGCCGCTTTGCTTGCAATAAACACATATGTTTCAAGTGGTAACAGTAGCAAAGTATTAAACAATACAATTAGTGCAAACAATACATGGGCATTCTATCAAGCAAAATCAGTCAAACAAACTCTTGCTGAGATGGCTAGAGATGATGCTATTGACAGAAAACAATTTGACAAAGCAGAAAAGTTAACTGCAAAGATTGATAGATATGAATCTGAACCTGCAACGGGCGAGGGTAAGAAAGAATTAATGGCAAAAGCAAAGAGTCTTGAAGCCGAGCGTGACCAGATTCGTAAGTCTGGTCCTTGGATGACATTTGCGGGTTCAGCATTTCAAATTGCAATTGTTTTATTAACTGCAAGTATTTTAGCTGTTAGCATGTCGTTATATTTTGCTAGTATTGGTGTTGGGCTTTTTGCCGCAATACTTATGAGTCAAGGTCTATGGCTTTGGCTTCCAATAGTTTTATAAAAATTATTGTTCTTATATTATGTTTAATAATTTTAAATGCAAGTGCTGAAAGGACAAACAAAGACGAAACATTAAAGTGCGTCCGTTGGAAATGGATTGGTGATGTGTTTGAACGAAAAGTATATTGCATAGAGTGGGTTAAAAAAGACTGTTCAAATAGATTACACAAAGAAATATGTAAACGGGAGTAAAAAATGATAGATCCTATCACAGCACTAGCGGGAATTCAATCGGCTATCAGCATGGTTAAGAAGGCATCCAAGGTCGCAAATGACCTAGGATCTCTTGCGCCAATGATCGGCAAGATGTTTGATGCCAAGAGTACCGCAACTAAAGCGTTAATTGATGCTAAAAAATCTAAGAAAGGTTCCAACATGGGAACCGCACTTCAGATTGAAATGGCATTAGAACAAGCAAGAGCCTTTGAAGAAGAACTCAAAATGCTGTTCATGCAGACAGGCAAGATTGACGTATGGAATAAGATTAAGGCTCGTCAAGCAGAAATGGATGCAGACGATGCTAATGATATACGAATGTTCAATGATCAAGAACGTAAACGTAAACAAAAAGAAGAAGAATTAAATGAATGGGCTATGATACTTGGCGGGTCTGCTTTTGTCTTGTTCATATTATTTATTGGTGGCTATGAACTAATGCAGTTTTGTCAAACAGGCAACAGGTGTGGAAGATGAACGAATACCAAAAAACCTTTGATCTTTGCTTGAAGATATTTTGTTATGGTTCAGTAGCATTATACTTATTAGGCTTTCTCAAATTCTTGCCTGATGACCTATCAGATAGAATTGTCAATGGATTGATTAATAAGTACTTGCCTTTTTAGTTCATTATTTAGTTGCTGGCTTTTTCTTTTTAAGTGCAGGTGTTGCTTTAACAGATTGTGGTCTTGGTGTGGCTTTCTTAGCAATAGGTGCCGGTGGTTTTTCAGTCCATGGCTTTTCTTTTGCTGGCGCAACCTCAACTTTAGCGTCTACTGCCGCAGTAGTTTCTTTGATGTTTTTAATTGCAACATCTGCCGCAGTCAAAGGAACTTCTTGAGTTGTTGTTTCTACTGCTGGTTTGCTACCTGTGAAAAATTCTTTAATTTTATTGAACATAATTATTGCCTCTTTAAGTTAAAATTTCAATTGCGTGATTATAATGTTTAATTCTATCTTCTAGTCCGATAAATCCACCATTGATTCGTTTTGTCATTGTCTTCATATCACCAGAATCGGCTAATTCATTAAGTCTAGCCGCAGACCAAAACCAACAAGCAGAATGAATAGCATACTCTGATTCAAGTAACAAATCAGGATTCTCAATTAGCACATTGCTTTCAAACAATGACTGTGAACACTTAGTGTAGTTGTTCTTTCCTGTAATTTGAATAATGCCACGCCCACGAAAATACCAACCTTCTCCAGATGCTTCATCTCCATTACCCATACGATTTGCGTATACACGATTAGCAATCATTTGTGGCTTGCGTTCATAAAGTTTTGCTACTTCATCATTAGGAAAATACTTGCCGAATGTACCACGCAAACCTTTTGCTGAATAATTCAAATTCTCTTGCATCAAAGTAAACCCACCAGATTCATGCCCGCATTGTGCCATAAATGCCGCAATTCTATGTGGTGTATCTATGTCGTATTCTGGTAGAATATTAGCTAAATTATTATACCACTCATCAAAATTTTTAACTTTTGGAATTAAATGATGTACTGCTTCTTCAGTAAAAAAGTCCATTGCTGTCTCCTGTGTTCATTGTAGAAGTATTTAGCATAGGCTTAATCCCAAAGTGCTTGATAATATTTACCGAACAAACGAAATCCGTTTTGAATTCGTGTCTCAACAACTTTCATACCCTCATAATCACATTTGTATGTGTCGTTAGGACCATGGCTCATTGTGAAATGCTTGTGTTCTCCTTTGGGCACTTCATTGCCATCTTTATCAACAGGAGTCCAAATCAATTCGTGTTCGCCAGAACGAAACGCTTCTTCCCAAGAATCATCAGTCTTGCATGTGAATGCAAAAATCATTTCGTCAAGCACCCAATCCCAACGCTTGAAATGATTCTCATCAGTATCCCATTCGTTTTCTTTTGCTGGTGCTGAAGTTGACTTTAATTCTTCTGGCACATCTTCATCGTCAACATTAGGTGAACCATGCTTTGTTGCTTGCAGTTGTTTCAGCATAGGCAAAACAATCATTGCAAGTGTGTGATCCATTGACCACGTGTCGTACTTGTCAATCTTAATATATGACTTACGATTGCGTTTAGATTCAATCCATTGACAGAGTTTCAATAGCCAAGTTTCTGGTGCATTCTTTGAATCTATAATTTTTTCTTTTGTGGTGCCGTGAGAAAGCCAAGCGCCAAAGTTATGCACCCAATCAGGTTTACGTTTGTAACCATATTCATCCTCAACATCTTTTGCCCAAAAGCAAAGTGCTTCAGCTATCTGATATGGTCCTACCCAATTCTTATAAGGTCCGATATAAACTTTCATTTTATATTTTTCTTTGTATATTGATAAACGTGTGGATTAGGTCTAGTTCTCATTTCAACATTCATAAAAGGATCATCGTTAATTAGTTCACCAAACTCTTTTTCTATGTAGTATTTATTCATTGCTTTAGCACATTGATCCATTAAACTATTAGAACCAGATGAATCGTCTTCTGCCCAAAAACAAATTGGTGACCTACCCCACGTTTTATATCTTAGCGCATCGTGAAAAATCTTTCGATGTTTTTTATTGCTAGGATCAAACGTTTCAAACGGTCTGCCGAATTGCTGAATCTTGCTCATTAATAATTTCACTTTCTATCATAATTAAAAGACGTTTTGATTCTCCACTAACTTCAGGTGTTACTGCCCAACCAAAGCCTTCTGGATGATGTAGTTCTTTCAGAAAGTTAACAACTTTATTTTCAGTTTCAGGTGTCATCTGATAATCTCACAAATGGACTGTTAACAGAAAAATGTTCGGGCATTTTTCTTGCGATCTCTTCAAACTCATATGAAGTTGGATAGTGTCGCAAAGCACCCGATGCACGTTGCCGAATAACTTTTGGTACTCCAGGAGTTATCTTAGGATTCAACAAGTCCAGAAGCAATTGTTGCCCACATCGCAATGCACGATATCTTTCGTCAGGTAATGTCATCTTATATTCCTCAAATCATTTCATCTTTATAATCGTCAAACTCCGCATCAAAGCTATTATAATCTATAAAAATTTCTTCGTCAACTTGAATGTCACGAATTGCTACAGAAAAGCTACCACTGCTTGATATGTTTGGAAAATTACTATGATTGATAAAATTTGTTAGATCGGCGTTTGAATACACATATTCAATTTCGTCAGTTTCAAGTTTTTCTATCCAAGCATACTTCTTAAAATATTCTCTCTGTGCGTCATTTAATTCTTTTAGTCTGTCAATAGGAAATTTTATATCAATACCCTCAATATATTTCCATACAACACTATGTGCTGGTATGTATTCTTTTGCAAATAGCCCCAAACCCATCTTTGGATTTGTTGCTGTTCGGACTTCTACTTTATACAAAAACATTATTCATCACGTATGTGAGTCATTGATGTAAAAAAAGTTTTAATCTTAAGATCATCGTTCCATGATTTACAATACTTATTTTCTTTGTCACACATTTTAAGTGCTTTTTCTTTAGAAACAACACGATGAGACACAATTGTTTCGCCTAGATGTTCTTGACTAAACTCTTTTGCTTCACCCATTGTAACTGTATCAAGCGCCCAATCAGTTTTGTCTTTACCATAGTTGTCTGTGCCGATTGGCACTTCTACCATGTAACGTTCACGAAACATAGAGACAGCTTCAACAAGCACCCATTGCGTTTCAATCTTTTTCATAGTCCAACTACCATCTTTATTGTCAATCCATTCGATATTGTCACCAGTTTTCCAACCAGTTCCCTCTAGTATATCATCATTCAGAGGAAGAATCAAATCACCAGTTTCTGGATCTTCTTCTAAATTGATTGTCCAAGTTTTGTTTGCCATATGCGTTCCTTAAGTCAATACATTCATTATAACTGAGGTTTGATGGAAAGTCAACCTGTTTTTAATTTAAAGTTACCAGAAACACTAATCCGATATCCGTCACTAGAAAAAAATGGGTATACCATATGAAAAAAATTAGATGGAAAAAATACCACATTATTCTCCATACTCTTATCTACTGGAATAGTAAAAGGGTTTATTTTTCCAGTAGTATCATTATATAAAAAACTAAATGATCCAGCCAAATCCTCATTAGATTCGGCTCCAGGAGATAATTTGCGTTCTTCTTCCATGTCATATGGAACATTAATCCATATGACAAAACTATATAACCCTGAGTGATTGTGTGCGGGATTAAATTCATATTTCTTTTGAAAGTTGACCCAACAATCATCCAATACAATTGGTACATTACTTGTTAACATGCTAACAGTTTTCATGTACTCAAAGTCTTTATTATATGCACCAACTAGAGGCATTAATAATTTTTCAATATGTTTTTGAGATTCTATCAATTGATATTCTCGTTTGATATTTCCAGCTAATGTATTGTTACGTTTTTGACTTTCATATAAATGAAAATTATTTTGTATCTTATTAATTTCGGTTTTGATTGGTGCCAAATCAGACTCTGAAAATTTAGCACCAATGAACCCATAATTTGTAAAATTAGATATACCATATTGCATTATTATATTTCCTGTTCATGTTAACATCCTTATCAAACCTACACTATCAATTGTTGTTAACAGTAAATAGTTAGCCAACATGCCAAAAGATTTCCGAGTCCAAGCAGCCCAACTGTACAAAGCACAGCCAAGAATCCAAACGGGATAAAGAGTAAGAAGCGGTGGATTGGGGACTGTGAATGCCATAGTAATACTGCAACCAATACTAATAGCCCAAGCAAACAACTCAATAATAAAGCGAATTCTATGAGATTTAAAGTCATCTTTAATCCATTCTATAGTAGGGCGAAATAAATCAATAATCATATTTTTATTCTTTATTAGTTTTAACCCAATTGGCCAATAAATTTAAATGTTCAAACATGTTTGGAAATTGTTCTGGAGTAACATATGATGCGTTAATATTACCTACTTTAACATTTTTTCCATAGTAAAGGTATGCTAAAACATCGCCAGTTTTAATGTGTATGATTTTTGTATTTTCTGTTTGCGTACCATAATGAATATGTTGATTTGGTACAAACACATTTAAATTTAATTGAATCGGATTTTTTTTGTTTATTTCTATTGCACCTGGAATAACCATGAACTCTGATATAGAGTGATACATGGGTTGTGTAAAAAATAAACTAATAGGTTCAGAAGATTTAAGTAAAAACGGAAATTCCATTTTTAAATGAATTCCTTTTTCCGAAAAAGGATTATTTGAACCCATCTGTGCAGGTAAATTGTGTCCTGTTACAGAAACATTTTTTGTTCTAGTAACCCATCTCCATGAATTATTTTGTTTATTGATCTCTATTACAATATCGCAAGGAGAATATACACTAAATGAATTTTTTAAAATATCAACAAATGCTGGACATGTTTTAATTGTGTTATATCCTACATTATGGGCAAACATATGGTCAAATACTTCTCTGATTGAAGGCACATGAATATCTTTTGTCCAATTAGGAAATTTTGTTTGACCCATAGCATCTTCTATGTTTTCCGAATAATATTTGGATGAAGTTGTGATATCTATGTCAATAGGTTTTTTGAAATTGTTTTTTAGAAAATTAAACATAATTTAAGTGTTTTCAGATCAATCCAAGTTAAACAAATCGGGATGTGTCTTTGCAAAATAAAGTCTAAGTAAATTCCAATGTTCGTATAGTTCTTGTGATTGACTTTTAACAACCATACACTTAATGCCATACAACGATTCTAAAACTTTGCTGAAGTCATTAATTTGATTTCTGTACACATTATAATCATATGGTTGACTGTACACTTTGTATTCTTTCATCTGAAGAAACGTAGAAAACAAACGTTCAACAATAAACGGAAACATATTCAGATTAGGGTCTCTGTTATAGTTTGCGCTACCGTAATAAATCTCTGCATCTTCACCAGTCAATTCTTCAAGTTTTGATTTGATATTTTTTACGAATGTAATGTAGTCTAACCAAAATGCTTTTGTTGCAACAAAGTAACTACAATAACATGTAGAATCCGTCATCACCGCATCAAGTGCATTTGTATCATACCCACCAGCAACAAATGCAGAACGAACGACTTGTTTAATTCCTGGATGAAAGTAATCACCCTGTTCCCATACATTTGTAGTTAACGCATTTTGCACTCTAGCATGATTGAAAACATAAACATCAAAGCCTTTATTTGTGTCAATGGCATCTTTGATTACATTTGCTTCATAACGCATCTTGCTTTGCCAGCGAGGACCAAAAACACCCCAAGCATCTAGATCACCTGCAAAGCCCTCGTCAATAATACGATTGAACGAATGAAATTCACGCAACTCAGGCTTTTCATTTGATGTATTATCAAATGGTGTCAACGAAGGATCAACTAAAGGAATCTGTCTGTCTTCAAAACAAATCTGAAAAATTTTGTAGTTCAATCTGCTACCCTCGCTCCGTTTGGTGCAATGTTCCCTTCTACACCAAGTTTACCTATGTTCTCAATCAATATAGGATCAAGATGATGAAATAACAAATGTTCAATGTCAACGTATCCCTTTGCGTTCAATCGCTCTGTCATGTGATTAAACATGTCAGTATAAAGGTCTCTAACGTATGGTAGCAAGAATGCATCAAAACTCCACAAGCGACTCATATACTGCAACGACACACCGCCTGTAATTTCTTGTCTGAATTGACTTGTGAATGGACCACGAACAATAATTTTATCTGTAGCTTGCATGTGCTTATCGTAATTGAAATCATCATTCAATGTATAACGCCCACTCATTTTAAAGATGCGTTTGTATTTCTCACGCCAACCATCTTCCACAGCTTTATCAAAAAAAGAACCATACATAATAATTTCAATCATGTTCTTAACAATGTCGTGATTGGGTACTTGCTGAAGCTGTTGAACGTTCTCTGCATCAGCAAACGTATAAAATTTATCAATGTATTGCGATAGTATATCACGTTCTGTTTTTGTGATATCTTGATAGCCACCATCTAGCACAACGATATCTGCATCACATTTATTTCTGATAGATTTACAAGTTTCAATTGTTTGTTCTAGTCTAGTTTGTGTATCATATATGCCATGTTTTGCATGAATTGCTGATGATACTAAAAATACTGATTCACTCATTTGGCTTTCTCACTTTTTTGACAGGTGTTTTTTTAGGCACCGGTTTGACTTTAGATTTTTTAGGCGCAGATGCCTTTAGTATATCTTCACCACGTTTATTAAGACGTTTGAATACTTCGTCTGGATCCATCCAAATGTCTTTATTTTCAAGCATAGATTTAATTTCTGCATCAGTTAAAAATCCATCGTATACACTACGCATGAATTTATCTGACCACTTGCGTTCATACATGATGTTGTCATACATTTCACCACCCTTGCCGATAGTTCCGCCAGAGTAATTGTGAAACATGAACATGGAGTTTTCTGATATTTCAAAACCATCTGCGGCTAAAAATATCATTGTTGCGGCTGACATACATGCACCTTCTACTGATGCAATAATGTTTGCTTGGGATTCTGCCATAACACGCATCAACTGCACAGCGGTAAATAAATTACCACCATGAGAATTAATATGAATTTTAATCACATCATTTTCGCTTGCGTTTCTAATGAGTTCAAACCAATCTACATATTCATTGGGCGTAGCTAATTCGCCACACAAATATAGTGTGTGTAATTGTCCAAGTATTTTTGGTTGTCTAGGCTTTTTATCTTCATCTAGACCGAACAACGAACTAATTTTTTCTTCTTCCATAATTATCACTTTCTACATTAATATAGAGTATACTCTACTTTGTTTTAATTGTCAACTCATCAACTCCATACTTGCAAAGCCAATATGCATCAATCAAGTCGGAAGAAGGATTCCACTGTTTTTCAGTCATATGTAGTTCTTCTTTTAAACGAATTTCATTAAATTCTTCAAAAACTTCTTGCATTCGTTCTTTATTTGCATTACCTTTACCAGTAGCATATTTCTTAAGCACTGTTGGTGGCACTTCTGTGCATTCTACTGCAAACAACCATAGTCTGTATTTTAAAATACCAGCGTTTTCTGCAATGTTAAACACTCTGCCTTTTGAACCCATAGAGTATCCCTCTAAGAATACATGGCAGTCTTTGTCTGTCTCTAACAGTCTGTCAATGAAGAAATTTGAAATACCATCGTATCGCAATACATCAGTCATTCCTTCGTGATCAAAAAACTTACCTCTTATGTTTTTAAATTGTACATCATATTTTCTAGATTGGGTCAGAAAATAAAAATTACATTTTTCAAAACTAAACTCACCATCCTCATCATCAAATACACACATTGCAGGACATGTTAGAGAATAATCTACTCCTGCGATAATCATCTACTATCTTCTTCTGAGGACCATTCATCATGTTCTATTAACTTGTCCCAATCTTCATCTGTCCACTCTTTGTCTTTTTCTGATATCGCTTCTTCGGTTATTGTTGAACCGCAGTAAGAGCAATGTGTTGGTATTGTATTGTCTCCGCCTTCTAATGGAGTTACTGAATACTCAGCCTCGCATGAATCGCAGAATATATTATATGTTGACATTTAATCTCCTTATTCGTACATTACTGTATCTGTATCTCCTAAAGCCCATTTCGGATTGTGTTCTACAACAAACTTTCTTGTTGCAACTTTAAAATTTGGAAACTTCATTTCTTTAGGATTACTTGCGGCATCAAAGAACAAACAACGATTGTTTGGTTGTGCCGCATACTGTCCATTATCTAGTTCAATGAAATTATAAGACTTGTGATCTTCTGGCCACTCAGAATATGTTAAGTCAATCATGTTGTGATCTGGTGCGGCATGATCAACTGTGAACATGTAATTGCCTTGATACCAGTTTTTGTCTTTTGCGTAAAATTTTCCTGTTAAATTTTTAAGAAAAACTTTCTGTATAACTGCCATATTGTATCCAAGACAATCCCAGATTTGTAAATAATCTAGAGGCACAAATTTTTTCTCATCTAGATTATGATCTCTACTTACATAAGCATTTAATGGTAGCTTGTCATAGAGTGCGCCGTACTCTGGAAGATATGATTCAATGCGAAATGCTTGCCCACGAATTGATTTAATGCTAACCCAAATACAAGGCACGTATTCGCCATGACCTTCTTTAAAGTCATATAGAAATTCTTTTCTAACAAAACAATGAACGGGTGGTAAATTAGCTAGTAAAAAACTCATTTAATATTTTCCTGACGCAAGTACAATCTTGCAAATGTGTTCTAATCTTTCAATGTGTTCATAGGCTCGCCATGGGCTAGTGTCTACTGCAATTACTCCATGTCGGTCCATTCCTACTATGTTGTATTTAATATGACCAGTAACCTTTTCATACCCTAAAGCACTAATGCAAGAATCTGCTAATTCTTGACTAATTGGAGGTATAAGCGGCACGTTTGGCGCTACGCTAGTATACCTGCTAAGTTCTGGAAACTCGTTAAGTAAATCTGGCAATTTAATACCCGCATACATTGCGGCTACAGTATGTGTTGGATGAAAGTGTAAAATTACTCTAACATCGGTATCAATCTTCTGCTGAAGTCCAAAGTGCATGGGCAACTCACCACTAGGTTTTAAGTTAGAACTAATGTCTGTGTATTGTAATGGGGTTGCATATAAGCCATAACCACTGGATCTAATACCCATCTTTTTAAATTGATCTGGTTGTAGTGTTTGTTTACGAACGCCTGTGGGCGTGACATAAAAGTGGTCACGATCTTGATGACGTATTGAGGCATTGCCATCACGACTGGTAATCCAGTTGCGCTTGTAAGCATCTGTCATCACTTCACAAATTGTTTCTAACATAATTTAATTAATTACACCAAGAAGTTTTAGCCTCGCCGTAGTACTCTCTAGCGTAACCTTTAGAAATTAACATCATGCGTAAACTTTGTCCGTTGAGAATAACATCACCAAGAACACGACCACCATATTTGTCCCAATCCATTAAAACAACTTGACGTTTCTGGCTTGAAGCAATCATTTCTCTAGTAAATTTAGTTGCGGCTTGTCCTCTTGCATCTTCTTGTGGGCATTGCGCTCTGTGTCCTTTTTCTGGTGTGTCAACACCAAAAACACGAATGCTTAATTCTTTTTTGAGTGGATCTGGTAACCAAGCCGCTTCAAACGCAACAGTATCCCCATCGATAACCCTAGTAATATTAGCGTCATAAACAACTCCTGGTTTTTGTTTTCCTTGTCCATATGCATTCCATGCAGGGTATGCAAAACCCACCACTATACATATTACCCAAAATAAATTTTTCATAAATTCTCCTTGATTAACATAGTATATATGTTAAGCGGCTTTACCCCATACGTCTGCCCAGTCGCCTTTTGTTGCGCCTTTCGCATAGTCTGTAGCACGATTCTCAAAGAAGTTAGTGTGCGTTGGTGCGTTAATCATTTCTTCAACCCAAGGCAATGGATTCTTTTTAACTTTAAAAATGCCTTTCAAGCCCAAGCTAATAAGTCTTCTGTCTGCAATATAACGAATGTACTTCTTAACTTCTTCAGCAGTAAGCCCTTCCATTTCATTAATGCCAAAAGCTAAGTCAATAAATTTATCTTCAAGTTCTACCATTCGTTCTGCAATAGTATATATCTTAGATTTCAGTTCATCATTCCAAATTTCGTGGTTTTCTTGAATGAATGATCTAAACAATTTAATCATAGATTCGCAATGCTGTGTTTCATCTACAATAGACCAAGTAACAATTTGCCCCATGCCTTTCATTTTGCCTGTGCGTGGAAAGTTCAAAAGCATAATGAATGAAGAGAATAACTGCATACCTTCTGTGAATGCTGAAAATACCGCAATGTGTGTAGCAGTAGATTGTAAATCACCATTCGCATTTGAAAGATTCAACACATAATCGTGCTTGTCTTTCATTTCCTGATATGCTAAGAATTCGTTATAAGTTGTATCTGGCAAGCCTAGTGTTTCAATTAGATGTGAGTATGCGGCAACGTGCAATGCTTCTCTAGCGGCAAAGCCAAGCAACATCATTCGCACTTCTGGTTGCTTAAAGTATGGTAGATAATTCTTTACATAACCACCAGCAACGTCAATGTCACCTTGTGTAAAAAATCTAAAGATGTTTGTGAGAAAATGTTTTTCTTCTGCTGTTAATTTTTTCTTCCAATCTTTTACGTCCTCTGCCATTGGCACTTCTGTGTGTAACCAATGACTCTGTTCGTGCTTAAGCCACGCATCATACGCCCACGGATAATTAAATGGCTTGAATGCATCTCTGCTATCCATCAAATTACTATTGTTTTTTATTTTTATTACACTCATTCGGTTACCTTAATTTTTAGTTGTTTATTAGGATTGCTTTTCGTAAATTTTTGCACTGCATCTTCAAACGTTTTTCCCTGCGTGAGAAAAGTATTATCAACAATATCCCAAATATAAATCTCATCATCGTGAATTTCACTTCTTATATAAATGACTTCTGCGTGTGTATATTTAACTTGTCCAGCTTCTTCTAGTATTCTATCTATTTCATTCTCTGATCTTTTCATTCTGTTTTGAATAAAAATAATAATGCAACTCACAAGAAAAATTACTTCAATTACGCCAAATGACCAGTCCATTTAAGCACCCAACCAATTCTCTAATTCAATTTTTGTTTTTACACCAACAAATCTCTTAACTTCAATGTCACCATCTAGCATAATCAATGTAGGAACACTACGAACACCATAGTCCATTGCGAGTTCTGGATGAACATCAATATCAATAACTTCAATTGGCATTGCTGTGTTTGTTTCTTCTAATGTCTTTGCTAACATCTTACATGGCTGACACCATGATGCTGTAAATCTAAGTGCTTTCATTTTTTATCCTTCACATGCAAGACATGCATCACCATCAATAAGTGCTTTCATGTCGAGTTCTTTAATTACTTCACGTTCAATGCGTTTTGACACTTTGTCTGCTTTGCCAATCTTTTCTGAACGGCAGTAGTACAATGTCTTGAGTCCTTGTTTCCATGCTTGAAAGTGTACTGCATGTAGGTACATGATGTTCACATCAGGTCGGAAAAACAGATTCAATGATTGTGCTTGATCAATATACTCTTGTCTGTCTGCGGCATGATTGACTAACCAACGCTGATCAATTTCCATAGAAGTTTTGAATACATCTTTCTGCCAATCGTCAAGAATATCTAAGTGCTGTACGCTACCATCATTCGCAATAATGCTAGACCAAACTGTTTGATATTCATCTTCTGATTTTACTACATCTTTAATGATTCTGTCAAGCCATTTGTTTTTGGCTAATGATGAGCCCGATAAAGTGTCCTGACGATAAGCATTAGCACGATAAGGTTCGATACTAGGGCTAGTATTTCCCATGATGATAGACGAAGAAGCATTTGGAGCAACAGCCATAAGATGGCTAAAACGTTGACCAGTGCCAACAGCGTCAAGAGCCTCACCTCGTTTTTTACCCAATTTAAGATTTGCAACATTTAATTCATCCCTGATGTGTTTGAAAATTTGTTTGTTTCTTCCGACTGCAAGTGCAGATTCGAACGGCACGTTATTTCGTTGTAGATAAGCATGAAAGCCCAAAGCACCGACACCAATACTGCGCTCACGTATGGCAGAGAACCTTGCACGTTCAACGGAGGCAGGAGCATTATCAATAAAATACTGAAGAACATTGTCAAGCATTTCAGCAATATCAGCAAGAAATAAAGAATCATTTTTCCATTCATCATAGTACTCTAAGTTAACTGAAGACAAACAACATACTGCTGTTCTATCTTTATCTGTTGGTAAAATAATTTCAGAACACAAGTTAGACTGCTTGATGCTAAGCCCTAACTTTTTCTGAAATTCTGGCATAGCACGATTGCTTGCGTCAATGAAGTGTAGATATGGTTCGCCAGTCTGCATACGAATGTCAAGCACACGTTGCCATAAATCTTTTGCAGAAACAACTTCACGCACTTCATTACTATGTGGATCTCTCAATTCCCAAGAATCGTTTGCATCTTTATCTAACATGCATCGTTCAATAATTTGCATAAACGAATCCGAAATGTTAATGCCGTGATGCAAATTAAGTGTTCGTAGATTTGGATCGCCCGTAGGCTTTCTCATTTCTAAAAATAAAAGAATATCGGGATGAGATATATCAAGATAAGTAGCATAAGACCCCCGCCTTGTCCGCCCTTGTCTGTATGCCAAACTACTAGCGTCATAAGTCCTAAGATGAGGCATAACCCCAACGCTCTTATCATCTGATGAACGTATTCCAATTCCAATTCCAACTCCTCCGCCCAACATACTGAGCCAATTTACTTCCGCAAGACAATTAACAAGCCCCTCTGCGCTATCGTGTAGATACGGCAAAAAACATGATATAGGGAGCCCACGGCTACTCCTACCAAAAGAAAGAATGGGAGTAGAATAAGACAGCCAATGCCTACTGCTGTATTCATATAATCGCTGTGCATGTTTTGTATTGGAACCAAACGCTTTTGAAACATAAGCAAACCTCTCTTGCGGAGAAGTTTCATCTTCTCTCATATAACTTTCTTTCAATCTCTTAACACCCAACTCATCAAATAATGAGTCTCTACCATAGTCAATTTCAATTTCAGTTGTCATTCAAGTTCCTTCTCTTATACTTTTAATTATTGGAAATACTTTTGCAATTACTTCCGCACATGCTTTTGCAATTTCTTCATGTTCTTTTTGTGTTCCATTGCCATCTCTCAAATCAATGTAGTGAATCCATGATCTAAGTGTGCCGTTGACATAGAGCCTTGATACGGTAAGACCTTCTGGCAAAACTGCTCTTGCTTGTTCTTTTGCAATACCATTTTTAATTGCCCATTCATACTCTTGTTTCGCTGAAAACAATACACGTTTTTGTGCCCGTTCCCATTCGTATGCTAACAGCCTTTGTTTTTCATCATCCATATCAAGTTCTACAGAATTTTGCCGATTTTTTGTGTCTTGCAATCTTGCTTCACGTAGAACAAATGCATCATCAAGTTCTGCTGTAGGATCAGCATATCGCTGACTAAATTCTTGAAACGAAAAACTTCTGTGTCTCAAGAGTTGCCTTGCAATGTCTCTTGTTGTCTCAACTTCAATACACGCTGACACCATTTCGAGTGGTGACCAGTGTTTGTGTTTAATGAGGTATTTAATTAATTTTTCTGAAGTTTCACTATTAGCTTGATTAGACGGATTTGATACTCTTGCACAGTATGCTACAAGGTCTTGTAAGTTTGGTAGATCAAATTCAAATTCATCTTGTTTGTCTGCCGCAATCGCTTGTTGTGAATAACTAATTAATTTTACGTTCATCTCATTTTCCATATGTTAAACTCAAGTAGTGCTTTAGGACCACGAAAAGTAAATTTATTTATTGTATTGAGTATTTCATCCTGCGTTTTTCCAGCAAGTATCATATCATTAATATCTTTTTCTTTGTATGATTTAGGCCATATCACAACATTTGCATCTGCTGAAATTGCGTCACCAATTTCTCTTACGATTTCTTTATTGCGTGGTTCATTATCATAAATAAGAACCAACTCATTTTTTGGTAAGTGATTAAGCACATACTTCAAATTTGAATTTCCAACTGCAACTGCATTCGGTAAGAACAGACTATCAATAGGACCTTCAGTCACAAAAATAGTTTGTCTTATATCTATGCTGTTCATGTTGAAAATCATAGGAAAATCATCTTTTATTTTCATCACAAGATAACGTTGCTTTTCACCACGGATACCACGTGCAGTCAAACCAACTAGTTCATTGTCTTTGTCATAGAACGGCAATACAATTCTAGGTTCTTCAGTTACAATCTTTTCTTCATACTCAGG
>SXGQ01144605.1_pt1 | contig 19923 bp, 14 predicted proteins | sample 3178371 | NCBI WGS metagenome assembly SXGQ01 (sample SAMN11356859, study PRJNA531348) | freshwater metagenome | isolation source: freshwater sample F1-20 | place: China: Fuxian Lake, Yuxi | collected 2017-12-25 | reverse complement strand
GGAGACCGGGACGAGCTGGGCCTTGAGCGCCGGGTCCGTGATCACGATGAACTTCCAGGGCTGCAGGCCAAAGGAACTTGGACTCAGGATCATCGCCTGTTCGAGGGCGGACCAGGTCTCGGACGGGATCGTGCGGGTGGCGTCGAATTTCTTGGTGGCGTAGCGCCAGCGGAGTGCCGAGAGGAGCGAGTCGGTGGAGATGGGATTCATGGACGGTGTGGCTAGAGCCGGGGCCGCAGGGTAATCGAGGCTCTCGGCTCGGCAAGATGAGTGCGGGGGAGAGGATGAGCGTGGGGAGAGTGGGTGCCTGGGAGGCACCCAGTGGCCCAGAGCGCTGAGCACTGAGCCACCCACCGGGGCAGTCCCGCGGCTGCGGGACTGCGGCCGTGAGTTCACCAACCCTGATTCGGTGTCAGAACGCTGCCCTCACGGACAACGCCACGACGGCCGAGGTGTCGGCGTTGGCCGAGGTGAGCGGGTTGCCGGAGGCGTCGCGGAACTCGTACTGCTGGAAGATCCGGGCGCCGGCCGACAGACGGACCGTGAACGTGTCGTCGAGCCGGCATTCGGTGCCGAACTGCACCGAGCCTGCCCGGTTGCGGAGCGATCCGTTGGGGATCGACGAGTCGGGTGCGAACCGGGTGAAGGTGGCCACGAATCCGCCGAGTCCGAACACGGTCCACCGTTCGGAGAGCTGACGGCTCAGCTGCACCCCCAGCGTGGGCCCGTTGATCGCATCGGCCACGTTGCCGCCGACCAGGTTCCACTTCGGGTCGATCTGCCAGTTGAAGCCGAGCAGCGGGACGACGAGGACGGATTCCCCGACCCGCTGCGCGGCGGTGACGCCGAAGGCCAGTCGGAACCCCGGGGTCCACTGGTAGAGCGCCCCGGCGGCGCCACCCCACATGGTCGCCGAGCTGATCGAGGTGCCCACCCCACCGCTGGTGAGCCATGAGGCTCCGGCAAAGAGGCGCCAGGAGTCGTCGATCCGATAGCTGAGCCCCGGGGCCACCCGGGTGGCGATCACCTGGTCGAGCGGCGACTGGAGACCCGGGTAGAGGCGGTCGAACTCCCGAAAGGTGTACCCCCGGTTCTCGGCCCCGAGTCCGAGGCTTCCGCTCAGGGAGCCCGCGATCGGAAACGGCACCTGGGCCTGGAGGCCGACCTGATAGAAGCCCGCCTCGGCTCCGTTCCCGCCGAGTGACGACGTCGAGACGTATTCGCTGAAGATCCGGGTTGCGATCGGGGGCCGGCCGCCGTCGGTGGACGCCGCCCAGGCGGCTTGCTGGGCGGACACGAGGGTCGGAGCAGCCAGCAGAAACGTGGCGACGAAGGCGCAGGGACGGGAACTCCTGGAAGTGGTGACGGGCATTTCGGTGGCGATAGTGTCCGGGATCGGTGCGGATGCAACCGCCGCGCCGGTGGGGATATTCCGGGTCTGGACGCTGGAGGTTCTGGTTCAGGTTCGCCTACGGTCTCCGGATCATGACTGTGACCTACTGGCCGTGGTGGCTTGGGGGACTGGGCCTTGCGGGAACCGCGGCACTCTATGCGTGCCTTCGGGGCGTCCCCCTGGGTGTCTCCGGACTCCTTGAACGGTCGATCCTGGGTGCGGGGCGGAAGACCGAGGCGGGTCCCGCGGCGGTTGTGGACTGCGGCGTCCCGAAATCGGCTCCCGCCCCAACTCCCACCTCCGCCTGCTTTGGCTCGGGAACACCCCTGCCCGAGCGCCTGCCCTCCCTGGTATTTGTCGTGTCGATGATGGTGGGCGGCGCGTTGGCCGGTTGGGTTGGTGGACGGGGCTGGGGGCACCTCCGCATGGCCCCGGAGTTCCACCGGTTCTTCGGGGACGGTTGGGCGGCGGTGGCGGTCCTGTTCGGTGGCGGGATCCTGGTCGGGTTCGGCACCCGGTGGTCCGGGGGCTGCACTTCGGGCCACGGGCTCAGCGGATGTGGTCGGCTCCAGGTCCCAAGCCTGGTCGCCACGGGAACCTTCTTCGGGGTGGCGATCCTGACCTCGCTCCTGCTGGAAAGAATCCTCCCATGAGTGTCCTTCTTCTGCGTTCGGCAGTGCCGGGGCTCCTGCTCGGATTCGTGGTGGGACGACTCGGGTTTGCCGACTACGGGGAGCTGCATCGGATGCTGGTCTTCAGCGACCTGAGGCTGTTCTCCGCCTTCGTGCTGGCCGTGAACCTCCTCGTGCTGGCGTTCATGACCGTCGGCAAGGGACTGGTGCTGCCCAGTGGGACCTTCCATCGGGGATTGATTCCGGGCGCTGTGCTGTTCGGTGTCGGCTGGGCCCTGACCGGGGCCTGCCCCGGGGTGGCATTGGTCCAGGTTGGACAGGGCAGCGTACCCGCGCTTGCGAGCCTCGCCGGGATCGGTGTCGGCATCGGATTGCGGCAGTGGGGTCGGGGGAAGTGAGGCGCGCTGAACTCGACGGGTGACCGCAGCGACCGAGGCGGTATCCTGCGGGACATGACCCGTCCGTTTCGAATCGCGCTCCTCGGCGTCGTTTTCCTTGGCTTCGTTTCAGCGGTGATCCCTGCGGAGCCGCGGCGTATCCCGGGGACGTTTCAGGGACGCCACCCCATCGCGGATACGCCCTATCTCCAGGAGATCGGCTGGACGGTTGCGATGACCAACCCCGTGGTCGCCGTGGCTGGATTCCGGGGGGGCTTCTGGGTCGCCACCGCCAAGGGGGTGTCCCGACTCGAAGGACAGTCGCTGGTGCCCGTGGCTGGTGAGCTGCCTCCGGTGCGCCGGCTCGTTGCGCTGGGGGATTCGCTCTGGGCGGTGTCGGACGTCGCCCTCCATCGGACCTCCGGCGATGGTTGGACCCGGATCGCGCTGCCGGGGGTTCAAGATGTCACGTCGTTCCGTGGCGAGCCGGTGGCCGCCGCCGGCAGCCAGTTGTGGCGCCTGCGGGGCGACACTGCCGAGCTCCTCTCCACCAACCGCGCCCGCTTCGCCATTGATCGCGTCGTCCCCCACGCGGAGATGCTCCACGTCGTCGGACCCGGACGGATCGCTCCTTTTTCGGCGGGGGTCTTCGGGGGGCTCGACGCCTACACGTGGGCAGCGGACCAGGGGTGGGATTGGGGCAGTCCCCCGTCGACCCAGGTCCGGGACGCCTTGAGCCTGGGGTCGACGCTCTACCTTGGGACCGACCGTGGTCTCGGTGTGTTGCGGGGGATGTCGCTGACGTCGCTGCGCGGGGAGCAGGGGTTGCCATTCGAGGATGTGCTGTGCCTTGCACCGGGGTTCGACGGCGACCTCTGGATTGGCACCAGCCGCGGCGCGATCCGGAATCATGACGGCCGATTCGACTACTATGCCGGGCGTCGCTGGATCCCGGGCGAACGGGTCCAGGCCATCGCGGTGCAGGATCGCACGGTGTGTCTTGCGACCGATGCTGGACTGGGCCTGATCCGGTTCGAGGCCTACACGCTGGCGAAGAAGGCGGCGTACTACGAGAGGCACCTCGCGGAGTGGGGACAGAAACGTCTTGGGTTCGTTCACAAGCTGGAATGGGAGCCGAGTCTCAACGAGTTCGTTCGTGAAGTGAGCGACAATGATGGTGGCTACTCGGGCAACTATCTGGCCGCCCAGTGCTACCGGTATGCGGTGACTGGGGATCCGGCCGCGCGACGCGAGGCGACGAACACCTTCCATGGGATTCGCTGGCTTGAGGCCATGACCGGCATCCCGGGTTTTCCCGCCCGGTCCGTCTGGGCAAAGGGCGAGCGGGGGCACCAGGCGGGACACGGGTCGGGCGGCTATGCGGCGGAGTGGCATGACACCGCCGACGGACGATTCGAGTGGAAGGGGGACACGTCGTCGGACGAGCTGTGCTCACACTTCTATGCGTTCAGCCTGTTCCTGGATCTCGTCGCGGAGGGCGACGAGGTCGCGCAGGCTCGCGGCTACATCGGGCGGGTGGCGGACCACCTGATCCGCAACCGCTGGCAGCTGGTGGATCTCGACGGCAAGCCCACCCGGTGGGGCCGATGGGATCCGGAGTATTTCCTGACCGACGAGGGCAAGTACGACCGCGGGCTGCAGGCGCAGGAGCTGTTGTCGTTCATGAAGACGGCGGCGGTCGTCACCGGGGAGGCCCGGTTCGCGGAGGCCTACCGTCAGCTCGTCGAGCTGGGCTATCCCGCCTACACCCTCCGCGCCCGGAACACGTTCCCGCCCGACAGCGTCCTGCACTTCCTCGACGAGCTGTCGTTCTGGAGCCTCTGGAACCTGCTGCGACTGGAGACGGATCCGGAGCTCCACGCGGTCTATCGTCGGGCCTATGAGCGGGGCTACGAGGTGGTGCGCGTGGAGCAGAACCCGTGGTTCAACTACCTCTACGCGGCGCTCACGGGCAACGAGGTGGATTCGCACGCGTCGGTGGACCATCTCCGGGGCTGGCCGCTGGATCTCCGGGTGTGGTCCTACCAGAACTCGCATCGGACGGATCTCCGGACGCCGCAGGGCTATGTGGCGCTGAAGGGTGGGACCCGGACCTTTCCGCCGCGGGAGACGGAGCCGCTGCGCTGGGACCACTGGGTGATGCAGGCGGACGGGGGAGCAGGCGGCCGCGATGTGGTGGAGCCCGGTGCGTGGCTGCTGGCGTATTGGATGGGGCGGTACCACGGGTTCATCGGGGCGCCGACGACACAGGATCCGGCCCTGCTGCAGGTGGGTCCCACCCAGAATCTTGAACTCGGGGCCAAGGCGTACGCCGGACCTCCACGGCCGCTGGTGCCATGACGTTGCAGGGCGGGGAAGGCAGTGACTGTTTCTGTCACAGGGCCTGGGTAGTCTTCTTGGGGTGAACGGCGAAAGGACATCGATGGATCGGAGAGTGTTTCTCGGGTGTGACCGTCCCTTCCTGGGCGCGGTGGTGGACTGGCTCTGGGCGCGTTGTGATGCGTTGCCCGGGATGGTGGTGGTGGTGCCGACGGCCCAGGGCGGACGCCGTCTCCGGCAGGCGCTTGCGGAGAAGGGGGCCTGCCTGGCCCCGCGGGTGGTGACGCCCGGATGGTTCCTCGAGGTCGACTCCGCCCCGCGGGCGGCCGAAGTGCTGGCGTGGGTCGAGACCCTGGAGTCGATCCAGGACTGGAACCCGTTCACCGCCGTGTTCCCGGTCCCGCCCGGTCGGGATGAGGCCCCGGGATGGAGCCTTGGCCTGGCGAGCTCCCTCGCCGGTCTCGATCGGTCGCTCCATGAGGCGACCCTGACCCCGGCGACCGCGGCCCAGCGTCTCGTGGAGACCGTGGACTCCGAACGCTGGACCGCACTCGCGGCGCTCTGGCGTCTCAAGGAACAGTGCCTTTCCGATTGGAGCCTCCAGGGGCGTTCCCGGCAGTTGGAGCGTCTCACACGGGAACCGGTCCGTGGCAGGGTCGTGCTGGCGGGGGTTCCCGATCTTCCCGAAGCCGCCGTGCGGCGGCTGGCCGGGGCCGACTTCACCTGTCTGATCGCCGCGCCGGCGGGACCGGGGTTCGATCCCTTCGGACGTCCTGTTCCCGAGTTCTGGACGGAGCGTCGGCTCCTGCTGCCGGAATCGGTGTCCCTGGTCGCCGACGATCGCCAGCAGGCCCTCAGTGCGCTGGAGCGGGTGGCGGCGGCCGGGACCCCTGCGGATGACCTGGCGCTGGGTTCGGCGGACGATGCGGTGGCCTCCGAGCTGGTTCGTGTGTTCGGACGCGCGGGCTGGATCCTGCATCATCCCGGCGCCCGTGCCGTCTCGCCCGCCCGCGCCTGGCTGGGGCTCTGGCGGGCCTGGCTCAGGCGACCCCAGGTCGCCGAGGCCATCGACCTGCTCGGCGCGCGGGAGACGTCCGGCCTCTGCCAGGGACTCCGGGCGCAACGAGTGCAGGAGCTGTCACGACTCCGCGACGAGGATCTCGTCCGGACCACCGAGGACGTTGAACGATCCGAGTCCCGCCTGCGGGAACGGGACCAGAAACAGGGGCGGATACCGGTCGAGCGTCGGGGTTTCGAGACGATGTCCCTGCTGTTCGAGACCCGGCAGGCCTTCCTGGCACGACCGTTTCCTGAGGCCATGGCCCAGCTGTTGCACCAGATCGATCCACAAGGTGCGTGGTCGGAGGTCCGGGATTGGCTCTGGTCCATGGCTCCAGTGAAGGATGCCGTTGATCGGGATGCCGGATTCTGGCTGGACCTGATGATTCGCGACCTCGGTGAGACCGCGCCCGAGCCTCCGGAGGGTCGGGTGGGCGATGTGATGGGTTGGCTCGAGCTGCTCCATGCTCCGGGGGGGCATCTCGTGGTGTGTGGACTGAACGAGGGACGGGTCCCTGCATCTCCGGGGGCGGATCCCTGGCTGTCGGACCGCGTCCGGGAACGGCTCGGCCTCGCCGGCGATCGGCGTCGTGCGGCGCGGGATGCCCATCTCTTCGAGGCGCTGGTGTCGTCCCGTCGACGCGTGGATCTCGTCCTGGGGCGGACGGGTCGGGATGGCGAGGCCCTGCTGCCGTCCCGGCTGCTGCTCGCGGCCGACGGACCGGAGCTGGCCCGTCGTGTCGAACGGTTCTTCCGCAACGTCGAGCCGGCCGGGTCCGACGAGGGATGGCATCGTGAGTGGGCCTGGACGCCTCCCCGGGTCGACCTCAAGCCGAGGCTTTCGGTCACCGCGCTTGGGGACTATCTGGCGTGTCCGTTCCGGTTCCATCTCCGCCATGGTGCCGGCCTGCAGGCGCGGGAGCCCGAACGGGTCGAGTGGAACGCCCGCAACTTCGGCACGGTGACCCATCTTGTCCTGGAGCGTTGGGGTGGGGACGCGTCGATCCGGGATTCGGACCGCGTCGCCGACCTCGAGTCCTGGCTTCTGGCGGAGCTGGATCGGGTGGTTGTGGAGTACCATGGGCCCCGCCCTCCGTTGGCGCTCCGGATCCAGATCGAGGGAGCCCGTCAGCGCCTCAGCTGGTTTGCCCGGCGCCAGGCCCTGATCCGGGCCGAGGGTTGGCACGTACAGGCGGTGGAGACGAAGTTCGAGAGCGAGATCGATGGTGTGGTCCTCGTGGGCAAGGTCGACCGGATCGATCGCCATGACGACGGCCGGGTCCGGGTCCTCGACTACAAGACCTATGCGTCGATGAAGCAGGTGGAGAAGCAGCATCGTTCCGAGATGCGGGCCAACACCGTCCTGCCGTCCCATCTGGTGGGCGTCGAGGCGGTCCTGGGCCAGAACGCCAAGGGCAAGCAGACCCGATGGACCAACCTGCAGGTGCCGCTCTATGCGGCGTTCATTCCGGAGGTCCGGGAGCTCGGCTACTTCATCCTCGGGGAATCGGAGGGCGATGTGGGGCTGTCGTTGTGGGACGGCTTCCGTACTGAGGACCGGGATTCTGCGCTGTGCTGTACGAAGTGGGTGATCGGAAGCGTGAAGGAACGTCGGTTCGGCCCTCCGGCGGATCGGGTGGAGCATGACGCGTTCGAGGTTTTGGCGATGGGACGGCGGCTGTCGGAGATGGTTGAGGGAACGGAGGTGGAATCATGAGCATCGAGATCCTGGGCAGGAACCTGCTGATCCGCGCCTCGGCCGGATCGGGGAAGACGTATCAGCTGGGCAACCGTGTCATCGGACTGGTCGGGGTCCGCGGGGCCGATCCCGCCTCGTTGATGGCACTGACCTTCACCCGGAAGGCGGCCGGGGAGTTCGCGGATGCCGTGCTCGCCAAGCTGGCGCGTGCGGCGCTGGATCCGGCCCGGGCCGATACGCTCGCCCGGGAGCTGGGCCAGGCGATCGATGTCGAGGCGACCCTCCTGCGGATGGTGCGGTCGTTGCCGCGGCTCCAGTTCGGGACGATCGACAGCTTCTTCTCGCGGATCGTGCGCGGGTTCCCCTACGAGCTCGGCCTGACCTCCGGGCAGTTCGAGCTCCTGACCGGGCCACGCCAGGAGGCCGCGCTGGCGGAGATCCGGACAGGGCTGGTCGATGCGGCGTTGGATGATGGCGAGGCGTCGGAGTTCCTCCACGCCTTCCGACGGGCCACGCTCGGCAAGGAGAAGAAGAGCGTCGGAGAGTCGCTCGCCTCGTTCTTCGGCTCCTGGCACGGGCTTTGGAAATCGGGGGCGGTGGGCCTACGGAACCGCGACCCGATGCCGTTCGGGAACCTGCCCGGCGTCGATGCCTGGGAACGTGACAAGGCCGGCCTCGCGGAGCAGCTCCGTGCTGCGGCGCCTTCGATCTCCTGGACCGATGCCCGTCAGAAGAAGGCGTTCGACGGGATGATCGATGCCCTCGAGGCCCACACGATCGGGAGCGGTTCCCTGAGCGACGGCGGCAGCCTGCTGAAGTCGGTCCTCGACTGGGGCGGACGCGATGAGGCACCCGCGTTGAAGCTCTACAAGCCGTTCCAGCCGGGTCCCTCCGTCGGCAAGCCCCTGGGCCGGATGGTGCGGCTCCTGATCGACTGCGAGCTGGGCGCGGCCGTGGAGCGGACCACCGCGGTGCTCGAGCTGGTGGAGCGCTATGACCGCGAGTGCGACCGCCGGCTGCGCCGCCGGGGACTGCTCGGGTTCGATGACCTCAAGGTGCTCATGGGCGGATGGATGGCGGGTCCGGGTGCGGCGGTGGATCCGGAGCGCATCGACTTCCGGCTCGATGGGCGCGGCCGTCACTGGCTGTTGGACGAGTTCCAGGACACCAGTCCCACCGAATGGCGTGGACTCGAGCCGATGCTCGACCGGTCGTCCGAGGACCCCGACGGGTCGCTGTTCGTCGTCGGTGACGTGAAGCAGGCGATCTACCGGTGGCGTGGCGGGGAGGTCGGCCTCTTTGAGGAGGTCGAGCGCAAGTACCGGGGTGATCTGGCGGTGTTTTCGATGCCCGAATCGCGTCGCTCCTGCGATGCGGTTCTCCGGCTCGTCAATGGGATCTGTGGCCACCGGGGCGCGATCGAATCGGTCTTCGGTCCGGAGGTCGCCTCGCAGTGGCCCTGGGAGACCCATGTTCCGGCGAATCCGGAAGTCATCGGCCTGAGTCGGGTGGAGGTTGTGCCGGGGGAGCTGAAGGATCGGTTGGACCGGACGATCGTCCTCCTGCGCGAGATCGGCATACCGAATCTGGACGTCAGCTGCGGGATCCTGGTCCGGACGAATGACGAGGTCCGGCAGGTGGCCGACCGACTTCGTCTCGAGAATATTCCGGTCGTGGAGGAGGGTGTCCGGCGTCCGGCCGACGACAATGTTGTGGGGGTGGCCCTGAAGGCCTTTCTTGGCTGGCTGGCCGATCCGGCCGACACGCTCGCTCGGGGCATCGTCCGGATGTCGCCGTTCGAGAAGGTGCTCGCGTCACGATGGGGTAGCGATGGGGGAGGGAGCCCCGGGACGGAGACCGGTGGCGCGACCGGTGGCGCGACCGGTGTTGTGGTCGACTGGAAGGCCTGGGAGGGGCTGCTGGAGGATGCGGGAACCCTCGGGTTTTCCGGGATGGTGGAGCGGCTGGTGGAGCCGCTGTGGGGTGGATGGTCCGGGTTCAGTCGGCGTCGTGCGGACGACCTGATCGGCGCTCTGGCCGCCTTCGATGCCTCGGGCGGGGCGGGTGCCCGTGCCGCGCTGCGGTCGATCGAGGGTCTCGAGGTGTCCCAGCCCCCGGGCGCGGCCGCGGTCCAGGTCATGACCGTCCACAAGTCCAAGGGACTTGGGTTCGATGTGGTGATCCTGCCCGACGTCGAGGACGATGCCATTCCGAACGCCGCCCGGTTCCGCATCGCCGTGGGAGACGGTTGGGCCCTGGACAACCCAGCGGCCTGGGTGCGGGACCAGGTGCCCGTGCTGCGGGATCTCGAGGAGCGCTGGGGAATCACCCAGCGGTATGACGCCCTCTGTCTGCTTTATGTGGCCCTCACCCGGGCCAAGCGTGGGTTGTACGTCCTCATGAAGGACGCCTCCGCGACGGCTGCGAGCCGCCCCTCGTTAGCCCAGCTCATCCGGACCGCGCTGCCGGCGGCGGACGGGGATGTCCTCTGGGAGCGGGGGGATCCCCTCTGGATGCGCGGCGTGGGGCCGGTGGAGGCCCACCAGACGCCAGACTCGCCGAAGTTGGCCCCGTCACGGCCCCTTCAGGACCGATTGACGACGACCTCCACCAAGAGGGGAACGCGGTCGACTCCGGTCGATTCGCCCGTCGGCATGGAGATCGGTTCTGCGTTCCATACCGCCTTCGAGACGGTGGGCTGGATTGATGAGGAGATGCCGGTCCTTCCCAAGGACGACATCGGATCCCGGGTGATGGACCTCGTGATGGATCCCGACCTCCGAGTGCACTTTGAGCGGCGTGGTCGACCGGTCCTGTTGCATCGGGAGCAGCCGGTCGAGGCGGTCCTCGACGGACAGTGGTTCAGCGGCGTGATCGATCGGCTCCACGTCTACGAGGGTGGGAAACGGGTCGAGGTCATCGACTTCAAGACCGATGCCGTCGATTCGATGGAAACCCTCGTGGATCGGTATTCCGGCCAGATGGAGGTCTATCGCCGGGTGATGTCCGAAGTCTACCCGGGGGCGCAGGTGGAGTGTTGGCTCCTGAGCACCCGCCTCCGGAAGGCGATCTGGGTCGAATCCCCGGGGTGAGCTTCCTGGCGATCGTCGACTACGCCTTCGACGTCTTGGCATCCCGGAGGTGCACCCAGCAGTGCACGTGGGGGTCGCCGCGGAAGCACCAGAGCATCTGCGGGCCCTCGATCTGCCAGACGTCCCAGACGCCGTCCCCGCCGAGGTCCTGCTGCTTGAAGCAGGCCACGCCCAGGTTCTCGCGGCTCAATGCCCCAGGGCCTGCTTCAGATCCGCGGGGAGGCGTCGAGGCTTCTCATGGAGGCTGGTGCAGACGTGATGGGTCTCGCCCTCCACCTTCAGAACGCCGTCCGGTCCCAGGATCCGGTATCCAAAGGTCAGGCGGATGCCGTCGGCCCGGATCGGGATCACCTCGATCTGCAGGAGTTCGTCGTACCGGGCTGGTGACTTGTAGCGGAGCTGGACCTCGATCACGGGAAAGATGAACCCATCTTCCTGCCAGGCGGCGAAGGTCTTGCCGAGCGACCGGAAGTATTCACCCCGGGCTGCCTCCAGGAGGTGCAGGTACCGCGCGTAGTAGATGTGGTTCCCGAGGGTGCAATCGGCATACACCACCCGGTGGGGATGCCGGAACGCCGGGGTTGTCGGGATTGTCGCAGGGGCTTTCGGCTTCATGGACCGTGGGAGGATTGCGGGGACGGGACGCGGGGTGAAGGACGTTCCTGTCTTCCTGTCGGCTCACCCGTCCCTGCAGAACCCGGGGGATTGGCAGGTGGGCCGGACCGGGTCTAGCGTCTGGCTCGGCGTGAGCACACTCGGCATCCAACAGCGGCTGGATTCGTCACTGGAGACCCTCGGTTCCATCGCACAGCTGCTGGGCGAGGTCGTCCGGTCGTTCCAATACCAGCGTCCCTCCTGGTCCGAGTTCGTCCGTCAGCTGTATTTCGTGGGGGTCAAGTCCCAGAGTGTCGTCATCACCACTGGTGCCGCCACCGGCATGGTCCTTTGCGCTCAGACCTACTTCCAGTTCCACAAGGTCCGACTCGACACCGCGACCGGGGCGGTCGTCAGCGTCGGCATGGCCAGCGAGCTGGGGCCCGTGCTCGCCGGTCTGATGCTCACCGCGCGTGTCGGGGCCTCGATGGCGGCCGAGCTGGGGACCATGCGGGTCACCGAGCAGATCGATGCCCTTCGCACCCTGGCCACCCATCCCGTGGATCACCTGGTTGTCCCGCGGCTGCTCGCCCTCACCGTGGCTGCGCCGTTGCTGACCGGCGAGGCGGTCCTGACCGGCATCATCGCAAGCTATCTGGTGGGGGTGAAGCTGCTGGGCATCGAAGGCGCGTACTATCTGGCGTACGTCAACCGCTACACCTCGGCCGGTGACCTCTCGATCGGCCTCGTGAAGGCCGTTCTCTTCGGCGCAACGATCGCACTGATCTGCTGCTACAAGGGCCTGACCTGTCCCGATGGTGCCGAGGGCGTGGGCCGCGCCACGACCGAGGCGGTTGTGGCGGCGAGCATCACCGTCCTGGTGTCGAACTTCTTCCTCACCCTGCTGCTGACGCGGCTGCTGGGCTGGAACTGATCCCGGAGACGGCCATGGCGATCATCGAGGTCCGGGATGTCTGGAAGAGCTTTCGGGGAACCCCGGTCCTCAAGGGGGTCTCGATGTCGATCGAGGCCGGCGAGGCGGTGGTGATCATCGGACGCAGCGGTGGGGGCAAGAGCGTCCTTCTTAAGCACCTCATCGCGCTGCTACAGCCCGACCGGGGAGAGGTCCTGATCCAGGGGACGGATCTGTGCCGTCTGGACGAGCGGGCGCTGCTGGCGGTTCGACGGAACTTCGGGATGCTCTTCCAGGGGGCGGCGCTGTTCGATTCATTGAGCGTTTTCGAGAACGTCGGCTTCGTCCTGCTTCGGGAACGCCGCCACACCCTGGGCGAGGTCCGCCGCCTCGTGGCCGAGGCGCTCGAGCGGGTCGAGCTGCCGGGCATCGAGGACAAGAAACCCGCCGAGCTCTCGGGCGGCATGCGCAAACGGGTGGGTCTGGCCCGGGCCATCGTCTACAAACCCTCGATCCTCCTGTACGACGAGCCCACGACCGGGCTCGACCCGATTGCTGGCGCGCGGATCGACGGGGTCATCCGCCGCATCTGGCAGCAGCTGGGGGTGACGAGCGTGGCGGTGACCCACGACATGGCGAGCGCGCGGCGGATCAGCAACCGCATGCTCATGCTCCACAACGGGGTCATCCATGCCGACGGCCCGACCCGGGACATCCTGGGCTCGACCGACCCCCTCATCCACGAGTTCGTCAATGGCCTCGCGCCGGACCTTCCTGTCGCGCCCGTCTCCGCCCCCTGAGTCTCCTCGACACATCCATGTCCTCCTCCAAGAAAGTCGGTGTCTTTGTCGCGTTCACCCTCGCGCTCATCGTCGGGATGATCCTCAACTTCAGCAAGGGCAGCAGCTACTTCACTCCCGCCATCACGGTGCGGGTGCTGGTCGAGCGGGTCGGTGGGCTGAAGGTGGGCGCTCCGGTGGCGTTGTCCGGAGTCCCGGTGGGCCATGTCGTGGGCATCGACCTCTCGGAGGACCGCAAGGAAGTCGAGATCCGGCTCCGCATCGAGCGGCGCTACCCGGTGCATGGCGACGCCAAGTTCGGCGTCGAGCAGTCGGGATTCCTCGGCGATGAATTCGTGTCGATCGTCCCGAGGAAGAACGAGGGGCCCACGCTGTCGGACGGCGCAGTCGTCCGCGCCGAGACCCCCTTCAACCTTCAGGAGGCGGCCCGGTCTGCGACTCAGCTCCTGGGCAAGCTCGACACGGCGATCGACCGGATCAACCAGGCGGTGGAGCGGGTGGCCGACAAGCTCCTGAGCGAGGCCACGCTGACCAACCTGGCCCAGACCGCCGTCAATGTCCGACTGGCCTCCGCGGAGGCGGCTGCCGCGCTCGGGGATGTCCATCAGATCGTGAACAACAACACCCCGGTGGTGGGGCAGACCCTCAGCAATCTGGGGCGCTTGACCATGCGGTTGGACTCGTTGGCGACGAATGTCGACGAGTTCCTTGCCGAGCAGAAACCCGCGGTGAGCAACGCGATCGCCAATGCCAGTGCGGTCACGGAGGATCTGCGGGGGATCACGTCCGACCTTCGGGCGGGTCGGGGTGTGGCGGGGGGACTCCTGAGCGATGAGGCGCTGCGCCTGCAGCTGGGGTCGGCCCTGACCAATCTTGCCACCACCTCGAGCAACCTCGCGAACTTCGGCATCCTCTACAAACCGCCGCGTCCCCGGAAGGCGCTGACGAACCCGGTGCGGCATCCGTCGAAGTAGGGTGACGGGATCGAGGTCGTGCGGGATTGGAACGGGTCTGCAGCCCTTTGTGACCCGCCGGAAATAGGGTCTAGACACCCCGCCGGTGCTCCATAGGCTTCGGGGCTCGTTATGGACTGGAAACCGCATGTGGCTGTGGTGGGCGCGACCGGCGCCGTTGGTGTCGAAATGGTGGAGACCCTCGAGAAGCGGGATTTCCCGGTGGGGCGACTGACCCTGCTGGCCTCCGCGCGGTCCGTGGGCAAGACGCTGCCGTTCCGCGGCAAGGAACACACCGTCACCGAGCTGACCCGGGATTCCTTCCGCGGCATCGACATCGCCCTCTTCAGCGCCGGCGGCAGCATCTCCAAGGAGTTCGCCCCCGTCGCGGCCGCGGCCGGATGTGTCGTGGTCGACAACTCCAGTGCCTTCCGTCAGGACGACTCCGTTCCGCTGGTGGTCCCGGAGGTCAATCCGCAGGACATCCCCTCCCATCGGGGCATCATCGCCAATCCGAACTGCACGACCATCATCACCCTGATGGCCCTGTATCCGCTGCACCAGGCGTTCGGGGTGACCCGCGTGTTCGCCTCGAGCTACCAGGCTGTCTCCGGCACCGGCGCCAAGGCGATCGAGGAGCTGCAGCGTCAGGTCCAGCAGATCGCCACCGGTCAACCAGTGACCCGGGAGGTCTATCCCCACCAGATCGCCTTCAATGTGCTCCCGCACGTCGATGTCTTCATGGAGAACGGCTACACCAAGGAGGAGATGAAGATGCAGGTCGAGGGACGCAAGATCATGCACCACCCGGGGTTCCGGGCGTCGGTCACCTGCGTCCGCGTCCCGGTCTACCGCGCGCATTCGGTCTCGGTCAGCGCGGAGTTCTCCAAACCGGTGACCGTCGAGGCCGCCAAAGGGGTTCTCGCCAAGGCTCCTGGACTCCAGATCGTCGACGATCCGGCGGCCAAGCAGTATCCGATGCCGTTGGACACCTCGGGGAAGTACGACTGCGCCGTGGGACGGATCCGTCAGGATGTGGCCCTCGAGAATGGTCTCTGCTTCTGGGTTTCCGGTGATCAGCTCCTCAAGGGTGCCGCCCTCAATGCGGTCCAGATCGCTGAAGAGCTGGTGCGGCTCCGGCGCTGAGGTGCGGCCCGGTGGGGTTCTGGTCCGGGACATGGTGTGGTGAGGGCCATCGTACTTGCGATGGTGCCTTGTGTGCTTAACCTCGCTGTCTCGTGAAGAACATCCTCGTCACCGGTGGTGCCGGTTTCATTGGTTCCAATCTGACCCTTGAGCTCCAGGCCCGATACCCGGAGGCCCGGATCGTGGTGGTTGACGACTTCCGCTCGGGTGATTTCCGCAACCTCCGAGGGTTTCGTGGGGATTTCGTGGCCGCGGATGTGTCCCGACTCGACTGGTCGGCCCAGTTCCGGGACCTGGTGTTCGACGCGATCTTCCACGAGGCCTCGATCACCGACACCACGGTCCATGACCAGATGTTGCAGTCCCATGACAACATCGAGGGATTCCGTCGACTGCTTCGGTTCGCCGAGCCTCACCAGACGCCGGTGGTGTATGCGAGTTCGGCGGCCACCTACGGGATCTGTTCGGGGATCCAGACCGAGGATCAGACTCCGGCGCCGGCGAACGTGTATGCCTTCAGCAAGGTGCAGCTCGACAATCTGGCCCGGGAGCATGCGCGACGTTTCCCGACCTGGCGGATCGTCGGACTCCGGTACTTCAACGTCTATGGACCGCTCGAGACCCACAAGGGGGCGGCGGCGAGCATGATCTACCAGCTGTACCGTCAGATGAAGTCGGGCAAGCGGCCGCGCGTGTTCCGGGCCGGCGAGCAGAAGCGGGACTTTGTCTACGTGAAGGATGTGGTGGCCCTGACCCTCCACGCGCTGACCGCCTCGAAGCGCAGCGGGATCTTCAACTGCGGCTCGGGCCACGCCTTCTCGTTCAACGAGGTGATCGAGTCGCTGAACCGGGCGCTCGGCACCCGGCTGGAGCCGGACTACTTCGAGAACCCCTACAGCTTCTACCAGCCGCACACCGAGGCCGACATGAAGCGGGTCGAGTCCGAGCTGGGGTTCACCCCGGGATTCACCCCCGACTCGGGCATCGCCGACTACGTGCGTCTCCTCGAAGGCTCTCCGACCTGATTTCCGATGGACAAATCCCTCTACAAGCCGAAGGCCCGCTGGCCGCTGTTCGTCACCGGAAGCCTTGCCGCCCTGGTGATCCTCTACCTCTTCGTCACCAGTTCGATCTTCCTCCGGTGGTTCGTCTTGCCTCGGGTCGGGGCCGCGCTGGGGAGCGAGGTGGCTGTCACCGGGATCTCGCTCAGCCCCTTCTCGTCGCTCCGAATCAGTGGCCTGCGCCTGACCCCAAAAGGTGCCGAGACCCTGGTTGCCGCGGAAGATGTGCAGGTCCGGTACGACCTGGGTGCCATCCTGGGCGGAACCCTGACGGTGCGTGAACTCACGATCGAAGCACCGAGCGTCACGGTCGTGGAAAAACCGGATGGCACGAGCAACCTGTCCACCCTTCTTTCGGCCCTGTCCGGTCCACCCAAGCCTGCCCAGCCGGCCGGCCCCTCGAAACCCACCCCGTTCGATCTCTCGAAGGTGGCTCTGCGCAACGGGACCCTGAGGTACACCCGACATGGGGCTTCTGGCCCGACCGAGGCAGAGATCTCCGGATTGCAGGTGACCCTCGACCGCTGGGTGACCGGCCAGCAGGGCAAGGTCGTCGTCGAGATGGGGCTTCGGCAGACGGATCAGGTCACGAACCAGATCACGGCCCGGCTGGCGGGCAGCGTGGGGCTCGAGCTCGATCCGTCGCTGAGCCCCCGACGGGTCGACGCCGACCTCTCGGTCTCTGGCGTCCAGGGAGCCGGTTTGTTCCGTGAGACCACCGGATTGGGTTTGCGACTCGAGGCCGTGGTGAATCCGGAGGAGGTCCAGCGGTTCCGCATCGCTGTCTCCAAGCAATCCAGCCCGGCTGGGGAACTCGTGCTGAGCGGTCCGTTCGATCTCACCCAGCTGGAGGCCCGACTCGACTACGCCATTTCTGGAATCGACAGGGTTGCTCTTGGCCCCGTCGCGGCTCTCCTAGGAATGGACCCTGGCCAGACCCGGGTTTCCGCCACGGGGCGCCTCGACGTGACCCGACAGGGTCAGTTGGTGGCGTCCTTTGGCAAGCTGGGGGTCGACACCTTCAGCCTCAAGACGACCGGCGGCGTGACACCCGAACTCGACCTGGGTCTCGACTACCGGTTCCAGGTCGACCTGACCGCCAAGTCGGCACTCCTCGAGAAGGTGGACCTGGATGTCCGCCAGCAATCCCGGACGATCCTCCATGGCGGCCTCGATCGCCCCATGAACCTGTCGTGGGCCGGCTCTGTGGCGGGCTTCCGCGAGGCGACCTTCTCTCTGGAGATCGCGCAGCTCGACCTCGCCCCGTGGCGGGCGGTGGCGGGTACCAATCTCCCATCGGGTCGGGTGGACCTCAAGGCGGGTCTCACGGCAGACCGCGATGGTCGACGCCTGAGGCTCCAGAGCCAGGGTGGTGTCGAAGGGGTGGCTCTCGGTGTCGGGGGCGTCTCGATCCGCGACGTGGGTGCGTCGTTGAACCTCGGGGCCTCCCTTGAGGACCTGCAGGTGTTGGTGGTCGATCGTCTTGCCTTGAGCCTCCGACATCAGGGCCGGACGGTGGCGACGGCCTCGGGTGATGTTCGGGGCAACCAACGCAACGGCGAGTTCAGCACCCAGACCACGGTGGAGGCCCAGATTCCCGAACTTCTGAAGCTGGTGCCTGTCGATGGCGTTGTTCTCAACGCCGGCGTCCTCAAGTGGACAGGGCAGGTGGCTGTGGCGACCGGCAAGACCAACCTTTCGGCCTCGATTGCGTTGGAAGGCCTCACGGGGTCGATCAAGGGGGTCGCCCTCGAGGAGTACCGGGTTGGACTTGAGACGATGGTCTCCGTTTCAGGCACCAAGGTGGTCATCCGAAAGGGCTCGCTCGCGCTCCGGTCCGGTTCGGCACCCGGTGGCAGTCTCGATGTGACCGGCGACTACGACCTCGGACTGCAGCGGGGTGTGTTGGACATCCAGAGCGTGAATCTCAACGAGAAGGCCATCGGTCCGTTTGTCGCCCTGGCGCTGGCGCCCAAGCGCTTGGACTCGGTCAGCCTCGACTGGACCGGCAAGCTGGGCATCGACCTCGGTGGGCAGTCCACGGTGAAGAGTTCCCTCCGGGTCACCCGCCTGCAGGTGACCGACCCGGCGGGTGCCCTGCCGAGCACCCCGTTGGCGTTCGGCATCGAGCTCGATGGGCTCCAAAAGGGGCAGACCGTCACGGTCAATAGGCTTCTCCTGGATCTCGGGTCCACGCCCAGGGCGTTGAATCGCATCGAGGCGACCGCCTTGGTGGACCTTTCCCCGCAGAAGCCCCAGCCGAGCCGGTTGAAGATCACCAGCGATGGAATCGACCTCGACCCGATCTACGACCTGTTCATGGGTGGACCTGCCGCTGCCCGGAAGGAGTCGCCCAAGACTCCTCCCGCCGCCTCCTCGGAAACCCCTTCAACCCTTGGAAACCCGATCGAGATGCCCATCCAGCGTCTCACCTTCGAGTCCGATGTGGCACGGGTCCACTTCCGCGAGATCGCCGTCACCAACCTCGTGACCAAGATTTCGACCGAGGGAAGCCGGATCCAGGTCCAGCCGCTGTCCCTGACGCTGAACGGGGCGCCGGTGTCGGCCGCCGCCACTGTTGACCTGGGCGTCCAGGGCTACCGCTATGAGACGACGGGATCGCTCGACCGTATCCCGGTCGCCCCGGCGATCCATTCGTTTGTGGACCGGTCCCTGATGGAAGCCGAGGGGACACTGTCTGCGAAGTGGACCCTTGCCGGCTCGGGAGTGGCCTTTCCGGAGCTGAGGAAGACGCTGAAGGGCAGTGGCCAATTTGTTGGCACCAACCTCAACTACAAGGTCACGGCCGCCCAGAATCCTCTGATCGAGACGCTGGTGATGGCGTTGTCCGGAGCCCTCCGGATCCCCAATCTTTCGAAGATGCCCGTCGACATCGTCTCGGCCTCGGCCGAGGTCGGCCAGGGAGTTGTCCAGATCCGATCGTTCGAGGTGGGCAACGCCACCTACCTGGCCTCTGGCAGGGGCAGCATCGAGCTCCAGGACGTCCTCGATGATTCCCGCTACAACATTCCCGTCTCCGTCTCGGTACCCGACGAGCTGACCAAGAAGCGGGAGCCGCTGCCCGACTTCCTCACCATCCGCGGGACTGTCGGCAATCCCAAGGCGGACATCGATCCTGCGGGCGTGGCCCTTGCGTTGACGCGTCTGCCTGGACCGCTCGGCAAGCTCGTCAACGAGGGTGCCGGCAAGGTTGAGAAGACGGTGGAGCGTGCGCTGGGGGGCACCGGGGCCGCCGTGGGCAACGCGCTCAAAGGTCTGTTCGGTGGCGGCGATTCCGGTGGGGCAACGAACGCCCCCCGCAAGGCGACCAATGCCCCCGTCCGCCCTCTGAACCCGTTGAATCTCTTCAAATAACTCGTCCGTACGACCGCCATGAGCTCCCCAACCCCCATCGACTACCTCCGATCCCAGGATGAGCGCCACATCGAGGACCTCCTCGAGTACGCCCGGATCCCGAGTGTCAGCGCCCAGTCCCAGCATGCCGAGGATCTCCAGAAGGCCGCCCACTGGATCGCCAACCGGTGCCGTCATGCAGGGCTGACGGTCGACATCCACGAGACGCCCACCCATCCCATCGTGGTGGCGCGGACTCCGAACACCGATCCCTCCAAGCCCACCTTCCTGGTCTACGGCCACTACGACGTTCAGCCGCCCGAGCCGTTCGAGCTCTGGACCTCCCCGCCGTTCGAGCCGCGTCGGGAGGGGCGCAACGTCTACGCCCGGGGAATCAGTGACAACAAGGGTCAGCACCTCGCCCACATCAACGCGATCGAGGCCTGGCTGCAGTCCGGCCAGCCGTTGCCCTGCAATATCACTGTCCTCATCGAGGGCGAGGAGGAGGTC
>SXGQ01217068.1_pt1 | contig 19925 bp, 17 predicted proteins | sample 3178371 | NCBI WGS metagenome assembly SXGQ01 (sample SAMN11356859, study PRJNA531348) | freshwater metagenome | isolation source: freshwater sample F1-20 | place: China: Fuxian Lake, Yuxi | collected 2017-12-25 | reverse complement strand
GAACTTTTAATTTCCAATTTTCTGCGGTTTTTGAAAAAACACAAGGTGGAAGTATTGAATATGTGTCCATTTGGTTAGCACTAAACGGAACAAACATACCATGGTCAAACACAGATGTCTCGATGGCGAACAATAATGAATACGTTATTGCTGCGTGGAACTATGTTGAGGAACTGAATCCAGGTGATTACTTGGAACTCAAATGGAGAACATCAACACTCAATATGGTTTGTTCTTTCATAGGAGAACAATCAAATCCAACGAGACCTGCAACTCCATCGGTCATTGTGACTTTAACACAAATTTAAAATTGAAAAACAAATCTTTATAAACCCTCCACTTATTTGGAGGGTTTTTTATTTTTTAGACAAAATATATTTTAATGAAAATTTTTGTACAAATCGCCTCTTATAGAGATCCTCAGTTGGTTCCAACAATCAAAGACATGTTGGCAAATGCAAAAAAACCAAAAAACTTAGTTTTGGGTATAGCCAGACAATTCAGTGAAACCGATGGTTTCGATAATTTAGATGAGTTCAGATCCGACAAAAGATTCAAAATCTTGGATATACCTTATCAAGAAGCACAAGGTGTATGTTGGGCAAGACATTTAGTACAACAATTATACGATGGTGAAACATATACCTTACAGATTGATTCACACATGAGATTTGTAAAAGATTGGGATGATATTCTGATCAAGATGATAAAGGGTCTACAAAAGGACGGGTATAAGAAACCTCTACTTACGGGTTATGTACCCTCCTTTGATCCTGACAACGATCCTGCAGGAAGAGCTCAAGATGCGTGGAGAATGGTTTTCGATAGATTTATACCTGAGGGTGCGGTTTTTTTCTTACCTGAAACAATACCAGGTTGGAGGGAAATGAAAAAGCCTGTGACTGCAAGATTTTACTCAGCACACTTTTGTTTCACACTTGGAGAATTTTCTAAAGAAGTTCAACACAACCCTGAGTATTATTTCCACGGGGAAGAAATTTCGATTGCAGCAAGAGCTTATACTTGGGGTTATGATTTATTCCATCCACATATCCCTGTGGTATATCATGAATATACACGTAAGGGTAGAACCAAACAGTGGGATGACGATAAAACTTGGGGAGATAAAAACAAACGATCTCACTTAACCAATAGAAAATTGTTCGGTATGGATGGTGAAACACAAGAAGGCCACGACGGTCCATACGGTTTTGGTCCTGTAAGACCTTTAAAAGATTACGAAAAATATGCAGGAATATTGTTTGAGAAAAGATCAATACAAAAATATACATTAGATAAAAACTATCCTCCAAATCCTTATAACTATGCAACAGAGGAAGATTGGAAAAATGATTTTACAAAAGTATTCAAACATTGTATAGATGTGGGTTATGACAAAGTTCCTGAAAAAGACTATAACTTTTGGGTAGTCGCATTCCACGGTCCTGACGACAAAACACTTTATAGGAAAGATTCAGATAAGAATGAAATTCAAGGTTATTTCAGAGATCCTGATAAATATTGTAAAGTTTGGAGAGAGTTTCAAACAGATGTTATGCCAACATATTGGGTTGTTTGGCCCCACTCTGAATCGAAAGGATGGTGTGAAAGATTGACAGGACAATTAACACACAATATAGTAAGCTAATGAATTTTTCTGAACTCCCTAAGTTTGTTATAAATCTCGATCACAGGGCAGAGAACTTAGCACTTATCACCGAGGAAATGAATTATATTGGTTGGTCTTTCGAAAGATTGAGTGCTGTCAATAGGAATAGTTACATGGGGTGTACTTTATCTCACCTTGAGATAATTAAGATCGCAAAAGAAAGAGGGTACAAGAGAGTAATGGTAATCGAAGATGATTGTATTTTTATGCCTTACTCGAAATCGTTTTTAAATAAATTGGAAACCCAAATCGAGAATATCGAATTCTCGGTTTTTAATGTTACACCAACCTTGAACCGACCTGTCAATAGAAGTGAAAAACACGATCTTCTTTTAGACATAACTAATCTTCCTCCAAAGAGCACTGATGATAATTCCGATACTTTTGCAACAAACATGATGATTTATGATGAGTCGATATATGATGAGTTGTTCAACATATCTACAACCGCGTTTACAAGTGGAGACTATTATTACCCTATTGATGGTTATTTAGCCAAATTTATTTATCCTAAAAGACAGAGCTATTGTCCCATTGTACCCATCGCCCCTCAAAGAAGATCTTACTCTGATGTTTCACACGGGATGTATAATAATTATTATACTCAGGTCTACAATTGGAATGAGTATTCTCCTGTAAAAATTGAAAAGTACTATCATCATCAAGAAAAGATGGAAGAAATAAAAAAAGAAAAGAAACACATAGAATACAATGTCAGTTAAATTTATTACAGCAATATACGGACGACTAAACGGTTCTGATTTGGGTGGAAGGTCTGCTCGAGGAGGGCATTACAGGTATAGCCTACTTTCTTTATTGAAAATGACAAATGCGGATTTTGTTTGCTATACAACTCAGGAAGAGAAAGAAGAATTGGAAATATTTTTTTATGAGTTAAATAGAATATCTCAGAAACAATTAGAATTTAAAGTCTTTAGTTTGCATGAGACTAAGTTCAAAGATTTGATCAACCAAAAAAAGAACATAGATGTTGTTAAAAAATCAGACAGGTGTGTAGAAGTACAGTATTCTAAATTTCATTGGTGGTGGAACGAGGATGGATCTTATGACCACTATTATTGGATTGATGCTGGACTATCCCACTGCGGTTTGATACCTTTGAAATATCTTACAGACGAAGGTGTTCAAAGACGTTATTATGAATCCAATTTATTTCAAAATGATTTTTTATCGGGATTGAATGAATTCACAGGTGATAAGATTTTTTTAATTGGGAAAGAAAACGACAGAAACTATTGGTCAGGAACTGTCAATAGAAAATATTATACAGATTACGATAGATCAATTCACATCATAGGTGGTTTGTTTGGTGGTAAGAAAGAAAATTGGAATTGGTTAGTAACAACGTTTGAAGATTATCTACAAAAGATTCTAGAGGATCCCGAAGAGGGTTTACCAATGGAAGAACAGATTATGACTTTGATGTATTACAATCATTTGGAAAGGTTTGAAAGAAAACATTTTGATATATGGTGGTGTAGAGATAATTGCCCTCCGGGTACTGATCCAACATTATTTGAGAGAAATAAAAGTTTTTATAAAATACTAACAGAAATAAATAAAATCGATGAGTGATATTACAATTGTAACAGGAATTTGGGATATTGGACGTGACGGTTTATCAGAAGGATGGTCTCGTTCATACTCTCACTACATGAAAAGGTTTGATCTCGTTTTGGATTTCGATGTTAACATGATAATTTACGGGGATAGTAAATTACAAGAAATAGTTAACAAAAAAAGAGACCCAAATAAAACACAATTTATTCTTAGAGATGTAGAATGGTTTAGAAATAATGAGTTTTATTCGAATATACAAACCATAAGAAATAACCCTGATTGGAAAAATCTTGCAGGATGGTTACCCGAGTCAACTCAGTCTAAACTTGAGTTGTATAACCCTTTGGTGATGTCGAAAATGTTTCTTCTCCATGATGCTAAAATAATGGATAGATTTCAATCTAAGTATTTGTTTTGGTTAGATGGTGGAATAACAAACACAGTTCATCCGGGATATTTTACACACGATAAAGTTTTAGACAAACTTTCAAAATACATCACAAAATTCTCATTCGTTTGTTTTCCGTACGAAGCAAATAATGAAATACACGGATTTGAATTCAAGAAGATGAATGAAATTGCTGGTGCCAAAGTCGAAAAAGTTGCTAGAGGTGGGTTTTTTGGAGGACCCAAGGAAACAATATCTGAAGTTAATGGTATCTATTACAATTTACTTAACACAACACTTAGGGATGGGTACATGGGTACTGAAGAATCTATATTCAGTATCATGTGTTACAAAAATCCAGAGTTGATAAACTATTTTGAAATCGAAGGCAATGGTCTAATTGGTAAATTCTTCGAGGATTTGAAGAATGATAAATTAGAACCTAAAACAGAACACAAAATAAATGGTATTTCCAAAACACCATTGGACCCAAAAAAAGTTGGTTTGTATGTTATAACTTTCAATAGTCCAAATCAATTTCGTACACTCATAGATTCGATGAAAGCTTACGATAAGAATTTCTTGGAGATGCCAAAAAAATTCTTATTGAATAACTCAACGGATAATTCAACATTTGTAGAATACGATAATCTATGTAAAGAATACGATTTCGAACATATTGTACCTGATGAAGGTAATTTGGGTATTTGTGGTGGGAGACAATTTATTGCAGAACACTTTGAAAAAACTGATTTAGAATACATGCATTTCTTCGAAGACGATATGTTCTTTTACCCAAAAGAAGGTGTTTGTCGAAACGGATTCAACAGATACGTTGAAAATTTCTATTTAAGAACTTTAGAAATTATGCGTCGAGAAGAGTTCGATTTTATGAAGTTGAACTATACTGAATTTTTCGGTGATAATGGTACCCAGTGGGCTTGGTATAACGTACCTCAATCGGTTAGAGATGAGTTTTGGCCTAACAACAAGAGATTACCTGAGTTGGGTTTGGATCCCAATGCACCAAAAACCGCATTTCACTTAGTCCAAACTTATCAGGGAATACCTTATGGTGTTGGTGAAATATATTATTGTAATTGGCCTCAAATAGTTTCAAAGGAAGGTAACAAAAAAATGTTCTTGGAAACAACTTGGGCTCGTCCTTTCGAACAAACTTGGATGTCATACATATATCAAGAAATGAAGAAAGATAGAATATATCCGGGTATTTTATTGATGACACCAACAGAACATAACAGATTTGACCATTACGAAAGAAGTCTACGTAAAGAATCCTAACTAATATATTTATTGTTATGGAATTTTTTATAATGCAGAATGCCACGCTACCGTTGCTCAAGATGCAAATAGTAAAGGATGGTAGAAGTGATTATGTTACTTTCATGAATTTATTGGAGGTTTCTAATATATTCTTCAGCATGGTTAACACTGCGACAGGTATCCCCAAAATAGTTTCAGCACCCGCTAGTATTGTTGAAAAAACATTTGCAGAACCTGGCACACCTACAGAATACTATGTATATTTTCAATTCAACGCTATGCAAACAAATACTGCTGGTAGATATGAGGGTCAGTTTTTGTTAAAAAGTGACGAGGGTAATTTAATATTACCGATACGTGAACAACTTTTCATTAATATCCAACCTAGTTTTATTTCTTCAACTAACTGTTGTTAGTTTGACCGACAACTTTCTTTTTTTATATTTATGGTAGATGAGTAAGGTAAACTTCACTATACTGTGAAAGCCAATAAACCACTCGCTAGAATATATGTTTACAAACGAAGAAATCGAAGCGTTCCTTCAAGGGAACGATGATGAGCAGTTTATAGTTGCTATCGAGTTTGATTATGTTTCAAACTCCATTTTCAAAATAAAAGAAATACCTGGTAAAGGTAAAGAAATCAGAAAAGACACTTTCATCCCGTTCGCTTGGGTTGGTGATCTGAGAGACATTAATTTCTATCAAGGATCTAAGGGTGCTCAAAAAGAAGCTATGACCAAGTACGGTATTGTTATCGAAAAACTTAGTACGATGGACAATGAAAGACTTGAGAAGGGTCTTACATTTTTAGTAAAATCACTCAAAGGTTATAGAGAATTGGTTCAATTTTTCCGTGATGGAGGATGTGATCCTTGGGGAGAAAGAACTAAAGACAAAGTTCTTATCCTCCCACCTGTAGAGCAATATCTTGTTTCAAAAGAAAAAAGGTTATTCAAAGGGTTTGTCGACTACGATGATGTTACAAGACTTGTGTTTGACTTGGAGACCGATGCTTTGGACCCAAAAGATGGTCGTATATTCATGATTGGAATCAAAACGAATAAGGGGTATCATAAAGTAATTGAATGTTTAGATGAATCTCAAGAGAAAGGAGCTATCATAGAATTCTTGGATATTATAGACCAACTGAAACCAAGTATCATTGGTGGATATAATTCAGCGAACTTCGATTGGCACTGGATATTCGAAAGGGCCCATCGCCTCGGTATTGATATGAGAAAGGCTGTGAAATCACTACACCCAAATCATTCATACACAAGAAAGGAATCGATTCTTAAACTAGCAAATGAGGTTGAGGATTTCCTCCAAACATCAATTTGGGGGTACAATGTAATTGATATTATCCATGCGGTACGCAGAGCTCAGGCGATCAACTCAAGTATCAAAGCCGCTGGTTTGAAATACATTACAACGTTTATTGGTAAGGAAGCTCCAGATCGCGTTTATATTGATCATGGGAATATTGGTAAAATGTATTCAGCAAAGGAAGAATATTGGTTGAACGTAAAAAACGGAAAGTATAAAAAGGCTTCAGAATATGCGGATTTAGATGTGAAGTTCCCTGGCACATACATCAAAACTACAGGAGACAACCTTGTTGAGAGATATCTCGACGATGACTTGGAGGAAACCTTGGCAGTGGACAAAGAATTCAATCAGGCCTCATTTCTTCTCGCGTCCATGATCCCAACAACTTATGAGAGAGTATCGACAATGGGTACCGCAACGCTTTGGAAAATGTTAATGTTGGCGTGGTCTTACAAACATGGACTTGCCATTCCCGCCAAACAGGATAAAACAGACTTCGTAGGAGGTCTTTCTCGACTACTTAAGGTTGGGTATAGTAAGAATGTACTCAAGCTCGACTTCTCGTCTCTATACCCCTCTATTCAGCTTGTACATGATGTTTTCCCTGATTGTGATGTAACAGGTGCAATGAAAGGAATGTTAAAATATTTCCGTGACACACGTATCAAGTACAAACAACTTGCTGAAGAATATTACACAACTGACCCACAACTATCCGCTTCATATTCGAACAAACAATTACCTATTAAGATTTTTATCAACTCTATGTTCGGTGCGTTATCCGCACCGCAGGTTTTTGCTTGGGGTGACATGTACATGGGAGAACAAATAACTTGTACGGGTAGACAATATCTTCGTCAGATGATCAGGTTTTTTATGAGTAAAGGTTATACACCACTTGTAATGGATACGGATGGTGTGAATTTTTCGAGTCCTGATGATGTTGATAGTCACAAATACATTGGTAGGGGTTTGAATTGGAAAGTAAAAAAAAATAAAGAATACACAGGTCCTGAAGCTGACGTTGCAGAATACAATGACATTTTTATGAGAGGCGAGATGGCACTCGATACTGACGGTGTGTGGCCCTCTTGTATAAATCTTGCCAGAAAAAATTACGCAGTTATGGATGCCAAGGGTAAGATAAAATTGACTGGCAATTCTATAAAGTCAAAAAAACTTCCTCTCTACATCGAAGAATTCTTGGACAAGGGTATTAAAATGTTGTTGAACGGAAAAGGTAAAGAATTTATCGAATACTATTATGAATATCTTCAAACAATCTTCGATCAGAAAATAGCACTTTCGAAAATTGCTCAGAGAGCTAAAGTTAAATTAACTCTCGATGATTATAAGAAAAGGTTGACTCAAAAAACCAAAGCGGGTAACAGTATGAGTAGAATGGCACATATGGAATTGGCAATTCAAAATAACTTGAGTGTTAATTTGGGTGACGTAATCATGTATGTTAACAATGGTAAAAAGGCCTCCCAAGGGGACGTACAAAAGATGACTGCAAAACAAATCAAAGATACCAACGAATATAATCTCAATATAAATCCAAAGTACAAACCTATTACTGATGGTGTGGTTGTTAATTGTTACATGTTGGATGCCAATATATTAGAAACAAATCCAAGTCTCACAGGGGAATATAATGTCCCAAGAGCGGTGACAACTTTTAATAAAAGGATTGAACCATTATTGGTTTGTTTTAAACAGGAGGTTAGAGATGGTCTTATTGTTAATGATCCCGCAGATAGAGGTATATTCACAACAGGTCAGTGTGAGTTAATTAATGGACTACCTTTCGAAGACGGGGACCAAGACAAACTCCAAGAGGATGTATTGGATATTACAGAACAGGAAATAAATTATTGGGGACGTAGAGGTTTGAAACCTGATTACATGTATGAATTAGCTGAAGAGGGATGGAAAGAAAAATTAGGATTGCTTCAAACCATCTGAAGATAAGATATACCAATTACCATTACAAAATCTGAATTCAATACAAGCACCACGATCACAAGTAATTTCATCAAATTCCTCATCAATTTTACCTACATCAGGTAAAATTATTAGGTGTGTTAATGCTTTTATAACAACGTGATCAGTGGTTGTACTTTGTAATTTAACTGTGGTTGATTTCTCACCTCTTACAATGATACAATCTTCACCATTTGTGATGTAATAATCTTCACTGTTAACTAATGATACCTCGGATGTTTCGATAATTTTACCTTCAAATAATCTTTGAGAAGGAAGTGTTTTTATAATTGACATTAAACTACGTATATTTGTCTTGGGAACGCTCTGAACTTCATTTGCTTGTTCAGATTTTCTGCTAACAATGCTTCTTTTTCCATTACCTTTTCAGGACGTAAACGCTCTAATCTAAGTTTTAGTTCTTCTTCAAGTTTAGATTTTTCATCTTTCGCCTCTGTTAGTAGACTATTATAGTCCATAGTAATTTCAGAGTCTGGCGTTTTCAAATTGCCACTGTATTTCCCTCTAACTCTAGCTAAAGTTTCTTTACAGTATGCAGTAAACCATCTTCTTACCCATTGTTGTGCAGGTACGTTAAGGTCTTCCCATTCTAATGTTTCCAAAGGAACATCTGAAGGAAGTTTTATTATATCTGGATTGGCTTTCAAACAAGCCGCTCTATCTTCAGGTCCTACTTCATAGTACCAATACCATACACGGTATTGATTATAACCGATGGTACCCCAATCAAACCTACCTCCTGGTACGTTATAAAGTTGGAGTAATTTTTTTCCATCAGGTAAACCTGTAATTCTATATGTTAGATCCCCACCGTAGATACGGTTCAATATGTTAACTTCTTGTAAACGTAATAACATATCGAATCCCGATGTCATAAGGTATGAACCTTGATATCCCATTTGTGCATAACCAGCACCACCACCTAATCCAGGTGCTCCTGCAAATCCACCACCCCACGGATTGAATAATCCTGATGTCATTTCTGCGGGTGTAAACCATAAAACTTCGTTTACCTCACGACCAGCAGGTATTTCATAAAGTTGTGTGTTTGCTGAAAGGGTGATGTAATCTTTTTTGAGAACCCATGGACCTGATGTTTGGAGACCAACAATCTTTGAATATGCATAGGTAAATTGATTTTCAAAATCCATTGTTCTTGTTACCAAAGCTTTGGCAACAGATTTTTCATCCATATTCAAGTTAACTAAGTTAACCCACTGAGATTCGATCAACCAATCTAAGGTGTATTGTGTATAGTCTTGAATTGACAGTTCCATCAAAGAATCCATCATTTCATCTTCCAACTCTACTGAACGTAGAGGGGCTCCTAACTGATGTTTTATACGTGTATAAATTCTACCTCTTTCTGGTTCTCCGATTACTGCCATAATAATATAAATACTTTCTTAAAGTTATTTTATATCATAGATCAAAGACTCTTTTGGAAATACGAAGTTACCAGAAATTATTTTTGGTTTTTTGTTGAATATTAAGACGTTCTTCCCTTTTTGGAAAATCATCCAGTCTGTGTTGTATGTTTTGACTTTACCTGTACCCTTCAGGAATATATTTGGGTCTTTGTCAATCCTCTCTCTGAACGGTTTAATTTGTCCTGTATATTTAATTCCGTCTTTTTTGATTTTGATATCAACACCCTGAATCATATCTTCCTTTTCGCCCAAACCACTAACTTTTTCAACTTCGACAGATGGTCCCAAAAATCTTTTGATTATTGCTGCTGTTATTTCTTCTCTTTTTTCTCCGGCAGCGTCGGTCTCGGTCAACGCTCTCATAATGTTTTGAAATGTTGAACTTGAAGGATCAAATATTTTGAATTTGTAATGATCGATTGCTTTTGCAAATCTTTTTACCTCTGTTACCTGTTCACTTGGTTTTTTTCCTACGAACACAATTGGGGATTTTTCGGGGTGAAGTTGTTTTATAACCTTATTGATATCTTTCATCAATATACAAAATGTCGTGTAATTGGTGTTCAATTTGTTGATTACAGATCTTCCTGGCTGTTCAAGATTGTAAACCCCAGACATGTTACCTTCGTTATCGTTATCTGCCCAATTTTCACTGAAGACTTCTTTGAGAATTTTATCTATATTTTCTTTGTAGATTCTTTCGATATCACGGTTGACATTGAACATCATACGTATGGTTTCCATTTCGTCTGACGAACATTTTTCTGATTTCCCCTCTGATATTATTTGCTTTAACTTTACAGACTCGGCTAGTTTTGTTTCAGTTTTCATATCGTACATTTTGGAAACAAAATCCCAATTAACAACCCTCCAAAAATTAGAAATGTACTCATCTCTTTTATTTTTGTATTTCAAATAATATGCGTGTTCCCAAAGATCTAATCCTAATAAAGGAAAACCACCACCTTCGATAACATTCATTAGTGGGTTGTCTTGATTTGGTGTAGACATTATCTTCAGTTTATTCTGACTAGTCAAAACTAACCAAACCCAACCTGAACCGAATCTATCCTTTGCAACAGTTTCGAACTCCTTTTTAAAGTTATTGAATGATCCGAATTGTTTTTTCAATTTTACTTCCAAAGGACCTGTAAGTTTCTTTGGTTTTGGTGATAACATATTCCAAAACAATGCGTGGTTGAACGCACCACCAGCATTATTACGTATTGTTTTATCGAATCTCGAAATAGATTTGATTATCTTTTCAAGATCGAGATCACCATATTTTTTCTTGGATAAAGCGTCGTTAAGTTTATCTACGTAACCCTTATAATGTTTGTTGTAGTGGAAGTTCATCGTTTCTGCGTCGATGAAACTTTTGAGGGCTGAGTAAGAATAGGGTAATTTCTCTATTCCTATTTTTTTCATTTCTGTGATTAACAACTTTGTTTCTTCTTGGATGTGTGTTTCTGTGATTTGTTTTTCGAGTTGTCCAATCTTTTCTTCTAATTTATTCATATCAATGGATTATTCTATAAATAATCCGTAAGTTCGTTATTGTCTACGTTGGTTAATTTGTTTCATAATTTCTTCTACTATATCCACATCATTCTTCACATCACCCATCACCGTAGCAATAACTTGTTTTTTCTTATTGAGTATGTCGTAAATGATACCTTCTATGGTATTTTCGAAAATTGGATAATAAACAAGTACATTGTTTTTTTGTCCGTATCTGTATGCTCTATCTTCTGCTTGAGAATGGTCTGAAGGTAGAAATGAAAGGTCGTTCATGATGACCGCTTCTCCTGCGGTGAGAGTTATTCCTACACCAGCAGCTTTTATATTGCCAACAAAAACTTTCACTTTGTCGTCGTTTTGAAATCTGTCCACGCTGTTTTGTCTATCGGGTTTAGACATTGATCCGTCTAACCTAACCGCAGATTTTCCAAAGTGTTGAATTATTTTCTCGAGAGAATTTGTAAAGTTACAGAAAATTATAACTTTCTTTCCTTGTTCGATAATGTTTTCGGCAAGTTCAATAGTGTTCAAAATCTTTTCATCCGCAATCACTTGTCGTACCTCAGTCAATTTTGTAAATTGTACTGTAAGTGATTTACTTTCGTCGGGATTTTTTTCGTACCAATTGTAATAATCACCCATCACCTCCTCATATTTTTTAGACTTAAGACGTAAATAAACGGGAGTGATTATTTTATCAGGAAGATCTAGAACATTTTCCTTCAGTCTTCTCAAAACTAAATTGGATGTTCTATCTCTAAGTTCCTCAAGATTGGACGCACCCATAACGTTCCAAACTTTTTTAGCACCAACTTTGAACTGATACCCCTCACAATATCGGATGACATAAGCCATCCAATTTTTGGCAACAGGAGAGTCCACGAGGTTCAAGAGATTATAATAATCTATGGGTCTTGAAGTCATGGGAGTACCAGTTAATAACCAAAGTCTGTCAACTCTTTTTACAAAGTCGTTGATGAGTTTGGTCCTTTGGGCTTGAGGATTTTTAATATAGTGTGCTTCGTCAATAACCACCAAATCAAAACCGGCTCTAAGAATTTGCGAATCATCTTTCTTTTTAGGGTCATGGAAATTTTTTATAATGTCATAGTTTATAATAACAAAGTCGTGTTCCGTACTGAAGTTCTTACCTTCTGAAATGTATATGGATCGATTGGAGTAGTTTTCAATTTCTCTTTGCCAGTTAATCTTTAAAGATGCTGGACAAATGATTAGAACTTTTTTTGCGTTTGCCTCAAGAGCAGCTATAATGGTAGACGTAGTTTTGCCAAGACCCATATCGTCCGCCAAAACATATCTTTTATTTTCGACCAACTTTTGAATGGCTTCTTTTTGATGGGCGAGTGGGGGTCTGTTAGAATATTTTTCATAATCAATTATAACATTTTTTACTGTATGGTCCTTTATTAGTGATGCTTTGGGTAACCAAAATTCGTGTAGAGATTCTGATTCAAAAACTTTACCCCAAATATGATATGCTTTTTCTTTTTCGGATAACAATTTTTCAACCCAAACTTTTTCAGGTATTTGGGTGTAGAGTTTGTCGTTGGCTAGTTTTTGTGCAAAATAGGTATCAAGCATCGCCCACTTCTTGGCAACTTTTGGTTGCTTATCGTGATTGTTTATAATATATTCCGATTGACTTCTTGTTGGGTAGAACTTTTTGTTGAGTTGGAATTTACGTTTGAGCTCTTGAATATAATTGTTGGAACCTTCGTAGGTTTCCAAAATTGAAAGTGCTTTAGATTCTATTGATATTTCACTCATCGATTTTCTTCCTTAACTCTTTTTATCATGTCCCAATATTCTTCGGACCCGTAGTAAACCAAAATCTCTTCTCCTTTTTCAATTTCTCTCAATGCATAGAACTCAAAGGTGTTATTTTCTTTGTTTGATCTCCAAGCGGTACTTGCTATTTTACTATGATTATAAAACATACCATAACCACCACAAACAACTTGTTTCTCAGGGTTTACACCTTGAGGCCAATTGAATCTATAATCAATTAGAATATTCTTTGAATCAGAGTCTTTCAGGTTGATGTCAACTATAGGACATATTTCGATCACTTCCCATATTTTGATTTTATCGTTGGCAAACACACCTATCCCATGTATTGGGCTTCTATCCAAATATATTTTGGTTGGTGGGTTTACTCTCATAACAATTTTTAAGACAAATATAATTCTTTCCGATGTATTTATCAACATATGGATAGACAGGTCCCAATAACAAGATTAGGTAAGTTTTTCGGTGGGGAAGATTTTGCCCTTGATATTGGTATGGGTGAAGAATGGCTTGAGGGTGATATGAATTTCACATTAGTATTATACAAGGTAGACAAGAAAAAGACTAAGACTGATGATGTTTATGGAGAAGCTCTCGAGGACGGAATTCAATTTTTACCTCCTGTAGAGTTTAAGGGTTATGTAAAAATACTACCTCCTACAAATCAAATGCTTGGTGGATCAAGAATTACCCAATCAGAGCCAGGAAACCTTCAAGTTTCCGTTTATCAACAAACGTTGGATGACCTTGAAATTTCAATCGACTTTGGGGATTACATAGGTTATTATGAAACTGAAAACCGTGTTAGATATTATAGCGTAGTTGATGATGGGAGAGTAAACTCAGATAATAAACACACTTATGGTGGATATAAGCCGTTTTATAGAACTATACTTGCCACTTACGTAAATGATAACGAATTTAGAGGATTATGATTTATTTAATATCTGAGTCACAGGAATCTTTATTACGTGATAATCTTTTGGAGCAAAAGGTTATGGTGTATTATAATTTACACAAACATACTTTCTCAATTCAGAAAAGTGGTCTCGTAGTTTTACATGCAGATTTTGTGGTTCTATCAGATGTTGAGTTTCGTGTTAGAAAGGGTGGGAAAGAAAAAGTTAGAAAAGAGAAATCCAAAAACGTTCACGCGTTTGTAATCGGTACGTTGGAGGATTATTGTGAATATCCTTGTGAAGAAATTCCTAACATGGATGGAGGAGAAGTGATATCATACAATCCGTATATCAATGATTCGTTTGTTATTAAGTCAACTCAAGAGCCAATTTATCAAGCAGAACAAGTTGCTTTAGTAAACAAATCAAATAAAATTTATTTATTAGAACCATAAATGCCATTTCCTAAACAAGTAAAAAAACAGATAGACTTGGTTCCTCAGAAAGAGTTATTAGCTCGTAGGGAACAACTCTTGGATTATATCACAAGAGATGGAACCTTTTTGCCAAAATCTGTATTACATGCGGATTTGGATAGAGGGATGTTGGATTTCGTGAAGAACGATTTGGAAACAGTTACTTCTGGGAAAGTTGTACCTGTGGTTGATATTATGATTACCACTCAAAACTGGGCACAGTTCACTGAGACATGGAATTTTTCTGATTTGGATAAGAACGTCAAGGTTCCTTTTATGACTGTGGTCAGAAATCCTGATGTGAAGTATGGATCGAATCCTGCAGTGATTTATAATATACCAAATAGGAGACAGTATTATTTTGCAACCGTTCCAACATGGGATGGTCAGAGAAAGGGAATTGATATTTACACAATTCCTCAACCTGTACCTGTCGATATAATTTACAGCCTCAAGTTCATGTGTAACAGAATGCGTGAATTAAATCAATTGAATAAGGTTGTAATGCAAAAATTTGCTTCTCGTCAAGCATACACTTTTGTTAAAGGTCACTACGTTCCAATAATTCTTCAGAATGTTTCAAATGAATCTGTTTTAGAATTGGACAAGAGAAAATATTACATTCAAAGTTATGATTTTCTTATGATGGGATTCTTGATTGATGAAGAGGAGTTTGAAGTTAAGCCTGCAATATCAAGAACGGTTCAATTGTTGGAGACAAGTAATTCAAAAAGAAGGAGACCTAAAAGAGTTTATCCTGAAAATGCGACCGAGTTTCCTTTAACATTCAACTTCGCTGTTGGTGAAAGTGCTTATACTGAGACTTACAAATATACCGCTAACTTCAACTATGATAGTAATATAAATGTTGATAGTTGGGATGTTTATCTCAACGATTATTACTATGGACAAGATGTGTATAAAATACAGGTAACGTCAGGAGATGTTGTTCGTTTTGAAATTACTCCTGTAGATCCATCAGCTCCATCGTCCCTACTCTATATTGCAAGTCTCGTTTAATCTTCACCGTACAAATCGGTTTTCTCTCTACATTTTTCCATGATTAAATTTTCAAGGAACTTATAGATTTTCAAACCTCTTTTGTCACAGTATTTTCTTAATCTTTCGTGAGACTCAATAGAGATCTTGATGTTCTTTATCTCTTTCTTTGTTTTTGACATTGTTTTCATGGGCAGAAAAAAGGTAGAATTAAATATCCTGATTTACAAATACATATGCAAGAACCAAGATTTTTGTCTTTAATTTAATATTTATGAATAAAATAAATTCAACTAGAACTTTTTAATAATGGCAACAACACAAAAAGTATTCGTATCACCTGGTGTTTACACTACAGAGACTGATTTATCATTCGTGGCTCAGAGTGTGGGTGTAACCACTTTAGGTATCGTTGGGGAGACCTTGACCGGCCCAGCCTTCGAACCAATTTTCATAACAAGTTTTGATCAGTTCCAATCTCTTTTTGGACCTACGTCCCCTGAGAAATTTGTGAACACTCAAATCCCTAAATATGAAGCGGCTTACATTGCTAAGTCATATCTTCAACAATCGAACCAATTGTTTGTCACAAGGATTCTTGGTTTGTCAGGATATGATGCGGGTCCTTCTTGGTCCTTAACAACAATAGCAAATGTTAATCCTTCCACAATCGGAACTTCGGGTTCTTCGGTGGATTTCATCTACAGTTTTTCAGGAAATAGTGGTGGAACAATAAATATTACTCAAGGTACAATGCCTGATATCATTTTTGATAACCTTGATACACCTTATACTCAAAATAACGGATCTACGTCATCTCTGAGAGAGAATATAGAATCTCAGATTATGGGTATTGCTGATGCCTCTGGAGCTACTTCGGGGTCAAGTTTATATGTATATGGTGCTATCGCTACTACAGGTCTTACCGCTTTGACGGGGGGTACATTAACTGGTGTTACAAACGTATTTAGTGTGAGTGATTTGGATAGCTCTAACATAGTATTTTCTGCTGAATCCAACGACGAATGGTATTACGCTACATTTGACAAACCAAACATGTCTCTTTCGGGATACTCTGGTTATTCATTTTTTAACTACGTATCTTCGATCAATGGTGGAGGATCAGCAACATATGCAACTTTTTCGGGTGCTATGTCTGGATCAGTTTATTACTACTCTGGTGGGTCTTACACAGAGTACGACAATCTAGTTGTTGCAACTTTAAGATCAAGAGGTATTTCACTTTATAATGCAACAACAGCGGGTCCAAGATATCAAGTGTCAGGTCTTACTGATTTGGTCATAGATATATCAGGATCTTACTCTGGTTTGACATCAAATCCTTATTCTACTTTCGCAATATCAGGAAATACCTATGAAGGTGATAATTTCTCATTTGAGACCTCATTCCAATCTTCAGATTCGGAGTATATCACGAAAGTTTTGAGTGTTGCTAACTTTTCAAAATCTAGATTGGATGTACCAGTGTATGTTGAGGAGATTTATCCTACAATGTTGAACTGGTCTTATAACAACGGCTACATCCGTGGTATCAATTCAGAGTTCATTGCTTTACCAGAAGCAAGAGGTGGTGATCTAACTTCAATTGCAAACAATTTATTCCAATATCAGAGTCCAAGAACTCCTTGGGTTGTTTCTGAACTTAGAGGTAATAAAGTTTATAATCTATTCAAATTCGTTTCTATCTCTGACGGTGATGCTGCTAACACACAGGTTAAGATTTCAATCATGAACATGTCGTTCAATAACTCGACGTTTGATATCATGGTTAGATCTTTCTTTGACACAGATGCTAATCCAGTTGTTCTTGAGAAATTCACTAACTGTACTATGGATCCAAATTTAAACTCATTCGTGGGTAAAAAAATTGGTTCTTCAGATGGTGAGTATCCATTGAATTCGGCTTACATAATGATCGAGTTGTCAGAAGAGTATCCAATCGATGCTTTACCTTGTGGATTTGAAGGCTACAATATGAGAGATTATCAAGGGGTTAATCAATCTCCAATTCCAATCTATAAAACAGAATATTATTTCCCCGGTCAGGTTATTTATAATCCTCCATTCGGAACTACACAGGGTGGTTCAAATGTTGTACAGAGTTCAGGTGATAATGTAAGAAGAACATTCTTAGGATTTTCTAATACAATTGGAATTGATGAGTCTTTCTTACAATTTAAAGGTTTCCAAAATATTTCTAATCATTGTGGTACAAACGCTGAGGTTCCTTTCAATTATAAAACTAAAGGTTTCCACATGGATTCAGGTGCGACAGTTGTAACAATTGCTAATACGTTCATGACCAGTGGTCAGTCAGCGTTCGAGGTTGGAGCGGCAAGTTTCAATTCTGAACCAACTTCTCCTGAAAATCCTTACTTCAGAATATTTGCAAGAAAGTTCACTCTTTGTTTCGCAGGTGGTTTTGACGGTTGGGATATCTACAGAGAATCAAGAACAAACACTGATGAGTATATCTTAGGTTCATCAGGATACTTGAAAGGGGCTTGTCCTACTTCAAGATATCCATCAGCGACAGGTTGGGGTGCGTTCAGAGATTACGCTTATGGTGATAACGTATCAAATTGGGGGAATAGTGACTACTACGCATACCAATTGGGTATTGCAACATTCGCAAATCCTGAAGCAACTAACATCAACGTGTTTGTTTCTCCAGGTATTGATTATGTAAATAATAGTGGTCTTGTTGAATACGCGGTTGACATGGTTGAGGATGACAGAGCAGATTCTATCTACATCTGTACTACTCCTGACTATGATATGTTCCTTCCAACAACTTACGATAACGTTGGTTTAATTTACCCAACTGAAGCGGTGAATAACTTGGAAGAGACAGGAATCGACTCTAACTATACGGCTACTTACTATCCTTGGATCTTAACAAGAGATACAGTTAATAATACACAACTTTATATTCCTGCAACAGGTGAGGTTTGTAGAAACTTAGCGTTGACAGACAACATTGCTTTCCCATGGTACGCATCAGCGGGTTACACAAGAGGTCTTGTTAATTCAATCAAAGCAAGAATCAAACTAACTCAAGAAAACAGAGATACTTTGTATCAAGGAAGAATCAACCCAATTGCAACCTTCTCTGACGTTGGCACAGTAATTTGGGGTAACAAAACTCTACAAGTTGCAGACTCTGCTCTTGATAGACTTAATGTTAGAAGACTTCTATTACAAGCTCGTAAGTTGATTTCAGCTGTAGCGGTTAGATTGTTGTTCGAACAAAACGACGAGATCGTAAGACAACAATTCTTGGATAGTGTTAATCCTATCATGGATTCAATCAGAAGAGACAGAGGTGTTTACGATTTCCGTGTAACAGTTTCTTCGTCTCCTGAAGACCTTGACAGAAATACACTAACAGGTAAAATCTATCTGAAACCAACAAAGTCACTTGAGTTCATCGATATCGAATTCTTGATCACACCAGCAGGTGCGACTTTTGAAAATATCTAATAAAAATACGGGGGGACTAGTTCCCCCCTTTTTAGCCAAACATGAAAAAAGAATTTAGGGAAGGTTTTACGGAAAAGGGGGGTCCCGATATGAAATATTATGCTTTTGATTGGGACGACAATATTGTACACATGCCAACTGAAATAGTTCTCAAAACGGATGACGGTGATGAGGTGGGTATGTCTACAGCCGATTTTGCAGAATATAGAGGTAAAATTGGTAAAGAAGACTTCGATTATAAAGGGGATGTTATAGTCGGATTATCTGATGATCCGTTTAGAAACTTCAGAACAGGAGGAGATAAACAATTTCTGATAGACGCGATGAAAGCAAAACAAGGACCAGCCTTCGACGATTTTAGAGAAGCAATCAACAATGGTTCAATTTTTTCTATTATCACCGCAAGAGGTCACAATCCAAACACAATCAAACAAGCCGTTTACAATTATATCGTAAACAACTTTAATGGTATAAGTAAGGAGGAGTTATTAAAGAATCTTAGGAAATATCGTTCATTTGTGGGTGAAGAAGAAATGACGGACGACGAATTAATAAAGACATATTTGGAACTCAACAAATACCACCCCGTGTCTTTTGGAGACGAGGGTGCTGCGACAAATCCCGAGGAAGCTAAAGTGGAGGCAATGGAAGGGTTTGTAAACTACATCAAAGCGATGGCTGCCTTATTAAACAAAAGAGCATTCCTTAAAAAGGATATTGCTAATAAATTCACACCTAGTATTGGATTTTCTGATGATGATATTAGAAATGTAGAAGTAATGAGAAAAAGGTTTGAAAAAGATTCAGATAATATAGTTAAAACTTATTATACTGGTACTGGAAAAAAATCTAGAATGGAATAATGAATATCTTTTTTCCCTGAATAAGTAAATAGAAAAAAATTTTCGGGGATATATTTATACTTATAAACACAAAAAACAAAAATTAATATATTATGGCTGACTTACTGATGAAAATGCCGATACCCTACGAACCGAAACGTCAGAATAGATTTATTCTGAGATT
>SXGQ01449915.1_pt1 | contig 19926 bp, 30 predicted proteins | sample 3178371 | NCBI WGS metagenome assembly SXGQ01 (sample SAMN11356859, study PRJNA531348) | freshwater metagenome | isolation source: freshwater sample F1-20 | place: China: Fuxian Lake, Yuxi | collected 2017-12-25 | reverse complement strand
TCTAGGTTGTTCATCATTGGACTTGACGGCAGCCATTACAATTCTTAAATCTACTTTGTGCTCATGCGCTGTTGCCAACAAAGCCATTGTGTCTTTTGGGAAACAAGAACCGCCCCAACCAGCACTTGGAGATAAATAGGATTCTCCTATGCGACGGTCACTAGCAAAGCCACGCCGAACATCTGCGTAATCTGCTCCTATCGCGTCACACAACTCAGCAATCTCATTAGCAAAAGTAATCTTTGTAGCAAGAAAACCATTAGCAGCGTATTTGCATAACTCTGCACTTACAGTGGACATGACCATTATTGGGGCTTTGACGTTGCGATACAACTTGGTTACAAAATCACCTGCCTCAAGATTGTCAGCACCAATAACCACTCTGTCTGGTTTGAGAAAATCTTGGACAGCACTCCCCTCGCGTAAGAACTCTGGATTGCTTACAACAGCGACATCTTTACGGTCTATAAGAGTATTTAGATAAGACGCAGTACCAACGGGACTTGTGGATTTATTTACAATAACACTGCCTTTAGCAAACATTTTCTTATGATTTAAGACGAACGTTTCAAGATAGGAAATGTCGGCTGAACCATTCTCGGAACGCGGTGTAGGCAAACATAAAATAATTACCTCGGCATCTTTGAGAATGTCAGTAGCGTCTAATACAAACCCTAATCTGCCTTGAATCACATTTTTTTGAATCAAATCAAATAAGTTTTTTTCAAAGAAGGGCAGACGTCCTTGTTGAATAGAGGTTATTTTTTGTTTGTCGCTCTCAACACAAATTACACTGTTGCCTAATTCTGCTAAACAAGCAGCAGTTGTAAGACCAACGTAACCTGCTCCTATTACGGCAACGTTTGTAAGAGTTGCTTGCGCGTTCACTATTATTTACCAACAATTATTTTGTAAACGGTAACTTCGGATACATTCATGCTTTCTGCTATTGCTTTGTACGTTACGTTTTGTTTTCTTAGATTCAAAACATGCACACGCCTTTTTTCGCCTACTTCAACTATTTCATCTTGCAATCTTTTAATCTTGGCAGTGTGCTCACGAACACAACGCAACAAGTATTCTTTATCTTGTTGGTCTGGGGTTTCAGTCATACAGTCACCCTACCTTATTTCTACAACGGGGGTTAGTCACGCAACTTCACCACTTATGATTAGTACAAGAGCATTACGCCCACGCTGGGGAGCAACAAAAGTAATGGAGTGAAGGTATTGAGGGGAGTCGTCGGGCATGACTTTTGCGTCAACCAAACCGTCAATAGCGGCTTTCACGGCTGGATTACAAGCAGCAACGTCTTGAAGTCTGCCCCCTTTTTGATACACCTTTGCGGTGACGTTACAACTTTTAAGAGTGGGAATCTTTTTTTGCTTAGCCAAAATACAAAAAGCATGACGCCAAGTTTTTACATTATCGGCTCTCTGCCACCTATTACCAGCACGTTCACTGTTTGTAGTCCACGGACGTTGCTCCCAAGTGAGTTCCCAAGTAGACGTCATTACAAATCTTCTTTTATAGCAACATAACCGCCAAAATCATCTAGCAGAACAGAAGTGTTACGAATCAACACTGGCTTAGTGGCTGGATTTTCATAAGAGTGGACAAGCCACCCATTCTCATAACTGAGTTCTCTGTGTGATTCTACATAACCATGACAACCAGTTGTCCCAGAACCACAAATCATCATCAAATTGCTTGGTTCATTGAGGGCTGTATCTTTACTGCCACCCATTTTTCTTGGCTTGCGGTGATGAAGCGACACGTACGTAGAATTATTTAACGCTTTGTTACAAATCTCGCACTTGCCACCACCTCTCATAACTACGGACATACGAACAAGAGGTGTAGCACCAGTGTAACGCTTTGGCATTAAACACTCAATGCTTTTGGTTTTTTGGTTTGTATCTGTAACTGACTGCCTACGAGAGCAACGCGGTCAAAACGATTCACAAGTTCTTCATAAGCACGCCAAAACTGAGAGCGTGAGGTTTCTATGTTCTCGCTCAAACACAAAGCACGCCAACCTAAGTTCTTGACAGTCTCACCGATTGCCTCATGCGAAAACTCTGGACGACCATACGTGCCATGCTTCGTCATCTGCGACATAACCTCGCCCCATGCTTCTACTTTGCTAGGTGCTAATGAACCTGACTGCTCTGCAACCTTACGACGTATTGAAGCAATTGACAACCAACGGTCAGAGGTCATCAACAATTCTCTGACGGCTTTTTCTACCTGCTCAAGTGAGAGGTCAGACAACAAATCTGCATAAACAGAGATTGTTTCTTTTGTTAAAGGGTACTGAGGAAAAGCGACAGAACATAACGCTAAAACTTTTGCAGCCTCAACATTGTTCATCAATCAACTCCTATCTGGTCTTGAAGGAAATCTCTGATAGCAGAAAAACCACGTGGTTCACTCTGCTTTTGTTTACGTGACGCTTCTTGACGTAGTCGGTCAAAGTGTTCACGTAACTTTTGTGGGGAACGTATGTTCATTGACCAAAAGTCATCTTGCGTAGCCCAAAGGATAGCCCCTTGAATCTGCTCAAAAGTCCTTCCATCAATCCTCATCATACGGTCAATTACCTTGAGCCACTCTTTTGTGACAGTCGGACGCTTGAAACCATTACGACCAATACAGTCTGCAAGTAAGTTACAAATCTCATTAGTAGCGACATTATTATAGTTTGCGCTCTCTTGTTCATTTTGGCTCTCGTTAAGTATGGCTATGGTTAGTGCGTCGTTTTCTTCCATAGGGGTAGGTACATTTTCTTCACTAGGTGGTCTATCTGTTTTTTCCCTACCATGCGAAACTTTTGCGCTAGGGGGGACACTACACACCGTATAAATGTTTGACGTATAACCGCCGTCATCTTTGTACCGACGTTCTTTCTCAAGAGCACCGAGTTCCAATAATTCCTTTATGGCTGAATCTACGGTTCTATCAGAACAACGCATACGGGAGGCAAGTGTTTGTCTGGAAGGAAAACACATACCGTCACGGTCAGCATACCTACGCAGTACAGCATACAAACGTATAGCAGCAGATGAGATGTCTGCATCTAGTACCCACTCAGGCACTATTGCAAAGTAGTAATCGGCAGAAGTTTTGTCTGTCATGTTATCTCCTGTCTGAAATGGGGGAAGCGAAACCTACTGCATAAAATACTCTAGCGACACACTGCGTGGAGATTTACAACAGTGTGTCGCGTCTAAGTAAAGATTTAATTGGGAGATTCAACCAAATCTTCTTCATTGTCACTTACAACTTTTTCCTCAGTAGTTGGTTTTGCAACTACGTTGACGTCAACCACTGTTGTGATTTCCGCTTTTCTTTGAGTGTAGAGTGCTAACAACTCATTACGTTGCTCTTCACTTATCTCATACGTTGCCACAGCAGTTGCGATTGATTGTAGATACTCAAGATTCTTAGCAATCTTCATAGCAGAAACTACGGCGTCCCAAGCGTCAGACGTCATAGGTTTTTTTGCTTTTTCTGTTTGTTGAGCACGCTGAACTTTAGCCATCTCTTCACGTGACGGACGCTTCCCTTTTGTTGCAAAACCCAAATTGGCTAATGCGCGACCAATGCTGGACGTTTCACAGTTCTCGCTTGCATTTGTTCTATTGACTGGACTACTGCCCTCAATCTCACTGGCAAAGCCACGTGTCACTGGCATAGCGTCTTGTCTATCTACATAAACACTTGTCCAACATTCCCATTGATACTTTCCGTCCTCACGTAAAACCAGAGTTGGTTTGTCAGGAAGGATACGACCATTGGGATAAACTTCCCAGAACGAGCGAATACGGTTTTCTACTGGTTCATAATCTGATAAGTCAAACATTACAACTCCACTTCTACATTGACGGTTAAATTACCTTCTTCAATTGTAAGACCAGGAACAATCTCCCCGTCCTGCGTTACAACTTCTAATACACTAGCATTTTTTATTACAGACTCACTGTAAGTTTCTTTTATCTTGCTCAACGCTGGTTCTTCTTTGATTCTGATTAAATCGGGAGCACTCTTACGCGCCCACGGTAAAAAAATCTCAGCGTCAATTGACCACTTGCGACCTGACTGCCGTGTTGAAACTTTGCCATGAGGCAATACGATAGTTTTGCGAGGGTCATCTGGATTGAGTCTGACTTTGTGAGCATAGCCAGTCAATTGACCGACAAAGTATTCACAGTCATTCTCAATTGTTTTATTTACTGACTCAAGCCAATTCTTCATACGTTCTATCTCGGCGTCAGCCAACTCTTGATTGATTTTTTGTTTAGCACGGAGCGAGCGCAACTTACGCATAGCCCATGCCGCTTTTTGGTCGTCATCTACGATAAACGCTTGCTTGACTTCATCTGTCTGGAAGTCATCAAGAGCGTCATCTAGTGATTGTGGAAGTGACATTTGTTCTCCTTCTTTTACGTGGAGACTGAATCATAACTGGGGTTAGTGACAGTTGTACATAGCCCATGATTTATGTGTCTCAACGCTTGACGATACAACGAACCACTGACAAGATGTCACCCTGTCATGGGGAAGTGACAGCAGTTGACGCTAGGCAGAACAGACCTCTCTTTTTCTGTCTAGCGTCTTACTGTATGGGTCACCCCCTGAAAGAGCCTCTAATCGCCTTCCAAGCCGTTTTAAGGGCTATTCCTGCCTTGCCCTGAGACCAAACCTCAAACCACAAAATCAGGTCTGCCGAAGCCAACAATCGCTACTGGGAGATTGGGCTTTATTTTACTGCGATTCTTTTTCTTGTACGCACGAATCTTGAGGCACACCTCTCCACCGTTTCTTTGGTCGCCTTTTTTGTCAGCAGCAGTATTTCCCTCTATACAAGTTACAGTGCCGTCGCCATTATCTTTTACAACAATGCCCACGTGCGAAATCCTGTCCACACCGTCTGCTGGGAAATCAAAGAACACTATGTCACCAGGTTGCGGCATACAGTCCTCGCCCTCAAACCAACGTTTGGACTTGCGGAAAGCGTCAGCACCAGCAGGTGTGTAAACACAATTAGGAAGGGTAACGCCAGATTTTTTCCCACACCAATTAACGAAAGCACCGCACCACGGTTGGTTTGCCTTTTGGTATTTAGTTTTATTTTCAGGTACAGATTCCTCTATGTAACCTACTTCAGCAGTTGCAATTTGAATAAGTAATTCTGCCGTTCCTTTTCCAGCCATTTCTTTGTCCACGCTATTCCCTCTTATCTTTGCCAGCAAAATAACCACCAATAATTCCGATAAGACCAACTAAAGCATTTTGCACTAAAGCAATAGCGTCAGGGTTTGTTCCTACTGCTTCACCAGTCAATTGCTGTGCTGTAAGCATGGCAACGTACTCACCAATAACGACAAGAGCAATAAAGCCTAGTATTCCTAACGTAATCATTCTCATTAAGTTATCTTTCACTATTTTTCTCCTTTTTTGGGTGTTTTGGATTGTAGGGGTCAAGAATAGAAGCGATACGACCATCTTTTCTGACACGAACTATAAATCCATTTTTGACTTGCATTGGGTTGAAAGCACCACGTTTTCTTTTTGGCATCTAGTTTTTACCTACCCTTGTTTTTAATTGCGTTTGATAAACAAAGGGTGCTGAGGTATAAACATCATTGTCAGCAGCGATAGTAAGTGCTTTTTCTAAGGTTGCGCCAGCACACAAAGCACCTACAGCATAATCAGAACCAGAACCTACGCCATAAAATCCTCTGCTATCCAACACAACAGATAAGTCGTCATCAATTTCAAACACTTGACCACCAATTGCGATAAGAAAAGCAAACTTTGTCTCACCATGTTCATCAGGTTCATTCCACTTGTATTCCTGTTCTTTGAAACACAACTTGAGTGAAGGAACAACTTTTGAAATCATAAAGTGATAAAGGTCTTTTACGTCAGCGGCTTTTGGTATTGGCGGTTGCCAAATGTGCTGCGCTATGTCACACGGAGCACACTCACCTGAACCAGCAATTAGATACAACGAACGTTCAGAAATCTTGACCATTTCACGGTGTGATTGTCTGCGTCCACCACCGCTAGTTACTTGACTATCAGCACCGATTACAACTTTGTCCTTGTACTGGACAGCAACAATTGTGGTCACGTCTCTCCCTATGGTCAGGGAAAGCCTACGGCAAGGTTAATGGCTGGGCTGTACTGAACACCAACCCAGCCAGAACCTTAAGTTTATTTGTTTTTTACGGCAGCCTTTTTTGAGGCAGCAGTAATTTTCGCACTTACTTCTTTAGCAGTTGATTCGGCGATACGACCAAATGCTGGGTCTTTTTTATTAGCCCAACGCAAAATGACGGGAATTACAGCAGCCCATAAAGCATTTGAAACATCTAGCCATTGGCTAGTGCTGAAAGTTAATGGACTTGCGCCATTCCCAACAATTGCGACAGCAGTAAATAACGAACCTAAAAGGCTGCGTCCGTATGACGCAAGCATGGCTTTAGTTTTGTCATTCATTTCTTACTCCTAACGTGCCAAAGTTTTTACGAGTTCGTACACATCATCAAGCCTCTGGCTTATTCCTGACTGACGCTCCTCTAGCCGTATAACCTTATCAGCAAGGCTTGAGCCACCATTCGGACGCAACTCCGCAAGCGTTATCTCAAAAGGCTGAAGACGCTCATCAAGCATACGCTCAAAAGCACTATGTTGCGCTCGCTGAAGCGGCTTCATTATTAACTTTACAATTACGGCGAGTACAGCCAATAAAGAGCCACACAAAGTACCGACTATCTGAGCGTATTCTATAAAAGTCATTCCACAAGGATACAGAAAGAATGTAGGAAATAACTGCTGCGAAATGATTTACGCTAAGTCGCCCAAAGCGAAAATGTCCCCTTTATTTACTATTAAAACGACAACGTCATCTACTTGTGGGGCGTATGAATGAAGGTGACGAATACCGCTTATTGGAGTGGGTGAGCCAGAGATGAGGACAGTAATAGTTGCAGGTGAAGTAACTTTGGCAGTCACCTTGCCGAAGTGGACAGATAATCTTACATTCTGGTCAACAATCTTTGCTAACGCCTCATACAGTTCCACTATGCACCAACCACAACTTCTTCGCCTTCGGCAACAACTCTCACAGTACGTGCTGTTACAGACATTGTATCTTGAGCACTCAACGGTAAATCTATCTTGTCAATAATGACAAGACGGTCAACTTTTGCGCCGTCTGCTTTTACATAAACAACATCATTTACGTCTAACGTTGGGTCAGGAATACATTCCCAAGAGATTGTTTCCTGAGCACCTATGTATTTATTTAGAAGGGCAGCAGCGGCACGGACAGCCTCGGCTTCAGTTGCCAACAAACTTGTTTCTACAAATGTAGGCACTTCACCAAACTTACCAAAACGATAGGTGGGGCTAGTGGAATCCTCGTCCCATGCTTCAACTCTTATAGGTTCGCTTACTCCAGTTCCTTCAATTGTGTAGACAACTCCGTTGAAAGTTTCTTTAGTTGAAATCGTACGGTCAATAGAAGTAACAGTTGTTCCATTACCTTCCACAAATGTACTAACAACAACAGAGCCATCAAGAGACGGAAACTGTGCCATTTCAACGACGCCATTGACGTTAAAAAATAAATCAAAACCAACCAACTCACATAACTCCACTGCGTCTTTCCACGGGTCATTATCATTTTCACTCCCTAAGACTACTTGATTTATAGAAACGTTTGAAGTCAAAAAAGCAGTTTGTACATCAGGGTATCTGTCTCTTAAAAGTTCAGCAATAGCCGTCTCTAGTGAGCCGTCCTCAACCTGATAAGGATAAACCCACTTGGCTCTGCTGATAAGTAACGAACGGTCAGTTCCAGACAAAGTTAAAGTGACACCTTCATTATTGTCAACAACATCAACGTCAGTTATTACGAAAACACCAAGTGGAACGTACTCTTCAGTACCGTCGTCAAACTTAATGCCCCGATACAACCTTAACTCATTACCAAACGGAGTGATTACATCAAAGTCATTGTCAGGAACTTGGTTGTTTATTGTTCTATTTGTAACAATTTCAACTTCACACTCACGACGACTTGCCATGTCGCTATTGATTGTTACGCTTCCAGATTGAATCTGAACAGTTTGTAGGAATTGGTCAGACGACCAGATTTCTGCTTTTGCGATAGCGGTGTGACTAAGTTTTACTTGAGTTTTGAAATCGCCACTTGAAGCATACATTACTCGTCAACCTCAACGTACGCTGCTTCTATGTTTCTATGAATTACACCGCTCACAGTTTCAGCAGTCCAAGTACGGTCAGTAATACGTACATACTTTTGTGTGCCTGTAGGGTCTTGCACCAACAAAGTCCCCTGATGCGTAAGTACAAGGTAGAAGTTGTCCCATTCAGTTTCGGTAATTGTCTTGACGTTGTAAATACCGTCTTCACCTTGTAATGGACCAGCAACAACAATTGGACGTGTTGCGCCTAACGGACGGAAAATAGTGTTTGGTTCATCAATAGTTACATCAAGGTCAGCAAGAACACGCACACTCCCAAGATTGTATTCTGGCTCTTCAATTACTTTGAACCACCATGTCTCGTCATTTGTAATTAACACCTGTTGTACAGTACCCCAAGCAGAAGGGAACTCTTGAGAACTTGCGTCTACGCCAACGGCTCTGCACCTATAGTAAGCGACAGTATCTCTAGGTGCTTCGTAGTCAACAGCCGTACCTACGTAACTTGCATTAGGAGTTATGTCCTCACCATTACGAATACCACTATAAATCACACCGTCATCATCAGAACGGTGAATGTCGTAATACTGACTGGTATAACCAGTAGGAGCAGCACCAGTAAGAGTAAATGACGCTTTTCCTAAACTGTCATTCCATGCTACGACCATTGTGGGAATTGTTGGCGGTGTAAAACTTAAGACAAAAGCAGAAAAAGCAAAGTCTGAAAAGAAAGGCTGTCCGTTTACAGATTTAGCAACTCGTACATAAGCACGATACGTACCAGCGTTTAAGAGTTGCCCTACCACACCAGCAGTATCACTACTTGCTATTTCGCCAGAATCAAAGGTAGCAGTAGAGGTCAAAGCATTAAAACCACCAGCACCATACTGAGCAGCAGTAAACACTTTAATTTGATAATAGGTTTGAGTTTCGCCGTCGCTATCGGTAAACGTCCAAGTCACATCAGGAGCAGCAGACGTTGTAATTGTGCCTGTTGGAGCAGTCACGCTAACGCTTGGTTGCGCACTTACATCTATGTCAACATACAACTCAACAATACTGCCTACAGAGGCACTGTCGTTGTATTCAGTAACTTTTACGCGCAGACCATTGATTGAACTTTGAGACCAGTCAGTACCGTCAGGTGATGAAGTTTGCCAGGGACCAACAAAAGTAGTTATAGCGTTTGTTCCACGAATAGCAAGAGCAGAATGAAAGTAATTTTGATTACTAATTCTTGAACCAAGATAAACATTTACTTTGCCAGTGTCGTCTGGAGTGATTACGCGAGCGCGTACGCGAACTCTTTTTACTCTTTGACTTGCAGTGATTGTGGTTGTACCAAAATCCCAAACACCAGAGGCTTGACCTGTTACACCAGATGATTTCTTGATAAACGTGCCGTCAGTATCATCATTTAACGCTGTCTGAGTATTACCAGAACCACCAGTAATTGTAAAAAGAGAAGCACCAGAAGCGTTTGCGTTGGGACGTACAGTAGTTACAGCCATTATGGTCTCTTACTTCCTGTTGCTTTTGTAATAGCCTTTGAAACAGTTTTTGCGGCAAACGTTGGTGATACAGGCTTAGTTGTATTGATAGTAACAGCAGCACTAACCCCACCAAATGGTCTGCTAGACGTTGCAACTGTATTTGAACCAGTCATCTTAGGAATCACGGTTGGCTGTCTTACTAATCCGCGCGGTGCTGCTGCGCCAACAGTAGTTGCTTTTATTACTTCAGGTCTGAAGTTAGGCATACTGCTTGGTTTTACAACATTCTGACCAATCGCCTTTTTTACAATTGTGCTACTTGGCGTAGTTCTACTTGGCGGTACAAACACACCTTTAGGCGTAACAATACCTTTTGGAGTTGTTGTTTTTGGAGTTGTTGTTTTGGGCGTCTTTGTCTTGGGCGTGGTGGTTTTAGGAGTTGTTGTTTTTGGAGTCGTTGTTTTTGGAGTTGTATCTGGTTCATCTACAACTACATCATCTGCAACCTCGCCGTCACCACTTACGTCAACACCAATTGAAGCAGCAGCAGCAGCCATAGCAGCGGCAATAGCAGCGGCAATACTTTGTGCGAGAGCAACAAGACGAGCCTTTTCTGCTAACAGTTTGTTATACAAACCTTCGGCAATATCAGTTGCTACTTCTGTTCCGAGAGTCCTTAAAGTGTCAAGTGCGGTTTTAATTGAGTCTTTTACGGCAGTAGCAGAAGCAGTCACCTTTGTTAGATTCTCTCCACCAAAAGCCCCAACCAAAGAATTGATTAAACCTAGACCATTTGTCATGGCTTCAGGAGCAAGCAATTTCATGATTGTATCAATGTTTGTTTTTATTGCTTCCGTTGAAAGATTTACATTACTTAGATTCTCTTTACCAGTAAGTGATGAAATCAAGCCATCAATAAATGCTTGGGCATTTGCCAATCCTGTAGCAGCAAGCACGCCTATTGTTGCCTTGATTTTATCTACAACTATTTGCGTAGCAGGACCAACTTTTGCTTCGCTCATAATGGTGAACTCATTTACAAGAGCATTGATTAGGGCTTGAGCATTGGTCAAACCTGTGTTGCCAAGTACGCCAATTATTCTACTTATGTTGGAGACTATGTCAGTCATTGAGGCATTGATAAGTTCTACGCCAAGAGCAGCACCGTCACGGAAAGCAGTTGCCATCGCTATTGCTTCACCGTACATCTTCTCTGAGATTGTTGCGCCAAATTGGTCAGACATTGTGCCAATCTCGGTGTACAACTTGTTTATCTCTGTTATTTGAGCAGACGAAGCACTTGCGAGCGCACCAACGGCTGTACCTGCGGCTTCGGGACCAGCCTCTACCAATTGACGTACGTATTCTTTATTAAGACCAGAAGCCAGTAATTTATTTACATTAGCAGCAAACGCTGTAATTGAAGCAAGTCGGTCTTTTAGTTGCTTGGTAATTGTGTCAACGCCACTGGTGGATTTCTTTATTTGTGTGATAACCAAACCACTAGCAGTCTTTATTACGCTTATTGTGGCTTTACTATCAGTCTCAGAAAGGTCGGCTACAGCAGTACCAAATGATTTCAACGAACCAGTAATGTTTCTACTGAACTCTTTTTGGTCGCTCAGTAAGTCATCAAGTCTCTGTTGCGCTTTCTCCAGAACTTTAATTGCTTTGACACGCATACGAGCAGCGTCAATCAAGCCATTTGTTTGAGCGTATAAAAACTCTTTGACGGCGTCACGTGCGCCAGGAGCAAGGTCAGTAAATCTTTGATTTACAGTTTCTACGAGTTCGTCGTACATTGAAATAATTGAATCAACAGTAGACTCAGCAGAAGCCATAGCCTTTGTAATTTTGCTTGGCTCACCAAATGGCTGAGCCAATACTTCACCAAACTTCTTCTGAGCAGACGCACGTTCTTTACGTGCGTTCTCTAATCTTTTTTCTGCATCTTCAAGTTCTTTACTTACTTTCTCAAGTTCAGCAGCAACTCTCATAGCCTCTGGAATGTAAGCACGAATCACGTTATTAGCCTTATCAAAAGCGGCTTTCAACTTTGTAAGAGCAGCACCTTTGAGAACTTTTGCTTTCTCATTGAATACATTTTCAAGTTGGTCAAGCCCTTTGAGAATTGTGTCACGCGCCGCTTCTGACCCTTTTTGAAAACCAGGAGCAAAGTCGCTCGCCATGAAATCTTTGTAATCTTGGACAACTTTTTTAAGATTGTTTGTGAGAGTTTTAGCGGCTTTGCCAGTATCAGTTGGGTCTGTTGGAATACCAGGCACATCAACAGGAGAGGGTTTATCTTTTGGTTTCTTGTCATTTTTCTTTGGCGGCTTTGCAGTAGCAGCATCATTGACGGCAGTGATTACTTTCTTCTTCATGTTTTCTGCGCCATCAATTATTCTGGAAAACGTTGCGTTCACACCATTTTGCAAACCTTGAAAGTTTTTGTTTGCGTCTTTTATCTTGTCGCCAATACCAGGAATCCAGCCAAACGCTTTCTCTGCTCCTTTTAGAATAAAACCAGCGACATTGAGCCAAGTATTCACCAAAGTTTTGAATACCTTGATGATTCCTACTACTACACCGCCAATAATGTTGGCTACGACCTCAAATGCTTTAGCGACAATTTTACGGAAAGTCTCAGACGACTTCCAAGCAATCACAAATCCTGCTACAAGAGCGGCAATCAGACCAACTACAAACCCTATTGGATTGGCTTTCATAGCAGCATTGAGTCTCAACATAGAAGCAGCGAGACCATTTGTTGAAGCGATACTGGCTAATTGACCACCACGCATAATTACTTGAGCAACTTGAAAGAGTTTAATAGCAGCAGTAGCAGCCTTTACAGCAATAGTTTTTAACTTGAACGCTATGGTTGCTCCTGCAAGAGCGGTAGCAAACACAGCCAAAGCACCACCAACTACAACAAGGATTGCTTGATTCTCAGCCAAGAAGCCAGTGATACCAGCAATTACACCTGACAAAATCTCAGCCGCTTTAGCACCAACAGCAAAAGCGATTGCCAGACCAACACCTAATGTTTCTAGTAAAGGTTGTACGGCGGTGAAAATGTTAGAAAATACTTCCTTCAAATTAGCAAAAACTGGAGCAACACGTTGAGACACTTCGTCAACAACCATCTTGAAGTTTTCAGACAATTTTGTGAAGGCTGGAATGACCTGAGTGTTGAAAGCACCAGTGACGGCAAGTACGGCAGGTAAGAGTGCTTGACCAAACTTTGTTTTAGCGTTTTCTAGTTGAGCAGCAAGAATACGCTGTTGGTTGGCAAGCCCTTCAGAAGTTTTAGCAAAGTCACCTTGAGCAACAGACGTCTGCTTCATAATCAAAGCATTAGCGGCAAGGACTTTATTTTGCGGTGTTAACGCTTCTTTTGTGCTTGAAACAATACCCATCTTGAAAGCCTCAGCCTTAAGTGAGATGTCGTCAATCAATACACCAAAACGACGGGCTGGTTCATTCTGTCCACGTAGAGCAGCAGCAAGAGCCATAGCAGCGTCTTCTGGTTTTGTGTTATAGAACGACGCTAAGTCAGATGACAACTTGGTCTGCGCCATAGCAAAGTCGGTAAGAGCCTTACCTGATAGACCAGCAGAACGACCATAAATACCAAAAGTTGCAGCAGCGTCAAGCGCAGCCTGTTTTGATTGTCCTATTGATGTAGCAGCACCTTCAGCAAACTGCATAATCGTGCCTGTTGCACTGCCAAAGATTGCTTCAGTCTTTGTTGTGGATTCGTTTAAGTCTGAAGCACCTTTAATGCTGTCAACCATAAATTGTTTAGCGGCGTGACCTGCTTTGTAAAATGCTTGTACGGCAACTTGACCAATGGCTGTACCAATAGCAGCACCAATAGCAACACTTTTTTTATTAACTCTGTCTAAATCATCACCAATAGATGATGACGAACGCTTTGTTGATTTTTCAAACTCATCTACAGACTTTTTTGCTTTTTCAATGTTTGCAACAAATTGAGATGAATCAGCGCGGAACTTTGCTAGTAATTCAACAACAGTTGCCACGCTTCACCACCTATCTTTGTCTATTGGCTTTTTCCTGCTCCCACTGTCGCAACCGTTCTAAAGACTCCCATTCAGTAAGTTCTTGAGCACTAATAGCACGGTGAGACGGACTGCCATAGAGTAATTCCTCTACTGTCCGTCCCAACCGTTCTGCTAACTCAAAGACGAATCGTCTGAAGCCGTTGCGGAGAAGTCTTTTCCCAAGTTATCGGCAGACTCAGCAGTAAATCCTGACAAACGCATACCTACGGCAGCGATACGGTCAAGAGCGGTTGCTGATTTAGCAAGAAGGGCATCACGGTCATTAGGCTTAAAAACCTGCTCGCCACTTTCTGGGTCAAATGCGGTAGCAATTACAATTTCTGGATAGACGAACTGTAAGTTCACATCACCAGCAGTTTGTGTTGCTTTATCCATGATACGCGTGCGCTCTGCGCCAGTCATACCACGAACTTCTATTTTCACGCCCCATTCAGGCACTTCCACCGTTTCTGATGGAATGTCTTGCTTGGCGAGGATTTGGTCTCTAATGGACACGATTGCTCCTTCTTTTGGTCTCGTTGGACTCGGTTAGTTTATTAAGTTTTTGTTATGCGTATGCGCCACGGGTGACAGCACCAGTGATTTGGAACTCAGCAGAGTAGGAAACAATGTCACCTACACCAGCAGATTGTTCGTACGAGGTCATTAGGCACTCACCTGTGTACTTTGTAAAAGTAGCGGTTGAACCTTCAGGACCATACTCAAAGGAAACTGAGGCTTCTTGACCTAAGATTCCTGCGAGGTGTGCGTCAACAGTAGCATCAAATGAACCTTCAATGCTGATTGTTGCGTTTTTGAAACCAATTACGTAAGTCCTGTCGGACGAACCGAATGAAGTGGTTTCTAAAGTCTCTGCTTCACGTGGAAACGAAACAGAATTAAGTGTATTGCTTATGTCAGTAAGTGAGCCAGCAGAGTTATCTACCTTGAATACGGCTGATTTACCATGTCTAAATGTTGGCATTTGTTATCTCCTTGAGAAAGCGACGCTGAATGTAATTGAACCACTGCCAGCCGCAGGTGTTACAACCGCACGAATGTAACGGTTGACAGTACCAGTGACCAACTTGCGCTCATGGGTTGTATCTCCAATTGCGATTGTTGTAAACGTTGTTAGGTCAGCAAACGTACTGTTGTCAGACGAGTGCTGAATCTTAGCAACGGTTGTTGCAGTTCTTGTATTGGCGGTAATGTGTAGATGAGCAACGCCACCATTCGCTGATGACGCACTGTTATCTACGGACGTACCTGTTGAGGTTGAAGTTACGGCTGATTTACAACCTAGCCAAACGCCATAATCAAGCCCCCCGTTGGCAACTGCTTCACCAGAAACAGAGACAACGTCTGTAAGTGGGCTACTAATTTCATAAGAAGTAGAAGCAGAACTTACAAGAATTGCTCTACCGCCAACGCTAGTGCTGTCAGTAGAAACGCTAATTACCTTGTCGGTAGTGTTACCAAGTGCGGCAGAAAAGATTGAGTCTGCGGAATCTGTAGTACCGTCAAACAAACCTTCAAACGAAACAGTGCCTTCATTATGACCAACAATAAATGAACGGTCAGACGACCCAAAGGTGGTTGTTTCTGGAACTTCAACAGAAGCAGCAACGCTCGCGCTGTTGAGGTAAGTAGTTAGGTCAAAATCATCACTTAGTACAGTGGTGTTTTTACCATGACGAAAAGTTGGCATTATTTCTCCTCAACTGGACGCTGGAATGGAGTGCCGTCTTGTACAAAGCCGTCACCGTCACCGTCAGAAGCATTAGCGTCAAACGCAACAGCATCTACGGTAATTTCAGGAGTTTCTTCTTTGATTTCTATTACAGGCTCTTCAACTTTTACAGCAGCCTTTTTTGAGGGCTTCCCGTCTGACGTCTCAATCAAACCTTGTGATAAAAGCCAAGTAGCAGATTTTTCAGGCAGGTCAGAAACTAAATCCCCTGCCTCGGCACGCTTGTCGGGTGGATAATCAATTCCCACCAACGCTCGGTATTGGGTCATTCTGACTCCTTTTGGAACAGCACAGACCCCTTACCGTCAGACCTCAAGGGTTCTTTAGCGGCGAGGGTCTCTGTGGACTCGGTCACGACAAGGCTATCACCTTGTACGTTATTTTCCTTTGACAGACGCTCTATTTCTGCTCTTTTTTCTTTAATCATAAAGTAAGTTAGCCAATAACCAATGCCATCTACAGCATTGTCAAGTTTTTCTGAATGAACTTCTCTAGCAATTTTTACACCTATCATGCAAAGAGCAACTTGCTCGGCAGTTACATCTACACCAAGTACAGCAGACCAAATCTTCCCTGCTCTAGTGAAATCCTCTAAAGGGTGTCCATAATCATTTTGCCTATCACCGCTAACAAGACGAGCAGCGTAATTGGCTATGTCATAAGGGTCGGTGAAAGACATCATAAGACCTCTACGTCAGCAATACGCTTGTTGCGATACATGCAGAATGTAAGAACACCGACATCTGAGGCATGACCCGTCATTTGTTCCCACCAGTCAGAGCCACCGTCTAATGCTGGGGCTTGAAGCCAAATACAACCACCCCAATCGGCGAGACGGAAGTGATGATAGTGACCAGACACCAATACATCACAGTCGCCGATTGGTTGCTTGCCGAGGGATTGACCTTCAAGCCAACGCTTTATTTTTTGTTCTACACTGCCACTCATCTTTGCGGCGTGACCATGAGTAATACCAAGAATCCAACCAGCCGCTTCAATAGTAAGTGAGAGTCTGTCTTTTGGAATAGCAAAACGAACGTGACCAAATGCCTCTGGGTTAGCCTGAAAAATCTCAGCAACTTGTTCAACAATAGCCAAGTCATCATTGTCATTAAGGCTGGTATAAGACTTGCCAGAAGCATTACGGTTCTCGCCGTGATTTCCTGCTACGGCTACTACAGAGACGTCATCAAATAACTTTGACCAACGCATAAGAGCGTCACGCAATAAACGACGAGCAACCTTAACTTGGTCTCTGCGGTCAAGTTCTACACCAAATGTTTGTTGAGCATAGTGACCTACGCAACCTTCAATTGAATCACCAGTCCAAAGCACTATCAGACGACCAAGAGGTCTTTTTATGCGACGTAATTCTTTGACTCTCGCTTCAACTGTTTCAATACAAGCAAGGATTCTGTGGACTGTACCTTTTAAGCCGTCACCGTCTGGTTTAGCAATCTGCCAATCAGCAAGTACAACTACAAATACACCGTCACCATAATCTCTTGGCTGTAATGTTTTCTTTTGTTTGATTACATCTTTTATCAATTCTGAAATGTCACGCTCTTGAGCAGCAGTAATTTTTTGAACTACCTTGCCCTTCCATTGACGGTTTAGAGCACCGTCAGGATTTCCCCAAACGTTAAATAACACAGGTTCAACAACACTAAACTTTTCTGGGTCTAATCCCCAAACTCTTAGAACACTTGACCAGTCAGGCGCTTCTTCTGCTGGCATAGCAGAGGTGGTAATTGTTCCTTCGTTGCCCTGCCATACAACGCCAGGCGTCCAATCAGCAGAACGTACTTTAGGAGACGGTTGAGCAATAGCGTCTCTTTCTACAGTAACTTTCAGGTCATCTAACGCCTTATCTAAATCCTCTGGGTTCATGCTTCACCAACAATTTTTTTACAAGAACAACCACTACCGCTTTTTATACGGAGACGGTGTTTTGAAATTATCCACGCAGTTAAATGAACGCCAGTTTCTTTTGCATAAGGTTCACAAATGCCAAACAGTTGAGGTGCTGTAAATCGGTAGTCATCTATCATTGTTAATAATTTACTGCGTGTGTTATCAGGTAATCGGGAGACAAACTTTTTTACACCACACCATAAGTATTCTGGTACGGGGTCGCTACGACTTTCTAAATTATCTAAGGCAACATCAAAGTCAATTAAAGATTTTTCACTGAGACTGATTGGTGGCTTTACATCTTTGGCAATTGATTTTCCACGGGCGTGTAAGAAGTTCTGCGAGGATTCTGTTACAACGCCAACATCTGGGGAAGTCGTCTTTCTTTTCGCTTTTGGCGTAGGCATCAGACGAAAGTTGCCCTTCCATTATACGTCCACAAAACAGTCAACGTTAAAAGAAACTCTTGGACGGTCAAGGTCATCTACTCCTAACGGTAGTACAGACCCAGCAGACTTTACACGAAGTACGGTCACACCGCTAACAGACACGTTGGTTAATCCACAAATTAAAGTACGTAGAGTTTCTGCCTTGTTACGTGCAGTTACGTAGTCATCTCTGGTTGCTCTGACAACAACTTGTACGCTTGGACGGTCAATCTCAAAAGGTGTAGCACCAAAGGTTTCTATTGGGGCAATACCACTGTACTCATAAACAGCGACACAATAGTCTGGACTGTTTGGCATCTTAGACAGAAAGAGGTTTGTGCCAATAGTGAGGTCTCCGCTATTGGTATCTATGTACGTTCCTACAGCCTCTAGGACGCTCATACTAGGTCGTCCAATGCTTCTTGTACTGCATCTACAATACGTGTCCCTAATCCTGCTATACGCCGTTTTACGGGTATCTCTAAGAACTTGGCTGACTTGCCAGGTTTGTGACGAGCCTCAAGATTCTCATGGACTTCAACGGCATAAGGAGCAGCAACACCACCATAGCCAATTACAACCTCAACGGCTTTTCCCTCAACTCTTAACGGCTTGAGATTGCCACTTTGTTTTAGAGCAGACGTATCTACGGGAACTATCTCTTTTGAGTCAAGCAAAGCAAGAGCAGCCTCAGCGAGAATAGCCTGACCCATAGCCTGTACAGCACCCCTGCCACCTTGAGTAAGAAGTCTTTGAAGGCGGTCAAAATCCATTTCTATTGAAGCCATTATCCCCTACCAAACGTTACAAGTGTGTGATGTACAGCAGACGTGCCATTAGCACTGTAGGTTACCTTATCAACGGCAAGAATCATTGGCTCTGTATTTCCAGGGAGTACAAGCCTGTCACCAACTGCTACATCTGCGTCATTCAAAATAATAAGACGACCACCTTCTACAGTGATTTCACCTTCTTCGTTCCTGCTACGCCGTATTTCTGACATGACGCGAGCGTTGTAAGAAGTGCCTTGAGCGGCAGTTGAACGCTTGCCATAGTTATCTAGCGTGCTTTGTTTGTAGACAGTAACACTGTCAACCATGTCACTAGTGAAGTGAGTCGGACTTCCTTTGATGTAAGTCATACAAACCCCTATACAACATTGTCATGTAAACCAGTATGAAAGTCTGATTTGTAAGTGGTTACAAGTTTATCAACAGTGTTCTTAATTGAGTCAGCGTTGATTACAGGGGTCGGTGGAGCAAGACGGTCACTTTGCGCTCGCAAACTTTTAGCAAGAGCACGGAACTCGGCAGCAGATGAACCGTACTGCTCTGAAATACTTAAGTCACCAACGCTACGAGAGTAGTTACTCCTATGGGCGTAGCGACCAGCAAGAATCTCTGCTGCGGCTATAGCAGCGTCAAAAACATTAACCCAAGTGGTTAGCAGATAGGTGATTTCGGCGTCTTGAAAATGCGCTTCAGCACTTACTGTATCGCCGATTAGAAAGCGAACCTTATCTCGGTCAGTAGTAGGTTCAACATAAGTAAATGCCATTACATACCGCCAAGTAGGAACGCAGTTGCTCTTGCGTGATTTTCATTGGTCGCCGAAGGTGTTATCTGAGAAGTCAAAGCAAGAGTTCCATCACTATCAGGAAGTTGAATAGTTCTATCCGCAGTTGGGTCAACGGCTTGAAGTGTCAATTCAAATGAATCGGCAGTAGCACCTTCAAAGATAACCGCAGTCGGAACTGTTGGGTTAGCGGTAAATGTGCCACCTGACTTTAGGACATAATCATCTAACTCGGTATCAACATCGGTTGCGAGATTTTGGAAATCAACGGCAACATTCGGCGCATCTGCGTTCTGCGGATAGCGCAAGCCTTTAGTCGTTGTACCTGCCATGATTTACTCCTTACTCGGTTGGAACTTCAACCCAAGATAATGTTGGTTCGTCCCAAGAAAATCTTTTTCCTTCTTCAACTGGCATTGGGGTTGGGGCTTCCCACAAATAAGTATCTGAATC
>SXGQ01713485.1_pt1 | contig 19928 bp, 36 predicted proteins | sample 3178371 | NCBI WGS metagenome assembly SXGQ01 (sample SAMN11356859, study PRJNA531348) | freshwater metagenome | isolation source: freshwater sample F1-20 | place: China: Fuxian Lake, Yuxi | collected 2017-12-25 | reverse complement strand
GGTATGCCGTCGATTGTCCAATTCAAACAAGGGACGAGTTTCGGGTTTACCGCGACTTATACCCAAGACAATCCGTCGGCCCCGGCTAATCTCGACGGAGTTACGATCAAGGTCGCCTTGCGGGATGCGGGTTATAATTATTACCCGATGGCGGTCGAAACGACCTCCCCGACGACCTTCTCGGTTACTTATCCCCTTTCGACGATCGGTTGGGTCACGGGGACGGGGTATTTTGATATCCAAATGAAATACGGCGAGGGTTCGGTTTTCTATACGGAAACCGTTGCGGTCAATGTCCTCCCCTCGATCACCGGGACCTCTCAAATCACGAACCCAGCGTGGGCCTAACCCTGCAATTCCTTGAGTCGGCGACCCTAACCGCGTCGACCCCTTCCCCGGCGACCGTTACGGTCAATACGGGCCTCCCCGGGCCGCAAGGTCCCGCGGGCGATGCGGCGACGATCAATGTCGCCTCGACGACGACTCTCGCCCCCGGGTCCTCGGCGACGGTAACGAATGTCGGGACGACCTCCGCGGCCTCCCTTGCGTTTGGTATTCCCCGGGGCGATGTAGGCCCCGCCGGGGCGACGGGTCCGACGGGTCCCGCGGGCGTTGGGATCGCGGCGGGCGGATCGACGGGCCAAGTCCTCGCCAAAACCTCGAACGCCGATTATGCGACGGGTTGGGTCAACCTTCCCGATCTTACGGGTTACGCAACGCAAGCTTGGGTTAACTCCCAAGGGTTCCTTACCTCGTCCTCTCTCGACGGGTATGCGACCCAATCTTGGGTTACGGGCCAAGGGTATATTACCGCCTCGGCCCTTTCCCCTTATCTCCTTTCGGCGACGGCGGCGGCAACCTACCTCACGCAATCGAACGCGGCCTCTACCTATGCAACGCAAACGGCCCTTGCCTCGTATTTGACGACCGCCGTCGCCTCCTCGACTTACCAAACTCTCGCCGGGATGTCGGCGTATCTCACGACGGCGACCGCCTCGACGACTTACGCCCCCATCGCCGCCGCGGTCCCGGTCGGAGGGACGACGGGTCAAGTCCTCGCCAAATCGTCAAACTCGGATTACGCCCTTACTTGGACGACCCCCGCCTCGGGGTCCGCGGTTTGGGGCGGGATTTCCGGGACCTTGTCGGACCAAACGGACCTCAATACGGCCCTCGGCCTAAAAGCCCCGATCGCCTCTCCGACTTTTACGGGGACGGTTACGATCCCCGCCGGGGCCTCGATTTCCGGATACCTTACGACGGCGACCGCGTCCTCGACTTACGCGACCATTTCGTCGGTTAGTCTTAAAGCGAATACGGCCTCCCCGACTTTTACGGGGACGGTTACGATTCCGGCGGGGGCCTCGATCGCCGGATATCTAACGACCGCCTCGGCCTCGACGACTTACGCCCCCCTCGCCTCGCCGACCTTTACGGGCGATCCCAAGGCCCCGACCCCGGCGACCGCGGATAACGATACCTCAATCGCAACGACCGCGTTTGTTAAAGCTCAAGGATACGCCCCCATCGCTTCCCCTACCTTTACGGGAACGGTTACGATCCCGGCGGGGGCCTCGATTTCGGGATATCTCACCGTTACGGCGGCGAACGGAAATTACGCCCCCATCGCCTCGGCAATCCCGGGCGGATCGACGGGCCAAGTCCTAACGAAAGTCTCGTCTGCAAATTACGACTCCGATTGGATGACCCCCGCGGTCGGCGACCGTTACTCGACAACCTCGAACTCGACCCTTTCTCTTTCCAACGGGACCAAGACCCTTACGATTGGGTCGGGCCTTTCCTATACCCCGTTGCAGGATGTAACCATCGCCTATTCGACGGACCCGGTTAATTTCCATATGCACGCCCGGGTCGTTTCCTATTCCGGGACGACCTTGGTTGTCGATGTTACGCAACATACGGGAACGGGGAGTTTTACTTCTTGGTCGGTCAATGTCGGCGGCATCTCGTCGATTGCGACTTGGGGTTTGATTTCCGGGAATATTGCCGACCAAACCGATCTCGCCGCGGCCCTTTCCGCCAAGGTCGACCTCGCCCCGAACGACGGGAATTATTACCTCCAACGGAACGGCGTTTGGGAAGTCGCAAACATCTTTTGATTTATGGCCCTCGACCTATATTCCAAGGCAACGACCGATACCCTCCTCGCCGCCAAGCTTGATTTGGCGGGCGGGACGATGACCGGGGGTCTTACCCTTTCCGCGTCGGGCATCATCTTTTCGGACGCAACCTATCTTACGACCGCCCCGGCGGGTTCGACCCTTGCGGCGGATCAATTGACCGCGGGGGTCGTCACGGCGAACCCGACCGCAGGTCCGACCGCCTCGGGCGATGTTTTGCAATACAACGGGACCGACCTTGTTTGGGCCGCGGGTGGCGGCGGCGGGGCGACTTGGGGTTCGATCACCGGGACCTTGTCGGCCCAAACCGATCTCGACTCCGCCCTTTCCGCCAAGCTCGATTCGGCGACAGCGGCCTCGACTTACCTCCCTCTCGCGGGCGGGACTTTGACCGGGACACTTTATGTAACGGATACTTTCAATACGACGACCGTATCCTCGAATCAAGTTAAGGTCCTCGACCAATTCGGTCGAACCGCGGAACTCGACCCGACTTTTGTTAAGGTTAGCAATGGGGCCGGGTCGCAAGTCGTCATTTCTGATAACCAAATTACCTTTGCCGACTCGACCGTCCAAACGACGGCCTATACCGGGGCCGTCCCCGGGAAATCGGTAAACTCCTTGACCGGGAGTTATACCATCGCCTCGGGCGATACGAATAATATTGTTTTCGTCCCCGCCGGGTATCCGTCGACGATTACGATTCCCGACGATGCGACCTATTCGTTCCCGGTCGGAACCGATATTACCTTGATCGTCGACGGATCGTCTAGTCCGTCCGTAAGTATCGTTCCCCAAGATACGATGACCCCCGCCCCGGTCATCGTCGGCGTTACCTCTTTCTCGACGACGGCGATGGTCCGAATGGTTAAGGTCGCCGCGAATCTTTGGATTATTGATTAACCTTTATGGTCCTCTATCTCATCGCCATCGTCCTTTCCCTTCTCGCTGGGTTCGCCGCGGGGGTCCTATTCGCCCGAAACAACGCCGCCAAGCTCAAGGCGACCGAGGACAAGGGTAAGGCCCTCCTCGATGCTCTCAAGCGGCCTTAATTAACGCCGAGGGCGTTTCGCTTTAATTACCCCGATGCTTATTAAAGCGAAAATCGGTTCGGACCGTTTTGCGATGGGGTCGATTTTGGTAATCGCCTTGGTCGCCTTGGTCGGTTGCCCGTCCGTCCCCGATCCTATCCCAGCCCAACCCAACGCCCCGACCGATTCGGGGGTCGTTGACAAGGTGGGCAAGGAGATCGACAAGGCCGAGTCCCGACTCGCCGCCGCGGTCGTCGTCGCCCGGGAAAACGCCGAACGCCCCGCAATCGTCCGGGCGGAAACGGGGGTCGCCCTTTCTTACCTCCCCGCCCCGTCCGAGGGCGATATCGCATTCGCCCGCCAACGGGCAAACAAGGCCGATCCTGCGGAATACAAGCGGGCCGAGGACGCGGGCCGTCGACTCCTTGCCGCTATTGATTCGACTTGGGCCAAGATGGAGGCCGATCAACGGGAGGCAAAGCGTATTTCCGCCCTCAAGGATTCCCGGATCGCCGATCTCGTCAAAGAGGTCGAGGCGGTTAAGAAGGACGGCCTCCGAAACTCGTCGATGGTCGGGGCCGGGTTTTGCGTCCTCATCGCCCTCGGCCTTTCTTTGGTCGGTCAATACCTCCGGGCCGCGGTCGCCGGGTTGTTCGCCTTGGGTTGTGCGTCCGTCCCGTTCCTCCTCGATACCCCTTGGTTTATCCCGACCCTCGGGGCGGTCATCTTCTCGGGCATCATCCTCGGAGGAATCATCGCTTATCGAAAGTCTCGCCCCGTTCCTGCGGTCGCCCCCGCCTCGTTACCCTTGGACAAATTTACCAAGCTTCCCGATGGGCCGAAAGAAGGTTAAAGTCCCGCGGGTTATTTTCCGCAAGCTTGGTCGGGAAAAAGCTTGGGGAATTGCGACTTGCGACCCCGACCGACCGTTGGTCGAAATCGATACCCGGTTGAGTCCCGCCCGGGAATTGGAGGTCGCCGTTCACGAAAGTCTGCATATTGCGATGCCCGACCTCGGAGAGAAGGAAATCGACCGCGTCGGCAAGGCCGTCGCCCGGGTCCTTTGGAAGATCAATTATCGCCGAGTCCTCCTTGGTAAACATACGACCCCCGTCCGTATTTCCTAATGTCAACGCCGCCTCCGTCCGCCCCCGTCGATGCCGGATCGACGATCTCCCCGGAGGTCCGGCAAGGAGCGATTGCCGCAATCCTCGGCCTCCTCGGGATGTCGACGCGGGTAATGATGATGGACGAAAAGGTCGGTTGGGGTTGGGTCGCCAAGCGATTGTTCGCCGCCTCCGCAGTCGCTTGGGCATCGGGGACTTTCCTTGAGGGGTATATTACGAACCAGCAAATCCGATACGCCGTAACGGGCGTTTGCGGATACTGTGCTCCCGAGATTTTACAGGCGGTCGAGGATTGGGTCCGGGCCAAGCTCCGGGCCAAGGTTAACGAGGCGGAACGGGCCGCGGGCCTTCCCGTCGGAGGAAAGCGAACCAATGCCAAGCGAACCAACAAATCCAAGCGGGGTCGAAAATAACCTCCTCGTTGCGATCGCCGGGTTGACGATTGCGGCGGGGGCGACCGCGGTCCTTGCGGCCTATATTGCCGGGTATGTCCTCGATACGATGGGGAACGCAAACTCGATGGCCCTCCTCCTTGGGGCGGACCGCATCGCCTCGGACTCCGCGGACTTGGAACGGCAATTGAATACGGCCCAATCGGCCCTTAAGGCGGTTAAGGACCTAGGGATCGCCCTCGGGACGGGTTGCCTTGGGTTGGGGGTGGGGGTCGGGGTCCGATACTTTAGGCGGGCAGGGCGGGAAAAGGCCGTATAAGGCAAAGGAGGGGCCTTTACGGGGCCATCCCGGGGGGCGGTCGACATACGGGGCGGGATATGTCGGTTTCCATAAAATGCCCGAACGGGAACATTTGGAAACTTTTTGGGGGTATAGTTTCCAAAAGTTACCGATCGGGAATGGGCAAAGAAACTTGAAAAAAGGATGTTGACGGTATGCCCGGGGTCGCCCATTTCATCCCTACCAACCCAACGCTCCCAATGGAAACCCGCAAATCCCTTAAGCTCGCCCTCGCCCTCGCCCGCCGCGAATATCTCGCCGCCGTCGCCGAATACGACTTGATCCCCGCCCGCCGCGAAACCGAAAAGGAAACGGCCCTCGTTTGGTATCGGGTCACTCATTCCCGTTACCTCGCCGCCCGGTCGGCGATTACTCGTTTCGAGAATGCCGCCGCCGCCAAGTTCGCCCCGCGGGCCTAATTTCCCAACCCCAACCCAACGCTCCCGATGAATACTCCCCTCCGAACCGCCCGCATCGTCGGTTTTTTCTCCATCCCGTCGCCGTCCCTTGCGGAACACAACCCGACGGCGTATAACAACCTCGTTTCCAAGCTCCCCGCGGGTTGCGGGACTTGTTCCCAATGCGGTATGGGCATTATGCATCATATCGTCATCGTCGACGAGGCGGGCGTTCGCCGTTTCATCGGTTCCGACTGTGCCGAGAAAATCGGCCTCGACCGGGAGGCCGTCAAACATCGTTTGACCGACGAGGAGGTCGCCGCCCGCCAAGCTCGTCGGGATGCCCGCAAGGCCGAGTTCGATGCCGCCGTCGCCGCCCGGGAGGCCGTCGAGGCCGAACGCCGCGAACGATTCGCCGATATCCTTGCGATCCTCGCCGCCCAAAACTCGGAGTTTCATTCCTCCCTCGCCGCCCAATTGGTCGAGGGTCCCCTTACTTGGCGGCAAGCGATGTTCGTCGCCAAGGCGACCTCCGAAACCCGTCGCCGTAATAAGCGTAACGCCGCCGCTTGGGATGAAATCGAGTCCCGCGTCCAATCCTAATCTCCAACCCCCAAACCCAACGCCCAAAATGAAGCTCCTCGTTTACCTCGCCATCGGACTCGCGATTGCCGCGTATATCCTCCTCCTCGCGGACGGCCCGAACCTCCTTGAGATCATCGATAACCCCAAGTTTTAATCCGATGGCCCGGAATCATCTTAAGGAGGTTCAAAACCTCCAATGGGAGTTTTACGAGGCGAACGATCGCATCCTCGCGGGCGACATCGCCGCCGCCAAGTTCGCCCTCCCGGGCCTCCGGCAAATGTGCGAGGCGACGGCCTCCCAATTGCGGTCCTTGGGTCTTTCCGATGTATACTTGGAACCCTATATCGCCGCGGGAGGTTGGGTCGGTTTAACGACCTCTTACTCGTTCCCCGACGGGACCAAGGTCGAGGGGTCGTCCGTTCCCCGGAGGATTGACCGATGAACCCCCGAACCCTATCAATCGTCGCCCTCCTCCTCCTCGGTTGTTCGGCCTCCGCCCAATCCGATGCCCGTATCCTCGCGGCAATCGGGGCCGTCGAATCCGGGTCGGACCGCCTCGCCGTCGGCGACCGCGGGCAAAGCTTGGGACAATACCAAGTCCAACGGGCAGGATGGGACGAGGCGAACGCCCGCCTCGCCGCCGAGGGCCGTCCGACCTACCCCCGCCGCGAATGGCGATCCCCGGTCGCCCAAGATATGATCGCCGCGGCCCTCTTACGGGTCATCCGGGGCCGTTTGACCGCCCAAGGGATACCCAACCCCTCCCCGGCCCAAATCGCCCTTTGTTGGACGATGGGCGTATCCGGGGCCAAGGCGGTCGGATTCAACCCCTCCCTCGCCCCCGCCTCGAAACGGAGTTACGCCCAACGGGTCGCCAACCTCGTTGCCCGATGAAAGCGATTGCAAGGCCCTTGAGGACTCGCAAACCTCGCCCAATGCCCGAGTCCGTCCCGACCTCCGCGTTCCTTGTCGCAATCGATGCGGGTAAGTCCGGGGCGATCGCCACAACCGACGGGACGACGACGACCCTTGTCCCGATGCCCGGGACCGAAATCGAGATCGCCGAACTCATCGCATCGATTTCCCTTTCCCATCGGTCGGTCGAGGTTTGGTTAGAAACACCGTCGAAAGGCGGTTGGGGCGTTAAGTCCAAGGCAAGTATTGCGACCTTTTACCAAGGGGTCGGATTCCTTCTCGGAGCTTGCATCGCCCAAGGTTTCGCAATCCATCGCATCGACCCGAAACGATGGCAAAAGGCCGTCGGGTATTCAAAGGCCCGGGAAGATAAACAAACTTACGAACAACGAAAAACGGAGCTTTATGCCCGGGCTCGCGAACTAATGCCCGAACTTAAGATTACCAAGGCAAACGCCGATGCGGCCTTGATCCTTTACGCCGCCCGCCGCGGCCTCCTTAACTAACCCTTTCCTTATGTCCAAGAAACTTAAACCCATCCCTGCGACCGCCTCGGTCAAGGTTATCCCCGGGACCGAATATGTCCTTATCGACGGCGACAAGGTCGCCCGACTCCTTACCCCGATGTTTCAAGGGGTCAACGATACCGTTTTTTATAATGTCTTTTTGAATAAGAAATATTCCCGCAAGTCCGTCGAGGCCCTTGCCAAGCTTAAGAAGTCCGACCTCCCGGTCGCCGCGGCCCCGGTCGAACCCGAGGCCCCCACCCCGACCGATCCCGTCGCCTAATCTCCAACCCCCAAACCTATGCCCGACGACTTCAACCTCCCCGACCCGGCGTTCGCCGACTTTGTTCGGTTCCTCAATTCCGTCGAAAACGCCGCCGCCGACTCGATCAACCCGGCGTTTAAACGAGGAAACCAATCGTCGAAATACGCATCCCTTGCCGAGATTCTCGACACCGTCAAAACCGCGGGTCGCCCGTTCAATATCGCCCCGCATTTCGTCATTACCGACGATCCCGAACGGGAAAGGGTCGTCGTCCGCCTCTCGTTCCTTCACTCGTCCGGCAAGTCGTTTGCCGAAAACTCTTATCCCGTAAAGGTCGGCAACCTTACCCCGCAACAATTCGGGTCGGCCCTAACTTATGCCCGTCGTTACCTACTTTCGACCGGGGCGGGCATCGCTGTCGATGTCGACGACGATGGGAACGCGGCATCTCTCCCGACGGCGGATCGACCTCTCCTCCCTCCCGTTCCCGGCCCGACCAAACCGACCCCGCATACCAAGTCGTCCGGCCCTTTGTTCGCCCCCAAACCCTAATTTCCCCCAATGGAACCCGAACTCCAAATCTCCCTCGACGGCCTCGTCGAATATTACCTCGCCCGCAAAACCTCCCCGGGCGATATCCGACGGGCCTTGAAAATCCATTCCAAACAATACGCGGCGATCCTCCGCCGTAACAACCTCCGCCGCAAGGTCGATCCCGAGGCCCATCGGGAACTCGTCAAGGCCGTCGAGGATTACTTCAACGCCCCGCCCGCCCCGGTCAACGATGCCCGCAACCTTCCCGAGTAAACGCCGCCTCCCTCCCGACGGGTTGCGTATGCTAGGCCGCAAACTCCCGGCGTTCGCCCTCGTCGTCGTATGGGATGGCGAGAAGGTCGAAAACCCCGAGTTCGTCGCCGACTATTGGGAAGGGGACGACGGGTTCGTCGGGGAAATGTGGCGATGGAAACGCAAGGTTTACCCGTCCATCCCGCCCGAAAAGAAATATGAACTTTGGATCAAGGCCCGCGGCGATTGGTCCCTCGTCGATCCGAACTCCCCGGTCGTATGACCCCCGTTAAGAAACAATCCCCCATCCCGTCCGGGGTCGTCAAATGTGCGGCCCTCGCCGACGAACGGTTCCTCCTTATCGTCCTCCTCGACGGAATTCCGTTCAAGGATGTCGGGACCAAGTCCGAACAAGCTTTCAAACCCGCCCTCGCCGATTGGCGACGGTCGACCCTCCCGTCCCTTGCCCGATCCTCCCCGCGTTTTTATTACGCAATCCGAGGCAAGGAGCTTTCGATAACCGAGGTCCAATTTTAACCGCCCCCATCCTATGCCCAACGCCGACCTTATCCGCCGCCTTATCGCCAAAATCCGGGACGACCTTGCCTCCCTCGAATATTATTGCGATTCCGAGATCGTCGGCGACGACTCCCGGCATCTCCTTGAGGATATCCGCGGGGCGGGCCGGGAACTTGTTTGGGTCAACCCCGACGAACTTTCCGAGTCCTACCAAGTAAAACCCCTTTACGACCGCCTCAAGTCCGTCCAATCCTCTCTCCGTATCCTCCGCAATACTCTCGACCGATCGGATAAGGCGATCGACTCCGCCTTGGAAGCTTGCGGGGATATATCGAACGCCGTCGAGGAGGTCCCCGACGAGGACGATAACCTTTGATCCTAACCCAACAAAACCAATGCCCGACCAACCTGCCGAATATTACCTCGACCGAATCGACGACTCCCTCGCCTTGACCGCGGAGGAAATGTCGGAAATCCGTTCCCTTCTATACCAACGGAATCGCCTCGCCGGACTCCGTTTGCGTATGGATTTCCTTGCCCTTACGCATACCCCCGGCATTGTCGCCGAAATCCTCCGGGCCGAATACCCCGAGGAATCCGTTTTTTACCGCCCCCAATAAACCCCGCCCTATGCTAACCCAAGACCAAATCGCCGCCGCAAACAAGGCCCGCAACCGATCCGAATACGATGCCCTCCCGGGCCTCAACCAATCGACGGCCCGCCTCTTTATCCGTTCCATCGCTCACGCTCACCATTCTTTGACTAACCCCAAGGAACCGACCGCGGCGATGCGTCTCGGCATTTACGCCCATAAAGCTTTCCTCGAACCGGGCGAATGGGCCTCGTATATCCATCTCCCCGAATACGAGGGGTCCAAGCTCTCGAACGAATGGAAAAAGATCAAGGCGGACTTTATCGCCGCCAACCCCGGGGCGACCATCGTATCCGCCGAGGAGCATCGGGACGCAACGGCGATCGCCGATTCCCTCCGCCGCATCCTGCCGGAATACGGAATCCAAATCGCCGCGGTCGAGGTCGGACTTGCCGCGGATTATATCGTCCCCCTCAAGGGTTCCCTCGACATCATCGGGACGGACGGGTATATTTACGATATTAAGACGACCTCCGCCTCCGCAACCCGGGAGGATTGGGGTCGGGACCTCGAATGGTCCGAGGAACTCGCCTTGCAAGTCGCTTGGTATTCCGTCCTTTTCCGGGAAAATTTCGGGGTAAGCCCCAAGGGGTTCCGGCATATCGTCGTCGAAACCAAGGCCCCGTTCGAGGTTCAAGTTTTCGAGGCCGACGAGGAAATCCGAAACCGCGGGATCGAAACGATGCTCCGAGTAATCAACCAATACGCCCTTTATCGGACCTTCATCGAGTCCGGGTCGCCTTTTGTCCCCGGATACCCTCGGGAGATCATTAAGGTTTCCCGACGCAAGTCGACGGCCTCCAACCTCATTTCCTAATCCCAATAACCCAAATGAACACCCCCAACGACGGCAAATTGCCTCCCCTAAAGGACATTGCGACAAGCGGGTCCTATATCCTCAAGCTCATTCGACCCAAGGACGACCGCCTCGCGGAACGGTTCAAATGGTCCCGCCCCGACGAAAACGGTAAGTCGTTTGCGACTTGCCGCCTCTTTTTCCTCGATGGCGACGGCAATTGCCTTACCCAAAACTTTTCGGTCAAACATTATACCGACGCAAACGGGGTTAAAAAAGCCCCGATGTCCCTTGCGATGATCGTCGGCAAGTTTTCCGGGAAGTATGCCCAAGCTCCGTCCGAGGAGATGTCGGTCGAACAATTGTTCAAGTTCGTCGAACCCGCGTTCGGCAAAAAGGCGACCGTCGAGGTCGAGGTTACGCCGAACGGCGAATGGAACGGTCGCCCGCAATATCGTTATCGGTTCAAAAAGATTACGGCCCTTCCTGCCGATGTTTACGGGTCGCAACCCTCCGGCGAATCCCCGTATCCCTCGCCCGGTCCGAACGATCTCCCTCCGCCCGAGGCGATCCCGTTTTAACCGATATCCGAAAACCCAATGCCCGACGATATCGTAAAGCTTGCAAAGCATATCTCCGACCTCATCGACGAGAATACGGCCCTCCGGGGCCGCGTCGAGGCCCTCGAACGGTATAACGAGGGGATGCGAGAGGCCGGGGACGAACTTTGGTATTGTCTCCGCCATATGGGGCGGGTTTCCGCCTCGGAGGTTTCCGATGCGATCGACGATTGGAGGGAGGGTCGCAATAATGGATAACGCCGAACCGACCCGTTACCGGGTTGCCGACATTCAAACCCAAATGACCCTTGGTTGCGGGAACGGCGGAATCCTCGTAACCGACCCGAACGGGCCAATTGTCGCATATGGGGAATACGCCCGCCTCCGCAAGTCCGGCGACCAAATGGCGACCGTCCTCTCCGACCTCCTCCAATCCGACCTCATCCCTTGTTCAATCTCCCGCGGGGTCATAAAATCAACGCTCGACAAATGGAACGCCGACTCCAAGTAATCCCGGCGATGAAAGACCAAATCGAACGACTCGGTTTCCAAGCTTGGGCCGACAACCTAATCGCCGACGCATTGGAAAACATATCCGCGGCCCCTCGGGACTTTGACGACGAACGGTCCGAGGCGACGATCGTCGGTCGGATCATCGGAGGAAAGATGACCGTCGCCGTCCGGGCATATGTCCCGGGCCTCGGTTGGCAAACGACCGACCGAACGACCAAACTCCCCCTCCGCAAATGAACAAACGCCGCGTTACGATCGCCGATTTCGTCGGCGACATCATTCGGACGAACGCCGATTACATCGTCGAACCCGAACCAAATCTCCGCCCCGTCCCCGTCGTCCTCGTCTCGGGTTACGCCCGGGCCGGGAAAAATACCTTTGCCGAGGGTATGATCCGAAAATCCCGAATGTTCGACGGTCGACTTGTCGAAACCTCGTTCGCCGCGGAACTCAAAAACGCCGCCAACGCATACCTCGACGAAATCGGCCTCCTTACGGCCTCCTCGGACTTTTTCGAGGAGTCGTTTAAAAACAAGTATCGCAACGCCCTCGTCGAGCTTGGGCGAATGTCCCGGGATATCGATAAGGACATTTTCGCCAAAAAGGTCGCCGACCGTGTCCTTGATATTTCGGACCTTTACGACCGTAACACCCCGTTCGTCGTTACCGATTGGCGATACCTCAACGAATACAAGGTCCTCCGGGATCGCCTCGAACCCCGGGGATTCCGGGTTGTAACCGTCCGCATCGATACCGCGGGCATCCTCCCGTCGAACGACGAGGAACTCCATTCACTCGCCGAGATTCGACGCAATATGGCCCCCGATAAGGAATTCATATTCGCCCCCAACAACCGGGATGCGATCATCGCCGAGGGCGAACGATTTGCCGCGGAACTCGGACTCTAATGGTTTGCGACAATATGGGCCGTCGAAAGCTTCCCTTGGACTTGCGATCCAAGGCGAAACTCCTCGGCCTATCTTACGAACGGGCCTTGTTCCTTTCCCGATGCTCCCATTCGGAAAACCTCAATCGCAAGGCCCCCGACCAAATCGTCGTCATCCCTTACGATCCCCGGGTCCAGCTCGACGAGGCCCTCCGCCTTGGCATCGGTTTCGATGATGTCGCCGATATGATGCGGGACGAACTAACCCGCGAACAAATCTTGGCGATGGGTTATCAGTTCCCCAAGAAGTCCCGGCATCCCAAGATCGGAGGCCGTTGTTCGTATTCCCTTTTCCAATGGGAACCGTTGCAGGATGAACCCGTCCGATTTTCCCTCCGATGAGCAAAGGCCCGATCCGATTCGTTTTCGCTTCCGATTCCCACGGGGACCAAGCCGACCCCGAGGCCCTCGATGCTTTGTTCGCTTTTTGCAAGGATTACCTCCGACCCGGGGATATCCGCATCGCCGGGGGAGATCATTTCGACCTCCGTTCCCTCCGCCGCGGGGTCGGCAACGATGCCGAGTCCGCCGAATCTCTCCGGGATGACATCGAGGCGGGTTTCGATTTCCTCGAAAGATTCCGCCCCGATGTCTACTTAATGGGGAATCACGAACATCGGTTGAATTCGATAATCGCATCGACGGGTAATGCGATCTTTCGGGATTATTGCCAAGATACCCTCGACGCAATCCATCGCCAAGCTAGACGATGCGGGGCCAAGAAAATCCTCCCTTACAACGCCGGGGAGAAGGGCGTTTATCGCCTCGGACCCGTTGCGATGATTCACGGATACGCCCATTCGGTCAACTCAACGGCGGCCCAAGGTTTGCATTATGCCGACCGCGGCGGGGCCTTGATTCACGGGCATACCCACAACCTCGCCCAAGTTAACTTGACCAAGGAGGGAGGCGGGGCCGCGTTTTCCGCGGGTTGTCTTTGCCTCAAAAACCCCTCATATGCCGCGACGAGGTTGGCGACCGCCCGTTGGGGGTCGGGGTTCGCCGCGGGATGGGTCGACGGCAAGGATTGGAAAATTTGGTTGGTCCATAAACTCGGCGAGGATCGTCGATGGATTTGGCAAACCGACCTCAAGGTATATACCCCCAAGGTCCGACGATAATGGCCCAACAAGGCAAACGACCCCAAATCAAGGACGAGGTTTTCCGGGCGATCGTCGACGAGCTAAACAAGGCCGAACAAGTCCCTCCCAAGGGATTCCTTACGCGCAACGAATGGGCCGAACGATGGGGCCTCGAACGGACCGCGACCTCCCGGTATTTGTCTTGGGCGACCGAACGCGGCATCCTCGAAAAGATCGTCCTCCGCCGTCGGTTCCTTACCCAAGTCCGCAAGGTTCCGCATTGGGGACTAAAGATTCCAACCAAAAACAAAGCAAAATAACTTATGTCTCAATCGTTTTTCGATCCTCCTCCCCCGACAAAATATACCGTCCTCAATCTCGGGGCCGGGGTCCAATCGTCGGCCTTGGCTCTTATGGCGGCAAAAGGGGAGGTCGGCCCGATGCCCGATTTCGCCGTTTTCGCCGATACCCAAGCGGAACCGACCTCCGTTTATCGTTGGCTTGATTGGCTCGAAACCCAATTACCCTTCCCGGTTATCCGCGTTACCAAGGGAAGCTTGACCGAGGAGGTCCTTACCGTCCGCCTCAAGAAAAAATCCATTTACGGCGATAATCTAACCTATTTAAGATCGTCGATCCCGGTTTACGGTAAGGCCCCCGACGGGGAATTAAGGGCCGCCATCGGTCGATCCTGCACCGCGGAATTTAAGGTCCGTCCTATCCTTAAAGAAATCCGGCAAAGATGCGGCATTAAACACGGTCAAAAGGATGTCAGCGTAACCCAATGGATCGGGATTTCGTATGACGAAATGCAACGAATGAAGCTTCCAAGTAATCCTTGGACTCAACATCGTTGGCCCTTGATCGAAAAACGAATGACCCGTCGCCATTGTATCGAATGGTTAAAGCGTAACAATTACCCCGAACCGCCCCGGTCCGCCTGTTATTATTGCCCGTTTCACGACGACGACGAATGGCGACGACTCAAAAGGGACGACCCCGAACATTTCCAAAAGGCCGTCGAGTTCGACGAGACTTATCGCCGCCTCCAAAATGAAAACCCCGGAGGTATGCGTATGGAAGTCTATTTGCACCGTTCCCTCAAACCCCTTTCCGAGATCGATTTCGACTCCGACCCCGATTGCGGGCAAACAAGCTTTGATTTCCAATCCGAATGCGAGGGAATGTGCGGCCTGTGAAAAAATACGCCGATCTTATCCGATCCGTCCGCGATCTAATTAAGGCGATCAAAACCCAACGGGAATACCAATTGATTTTCGAGAAATGTCCCGAGGACGATATCGACAAGGCGACCAAGGCCGTCGAACGAATCCTTGACGAGATGAAATAACCCAACCAAAAAACCCGCCCAATGCCCGAGCTAACTTCCCCGCCTCCCGGCGACGGGACCGAAATCTTTTCGCCCTCCGCCCTCCGAGACTTTGATCCCGCGAACGACCCCGATTGCGTCCTTGGTCGCCGTTGGTTGTGCAAAGGCGGGTCCCTAATGATCGTCGGCAATACCGGGACGGGGAAGTCGTCCCTAATGATGCAATTCGCCGTCCGTTGGGCCGTCGGCAAGGATTCGTTCGGGATCAAACCCAAGGAACCCCTCCGTTCGATCATCGCCCAAGGGGAAAATAATTTTGGGGATGTCGCCGAGGCATACCAAGGAGTCGTCGCCGGGGCCAAGCTAACGATGAGCGAAATCGCAACCCTCGACGAAAACCTTCTTATCGTCCGCAATACGACCGCGGTCGGAGATCGCTTCCCCGAGTTTATCGAGGGCCTCATTACATCCCATCGGGCGACGATTTTATTCGTCGACCCCCTCCTTTCGTTCGCCGGGTTCGACATCTCCGACCAAGAGGCGACCTCGACTTTCCTCCGACATCGCCTCGACCCGATCCTCCGCAAAACGGGATGCATCCTTGTCTTTATGCATCATACGACCAAACCCAAACCCGCCTCGGAAACCGACGGGCAAACGAACGCCGCCCTCGCATATACGGGGGCCGGGTCCGCCGATTGGGCGAATTATTCGCGGGAATGTGCGGCCTTGGTTCGATGCCCGGGTGAGGAACCGATTTACAAGTTCATTTTGACGAAACGCCGATCCCGGGCGGGCCTAAAGGATATTAACGGCAATTTCGCGGGCGAAATCCTTATCCGACACTCCGCCCAACCCGGGGTCATCGCTTGGGAATACGCAATCCCGGGCGACGAGACGCAAGGCAAGGCCCAATCCGTCGCCGCCAAGGGGTCGCCTAGGCGGTTTGCATAGGCCGTCCGATACAACCACGCCCCAAATCGTCAAATGGTCTTAAATCGCCTTTCCCATCCCTTCCGCCCTACCCCGGAAGTTCCCTCGGAAGTTCCCTCGGAAGTTCCGTATATATCCCTAAAGGGATATAACAATACTTCCCCCTTCCCGTTGGTCGGGGTCGTATTGCCTCCGCAAGCCCTACCCGACCGGGTCGGTCCCCTCTCCCTAAATGTCTAACCCATCCCGCCCCCGACGGTTCAAGTCGGCCCATTATGCCCGCGTCCGTCGCCTCGAACATTGGCGAAAGCTTTGGATCGCCGATCCCGACCGAATGGAATCGATCCGAAAAGTCGCAACCGATGCCGCGGCCCGATCCCGTCGGGACCGCCAAGAGGCCCTCGCCCATATCGTCGCAACCCAATGGCCCCGGACCCTTACCCCCGAGGAGTTCAAAACCCGGATCGCCGATCTCGCCGCCCAAGTCGTCCGACCCAAGGGTAAAAGACCTTACCAACCCGATTCCCTCCGCCGTCGCCTTACGACCTCCGGACTTGTCCTATTCAACCCCGACCTCGGGGTTTATGTGAATACCAACCCAATCTCGATTGCCTCGCCTCAACAATCTTAAGAAACCGTTTAAATCTTGCCCGGGAATATCTCGACCGAATACCGCCGTTGGTGGTCCAAACTCTCCCAAAAGGAAAGGAATACCCTTATCGCATCGGGGACTTTCAAGGCCGACGCATTGGACAACCCGGAACGAGCTTTGCACGACTCCCGCGTCGACCAAGATAAGTTCGACTTTGCCGAGACAGCATCCGACGAGGCGACAAACATCGAAACCAAACACCGGGTTCGTTCAAAGGACTTCACCTCTCCCCCGACAATCGATCAAGTCGTATCAAACGAGGCCGACGCAATCCCTCCCGATCCTCGCCTTGCCGATATCGACCTCGCAACCTTTAGACTCCGAGGGATGTTGCATTTCCTCCTCGAATCCCTCGACAAGTCGTCCGATCCCGAAATGCCATTGACCGCCCAAATCATTCGCATCGTCGTCGGCGAGGGTTGCCCGCCCAAGATGACCGCCCTTGCGAAACAATACGGGATGACCAAGGCCGCGGTTTCCCTCCGTTGTTGCAAGCTCCTGCGTCGCCTCGGACTCGAACCCTCCCGTTTTATGCGGCCCGAGGCCGAGGTTAAGGCGATGCGAGTCGCCCGTATCGTATCCGTCCACCGGGTCGAACTCGACGAACCCACCCTCCGGGGTAAGGCCCGCAATCGACGCGGCGTTTCCAACGATTTCCGGCAATTTTCGTCGAAAAACGGCCCAAAACGCCCGTTTTCGTCGGTTTCGACCGACCATACCCCCCCCGGGAAGGAATCTATTGGGACCGCCCATTCCCGCCGTCCGCGGTCGCGACCTCGGAGAAATGACGCAAAAACACGGAGTTTTATCAAAGGGCAACGGGAATGCGGCGAGGAATCGTCCGCCGGATAATTTATGGCCCTTACGAACAAACAAATCGCCGAACATTTCGGTTTTACTGCGTCGAGGGCGGCGGCGTTGATTCGGCAAGGTATGCCGACGGATTCGATCGAGGCGGCGACGGTTTGGCGGGATGCGAGATTGTTGAGGGGACAACGCGGCGGAGTCGAACAACGGGCGACGATCTCCGTCGATCCGTCGGCGATCAACCCGGACGACGATTTCGAGCAAACGGTCGAACGGCATCGGGAGCTTAAGGAGGCGGCGAGGCAAAGGTATATCTTGGCCCGGGATGCGTCGGACCCGCAGGAACCGAAACTTTACATTACATACCAAAACATCCTTAAGACACTCGTTACCGTCGAACGAGAGGCCCTCGCCCGTCGCATCGAGGCAAAGGAACTTATAAAGACATCCTTGGCCCTCGACAAGTTTTCGCGGGTCCTTGCGGAGATCAAGGCGGACCTCCTCTCGATGCCGATCGAGGTCGCCCCGTCGGCGAACCCCGACTCGCCGGGGACGGCGTTAAAGGCGATGGACGAGAAGGTCCAAAAGCTCCTTGCCCGTTGGTCGTCGGTTGCGAGGTCCGCGGGCGAGGAGGTCGTCGGGGATGGTCCGACGGCGACCCCGCCGACAATCGAGGAGGACGACGATGGATCAATTTGAGTCGTCGTTAAGGGAGGTCCTCGCCCCCGATGCCCATCGGGACCCCGTCGATTTCCTCGAACACAATATCAAGTCGATCCCCTATTCGCCGTTGCCGGGGCCGTTCCGTATCTCGAACTCCCCTTGGTTAACGGAACCGTTGCGGGCGTTGACCGACCCCGAGATTTTGGAGGTCGGGGTTTTGGGGGCGGTCCAAATGTCGAAATCTTGGATTATCGAGGCGGCGACTTGTATCATCCCCGTCCTTTCACCGGGACCGACCTTGGTCCTCCGGGAGATCGACCGAAACGCCGAGGACCTATTGGAAAACCGATTGTCTCGGTTGTGGGAAGCTTGTCCCGCGGTCAAGGCGACCTTGGGGCCGGAGGGCGTTCCGAAACGCGGGGCGATCCAATTCCGAGGGAATACTTGTTGGGTCCTCGGGGCGAACAACGAACGAAACCTCCAATCGAGGTCGATTCGATATGTCCTCGGAGATGAACTTTGGTTGTGGCCTCCCGGGGCAATCAAGTATGCGATGGCCCGAACGACGGCCTATAAATGGCAATCCAAGGTCGTCCTTGTTTCCCAAGGCGGATCGGAGGGCGACGATTGGTCCAATTGGTATGCGACGACCTCCCGATCGGTTTGGACATTCCGTTGCCCGGATTGCGGGACGCGGCAAGCTTGGGAATGGTCGCAAATCGAATACCCCCAATCGGCGAGGACGGCGGCGGGTTGGGATTTGGAGGCCGTCCGCAAGGGGACGGTTTACAAATGCAAGGGATGCGAGACGCGGTTTAAGGATTCAAACAAGGTCCGGGCCGACTTGAACAAAACGGGCGAGTATGTTGCGACGAACCCGAACGCCCCCAAGTCCCGTCGAGGGTATTCCTATAATTCGTTGTGTTCCCAATGGGGACTTACTTGGGGCGACCTTGCGGTCGAGTGTATCGAGGCGAAACGGGCGTTCGAGAACGGGGACCAAACGGCCCGGAGGGAGTTCGTCCAACAACGGTTGGCGGAGACTTGGAAAGAGGAGGTCGACGAGGTCCAAATCGAGGCGGCGATCGGGGAGTATCTTATGGGGACGGATTGGTCGGAGGAGGGAGGGTTTGTCCAAGGGAAACCCGTCCCGGGATCGGCGTTGACCCCCGAGATGCGGGCGGCGGCGGATTTCGTCCGGCAACGATTCCTTTCCGTCGATGTGCAAAAGCGGGGGTTTTATTGGATCGCCCGCGGTTGGGATGGGGCCGGGAAATCGAGGTTGGTCGGTTGCGGGTATGTTTTCGCTTGGGCGGAGCTTGCGGATATCCAACGCAAGTTCGGGATTCATCCCGCAAATGTGTTCGTCGATTGCGGGGACCAAAAGGACGAGGTCCTCGCCGCTTGTGCGTCGAACGGTTGGGTTGCGACGAGAGGCGACCAACGGAACGAATTCCCTTGGAAGGTCCGCCTACCGAACGGGACGAGTAAGATCGAAATGCGGCCTTATGCGGTCCCCGTCGTCGAGGCGATCGGGACGAAACGGGTAAAGGTTATTTACTTCTCGAATCTCCGATTGAAGGATACCCTTTCCCTGCTAATCCGCAAGGGTCGGCATACCCGGGCCTCCGATGTCCCGGCGGAGTATATCGCCCAAATGCAAAGCGAACGACGGACGATCTCCGCGGGCGGTCGGCCCATTTGGGAGCAAATCGCGGATCGGGCGAACCATTTTTGGGATTGCGAGGTAATCGGGATGGTCCCGGCGTTGGGCCATAAGATCACCGCGGTCGGGGCGGTTGTCGCCGAGGAGGATGGGAAACAAACGGAGGAAACCGTTTGACTCGTCCCCGAGCTCGGGGGAAATTGTCGACGCTCCTCGTTTTGCTCGGGCTTGGGTTTTGCGAGGCGGCAACGGCCTTGTCGGTTAATCCCGACGGGCCGTCCTTTGCCTTTGACTCCCGCGGAGATGTATGGCGACAAACCC
>SXGQ01124047.1_pt1 | contig 19928 bp, 15 predicted proteins | sample 3178371 | NCBI WGS metagenome assembly SXGQ01 (sample SAMN11356859, study PRJNA531348) | freshwater metagenome | isolation source: freshwater sample F1-20 | place: China: Fuxian Lake, Yuxi | collected 2017-12-25 | reverse complement strand
TCTGGTCCTGCGCGTCATGACCGACGAGGAGGGAGGCGATGTCTTCGTTCACGTTCTCGACGGCCTTGAGGACGCCCTTGCCGTTGTAGCGCTTCTTCGGATCGATGCCCTTGCCGAAGGACTTCGCGCTCACGTCGCTGTCACGGAGTTCGTGGGCTTCGTAGGTGCCGGTCGAGGCGCCGGACGGGACGGCCGCGCGACCGCGGACGCCGGAAGCGAGGACGACATCGACTTCGATGGTGGGGTTGCCGCGGGAGTCGAGGATTTCGCGGGCTTTGATATCAACGATTTGGGTGCTGCTCATGATGGAAAATGAAGTCCCATAGGGCTAGGGACAAGGGGGGTGGCTGAGCGAGAAAAAAGGTGTTACGTTCAGTCGTCCGATCCTGCGGAAAACCCGCCAAACAAGAGCCCCGGACTGGGGTTTCCAGGCCGGGGCTTCGAAGTGGTGGGGTTAGATGGACTTGAACCATCGACCTCCTGAATGTCAATCAGGCGCTCTAACCAACTGAGCTATAACCCCAATAAAGAGGAACGTGAACAAAGGGAGCCGACCGCCCTCTGGCAAGCCTTCAATGTACGTCCCCGAGATAGGTGGCCGAACCGTCTTTGAGGGCCTTGGCGATGACTTCACCCAAGCCCTTGGGCGAAAGGGGGTAATCCGCCAAGCGGGCCAGCGGCAGCCATTCGAAACCGACCTGCCGACGATCGCGTTCCCGCCCCTCCCCGATCGGGGAAAGGTCCTCGCAGACGCAGTGGAAGACGGCCTCGACTTGATGAAAGTGGCCATGGATCCGATGCATGGCGTGGTTCTTGCCGACGTATTCGCGAAGATAGAGGAGACCCTGTGGCACGACCTCCAGGCCAAGCTCTTCGAGGACTTCGCGGCGCACGGTGTCGCGTAACGTCTCGCCGTGATTCTGGCCACCGCCAGGGAGCACGAGGAACTCGCCCTCTTCCGTGCGGATGCGGACCGCGAGGATGTCGCCGCCACGAAGGATGACGGCACGAGCCGCCGTCCGGACCCCGGAGGAAGTACTACCGGACTGGCGACGAGGAGCGGACACGAGGCCACACTACCCGGAGCAGCCGGACAGTGAAGCCGTAAAACATGGGCGTTAATCCGCCCTGCTCAGGACATCAGCTTCTCGTCGATCTCCTGATTGCCGTGGACGGCTTTCACGTCGTCCAAGGCCTCGAGGGCGTCGATGAGTTCCAGCACCTGCTTGGCCACGGCGGCGTCGCCGACCGGCACCGGGATGCTGGAGATGTAGGCCAATTCGGCCGACTCCGGCTTGATGGATTTCTCCTGCAGGGCCTTGGAGATGGCGTCGAAAGCCGAGATGGGGGAAAGCACCTCGAAGTGGTCGCCGTTGTTCACGACGTCGTCGGCGCCAGCCTCGAGCACGAGCTCCATGAGGGCGTCTTCGCCGATCTGGGAGGCACCGATGAGGAACTGGCCCTTCTTCAGGAAGCTATGGGACACGGCGCCGGTCTGGGCCATGTTGCCGCCGTTATCGTTGAAGGCCTGACGGACTTCGGCCGCGGCACGGTTCTTGTTGTCGGTGGTGACTTCGACGATGAGCCCGACTCCGCCCGGGGCGTAGCCTTCGTAGACAATCTCTTCGTATATCACGCCCGGAATCTCGCCGGTGCCCTTCTGCACCGCGCGCTTGATGTTATCCGCCGGCATGTTGGCGGCGCGGGCCTTATCGATCAGCGAGCGCAGGCGCGTATTGGATTCAGGGCTACCGCCGCCGGCACGCGCCGCGAGGGTGATTTCCTTGGCGAGGACCGAGAAGATTTTGCCGCGCTTGGCGTCAATGACGGCCTTATGCCGCTTCGTCGTGTGCCATTTGCTATGACCAGACATGATGGGGTGGGGTTAGGGAAAATCAGCCTTTGACCTTCTTCGTCGTGGGCGGGATTACCACGACGTCAGGTTCATCCTTGGTAAGCCAGGTCTGCAGGATGGTCAACAGGTTCTGGATCGTCATGTAAAGAGTGAGCGCGGCCGGCATCGGGTAGCAGATGATCGGGAACAACAGCGTCATCATCAGGAAGATCATCTTCTGCGAGCCGTCGGCCGAAGGCATCGGCGTCATGCGCATCGACAGCCACATGGTGATTCCCATGAGCACCGGCAGGACGTTGATGGGGAAGCCGCCAATCTCGAAGATGGTGTCGGGGGCCGAGAGGTCATGGATCCAGAGAAACGACTGTAGGCGCAGCTCGACGGTGGTCTGGAAGGCGGTGTAGAGGCCGAAGAAGATCGGCATCTGGATGAGGATCGGGAGGCAGCCGGCGAACGGGTTGATCTTGTTCTCGGTGTAGAGCTTCATGAGCTCCTTCTGCATCTTCTCCGGATTATCCTTAAGCTTCTCACGGATATCCTGCATCGGCTTGGCGAACTTCTGCATCTTCTTCGCGGCCTTCATCTGGATCGCCGTCAAAGGCCAGGTGATGACCTTGATCAGGCAGGTCAGCAGCACGATGGCCCAGCCCCACGACCAGGATCCACTCCACTCGAGGAGCCAATGGACGCCGCCGAGGGTAGCGAGGAGAAGCTTGCAGATGGCGCCGAAGGAAATGAAACCGAGCAGCTTCGAAAACTGGAGCACCGCGACCTGGCCATCCGGCAAGGCGGCGACGCGGGCGTATTCCTTCGGGCCGACGAAGAAGTCACCTTCGAGCGTGCGGGAAAGGTCGGCGGCGGGAACGGTCTCCCAAGAAGCGAAGGCGTGCAGGCTGCGCTTACCGGCTTCCAGAGGAACAGGCAGGACCATGACTTCGGTGCGGGTGCCGCGGGCCTGGGCGTCGCGCGGGTGCACGATGGAGGCGAAGAACTGGTTGCCGGAGGCCACCCAGAGGAGCGGCTTGGCGACGGAGGCCACCGGGTGCTCGCTCTGCGCCTTATGTGCGCCAAGGCCGAAGAAGCCGGAAGAGTCGGTAAAGATATCGAGACCGACGCGCGTCAATTCGTCACCATCATAGGTGAGCACCGAAAGGAACTGGTTGGCGGAGTCGGCTTGGGTCGGCTGCCAGCAACCGGTCGAAACCCAGATGGAAGGGGCCGGCTTACCGGCGACAGGAATCACCTTCGTGGCGAAACGCAGGGAGTAGGGTTCGGGTTTGATTTCCTTGCCGTCTTCCGTGGCCTTGTAAGGGGCGTCAAAAAAGAAGGTGCGCTCGACGCGGGCGCCATCCAAGGAGCCCACGAGGGTGATCGCGTCCGCGGAGGCGCCGGGCTGGGCGACGAACTCAGAGAGGACGGCTTCCAGTTTTCCGGTCGTCGGATCCTTGACCGCGATAGCCAGGGCGAACTCGTCGTTTCCATCGTTAAAGGTCACGACTTGGGTCTTGGTGACATCGGCGGATTCCTTCTTCAGCTCGACCTTCGAGATCGCGCCGCCGCGACTGCTGAGCGTCACCTTGATGCGCTCGTTCTCGATGACAAAGCTCTTGGCGTCGGCACGGGCGACGGGCTTGGCGGCCTGCGCGGACGGAGCGAGCGAGGTATTGGCCACAGGGTTAAGCGCGGTCGGAGCGACTGTCGCTGCCTGCACCTGGGCGGCCGGTCCGGAGGCGCCAGCGGGCTTCGGCTCGGGCTTGGTCAGGAAGAAAAGGGCGAAGGCGCCGACGATGCAGGCCATACCCAGGAAGAAGTTCTTGCGATCCATGGAAAGTGAGTGGTTTGGCGTAGGGAACGGACCGCCTGTGTGCAAGGCACAAGGCAGACAGGAACCCTTAATAAGGGGTTTTTAGGCTCAAATGACGTCTGCGGGAGCACCCTGCCCCCGCCGAGCTCAGGAACCCGGCTTAGTCGCCGGAAGCTTCGCCAATTCGACCGGCACGGCATCCGCCGCATACGTCGGGAAGTTCAGTTCCAGCAATGACACGAAAGGCACGCTGAATTTGGTCTGCCCCGCCGAGCGGTCGACGAGCGAGACGACGGCGACGGCGTCGGCTCCGTTCGCCTTGAGGATATCGAGGCATTCCTGAGCGCGACCGCCGCGGGTGACGACGTCTTCGGCGATGATCACGCGCTCGCCGGGACGGAAGGTGAAATTACGGCGCAGCACGAGCTTGTCGTTTTCTTTCTCAACGAAGACGAAGCGTACGCCGAGCTGGCGAGCGATTTCCTGGCCGACGACGAGTCCGCCCATCGCCGGAGCAAGGACGGTATCGCAAGGGTGCGCGGCCAGTTTCGGGCGGAGCAGTTCAATCAGGCGCGTGACCTTATCCATATGCTGACAAACCTGGGCGCACTGGAAGAAGTGGCCGCTGTGGAGACCGGAGCGCAGGACGAAGTGGCCGGTCAGGAGGGCCTTCGAATCGCGGAAAATCTGGAGGACTTCTTCTTGGGACGAGCTCATACTGCCTCTGGATAAGGCGAAAATGGCCTGCTGGGCGAGGCGATATCAGACCCACCACCGCAAAAGGTTCGCCCTGTCTCGCCCGCCCACCAACATGACCGACCTCCCCATGGACTCCGCCGATAGCCCCAAACCCGCCAGCAACGCCAAGGCCTGGATCATCATCATCGCCGTCGTCCTGATGGTGGCGCCCTTTATCGTTCTGGCCTTGAATAACTCGACTGCCGCGCCCGCCAGCCCGGCGACCACCGGCATGGTCTGGATCAAGGGCGGAGAATTCACGATGGGCAGCGATAAGGCCGACGAAAAACACGCCGAAGAAGCGCCGGGCCACGCCGTCGTGGTCAAAGGCTTCTGGATGGATGTCACGGAAGTCACCAACGCGCAGTTCCAAGCTTTCGTTGACGCGACCCAATATGTCACCGACGCCGAGAAGGACCTCGACCCGCGTCAGTTCCCGCAGGCGCCCCCGGAAATGCTTAAAGGCGGCTCATTGCTCTTCAAGAAGGTCTCCGGCGTGAACCCGTTCCAGTGCGGCGGCGCCAATCTGCCTTGGTGGAACTTCACCGCCGGCGCCAACTGGCGTCAGCCCGAAGGCCCGAAATCCTCCATCAAGGAGCGCATGAACCACCCGGTGATCTGCCTCACCTACAAGGACGTGCAGGCCTACGCGAAGTGGGCCGGCAAGCGCCTGCCGACCGAAGCCGAATGGGAATTCGCGGCGCGCGGCGCTCTCAAGGATAAACCCTATGTCTGGGGCGACGAAGAACGTCCGAACGGTAAGTTCATGTGCAATCACTGGCAGGGAAAGTTCCCTGAGCGCGACAACGGCGTCGACGGCTTCACTTACGTCGCCCCCGTGAAATCCTTCCCGGCGAACGCCTACGGCCTCTATGACATGGCAGGTAATGTCTGGGAGATGTGCGAGGACTGGTATGGCCTCGAATACTACAAGGTCTCACCGAAAGACGGCCCCATCGGGCCAGCCATCGGCTATGACCCCGAGAAGACCGGCTACGGTCAGCACGTGATCCGCGGCGGCTCCTGGCTCTGCGACGAAGGCTACTGCCTTCGCTACCGGGCCACGTCGCGCCAAGGACTGGACACGCTCACGTCGACCAACCACGTCGGCTTCCGCTGCGTCTCCGACCTGCCAGCGCCGTCGGCGAAGTAAGGCTTACTTCTTCTCCTGGTAATCCAGGTCCTTGCCGTAGGTCTCTTCCATCTTCCACAAGGCGAGGAAGGCGGCGCCGAAGCAGATGAGCGCCAGGACACCCGCGGCCTGCGGGGCGGTGAGCCAAGGCTGCTCCTTGGACCCCGTCAGCCACGTGAAGCCCAAGGTCAGCAGCACCAGAGAGCCACGCGCGAAATTGGGTACGGTGGTCGCCACGGTGGCGCGGAGGTTCGTGCCAAACTGCTCGGCGGCAATCGTGACGAAAATCGCCCAGTAGCCCATACCGAGGCCAAGCAGGAAGATGAGCCCGTAGAAACTGGTCGCCGTCCAACCCTGGGTGCCGAGCAGGTAGACGCCGACGCAGACGGCGCTGAAAACGAGGAAGGCGAAGACCGTCTTCCGGCGCGACTTGATCAGCTGGCTCCCGAAGCCGCTGCCGAAGTCGCCAAAGGTGAGGCCGAGATAGAACAGCGCCACCGCGCGATTGGTCAAGATCGCCCCATCGACTCCCATGGCGGGGGCGAAGTGCGAGCCGGCGCGCTGCACGAGGATACCGATCATGAACCACGTGGGCAGGCCGATGAGGATGCAACGGGCGTAACGGGCGAAACGGTCACGGCTGGTGAACAAGGCGAAGAAATTACCGCGGGCGACCGAGCCGACCGATTCCGATTCCTTCGCGTGATTAAACATGCCGGACTCATGCACGCCGACCCGCATCGCCAGCAGAGCCAAGCCCAAGCCGCCGCCGATGAAGAAGTTGGTCCGCCAGGTCACGACCTCGGCCATCAGGCCGGCCACGACCGCCCCGAAGACGCCGACGGTGGCCACCAGCGCGGTGCCGTAGCCGCGTCGTTCCTTGGAGAGGGATTCCGACACGAGCGCGATGCAGCCGCCGAGCTCGCCCGCGAGACCGATGCCCGCGATGAAGCGCCAGGTCGCATAGGCCTCGAAGCTGTTGACGAAACCGTTCGCGATGTTGGCCAGCGAATAGAGCAGAATGGACCCGAAGAGCGTGGTGAGTCGGCCCATGCGGTCGCCGAGGACACCGAAGAAGATACCGCCGAGGAGCATACCGGCCATCTGCCAAGACATCAGGTCATGGTACCACTGGCCGCCCGTGATGAGGTGCCCCAGCCCGAGATCCTTCAGGCTCTGCTCGCGCACCGTCATGAACAGCGTAAGGTCGTAGATATCGACGAAGTACCCGAGCGCCCCGACGATGACGGCGGGATGCAGGAGATCCTTCCAGAGGGGGCGTGGCTGGTCCAGAGAGACAGGGGTGCTCATGAAGGCGGGGTTACGCCTTCAGACCGTGCAGATTGGCCATGGAAATGCCAGACAACATTGCCCCCGTAACCCCCAGAAAACCTTGGTCTGTGCCGATCAGGAAGAGGTTCTCGAGGTCCGTCCGGCCGTCGCGCCGCTTCACGGTCGATCCGTAGATGGCCCCATTGAGATGACCGGTAAACTTGCGGACCGTCCGGGGCGTAAAGACATCCGTCGAGGTCAGCGCGGCGTCATGGGCCGCGTCACCGACGACAGGCAGATGGGCGCGGGCGACGCGATTGAGACGGCCGCACCATTCCTGCTTGCGGGCTTGGTATTCGGCCTCCGGCAGCGCGCACCAGGCGTCATGGTTAGCAAGGGAGGTGACACGTAGCCAACCTTCGTCCAGCGCCCTGCCCTCGCCGTACTGATAATTATTCGGAATGCAGATCACGCCCGAACGGTGGTCCACTAATTCGCTCGGTGAGCGATAGCTGAAACGCTCGGCGTCACAGAAGAAGACGATGGTGTCCTTCCAGCCGAAGGCGGCGAAAGCCGCCGGGTCATAGGTCGCGATGGTCTCGGCGTAGCCGAGGCGGCCAATCGCTTCCGCACCGGCGGCGGGCTCCATATCGGAACGCAACCGTATCGTCTCGACCGCTCCGGCGGAAGAATACACCGCACCAGCGGTGACCTCGGTGCCGTCGTCCAGGACGAGCGCGGCGGCGCGACCGGCGCGCACTTCAATCTTCTGCACGCCGCACTTCATACGCCGCTCCACGCCATGCTCGCGGCAACGATCGGTGAGCAGACGGATGACCTGTCGGACGCCGATGAAAGGCCGCGCAAAGCCTTCCCGGAAAAGCGAACGCCACATGACCGCGAACTGGGAGACCTCGATATCATCCTCGAGCGCGCTGCCGTAGAAACAAGTCGGCAGGAGCAGCATGTCGCGGAGCAATGGGTCGCCAAGACGTTCGTCGAGCAAGGCGCGAGCCGAGCCGCCGTGGGCCTCAAGCGCGGCTTCATCCAGCCCCGCAATCCAGGTGTCGAGCGCGACGAACTTGTCGACGGACTGAGGAAATTCACGGGCGACGTCAGCCAGCAGGGAATCGTAGTCGTTGTTCAGCCGCAGGTTCTTCCCCGCCATCGTCACGCGCGATCCGAGCTGAGGGCACAGGTCGAGCTCCTCGCGACGGATGCGCAACTGGCGCATCAGCTTGACCAAGGGCGCCCGTTTGACGCCTTCCGGCACCCAGTTCGTGAGCGCGTGCAGGCCGACATCGTACTTCCGCTTGCCGCGAGCGTAGAAGGAATTGAGGCCGCCGGCGGAGTTGTGCCGCTCGAGCACCAGGACCTTGCGACCGAACATTCCCAGGCGGACCGCGGCGGCGAGGCCGGACATGCCGGCACCGATGATGACGGCGTCGTAATGGGCGGAGGGGCTGGACACGGGGCTAAGGTCGCAGAAGTCGCCGACAGGTCAAGCGACGCCCTCAGGGCGTCGTGATGCGGATGACCTCCTCCGCCGCGTGCGTGACCTGTTGGGCGGTGATGCGGGCCAGGGCCCGATCCATGCGCGCCAGATAGTCAGCGCGGAGTTCGCCTGCGAACATCATGGTGTCGACGCGGACCACTCGATGGACCGTACCCCACGGACGGGCGCGGGCGTAATCGGAGGGCCCGAAGACGCCCACCACCGGCGTGCCGACCGCGGCGGCAAGCTGCAAGACGGAAGAATCGGCGCCAAGGAAGAGCCGCGACTCCTTGATAAGTCGGGCCAGCTGCGAGAAACGGAGACGGCCGCCGGTCGACATCGCCACCGGCCCGATCAGGCCGCACAGCGCTTCGGCCATGATGCGTTCTGCGCCACCGGGGCCGGCCGAGATGACGATACGCTCGACCGCCCGGCAAGCGACGAGTTCGCGGGCGACGGAGGCCCATTTGTCGACCTCGAGGATCCGCTCAGGGCGCGCGGCGCCAGGGTGAATGACGGCGAAACGTCCTTCCTCCAGCATCATCCCGTGCTCCTGCATGCGCGACGGGGCGAACCACATCGCCGGCGTCTCGGCATGGAAGCCTAGGACGCGCGACATCACCTCATGGTCGCGAGCGGCTTCATGCGGATCGACGACGGAGCCGAAGACCTGCTGGTGCATCAAAGGGCGGAGATAAAACGGGGCGTGGCCGCCGCAGGCACGCACGGCGGCGCCACTCAGCGCCACCAGACGGTTCGCTAAGGAGTGACCGCCCAGGGCGATGGCGATGTCGAAGCGCTGGCGACGGAGACGTGAAACAAGCGCCAAGACCGAGCCCTCTTCGCCGAAGCCGATGGTCTCGACGACCGCCGGACAACCCTCGAGGGCGACCTCGGAACCGGGCGAGGTGACGAAGGTGGTTTGTGCGCCAGGATGCCGTTCGCGGATGGTACGCAAACCCGCTGTCGAGGCCAACGCACCGCGCAGTCCAGTAAACTTAACGACCAGCAGGCGCATCTCAGGCGAGATTCTTGGCCTGGTTGTCCCACAGGCGGCGGAACAAGTCTGAAGAAGCGTACACCGCCTCGCGGCTACCGTCGGCGACAATCCGCCCAGCGTCGAAGACCAGCACGCGATCGACATCGCGGATCGTGCTGAAGCGATGAGCGACGATGAGTGTCGTCCGGCCCTTCATCAGGAGCGCCAGCGACTGCTGGATGCTGCGCTCGGTATCGGTATCGAGCGCGGAAGTGGCTTCATCGAGAATGAGGATCGGCGCGTCCTTCAGGAACGCACGGGCAATCGAGACCCGCTGACGCTGGCCGCCGGACAGACGCCCGCCGCGCTCGCCGACCTTGGTCAGGAAACCTTCGGGCTGGGCCTCGATGAACTCGAACGCGCCGGCCAGACGGGCGGCCGCGCGGACTTCCGCATCGGTGGCGGCGGGCCGCCCGAGACGGATATTCTCGAGGATGGATTCGTTGAAGAGCACGGGCTCCTGCGAGACCAACGCGATATTGGCGCGCAGGTCGGCCTGACGCACCTGACGGAGATCATGCCCGTCGATGAGAATCGAGCCCTGCTGCGGGTCGAAGAAACGTGGCACCAAGTTGACGAAGGTGCTCTTGCCGGCGCCGCTGGGACCGACGAGCGCGACAGACTGACCGGCAGGAATCTTCAGCGTGACGTCCACGAGCACCGGGTCGACGCCGTAGCTGAAGGAGACGCCGCTCATCTCCAGGCCGCCGCGGATACGGGCAAGCGGACGGGCGTCAGGCGCGTCACCCACCTCCACCTTAGCGAGGATGACCTCCTCCAGACGGACAAGGCCGGGGGCGGCCATGCTCAGGCGACTGCTCACGTTACCCAGCCGCTTGATCGGGCCGTACGCGAAATAGAAGGCGACGATGAGCGAAATCAGTTCGCTCATCGAGAAGCCGTTCATCGCGCCGACAGCGATGGCCGCAGAAATCCCGATAGCGGCGGTGATTTCGACTAAAGGCGAAAGGGCCTTCTCGTAGCGCACCAGCTTGCCTTGGATTCGCAGGCCTTCCTGGCTGGCCTGATTGAAGCGCTTAGCTTCGCGTTCCTGTAGGCCGTAGGCACGGACCTCGCGGGCCGACTGGAGATTCTCGACCGCGATACTGTTCAGGTCGGAAGCGGACTCCATCCCCTGACGCATCCGGGTCTGGATACGTACGGCGACGCTACGGACGAGCAGGACCGCGGCGGGGACGACCAAGAGGCAGGCTAGGAACCAATAGCCGCTCTCGTGGGAGAAACAGATGAACACCACGTAAGCCAGCGCGAAGAGCATCGACAGCGGCTGGACGATGAGGTCGTTCGACACGTCGACCAGGACCAGCCGCACCGAATTGGCGTCGGCGATCAGGCGTGAGAGCAAGTCGCCGATCGAGAGTCGCCCGAAGAAGCCGAGATGAAGCTGCTGCAGCTTGGCAAACACGTCGCGACGCACGGCTTCGATGACGCGCAGCCCGGCGAGATTGAGGAGGTAGGTCGAAAAGAACTCGCCGACGCCCCGGATCAGCATGACGACGGGCAGGAACGCGACGGCGAAGGCCATCTCGTAGCCCTTCGGCAGGGTGATCGCCGGCTGGCCACCCATCCACTCCGGCCACGTCAGGAGAGGGGCGGCTCGCGCCGCAGCATCACCGAAGACGGCAGGCAGGACCTTGCCGACGAGAAACGGCAAGCCGAAGGCGTTGGCGGCCGCAAAGACGATGGCCGCGAGCAAGGACAGGAAGAGGAGCGTGCGGCTTCCCTTCAGGTAAGGCAGGTAGAGCTTATAGCGGCCTCGGAACACGCCACCAGCGTGGCTGCGAGCCCCACGGGTGGAAACATCAAATCTGCCCTATTTCTTCTTCGGAAAGGCGACCGAGAGGGCGATGGCGATGGCCAGGACGAAACCGATGATCGAGAGGGAGACCGAAGTCGGGACATGCAACCGGCCTTCGTGGACGAGGGCCTGCGCCCAGCCGGCGAACTGTCCCTCGGACTGACCCAGGCCGGCAGCCCACGGCAGCATCATCTTGATGCCGATGAAGACCAGGATGAAGGACAGGGCTGGCTTGAGGAAGCGGAAGAGATGCATGAAGCCCGAGAGGGCGAAATACATCGAGCGCAGCCCCATGATGGCGAAGATATTGGAGGTGAAAGCGATGAAGCGCTTATCCTCGATCGGCATCTCGACCGGCAGGATGCCCAGCACGGCGGGGATAGAATCAATCGCGAAAATCAGGTCGGTTCCCTCGACGACGAGCAACACGAGAAAGAGCGGGGTGAACCGGCGGACGCCCTCTTCCGTGACCCAGAACTTGTTGCCATGTAAACGGGGCGTGAGCGGGAAGAACTTCCGGGCCAGCCGCACGAACAGGTTCTCGTCCATGCCTTTACCTTCATGCTCATCCCGCGTCAGGGCCAGCTTGACCCCGGTGAAGACGAGGAAAGCCCCGAAGACCGGGAGTAGCCAAGTGAAACTCTCGACGGCCGCGACGCCCACGACAATGAAGGCCGCCCGCATGACGACAGCCCCGATGATGCCCCAAAACAGGACGCGGTGCTGCAGGTGATCCGGAATCTTGAAGTGGGCGAAGACCAGGATGAAGATGAAGAGGTTATCGACCGAGAGGGCGAGTTCGAGGACATAGCCGGCGGCGAACAACTGGGCGTCCTCCGGTCCCCGCCAGGCAGACAGCAGGAAACCGAAGCCGACCGCCAATGAGACCCAGACGACGCACCAGGCCACCGCTTCCTTGAAGGAAGGCATGTGGTCCGTCTTGTTGAACACGCCCAGATCAAGGGCCAACATAAAGACGACGAAGCCCAAGAAGGCGACCCAGGCCCAGCCGGGGATCACCAAGGCGGTTTCGGCGAGGACAGGCAGGAAAGCGGACATAGTAAAGAAATTTGGTTCAAACCCGCCGGAGTCAAGCCCACCCGCTGTTGCAGGCTTGCCCGACCACCCCTCGCCGGGCTAACTTGCTCATGCGTTCCCGTAGTTCAACGGATAGAACATTGGTTTCCTAAACCGAGGATGTGGGTTCGATTCCCGCCGGGGACAGCGCCGCGAACCGGAGGACTACTTCTTGAGCCGATAGGCCTGGATGCGGGTATTCGGAGTGCGACGATAGATTTCGTCGACATCCCGGAGCCTCATCAGGGTCCACGGCGCCAGGATACTGTCGCCGTTCTTGGTCAGCACGATGTCATCCACGATGTGGACGCAGGTGTGCAGGCCCTCGCCATCGTCCAGGAAGCAGAGCACGTCTCCATATCGGTAAGGCGCATCCACTGCGGCGTAGTCCTTCAGGAGATGCTCGGCGGCCTGGCGGGTATCGAGGTAGGTATCCTTGGGCTCCGGATTGAAGAAATTCAAGGAGGTCCAATGGCAGTCCGGATAGCGCCCCTTGAGGCCAAGATCAAGATCCGGGAAACTATAGACCCGGAGCCGAAACGCCGAAGGAAGGAAGTGGGTGACATCGATGAGCTGCTTGGCTCGACGTTGGGTCACCGCGCGGATGAAAGCCAGACGCGGTGTCCCCACCTGATCGGCAGTCCAGTAATCAATGAAAGCTTGGCGGTCCACGGTCAGCGGCAGACGGAGGCTGATGACCAGGCTACGCACACGGGTGATGCTCCGGAAGACGGCGCTCACCTCCTCGGGGCCCTTGGCCAAAGCGAGCAAGGCCTGTACGTCACTGAAGACGAGGGCGCTGCCACGGCGCCAGAGCAGCTGACGGAATAAAGCGCGCTGCCCGGAAGTGAGCGAGACCTCTTCCAGCCAGTCATCGACATCGCCACCGAGGATGAAGACCGGATCGCGCTGGTATTCGTTCGCCGAAGACTTGGCGAGTTCCAGGTAAAGGGCGCTGCGCACCTCCATGGTTAGGGCGACGAGATCTTCCCGCTCGGGCAGCAAGACGATGCTGTTACTGCTCTCCACGAGACGCACGGGGCTGAGGAGCCTCGCGATGGTCGCCTCCGGTACGCCGGCCTTAACCAGGATCGCCCGGACGCCGCCCTGCGTGTTCTGCTCGAAGGTCCAGCGGGTCACCGCAGACGGCTTAGCGATCACCGCCATCAAGGAATCCGGCGGCTCCAAATAAACGGAGCGGACTTCCAGCTGCCCCCAAGGGCCGGACTTCGTCAGCCACATCGGCTCCACGACAGCCCCGGGCACGGCACCAGCCACGACTCCCCAGCAGACGGCGACCAAGAGGCCGAGGGAGCGAAGGAAGTTGAGATTCACATCTTTTTAACATCAGGGAATTCGCAAAGTTCCAATTAAAATATGACGTCATTCACCGAAAGTCCGTCAAAACGCCGGCGTTTCGCATTGTAGCGGCGAGACTTTCGTCGCACGGATAGGGACCTTTTCCGCCGTGCCCAGACCCAAGCCCAAGAAAGCCGCCGCTCCCGCGCGTGGCCGCTCCGCCAAACCTTCCGCACGACGCGCCGCGAAACCGGCCAAGCGTCAGGCCGACGCCGCCTCCACCTCCACGCCGGAAGCCGCCAAGGCCCAGCCGACCCAGCGTATCGGCGTCCTCATCGACGCCGACAACGTCTCCCACCAGCACCTCCCCACCCTTCGCCGCTTCATCGGCGAGACGGAGATCTCCGCCGCCCGCGCCTATGGCGATTTCAACGGACGTCTCAGCGGCTGGCGCGCCGCCGCGCAGGAATGGGTCGAACTGGAACTCGTCGACCAGCGCAGCTACACGCCCGGCAAGAACGCCGCGGACATGCGCCTGACGATCGACGCGGTGAAGCTGATGGCCGGACCGAATCCGCCGACGACGCTCATCTTCGTCACGAACGACAGCGACTTCACGCCGGTGGTCGAGGACGCCAAGCGCCTCGGCGTCCGCATCATCGTGATGGGCGAACGCACCCACAAGGCCCTCCGTTCCACGGCGCATCATTACCTGAACCTGTCCGAACTGCGCGCACGCATGGACGACGAACAGGCCGCCAAGTCGGACCCACGTAAAGCCCTCGCGCTGCTGGCCCAAGCCCTCCGGGCGCTCGTACCCAAAGCCAACAAGGAAGCCACCGTCCTCCTCGATCAGTTTGAGCAGATGCTCCCCGAACTCCGCTTCGCCGACGCCCCGCGCTTGCAACGCGAGCCCGGCCCCCGGCGCGAAGCCCGTGAGCCCCGCCCGGAACGCGCCCAACGTGAGCCCCGCCCGGCCCGCGAACCGCGTGCGCCGCGCGAAGCCCGCCCAGCGCCCGATAACTCCGGCCAGGATTACCGCGACCGCCCGAACCTCTCGTCCGCCCAGCAGGCCCAAGGCAAGGCCGAGGCTGACCAGCGCCGCGCCCAGCTGCAGCAGCGCCAGGACATCATCGACGCCCTCGTCGACGTCGCCACGGGCCTCGCTCCCGAAGGCGAATGGCTGAAGGTCGAGGTCATCAAGAAATTCCTCCTGCAGGAACACCCCGGACTCGAAGCCAACGCCCCGCGCTATGCGAAGTTCTATCGCATGCTCGAGGACACCGGCCGCTTCGACGTCCAGCTCCAGGGCTCGACGGTGATGGCCCGCCTGAAGGAGTAAGCCTTACTTCCCGATCGTCCGCGCGAGGAAGTCCAAGGTCGCCTCGGTGAGGTCCGGCTTATCCGAAGCACTGCTCACTTCGGCGCCGGCGAACACGCCTGACCGCTTCCAGCCCTTGCCCTTCGGATGGAGGTCGAAGGTGTGCGGCGCGCCGTCGACGACGATGTATTCGTAAGGCGTCTGCGCCGCGCGCAAAGCGTTGGCCATGACGTCGGACTGGGCGATATCGACCGTGCTGTCAGCCGTGCCGTGCAGGATGAGCACCGCCGGATCCTGCGCGTCGCACTGGGACTCAGGTAAGTAAGCGGCCTGCTCCGCCGGCGAAGTCCCCGGGACAATGCCCTTACCATGCTTGGAGAAATTCACGACGCCGTACATGTCGATGACCGCGGAGACCTTAGCCGAATGCTTCGCGGCGGGATCGCCGCCGGGTCCGGTCTTGTCGTCGGACAGGCCGACCATCAGCGCAAGGTAGCCGCCGGCCGAACCGCCGGCGACGGCGATACGATCGGGGTCGAGGCCGAGCGCGTCCGCGTTGGCCCGCATCCAGCGCACGGCGTCACGGCAGTCCGCGATGTTCCGCGGCCAGACGCCCGGCTTGTCCTTGGGGCCGAGCACGTAGTTGCAGCTCACGACGACATAGCCCGCGCGGGCGAGGTCGGCGCTGACGCTGGCGGTGCGATACTCGGCCTTGTCGCCGCCGGTGAAGCCGCCGCCATGGATGAAGAGCACGCCCGGACGTCGGACCTTGAAGTCGCGCCCATAAGAGACGTAAAGATCAAGCCGCTCCCGACGACCCTCCGGCAGGAACTCCAAGTCGCTCAGCCGGAAGACGGGATTCGGCATCGAAGCGCCGTAGCCATGAGACATGAAGGTGGCATACCTCGCCGGGAGATCGGCCAGCTTGTCGGCGCCGGGCTTCCCCAGTTCGTGGATGCGGAGTCTATTATCATCGGCGCCGAAGGCGGATACGGCGACGAGCAGGAGAAGGAGCGGACGCATGAAGGGCGGGGATGGAAGGTTTCCTACCCCCGCCCTTGCAGGCAGTCAACGCGTCAGCCGGACGCTCAGGACAAAGCGTGGGCGTAACCGTCGACGATCGCCTGCAGGGAGGCTTCGACGAGATTTTCGCTGACGCCGACCGTGCCCCAGGAGGCCTTGCCGTCGGAGGAACGGATGACCACCCGGGTCTTGGCCGCGGTGCCATCGGTACCGCCGAGAATACGGACCTTGTAGTCCACGAGGCTGACCTTCGCCAACTTCGGGAAAGATTTCACGAGGGCCGAACGCAGGGCCTGGTCGAGGGCGTGGACCGGTCCGTCGCCTTCGGCCACGGTGAGGGTCTCCTTGCCGGCGATGCTGATGCGGACCACGGCTTCGCAATAGGCGGAGCCCTTGGCGCCACGCGCGGTGACGTGATAGGAGGCGACCTCGAAAGGCGCGGCCTTGCTCTTGCCGATATGGCGACGGAGCAGGAGCGCGAGCGACGCTTCGGCGTCTTCGAAGCTCCAACCGCCGTGCTCGAGCTTCTTGAGCTCTTCAAGGGCGGTGGCGGTGGCAGGAGAATCGCGATCAAGGTCGATGCCGAGGGACTTCGCCTTGAGGACGATGTTGCTGCGGCCGGACTGGTCGCTGACGAGCACGGTGCGCTCATTGCCGACGACGGTCGGGTCGACGTGCTCGTAGGCGGCGGAGAACTTGCGGACGGCGTCCACGTGCGTGCCGCCCTTGTGCGCGAAGGCCGCGGTGCCGACCCACGGACGACGCGGATCAGGCGCGAGGTTGGCGACGCCGTCGACGAAGCGGGAGAGGCCGGCGAGGCCCTTGAGCGAGGTCGAGGAGACGCACTTCCAACCGAACTTCAGCTGGGCGCAGGGGATGACCGCGGTGAGGTCGCAGTTCCCCGTGCGCTCGCCGATGCCGTTGACGGTGCCCTGGACGTGCGAGGCGCCGGCTTCGAGGGAAGCAAGGGCGTTGGCGAGGCCGAGGCCGGCGTCGTCGTGCGTATGGATGCCGACGGGGGTCTTCTTCAGCGCGGCGAGGGCGGCGCGGGTGGCCGCGGCGACTTCGGCCGGCAGGGAGCCGCCGTTAGTATCACAGAGCACCACGCGGTCGGCGCCGCCTTCGACGGCGGCGAGCATGGAGGCGATGGCGTAGGCCGGATCGTCCTTCCAGCCGTCGATCGCGTGCTCGCAATCGTAGACGACCTCGCGGCGATGGGACTTCAGGAAGGCGACCGTGTCGCGGATCATCTCAAGATTCTCTTCGGGCGAGCAGCGGAGCACTTCGCGGACGTGGAGGGCGGAGGTCTTGCCGTAGATCGTCACGACCGGGGTGTCGACCTCGAGCAGGCCGCGCACCTGGGCGTCCTCGGAGGCGCGCACGCCCTTGCGACGGGTCGACCCGAAGGCCGCCAGCTTGGCATGCTTGAACTTCAGCTTCTTGGCGCGGGCGAAGAACTCGACGTCGCGGGGATTGGAGCCCGGCCAGCCGCCTTCGATATAGGTCATGCCGAAGCGTTCGAGCTCAGCGGCGATGCGCAGCTTGTCATCGACGGAGAAATGAATGCCCTGCCCCTGCGAGCCGTCGCGGAGGGTGGTATCATAGATTTCGATGGAGCGTGCCATGGTGGTGTGGGTGGGAAAGAGGTGTAAAGGGAGGGGGCCGTTCCGGGCGCCGCGGAACGGGGAGTCGCCCGTCGGGCGTTCCGTTCAGCGGGCTTAGAGCCCAATGATGGTAATCATCGCCGGAATGATGGCACGACCGGCCGCGGAGCGGAGGGAGGTCGAAGACTGGGCCAGGGATTCCATGACGAAGACCCTGACTCCAAGGGCGGAGACTTAGAGAGTCAAAGGCAAAGGAGCCCGAAGCAGGTCGATGCTCGCCAAAAGGCCCATAAATGCCCATTAATAAGCCCATGCGCCGCCTCGTCGCCCTCCTCCTGCTCTTGGCGGGCGCCATCTCTTCGCCGGCCCAGTGGCAGATTTTCGCGGAGAAACTGCCCAAGCCCGGCACGTGGGCGCGCTACCGATATGAGACTATCCGCGAGGGCAAAGTGGTCTCGAAGAGCGAACTGAGCCTCTCGATTCGCGCCGGCATGGACGTCGGTGGTAAACCGCACGTCTGGTTCAATGTCGAACCAGTCGGCTGGTTAGGCTCGCGCGAACGGGCACCGCTTCGCCTGCTCCTGAGCGCCGACATGAATCGCGAGCGGGCCAGCCGCCTCATCGAGAATGCGCAGGAGATCGTCTTTTCGAATCCCGTCAAAGGCACCTACCACATGACCCGCGAGGACATCGCCTGGGTGTCGAAGTGGGCAAGCCTCACCTACGCCAGCGAACTCAAAGCGGATACCCCCGCGCAGGAAACCATCGATGTCGGCGGCAAACCGTTCGCCTGCGAGCGGATGAAGATGCTCGCGAGCACGGTGACCGATCCGCCCGTGGTCCCGAAGCAGACCATCGAGTTCAAGGGTACCGTCTGGCGCTCCGACGCGACTCCCTTCGGCGTCGTGCGAGCGGAGTGGGTCGAGAAGACCACGAAGAAAGACCGTAACCGCGAAGAGACCCGCCGCCTGACCTTGCTGGCGAGCGGCTGGGAGACCCCTCCAGCCGAGCCGGTCGACCGCGGCAAGGACTTCTCGGTCTGGCGGCTGATCTTCGGCCGCTGAGCCCACCAAAGGACCAGCCCATCTGGGTTAAATCAGATGGGCTGGCGTTAAATGGTGGCCTGAGTCGGAATCGAACCAACGACACGACGCTCTTCAGGCGTCTGCTCTACCAACTGAGCTATCAGGCCAATCAACTGGACGTTCACAAGGACAAAGCCCCCCTGCCCTGTCAATCCGACAAGGAAGGGAGGCTCAAAAAGGCCTTCAGAAGCTGAATTTCCAAGCCGAGAGGCGGCGTTCGACCTCGGCGATGACTTCGGCTTCGCCGGCCTCGCCCTTATCCGAGACGAAGGTCACGGAGAAGCGGACGAACGAACCGCAGTCATCCCACGGCACGGTGGAGATGAGGTGCTCGGTGATCATCCACTGCGAGAAGGCCTCGCCGGAATCGAAGCTCACCGTACCGGACGGGCCGGTGGCGGACTTCGGGGCGGGCATGTAGAGGAAGAAACCGGCGCCAGGCTTGCGGACCTGGAAGCCCAGCTTGGCGAGGACGCCGACGAGCTTGTCCATGCGACGGGAATACTTGGCGGCGATGGCCTTCGGGATGGAGACTTCGTCGAGACCGGCAGCACCGGCCTTCTGGATGCCGAGGAACTGGCCGGAGTCGGAGTTATCCTTCACATCGCCGTAAGCGCGGACAAGCAGTGCGTTGCCAGCGACGAAGCCGATGCGCCAGCCGGTCATATTGTGGCTCTTGGAGAGCGAGTGCAGTTCGAGGGCGACGTCCTTCGCGCCTGGGACCTGCAGGATCGAGACCTGCTCGGCGCCGAAGTGGAGCGAGCCGTAGGCGGCGTCCTGGATGACGACGAGGTTGTGCTGCTTGGCGAAGGCGACGACCTCCTCGTAGAACTTGCGCGTGGCGCAGGCGCCGGTCGGGTTGTTCGGATAATTGATCACGAGCACCTTGGCCTTGGCCAGGACGTCGGCGGGGACCGACTTCAGGTCCGGGAGGAAGTTGTTCTCGGCGGTGAGCTTCAGGTTGTGGACGAGGCCGCCGTAGTACTTGGCGTGCGTGCCGAACACCGGGTAGCCCGGGACGGTCATGAGCACGTAATCGCCGGGATTGATGAGGCAGGCCGGCAGGATCGAGAGCGCGGCCTTGGAGCCGATCGAGTGGAGGACTTCGGTGTCGGCGTCGACGGTCACACCGAAGAGGTTCTGCATGTAGCGGGCGGCGGCCTGCTTGAAGTCCGCGCCGCCGTTGTCGGCGTAGCCGCGGTTCTCGGGCTTGGCCGCTTCGGTCTGGAGCGCCTTCACCACCATCGGGAAGGCCATCTCGTCGGGCTCGCCGACGCCGAGATCGATCAGGGCGACATCCGGCTTGGCCTTCTTGGCGGCGGCCTTGGCGCGCTTGATCTTCTCGAACTTATAGATCGCGGTCGA